>Ga0315281_10005355_pt1 | contig 18399 bp, 15 predicted proteins | sample YL17G07_0_MG_FD_204540 | JGI IMG/M metagenome (GOLD analysis project Ga0315281, IMG submission 204540) | Sediment microbial communities from Yellowstone Lake, YNP, Wyoming, USA - YL17G07_0 | ecosystem: Environmental > Aquatic > Freshwater > Lake > Sediment | place: USA: Wyoming | collected...
CGCCACATCGGATTCTCTGGACATCATTCTGCGGCGGTGATGATGGAAATGATTCAACGCGACGAGCGCAATATCCTTGATGCCATGCTGGTGGCCATCAACGCCAACGACCGGCTCAACTTCAACATGCAGTACAACGTCATCCCGGTGGCGGCGGCAAAGAACATGGGTCTCATCGCCATGAAGGTGTTTGCTGACGGAGCTATGTACACGAAGCCGGCCACCTGGTCAGACAAACCCGAACACGTGGTCCGGACAGTTGGCAACACCACCTTGCCTAGCCGACCGCTGGTGCAATACGCTCTGTCGACGCCGGGCATTCACACGGCGATCATCGGAACTGGACAGATCAGTGATGACCCCGAATCGTGCCAGTTGCGGCAAAACCTCTCTGCCGCCCAGGTTGCTCCCAACGGGCTTGCCACCTCCGATCGGCTTGCCATCGAAAAAATGGCAAGCACTGCGAAGGACGGCAAAACGAATTACTTTCAACGTCCGAAGGAAGGGATGACCCCTCCGCGGGAGGCTCTCGCTGAGCAGGAAGTGCACGACGGGAAACGCGTAATCCGCCTGAAATGGCAGACCGCGTTTGCCGGCGATGAGCCCATAGCACGCTATGAAATATGGCGTGACCACCGGAAAATCAGCGAGGTCAGTCATCAGCCTCAGATCAACAGGAAGCCATTTGTCTTTGAAGAGGTCATTGACGACAGAGCCGCCCACAACTACCAAGTCGCAACTGTGGATACAGCAGGGCGCAATGCCCCCACGGCAGAACTCCTGGTTCCAAATGTTGGGTAGGAGGACCGTTCGCTCGAGGCCTTTTGGGCGTATGGTCGGCAAACCGGCAGACGCCCCACCACGCTCAGGCCCCCGAGACGGATCTCATTTCAACTGATGTCAGGGCGGCGCCCGCCGCGGAGGTTAGCGCTTGCCCGGTTGTTCGCATCCGTGCGAGACTCTGGAAGCCCAAATCGGCCCCGACGGCTGTCTTATGCTTCAACTCCCATGCTCCTCGTTCGCACGCTTTAATCCTCATGGCATCGGTGAAGAGTGCAGCGCGTTATGCGACGAGCCGCTCGCAGCCGTTTTGGGCTTGTCAGTTGACCGACGCGACCGGCTACCTCGGTTCGCAAATCGCGCGGGAGCTCACGGCGCGCAAGGTGTCTTTCCGCATCCTGGTACGCGATGCCTCGCGACTGCCCTCTGACGTCACCCAAGCCGGGTGCGAAGTGGTGGCAGGGGACCTCGGTAACCTTTCCGCTTTGCGGAATGCGCTGCGGGACGCGCGCACGGTCATTCACACCGCCGCGCTCGGCAAGATGTGGGTGCGGGACCGGCGCGACTATTGGCGTGTCAATGTGGAGGGATTGCGGAGTCTGCTGCAAGTTGCTTCGGCCTCGGGAGTCGAGCGCGTCATTTACACTTCCTCTTTCCTTGCCCTGGCCCCTCGGCCGACGTGAATCTGGGCGAGGGACTACGGCACCCTGGCCCCTATTTGAACGAGTACGAGGAGACCAAAGCTCAGGCGCTCTCCTGGCTGCACGACGAAGGGTTTCCACAGTTCCCCGTGGTGGCCTTGCTGCCAGGGGTCATCTACGGGCCTGGCCCGCAGACCGAGGGCAACCTGGTGGGCGGGATGATTGACCAGTATTTCGCCGGGAAGTTCCCCGGCGTGCTCGGCGCGGGCGAGCAGCGCTGGAGTTTCTCCTTCAACGCGGACGTGGTCGCCGCTCACCTTACCGCGCTCGAAAAAGGGAGGTTGGGCGAAGAATACGTCCTGGGTGGCGACAACCGCTCGCTGAACGATTTCTTCCGGCTTCTGGGAGACATCTCCGGTGTTCGTCATCCGGTTCGCCACTTGCCGTTTGTCGCTGGGAAGCTGGTGGGCGCCATCGAGGTCACGCGCGCCCGACTATTCGGCCACCGGCCCCAGCTTACTCCCGGCGTGGTGGAGATCTTCAAGCATGACTGGGTGTATTCCAGCGCGAAGGCTGCACGCGAGCTTGGCTACCGCGTGACCCCGCTGGAGGAAGGGCTGAGAAGAACGATCGGCTCATCGAGCGATTGAGTCATCGGGCCCTCGAGTCATTGAGGGATTCGGTGATTGAGGGATTGAATCATTGCGAGCAGTGAAAAGCGTGTCAGTGGGCCCCTGTATGAAATGAGGTTCAACTAACAACAGATAACTAGCAACTGGCGACCAACAACTGACAACCAACGCCGGGACTATGCCAATTCCGCCTTCGCGCGCCACTGCCGCACGTCCGCTCCTTTCCACGCGCAAGATCGTCCACATGTCAATGCTCATCTTCGCTTTTCTGCTGCCTTTCCTCTCCTGGGTTCAGGCGGCGGGCTGCGCCGTGCTGGCTCTGCTGTTCAACCTCTTCCTCCTGCCGCGATTGCAGGTTGACCTGAGCAAGCAACCGGGCGTGGCCGGCGCAGACCTTACCAGGTTTGCGGGTAGCGACACGGAGTTTCTCCCTTACCCCGCCAGTACGTGGACCGGAATCATTCTTTATCCCACGTCGGTTCTGTTGCTCATTCTGCTGTATCGGCACCACCTGCACGTCGCGGCCGCGGCGTGGGCCATCATGGCGATGGGCGATGGGATGGCGAGCGTGGTCGGCGAGGGCCTATGCGGCCCCGCGCTTCCCTGGAACGGGGAGAAAAGGTGGTCGGGCTTCGCCGGCTTCGTCGTGGCGGGGACAGCCGGAGCTTACGCCCTCACGCGCTGGGTCAATCCCTCGTTACCTGTTAACAAAGTACTGATCGTATCTGCGGCAGCGGCACTGGTGGGCGCCCTGGTGGAAACCGTGCCCATCCGCCTGGACGATAACATCTCGGTGCCGCTGGTCTCGGGCGCCTTCCTTTTTTGTGCGTACCTGGTCGAACGCTCGGCCCTGGACAGCAACGTGCCTTTCCTCCGCCGGAGGGTTCTCGTGGCCGTCGCCATCAACGCGGTCTTTGCTCTCCTAGCCCTCGGTCTGAAGACTGTCGGCCGGTCAGTTGCCGTGGCGGGATTTGTCCTCGGCGTAGCCATATATCTGGGCTACGGTTACAAGAGCTTCCTTATCCTGCTGAGCTTTTTCCTGCTGGGCGCAATGGCCACGCGCTTGGGCTATGCAACCAAGGCCGCGCGCGAGATCGCGGAGCGGTGCAGAGGCGCGCGCAGTTGGCGCGAGGCCCTCGCGAACACGCTGGCCGGGGCTTCCTTTGCCGTCCTTGTCATTACGACGCACCAGGAAGCCGCGTTTTTGGTGGCGCTGGTGGCAGCCTTCGCGGAAGCGGCCGGCGACACGGTCTCGAGTGAAATCGGCCAGTGGCTTTCCCCGCGCGCCTACCTGATCACGACCTCCCAGCCGGTTCCGGCCGGAGAGAACGGAGGCGTCTCCTTCGGGGGGTCGTTAGCCGGTTTGCTGGCTTCCGGGTTGGTAGTCGGGCTAGGATATGGACTGGGGCTTTGCGGGAAGGGCGGCGCGGCGATCGCGTTCAGCGCCGCGGTAGCAGGCAACCTGCTCGACAGTTTGCTGGGCGCCACCCTCGAGCGCCGCGGCTTGGTGACGAATGGCATCGTTAACTTTGCGGGCACCAGCTTTGCCGGCGGCTTGGCTCTGGCACTGACTCTGTTATAATGCCGGCTGGGGCGACCACGGATGCTGACCTTTGAGGCGAAACTCGCGCAGGTTGGCCAGTGGCCTCTGCGGGCTGCAGGCGTAGAGACCCTCCAGGTCAACCTGGGCAAGCTCTGCAACCAGACCTGCCGACACTGCCACGTGGACGCCGGCCCCACGCGCACCGAGACGATGACGCGGGAGACGGCGGAGCTGGTCGTGGACGTCCTGCGGCGGCACGCCATGCCGAGCGTTGACCTCACCGGCGGCGCCCCCGAACTCAATCCCAACTTCGAATACTTGGTGGAGGAAGCGCGCGTCCTTGGCCATCAGGTCATCGACCGCTCGAACCTTACGGTCTTCTTCATTCAGGGCAAGCAGCGTCTTCCGGAATTCCTGCGCGACCACCAGGTAGAAGTGACGGCTTCGCTCCCCTGCTATCTCGAAACCAATGTGGCGGCGCAACGCGGTAAAGGGGTTTACGGGAAAAGCATCGAAGCCTTGCAGTGGCTGAACCGGCTCGGTTACGGGCAAGCCGGGACAAGCCTGAAACTCAACCTTGTTTACAACCCCCTCGGTCCCTCACTGCCTCCGCCGCAGCAATCGCTGGAGGACGCCTACCGCCAGCATCTCGGTGCGGTGCACGGAATCGTGTTCAACCAGCTCTATACAATTACCAACATGCCCATCAGCCGCTTCCTGGGCGAGCTCGTCCGAGAGGGAAACCACGAGCGTTACATGGAATTGCTGGTGGAGAAATTCAACCCCGAGACCGTGCCGAGCCTGATGTGCCGCAATCTGGTGAGCGTGGGCTGGGATGGCACGCTCTACGATTGCGACTTCAACCAGATGCTGGACCTGCCTGTGAACCACGGGCTTCCTCACCACATCCGCGATTTTGATGCGTACCTACTGGCCCGGCGCGAGATTCGCACTGGCGCGCACTGCTTCGGCTGCACCGCCGGCAGCGGCTCAAGCTGCATGGGTGCGTTGGTCGAAGCCTCCGAATCTGCCGCGGTGGGCACCGGGAAGCGGGCAGGTTAAAGGGAGAGTGGTATTTCCCGAAAGGGCTCGGAGGGAGCTAAGGGGCAACGATTCCCCGTGCGCGGCTGAAGCCCGTCACTGCGACATCTTCTCCCCCTTGGTCGAGAATCCCGTTTACAAGAGTCCGAACCGAACGTTAAAATAGTGCTTCGAGTTTTGGTCTCCTGCGAAGCTGTGTTCCGTTCAACTCATGTCTGCAATTCTTGCCATCTATCCGGGCTCGTTTGATCCCCTCACGCACGGTCATCTCGACTTGATCGAGCGGGGAAGCCAGATTTTCGACCAGCTCGTCGTCGCCGTGCTGACGAACCTGGAGAAAGCGGCCCTGTTTTCCATCGAGGAACGCGTGGACATGCTGCGCGAGGTTACGGCGGGAATTCCGAACGTCTCCGTGGATACCTTCCGCGGGCTCCTGGTGGACTACGCCCTGAGCAAGAAGGCGCGCGTGATCCTGCGCGGCATCCGAGCGTTTACCGACTACGAATACGAGCTCCAGATGGCACTGATGAACCGCCAGCTTCAGCCCAATATCGAAACGGTCTTCCTGACGCCCGCCGAGGCGTACAGCCACATCAGTTCGCGGCTGGTCAAAGAGATCTTCCAGCACGGGGGACCGGTGAAAGGCCTGGTTCCTCCCGTGGTCGAAGAAAGGCTCCGTCGGAAGGTTTTTCCAAAATAATCCGCGAGGTCAAATCAAATGCAGTTTTCAGAACGCATTTCCCGTATCAGCGTATCCTCCACCATGGCCGTCGTAGCCAAGGCCGACAAGCTGAAGGCCAGCGGCGTCAGCGTGGTGGACTTTGGGGCGGGCGAACCAGATTTCCCCACTCCCGACAACGTCAAGCAGGCCGCCGTCGAGGCCTTGAAGCAGAACTTTACGAAATACACGCCCACGGGCGGGACGCGCGAGCTGAAGCAGGCGATCGTGGAACGCCACGCCCAGGATTTCGGGTCGAACTACACAGTGGAAGAATGCCTGGTCACCGTAGGGGGTAAGCAGGCCATTTTCGAGGCCGTGCTCGCCACCCTCAACCACGGCGACGAGGTCATCCTGCCCGTTCCCTACTGGGTCTCGTTCCTGGATATCGTCAACTACGCCGGCGGCAAGGCAGTGCTGCTTGAGACGCGCGAGAGCGAGAACTTCGCGGTGCGCACCGACGAAGTCGAGAAGCTGGTCACGCCGAACACCAAGATGGTCATCATCAACTCGCCGAACAACCCCTCCGGGGCGGTGATTCCGCCGGAGGAGATGGAGAAGTTGCTGGCGCTAGCCGTTCGACACAACCTGCTGCTGATGTCGGATGAGTGCTATTGCCATTTCCTTTATGACGGGCGCAAACCGTACTCACTGGGCTCGTCCAAGAATCGGGAAAACCTCCTCGTCGTGGGCTCGCTCTCGAAAACCTACGCCATGACCGGATGGCGCGTGGGGTTTGCTTTGGGCGCGGCGAAGCTCATGGGGAACATGCTGAAGCTTCAGAGCCACTCCACCTCTAACCCCACGTCGTTTGCGCAGAAAGGCGCGGTCGAGGCTCTGCGCGGGCCCCAGGGCTCCGTGCAGATGATGCTGGCCGAATTCGAACGGCGCCGCGACACGATCGTGGCCGGACTGCGCGCCATCCCCGGCATCAAGTGCCCCATGCCCGAGGGAGCGTTCTACGTTTATCCCAACGTCAGCGCGTACCTGAAGAAGAATGGCACCGCAGATGCGACCGTTCTGGCGGGGAAGCTCCTGGATGAGGTGCACGTCGCCCTGGTGCCGGGCCCCGCGTTCGGAACCGACGAGCACGTGCGGATCTCGTACGCCGCATCTCAGGAGCAGATCGCCGAGGGCCTGCGGCGGCTGAAGGACTTTTTCGCTAAACTCTGAACGGCCTATGCCGAAACTCGACAGCCCGCTGCAGCTTTCCCCGGTTTTCAAGCCAAAAATCTGGGGGCGCGTGGACCTCAGTCCGATTTTCCCGCGCCCCCAGTTCCCGGCTGTCGATGCTGACCCGCGGCACGACCCTTCCGAAGCCCTCACGGCTAAGGATCAGCTCATCGGCGAGGTGTGGATCACGGACGACGCTGCCCGGTTTCTCAACCCTCCCCTGGCCGGCATGACCTTGGGCGAGGCCGGGGAGAAGTTCGGACCGGAACTGCACGGGAAGAATCGGCAAGATCGCCGGTTCCCTATCCTGGCCAAGTACATTTACACCAGCGACTGGCTTTCCGTGCAGGTCCATCCCGACGATGCCCAAGCGCAAACCTACGATCCGGGCAATCGCGGCAAGTGCGAAATGTGGTATATCGTGCACTCGGATCGCAAGGCGGAAATCCTGCTCGGATCGAGGCCGGGTGTTACGAAGGAGAATCTGCAGGCGGCGTTCCAGAAAGGGACCTCGCGGGAACTCTTGAACCGCATCTGGCCCAAGGCGGGTGAAGCGATCTACGTCCCGCCCGGCACGGTGCACGCGCTGGGGCCGGGGCTGGTTCTCTTCGAGGTGGAGGAGAACTCCGACCTTACGTACCGACTCGATGATTTTGGCCGGCCTGGCCTGGACGGCAAGCCGCGCCCGCTCCACTTGGACAAGGGCCTGGCGGTGACGCGGGTGGAGCTGCCGGCACACCGGGATTTGCCACGGCTTCAATTCCGCGAGCCTTACGGCTGGCGGCGATACGTCCTGGCCTGCCGGTTCTTTGCTCTGGAAGGGCTGACCTTGCGCAGAGGGGGTACCTTCGCGGGCAAGCGCGAGCGGGTGGAAGTTCTCTCCTTGCTGGAAGGCGAAGGGCGAGTGGAAACCGCTGCGGGATGGTTAGGCTACCAGGCCGGAGACACTTGGCTCATTCCTCCCGCCACCGGGACGTATCGCCTGGTGCCGAGAGAAACGACTCGGCTGCTGAAATTCTATCTCCCGGACCTCGAAGAGGATTTCCGGCAGCCGCTCGCCAGGCGCGGCGTGCGCGCCGCGAGTATCAAGAAGATCGTGTTCGACTAGTGCCAATTCCCCTATTTGTGGCGCCTGCATTTTGGACGGCCCAGGAGATAGACCTTGGTAGAAAGGTTACCCAAGATAAGTTGGAGTGGCACTAGTGCTCCCACGCACAGGGAGCCGGACTTCGAGCATGCCTACGCGGTGATTCTGGCTGGAGGGAGCGGCACACGCTTCTGGCCGCTCAGCCGGCGCCGGCGTCCCAAGCAGTTGTTAGACCTGCTCGGACGTGGCCCGCTCCTCGCCCAGACCGTGCGTCGAATCCGCAGTGTCATCCCTGCCGAACGCACCTACGTCTTCACCAACGAACTCCTGCGCGCCGACGTCAGCCGCTGCTTGCCTGGCATCCCACGAGACCAGATTGTCGCCGAGCCGGCGGCGCGCAACACGGCGCCGAGCGTTGGCTTGGCCGCGCACGAGATTCTGCGGCGCGATCCCGACGCGCTGATGGTGGTGTTGCCCTCCGACCATATCATCCGCAAGCCCGCGGAGTTCCGGCAGGTGCTCGGCGCCGCCTGCCGATGGGCTGCAACCGAAGGCCGCTCGGTCACCCTCGGCTTGAAGCCCACCCGGCCCGATACCGGTTATGGTTACATCCGCAAGGGCGCACGAGTCGCCCGGATTGCCGGGCAAGATATCTACGGCGCTGAGAAATTCACGGAGAAGCCTCCGCTCCCTACCGCACGGCGCTACCTGACTTCGGGGCGCTATCTTTGGAACGGCGGGATGTTCATCTGGCGAGCGTCCACCTTGCTCGAAAACCTCGCGTGCTGCCACCCCGAAATGGCCCGCGGACTGGCACAGATCTCGAGCGCGGGCGGCCTGCGGGCAGGCGCGACTTTGCGGCGGGTGTTCCCAAAACTCGAGAAGATTTCCATCGATTATGCGTTGATGGAAAAAATTTCCAACATCTACGTCGTCGCCGCGGACATAGGATGGAGCGACGTGGGAAGCTGGGCCGTGGTCTACGAGCTGCAGCGGAAGGACGCGGCGGCCAACGTCCGGCCCCCGCGGAGCATCTGCCTCGATTCCCAGGGGAACATGATCGTGTCGCCGCGTAAATTCGTCGTGACCGTAGGCGTGCACGACCTAGTCATTGTCGAGACTGACGACGCGCTGCTGGTCGCTGCGCGCGGCCGCTCGCAGGAGGTGGGCAAGGCGGTGCAGGAATTGGAGCGGCGCGGATACGCACCTCTGTTGTAGGGGCGCTGCTTGCTGCAGCCGGCGGGCAGGGCATGCCCTGCCCCTACGAGGAACCGTAATGGGGGACAAGATCAAGTTCGGCACGGACGGCTGGCGGGGCGTCATCGGCGATGACTTCACTTTCGCCAACGTGCGCCGCGTTGCGGCGGCCATCGCCGGGTACGTCCGTAAGGAAAGCGCGCCCGCGGCCGGCCTGGTCGTCGGCTACGACACGCGGTTTCTTTCTCCCGAATGCGCCGAGCTTGCGGCCGAAGTGGTGGCGGCGGCCGGCATTCCCGTCGTTCTGGCCGACCGACCCACGCCGACACCGGCCATCAGCTATGCGGTCGTAGTGCGCCGGACGTCAGGCGCCATCATCATCACTGCCAGCCACAACCCCTACCGCTGGAACGGTGTCAAATTCAAGGCCCCCTATGGCGGGTCCGCCGCGCCGGCGATCATGCGCCGCCTTGAAGCCCACCTGCACAAACTGGATAGGTCTCCCGCACGGGCGCGAAAGGTGACGGCTGCGCCCATCGCGACCACCGACTTGATCGCTCCATACCTGGAGCGGCTGCGAGGCCTGGTACACCTCGACCGCGTGCGTAATTCCGGACACCGTTTCGTGATTGATCCCCTGTACGGCGCAGCGCGCGGCTGCATCGCCCGGCTTTTTGATGAGGCGCGGGTTCCCTACCGCGAGATCCACTCCGAGCTGAATCCTCTCTTCCCGGGCCTCAATCCCGAGCCCATCGAGCCGCACGTTTCCGAACTGCGGCGGGTCGTGCTCGAAGGCGGGTACGATGCCGGACTCGCCACCGACGGCGACGCGGACCGCGTCGGCGCCATCGACTGCCAGGGGACTTTTGTTGACTCGCACAAAATCTTCTCCATCCTCCTCAAGCACCTGGTGGAAGACCTGGGGATGCGCGGCGAAGTGGTGAAGACCTTCTCCACCACTCAGATGATCGACAAGCTGGCCCGCAAACACGATCTTCCCCTTCACATCACCCCCATCGGCTTCAAGTACATTTGCGAGCTTATGCTCAGGCGCGACGTGCTTATCGGCGGGGAAGAAAGTGGCGGCATCGGCATCAAGGGTCATCTGCCCGAACGCGACGGTGTCCTGAACTCGCTGCTCCTGGCTGAGGTTATGGCAGACAAGGGTCGCACCCTCGGCGAGTTGGTCCAGGAACTAAGCGCCGAGTACGGGCCGCACGAATACGACCGCGTGGACCTGGAACTCGAACTGGAGGCCGCCCGGCGAGTCATGCGGCTCGTCGCTCAAGGAAAGGTAAAGCGCGTGGCCGGCCTGAAGGTCACCGCGATCGACGACCTGGACGGCGCCAAGATGCGGTTCGGAGATTCTGCCTGGCTGCTCGTCCGCGCCTCGGGAACCGAAAACCTCCTGCGCCTCTACGCCGAGGCGCCTTCGCGCGAGCAGGTGAAGGCCTTGCTCGACGAGATGGTGGTGTTCGCCAAAAAGCAGGCGTCGCCGTCAAGGTGAGAGCCTGCAGTACCCCTTGCCATGGAAGACACACCCCGCGTCAAGCGTTACCACCAAACCCGTCGTCTTTTGGAAGTCGCCTCGCTTTCGCGCGGCAATTTCCCGACCAGTCTTGAGCGGATTTAGCTAGGAGGCAGGCTCTTGCGGATGGCGTCGAGGATGCCGTTGATGAATTCCACCGAGTCTTTGCCGGAGAAGCGGCGAGCGATTTCCAGGGCCTCATTGATGACTACGGCCGGCGGCGTTTCCGGATGGTGAAGCAGTTCGTAGAGTGCCACGCGGAGAAGGTTGCGGTCCACAGCGGCCATGCGCTCCAGGCGCCAGTGCTCGGTGTGCTCGCGCACGCGGCGGTCCAGGGCGCCAACCTCCCCGACCGCGCCCTCAAAGAGAGCGCGCGCGAAGCTCTCCACTTCTGAATCGACTTTCTGCGTCTGCAGGAAGCTAGCTATAACGTGCTCCGGAGTATGTCCCCCCAGCTCCCATTGGAAGAGCATCTGAAGCGCGAGTTCGCGGGCTTTTCTTCTGGATCCCATCTAAACACCGAAAAACGAAATCAAGAATCAAAAGGCAAAAGCAAAAAATGGCGGGACACGTTGCCCCATTCCGGTTCCAGAATCCGCCGTGATGCCTCGCCACCAGACAATGGCAATTCACCCCGCATGTTTCTCCTGCATGCTTTTTGCCCTTTGATCTCTGTCTCTTGATTTCTCGCCTGGCTATTTCCCTACAAATTTCGCCGGCCGCTTCTCCAGGAAGGCCCGCGTCCCATCTTTCATGTCGGTGGTGGTGCAGCAAAGTCCGAACAAAACCGCTTCCAGGAACTGCCCCTGTTCTCGGGTCATCTCCCAGCCGCGATTGACAGCCTCCAGAGCGAACTTAATGGCGAGCGGCGCGTTCGCAGCGATCTTGCAGGCCAAGGTCTGGGCGGCGGCGGCGAGCTCCGCTGCCGGCACCACCTGGTTGACCAAGCCGATGCGATACGCTTCCTGCGCGTCGATCGGTTCGCCGCTCAGAATCATCTCGAGTGCCCGGCCCTTGCCCACCAGGCGCGCCAGGCGCTGCGTTCCGGCGCAGCCCGGAATGAGGCCCAGCTTGACCTCGGGCTGGCCAAACCGCGCGTTCTCCGAAGCGATGCGGAGCGTACAGGCCATGGCCAGTTCACAGCCGCCCCCCAAGGCATAGCCGTTCACCGCGGCGATGACCGGTTTCCCCAGGTTTTCGATAAGGTCAAATATCCTCTGGCCGCGACGAGAAAAGTCCCTGCCTTCTAGCGGCGCCAGGGTAGCGAGCTCCTGGAGGTCAGCGCCGGCCACGAAGGCTTTCTCGCCCGCCCCAGTCAAGATCACCACCCGGACTTCCTCGTCGTTTTGGATGGCGCGAAAGCAATCGTCCAGCTCGTCCATTACTTGGCGGTTGAGCGCGTTCAGCTTATCGGGGCGGTTGATCGTCACGTAGCCAATGCTGTCGCGCTTCTCATAGAGCAAGGTTTCGTAAGCCATGGAGAAGCTCCCAGGTTAGAAGTTCACCCGCCTGGCGCTAGACCCTGCGCCCTACGTTTCTTCACGGGTTCAATCAAGCCCCGGCTCGTCATCAGAGCCGCTTGTTCGCCTTCGGATTTCTTGGATCGGCGTAGTCGTAGAAGCCTTTCCCAGTTTTCCGGCCGTACATCCCCGCCAGGAACATCCGCTTCAGGAGCGGGGGCGGCGCAAATCGCTTTTCGCGATATTCGTTGAACAAGATCTCTGCAATCGAATAGGTGGTATCGATGCCGATGAAATCCATCAGCGCAAACGGCCCCATCGGATGGTTACAGCCCAGTTTCATTCCCTGGTCGATATCCTCGATGGTTCCGAACCCCTCCTCGAAAGCGCGCACGGCGTCCATGAGATAGGGGATGAGGAGCCGATTGACGATAAAGCCCGCGCGGTCGGTGGTCAGGATCGGCGTCTTCCCCAAGCGGCGCGCAAAGTCGAGGCCGAGCTGGACGACTTCCGGGTCCGTGGCCACGGTTTTCACCACCTCGACCAGCCTCATCAGCGGGACAGGGTTGAAAAAGTGCAGTCCTAGGAAGCGCGCGGGGCGCCGCGTAGCCGTCATCAGTTCGGTAATCGAACAAGAGGAGGTGTTGCTGGCCAGGAGGGCTTCGGGCTTCACCAGGCGGTCGAGTTCCCTGAAGAGCTGCTTCTTGCGCTCCAGGTTTTCGACAATCGCCTCAATCACCAGATCGCAGTCGGCAAATTCTTCTCGCGTCAAGGTAGGCAGCAAACAGCCGAGGGCCTGGGATTTCTGTTCGGCCGAAAGCTCACCCTTCTCCACAAACTTCGAGAGCGACCTGCCAATCGAGGCCAGCCCCTTATCGAGTAACTCCTGAGAGGCTTCCAAGACCACCGTGGAGAAGCCCGCCACGGCGGCAACTTGCGAGATCCCCGAACCCATCAGGCCACAGCCCGCCACACCAACCTTGCGGATCTCCATGGTTTAGCTCCTTTGACCAGGATCGAGGAATGAAAAGGGGAAGGCACCATCCCACGAGGCTCTGCAGGCTGCATATCATAGCCTTCGGATGCCAGAAAATAGCTGTCAGTCTTTCCCGGCCCGCGGAAAGCTGAGTGCGGGCACAGGCGGGGTCAACTCTCAAACTTTGACAGCAGCACCCGCTTGCCACCTTCCTTGCGGGCTTGATCCAGCACAGCCTCCAGCCGATTGATGACTTCCGTGACGCCATCCACTACATCGAAACGCAACCCGAGTAGGACCTCGCACACGGCGCAACAGAAGTTCGGGGGACTGCCGCCATCCAGCCTCGTCTGGGCGATGACGCGGCGCAGCTTCTCGACCGCCAAGCCGCCTTGCGTCAGCGCCGTGTCCGGAAAGACCACGGCGAGGGCGCACGGGCTGTAGCGGATTGCCGTGTCGTTTTGCCGGAGGTTTGCTTGCAGGGCCTTGGCGACTTGCTGAAGGTACCGCTGCACGCCCGCGTCACCGATGGTCTTGATGAGAGCCGAAGGGTTTTCAAGCTCAAGGAGACAGAGCGAAAGCGGCTGCGACGCCTCCTTCGCCCGCGCGGCCTCCGAGAGCAGGCAGTCCAGGTAGGCGCTGCGGGGGAGCAGACCGGTCGCCTGGTCCGAGCCGGCGAGGGTGCGCACCAGCCGCCGCAGCTTGCTGTTGTTCACGGCGATAACGACCTGCGTCGCGATGGCCTGGAACAGGATCGTCTCGCTAGGCACCCAGGCGCGCCGCCGATCGCATTGCTCGACGAGGAGCAGACCGGCTGGCTGCTCTTTATCCATCAACGGCAGGGCCAACAGGGACTGGATCCGGAGCTTCTGAATGTCGGGCAGGATGGGAGTGAGCACCTGGAACTGCGTCACGTCCCCCATCATCCAGCCGTCGGGTTTGGTGGCGGCCTGGCGTATCAGCACCCCGTGAAGGCTCAAGGCTGGGGATACATCCGAGGCCTGCGTGGCCGGCGAGCAATACTCCACCGTCAACGCCGGAGGCTGGTCCGGGGCGCCCAAGGCCCCCCAGCAGCGGCTGGCATTCAGCGCCCGCCCGATCTCATTTGTGGCAACCCGCATCACCCCTTCTGGGGTTGACTCCCGATAGACGTGGGCCGTGATCTCGGAAATCCTCTTCAAATCTTCCAGGGACAACTGCGAGGGGGTAGCTGGCGGCGCTTCCCGCAATCCGGCGACCGGTTCAGCCGCCGCAGCCGGAGCGGTGGGGGCCGGCGCCCCGGTGGGAATAAAGCCGGCGGCGCTGTATAGCTCGCGCAAGCGCGGGTTCTTTTCCTCTGCTCCGGGGTAGAGACGATTGATGCTGGCCAGGATCTCGTGCAGCTTCGACTCGAGCTGATACTGATGGTACATCTCACCTTCGATAACGAGATCATCCAAGGCCTCGCCCTTGGCCGGGCCCGGCGCCTGCCCCGGCCCGGCAGGCGCGGTGGCCGCCCCGCGGCCCGCGGTGGAGAGTGGCGTCACGCGCGCCGAGATGTTGTCGTACCAGATCTTGTCGATGTGCCCTTCCAGCGTCAGCAGGCGGTCGTAATGGCCGCCCCCGTACGGGTCCACGTCGATGATTCGCTCCAGGGTGTCGGCGGCTTGCTCATATTGCTCCCCGGCCAGGTACAGGCCAAAGAGACGCGAGAGGGCCCGGCGCAGGCCCTCCTCCCGGTTCATTTCGTTGTAGAGGCCGCTCAGCATTTCGAGCACCGCCAAGTTCGTCTCGTCTGCCTGGTAGATGCTCTCCAGAATCTTCAGGAACTCGTTTCGTTTGCCCTCCTGGAAGAGCCGGCCTTTGAGCTGCCCGATCAGCTTCAGCGCCTCCTCCGCTCCGCCGGTCTGGAGAAGCCCTTCCACCAGTTTCAGCACTACGTCCAGGGTCTCGGGCCGCGCCTGGTAGAGTCCCCAGCAAAGGGGCTGGGCCTTTGCATAATCGGCCGTCTGCACATAGGCCCGCGTCAGAAGATCGAGGACCGTCAGGTCGTCCGGCTTGTGCTGGAAAATCGGCTCGAGAAGCGTCACGGCCGCCGCGCCCCGCTCCCGCTTCAGGAAAAGCTCCGCCGCCGCGACGGCAGCTGCTTCATCGGCCGGATCCAACTCGTGGGCGCGCTCGACAAGCTCCGCCCAGCGGTCGTCCTGCCCTGCCTGGCGGGCCAGTTGCGCAGCCTGCAGGAACACCGCGGTCGCAACCTTCGGCAGTCGCACCCTGACCGCCTGCTCCGCCAGTTGAACGTGCGCCTCGAGGTTGGCAGGATCCAGCCGGACGATGCGCTGCAGGCATTCCAGAACCTGTGTCCCAGCGCCCGCCGCGCGATGCAGTTCCAGGGCCCCCCGGTACACGTCCAAGGCCTCGCTGCCTTTGCCCGTCTTCTCCAGAAGCCCACCCAGCTTCATCAGGATGTTCACATCCTTGGGCGATACCTTCAGGATCTTCCGGCAGGTGGCTATCGCCTTCGTGGTGTCATTCCGCTTGATACACAGGTCCACCAGTTGGGATTGGAGGCGTACACCCTCCGCGATACGATTGAGCTTCAGGCAAAGGTCGCCGAGGTTCAGCAGCACCTCTTCATCATTCGGCTCGTACTTGTAGATTTCCTGGAAGGTCTCGAGGGCTGCCTCGAACTTCTGCTTTTGCAGGTACTTCTCGGCTTTCTCAAAGAGTTTCTCGATGTCAGGCATGGCGACGGGAAGGCAAGACTCCGCCTCTCTCCGGAACGTTGGCGATCTTCCTCAATTTGACAGGATAGCTCCCTTTTGTTAGATTTTCAAAGGGTTTGGAATTAGCCTCTCGAATGACAAGGTCTCGGCCCTGCCGCAGTGGCCGCACGGCATTCTTCCCCGGCTGGCCTCCCGCCCGGAACAGGTGATCTGGAAGCTGCATGACGGACGCTCGCTACATTCGGAACTTCTCGATCGTGGCCCACATCGATCACGGGAAGTCCACGCTGGCTGACCGCTTGCTCGAGCTCACCGGGGCCCTCTCCAAGCGCGAAATGGCCGAGCAGGTCCTCGATTCCATGGACCTGGAACGCGAACGCGGCATCACCATCAAGGCCCACGCCGTGCGGCTGCATTACCGCGCCCGCGACGGAAACGAATACCAACTGAACCTCATCGACACGCCGGGGCACGTCGATTTCTCCTACGAGGTCTCGCGCAGCCTCTCGGCGTGTGAAGGCGCGCTGCTGGTGATTGACGCCTCGCAAGGCGTCGAGGCCCAGACGCTCGCCAACGCCCAACTGGCCATGAACAACAAGCTGGCCATCATCCCGGTCATCAACAAGATTGATTTGCCCGGCGCCGAGATCCAGACCACCCAAGAGCAGATCGAACACGCCCTGGCCCTCGAGGCGAGCGACGCGCTCCTGATCAGCGCCAAGCAAGGCACGGGAATTGAGGAAGTCCTGGAAGCCGTCATCGCCCGGCTCCCGCCGCCGCAAGGTTCTCCGGAAGCCCCTCTCCAGGCGTTGATTTTCGATTCCTGGTTCGACAGCTACCGGGGCGTGGTGGTGCTGGCCCGCGTGGTGGAGGGGACGATCGCCGTGGGGACACGCATTCGCCTCTGGTCGAACCACCAGGTTTACACCGTGGAGGAACTCGGCGTCCTCACACCCAAGCCCGTCCGCCTGGAGCAGCTTCGCGCCGGCGAGGTCGGATTTGTCATTGCCAACATCAAGCGCATCTCCGACACGCAGATTGGCGATACGATCACCGACCACGACCGCCCCGCCGCCGAGCCTCTTCCGGGCTTCGAAGAAATCAAGCCCCTGGTCTTCGCGGGGCTTTACCCCGTGGACGCGAGCGATTACGCGCCGCTGCGCGACGCCCTGGAGAAACTGCGCCTCAACGACTCGTCGTTCTTCTACGAACCGGAAAGCTCCGTGGCGCTGGGCTTCGGATTTCGTTGCGGCTTTCTCGGCCTCCTGCACATGGAAATCGTCCAGGAACGCCTGGAGCGGGAGTTCAACCTCAACCTCATCACCACCGCCCCGGGCGTCCGCTACCGCGTGACCACCAAGAGCGGGGAGCTCCTCACCATCGAAAGTCCCGCCAGATTCCCGCCCGCCGGCGACATTGCCAGAATCGAAGAGCCCCTCATCACTGCCCTGGTACTCACCCAGGACGAGTATCTGGGCGGCATCCTGAAACTTCTGGAAGAAAAGCGCGGGGTGCAAAGAGGCTTTGAATACGTCTCCACCCAGCGCGTCCTGTTGACCTACGACCTGCCACTCAATGAAATCGTGCTCGACTTCTACGACCGGCTCAAATCCGTGTCGCGCGGCTACGCCTCGCTCGATTACCACTTCTCGGGGTACCGGGAAGCGGACCTCGTCAAAGTGGATTTGCTCGTGGCCGGCGAACCGGTGGACGCTCTCTCGTTCATCTGCCACCGCGAGCACGCCTTTCCCCGCGGCCGCGCGCTTTGTGCGAAGATGCGCAAGCTCATTCCGCGCCAGCTTTTCGAGGTCGCCATCCAGGCTTCCATCGGGTCGAGGATCATCGCCCGCGAGAACGTCCCGCCCATGCGCAAGAACGTGCTCGCCAAATGCTACGGTGGCGATATCACCCGCAAACGCAAGCTCCTCGAAAAACAGAAAGAAGGCAAGCGGCGCATGAAACGCGTGGGCCGCGTCGATATCCCGCAGGAAGCCTTTCTCGCCGTGCTGAAGGTGACCGAGTAGCGGCGGGCTTCAGCCCGCCAAGCTTCTTGACCCCAACCCTCTCCCTCGGGGAGAGGGCGTCCGCTGTGGCAGACCGGTGAGGGGTTCCGTAGGGGAGGGGCTCCGCCCTCCCCCGGAAGCGCAAGGCGCTCCCCTACCACAGCACGCAGCTTCGCGCTAGAATCCTCGCGACACACCCCAAGCGGAGTTAACCATGGAACTGAAAACCGTCACCATCGAAAAACCTGCTGACATGAACTTCGTCCTCGGCCAGTCGCACTTCATCAAGACGGTCGAAGACCTCTATGAAGCGATCTTCCAGACCGTTCCCGGCATGAAGTTTGGGATTGGATTCTGCGAGTCCTCGGGGCCGGCGCTCGTCCGCTACGCGGGCAACGACCCGCGCCTCATCGAGCTCGCCCAGAAGAACGCCCTGGCACTCGCCTGCGGCCACTGCTTCATTATTTTCATGGAAGGCGGATTCCCCGTGAATATCTTGAACACCATCAAAAATGTTCCGGAGGTCTGCCAGATCTTTTGCGCCACGGCGAATCCCGTCGAAGTCGTCATCGCCGAAAGCGAACAAGGCCGCGGCATCCTCGGCGTCATCGACGGCGTCAAAACCAAAAGCATCGAAACCGCCGCCGATATCCAGTGGCGCAGGCAATTCCTCCGGAAGATTGGGTACAAGCTGTAAAATGTACCGGGGGCGTTAGACCGCACATGGGCTTTGTAGGCGATTACTTGGTTGAAATCGGACATCGGACCTCGTTGGAGATGAAGCTCGCTCTATTGAGAATGATAAAATATAGTGACAGCTCCGGTTTTCCGTGGTACTCTCTCGCGCATGGGAAATCCACGCGGAGTCACACGGGATTTTGTAGCTTTGGAGCGCCGCCGACGGCAGGCGGCACG
>Ga0315281_10005356_pt1 | contig 18399 bp, 19 predicted proteins | sample YL17G07_0_MG_FD_204540 | JGI IMG/M metagenome (GOLD analysis project Ga0315281, IMG submission 204540) | Sediment microbial communities from Yellowstone Lake, YNP, Wyoming, USA - YL17G07_0 | ecosystem: Environmental > Aquatic > Freshwater > Lake > Sediment | place: USA: Wyoming | collected...
TCGTCACGCACGCCGCCCAGGGACATGCGCACGAACTTGCGGTTGGTCGCGCGCGCGATCGACTGCCCGAGGGAGGTCTTGCCGACGCCGGGCGCGCCCACGAGGCACAGGATCGGCGCCTTGAGCCGGTCCACGCGGATCTGCACCGCAAGGTACTCGACGATGCGCTCCTTGACCTTCTCCAGGCCGTAATGGTCCTGGTCAAGGATCTTCTCGGCCGCGGCGATGTCGCGCGAGACCTTGCTGCGCTTCTTCCACGGCAGGTTGACCAGCGTCTCGACGTAGTTGCGAACCACCGTGGCCTCGGCCGACATCGGCGACATCAGTCTCAGCTTTTTCAGTTCACCCTCGGCCTTCTTGCGGGCCTCCTTGGGCATGCGCGCCGCCTTGACGCGCTTTTCCATGTCCTCGAGGTCCGCGCCCTCCTCGCCCTCTCCCAGTTCCTTCTGGATCGCCTTCACCTGCTCGTTCAGGTAGTACTCGCGCTGGCTCTTCTCCATCTGGCGCTTTACGCGCCCGCGGATGCGTTTCTCGACCTGGAGAATGTCGATCTCTGCCTCGAGCTGCGACAGCAGGTGCTCCAGGCGCGCCTTGACGTCGAACATCTCGAGGATCTGCTGCTTCTGCTCCAGCTTGAGCGGCAGATGCGCGGCAATCGTGTCTGCCAGCCTCCCGGCCTCCTCGATGCCGGCGAGCGAAGTGAGAATCTCGGGGGGGATTTTCTTGTTGAGTTTCACGTACTGGTCGAATTGCGCGATCAGCGCGCGGCGCATCGCTTCGACCTCCGTGGACTCGGCGCCCTCCAGGGCTACCGGAGCGGCTTCCGCCACATAATGCGTCCGCTCATCGGTGATGCCCTGGATCCGCGCGCGCTGGCTGCCCTCGACGAGAACCTTCACGGTGCCGTCGGGTAGCTTGAGCATCTGAAGGATATTGGAGATGCAGCCGATCTGGTACATGTCCTCGGCGGCCGGCTCGTCCTTCGCGGCGGATTTCTGCGCGACCAGCAGAATGCTCTTGCCCGCCTCCATCGCGATCTCCATCGCCTTGATGGATTTCGGTCGCCCGACGAATAGCGGTATCACCATATGCGGAAACACCACCACGTCCCGCAACGGCAGGAGCGGGTACTCGGTCATTTCGGAGGAGATATCGTCAGCGCTTGCCATGGAGTTCCCAATAAAGATGACAACAAGTGTGAAACTGGGGGCGCCAGCCTGAAAATCAAGCCGGGCGATGACCCCGCAACGTGCAGGGCCTTTCCCCCGCGTGTCAGGGCGTCAGGCGGTGCCCGCTACCTTGGGCTGATCGGCATAGATGAGCAGCGGCTTGCCTTCGCCGAGCATGGTGGCCTCGTCGACTACGACTTTGGACAGATTTTCCATCGTCGGCAGGTCGAACATGGTGTCCAGCAGAACCTGCTCCAGGATTGAGCGCAGTCCCCGTGCCCCCGTCTTGCGCGCGAGGGCCTTGCGGGCGATCGCGTCCAACCCCTGCGGGCGAATCTCCAGGTCCACGCCCTCCATGGCGAACAGCTTCTGGTACTGCTTCAGGAGTGCGTTCTTCGGTTCAGTGAGAATCTGGATCAGCGCCTTCTCGTCCAGTTCCTCCAGCGTGGCCACCACAGGCAGCCGGCCCACGAACTCCGGTATCAGCCCGTACTTGAGCAGGTCCTCGGGTTCGACCGTCTTCAGCACCGCGCTGATGTCCTTACTGTTCTTCAGACTCCTGACGTCGGCGCCGAAACCGATACCGGTCTTCTCGGAGCGGTTGCGTATGATCTTTTCCAGCCCGTCGAATGCGCCCCCGCAGATAAACAGAATGTTGGTCGTGTCGACCTGAACGAAATCCTGGTTTGGATGCTTGCGCCCGCCCTGCGGCGGCACCGATGCCACGGTACCCTCGATCAGCTTCAACAGCGCCTGCTGCACGCCTTCGCCCGACACGTCCCGCGTGATGGAAGGGTTGTCCGACTTCCTGGAAATCTTGTCGATTTCGTCGATATAGACGATGCCACGCTTGGCCTTGTCGACGTCGTAGTCGCAGTTCTGCAGCAGCTTCTGGATGATATTCTCGACATCCTCGCCGACATAGCCGGCCTCGGTAAGCGTGGTCGCATCGGCCATCACGAAGGGCACGTTTAGCAGCCGCGCCAATGTCTGCGCGAGCAGCGTCTTGCCCGAACCGGTTGGACCTACGAGCAGGATGTTCGACTTGGCGAGCTCCACTTCGTCGTTCTTCGACAGATGCTTGAGCCGCTTGTAATGGTTGTATACCGCTACCGACAGGATCTTCTTTGCCTGCTCCTGGCCGATCACGTATTCATCGAGGATGGTGCAGATCTCGTGCGGCGTGGGCAGGTCGGACTTGGCGGGTTTCCCACCCTTGTCGGTGGCGCTTTCCTCGCGAATGATGTCATTGCACAGCTCGATGCACTCGTCGCAGATGAACACCGAGGGGCCGGCAATGAGTTTGCGCACCTCATGCTGGCTCTTGCCGCAGAAGGAGCAGTACAGGAGCTTTTCGCCGCTTGATTTTTCTGTCATTGCCGCGCCCCCATGCCTCTATGCGGTCGCTTCCACGCGAGCGGTCAACACCTTGTCGACAAGACCGTACTGGACGGATTCGTCGGCGGACAGGAAGTTGTCGCGATCGGTGTCGCGCGAGATCTTGTCCACAGTCTGCCCGGTATGTTTGGCCATGATCTCGTTCAATCGCTGGCGCAGGTAAAGGATTTCCTTGGCATGGATCTCGATGTCCGACGCCTGCCCCTGGAATCCGCCCATCGGCTGGTGAATCATCACGCGCGAGTTCGGCAGGCAATAACGCTTGCCCTTGGCGCCCGCGCAAAGCAGCATCGCTCCCATGCTCGCCGCCTGCCCGACGCACAGCGTCGAGACATCCGGCTTGACGAACTGCATGGTGTCGTAGATCGCCAGCCCCGCAGAAACCGAGCCGCCCGGCGAGTTGATATAGAAGGAGATGTCCTTGTCGGGATTATCGGACTCGAGGAACAGGAACTGCGCGACGATCAGGTTGGCCGACCCTTCGGTCACCGGCCCCACAAGGAAAACGACGCGCTCCTTGAGCAGCCGGGAATAGATGTCGTAGGCGCGCTCGCCACGGCCGCTCTGCTCGATGACCATGGGCACGAGGCCCAAGCCCTGAGGATCCTGCAACTGGGCGCTCGTTTGCGACGCATTGGATTGCCAGACAGCGCCGCTCATGCAGGTTTCCCCATCAATTCATCAAAGCTGACCGCCTTGTCCTCCACCTTGGCGTTTTCGAGGACCCATTTCACGACGTTGGATTCCAGCGCCAAGCCCTCGAATTCGGCAAGCCTTTGAGGTTCCGAATAAAACCATTTTACCACCTCGGAAGGCTGCTCATAGGTCTGGGCGAAATCGTCCACGAGCGATCGCACCTGCGCGGGCGTCGCCGCGACACCACGGTCCTTAACCGTTTCACCGATGATCAACCCCAGGGCCACGCGTCGCTTCGCCTGTGCCTCGAAAATCTCCGGATTGAGGGGGATCTGGTCCGACTTGAGACCGCGGCTTTCCAGGTCCGTGCGGGCCTGCTGCTGCAGGCGCTGAATTTCGATCTCGATAAGCGATTTCGGGAGTTCAATCTGGGTCGAATCGAGCAAGGCCTGCATGACCTTCTGCTTTATCTCGCCGTCAATGCGCTTCTTGACCTCGCGCTCCACGTTGGCCTTCACTTCGGCGCGCATTCTTGCCAGGTCTCCGTCCGCCACGCCCAGGGATCGCGCAAATTCGGCATCCAGATCGGGGAGCATTGGCGCCTCGACCTTCTTGACCGTCACCTCGAAGCTCGCGCTCTTGCCCGCGACTTCCTTGGCGCCGTAATCGGCCGGGAAACTGACCGGGAAGGTCCTGGATTCACCCGGCGCAATGCCGTTCAATCCGGTCTCGAAATCCGGAATCATGCGCCCCTCACCGAGCACCAGCGTCGCATTGCTCGCCTTGCCGCCCGCGAATTCGTTGCCGTCAATATTGCCCGCAAAATCAACGGTGATTCGATCCCCGGACTGCGCGGCGCGCGAGACTTCCCCGTACTGCACGCGCTGCTTGCGCAAAATCTCGAGAGTATGCTCGACCTCCGCGTCGCCGACGGTCAGTGTCGGCCGTTCAATTCTTGCGGAACTGAGATCGCCCGGCTTGAACTCCGGGTAAATCTCGAAGGTCGCGCTGAATGCGAGCTTGCCCGCGTCAGTCACGTCTTTCTTCGGTTCGATGCGCGGGTAACCCGCTACACGCAGGTTCTTTTCGCGCACCGCGTCCTCGAACGCCTTCTGCACCGCCTCGCCGATGACCTCGGAACGCACCTGGGGGCCATATTGCTGTGCCACCAGCTTCACCGGCACTTTGCCGGGCCGGAAGCCCGGCATGCGCACCGTACGGGACAGCTTCCTCAGCCGATCCTCGACTTCACGGTCGATGGTATCCACCGGGACGGCCATGGTAAGCCGTCGCTCGAGCGGGCTCAAAGTTTCGAAATTCGTCTGCATCCTGTCTATAGACCTGTGTGCTGTATGGCGGGGCGTCTGGTGCGAAGGAAGGGACTCGAACCCCCATGCCTTTCGGCGCTGGAACCTAAATCCAGTGCGTCTACCAATTCCGCCACCTTCGCCGGGAGGCCAAGGGGCCAATACGGCCCGTTGAAGCCGGGTGCCATTCTAGCGCAAACCTCCTATACTGTCAGCCCCAAGCGCCAGAAAGTGCTTGAAAAATCTGGCAATGTCCGTCGGTCACTACGAAAACTTTCCTGTCGCATCGGTCCTGTTGCCGGCCCGATTGCGGCAGCCTGTAGGCGTCGTATACCGCTTCGCCCGGACCGCGGACGACTTCGCGGACGAAGGCACCCTGGCGCCGGCCGAACGGCTTGCAAGGCTCGAAGAATATCGCGATGAGTTGCGTCGCCTTCAGCAAAACCGATCCCCGCAATCCCCTCTATTCCACGTACTGGATGAGATGGTCCGTGCCTATGACCTTCCCTTGCAGCCGTTTTTCGATCTCCTCGACGCGTTTTCCCAGGACGTTACCAAGTTCCGCTACGCGAACTTCGCCGAGGTCATGGAATACTGCCGGCGGTCGGCCGATCCGGTAGGGAGGCTGATGTTGCATTTGTACGGTGCCGCCCGCGATGAGAACCTGTCGCAGTCCGACGCGATCTGCTCGGCGCTCCAGCTTATCAATTTCTGGCAGGACGTCGGCATCGATTTCCGCAAGCATCGCATCTATCTGCCGCAGGACGAGATGGCACGCTACGGCATCACGGAGAGCCAGATCGCCGCCGCAGACTCAGGCGGGCGGTGGCCCGAACTGATGCGGTTCCAGACGGAGCGCGCACGGGCGATGCTAGAATCCGGTGCGCCGCTGGCAAGGCGCCTCCCCGGCCGTATCGGGCTGGAATTGCGCATGATCGTTCAGGGCGGGTTGCGTGTCCTGGAGAAGCTCGACGCCGTCCGCGGCGATGTGTTCCGCGAACGGCCTGTGCTCAAGACCCTTGACTGGCCCGTGATGCTGTCCCGCGCGCTGAGAATGCGATGAGTCCTGACGACTACTGCCAGCAGAAGGCCTCGCAGAGCGGCTCGAGTTTTTACTACTCGTTCATGTTCCTTCCGCCGGAGCGAAGGCGCGCGATCACTGCGCTATATGCCTTCTGCCGCGAAGTCGACGACGCGGTCGACGAGCCGGCCGACCCGCAGGTAGCGCGCGCAACGCTCGAGTGGTGGCGCCACGAGGTCGCGCAGCTGTATGCGGGGCATGCCCAGCACCCGGTCACGAGAGCTCTAGTCCCGGCGATCGGGCCGTTCAACATCCAGCAGCGGCAGCTGGGAGAGATCATGGACGGCATGGAGATGGATCTCTCGCAGAACCGATACCCGGATTTCGAGAGCCTCAGGCTCTACTGCCACCGCGTCGCCGGCGTCGTGGGTCTGCTCGCGGCAAGCATCTTCGGTTACCACAATCCGAAGACGCTCGAATACGCAGAAAATCTCGGGCTCGCGTTCCAGCTCACCAACATCATCCGCGACGTGGGTGAAGACGCCCGCAAGGACCGGATCTACCTCCCGTCCGACGAAATGCAGCGCTTCGGCGTCTCCGCGGCCGATGTTCTGAACGCCCAGCACACCGAGAATTTCTCGCGCCTGATCGAATTTCAGGTACGGCGCGTGGAAAACTGCTATGCCGAGGCGCTTGCGGCGCTTCCGGCCGAGGACCGCCGCGCGCAGCGGCCCGGACTGGTGATGGCCGCAATCTACCGCACGGTGCTCGAGGAAATCGGCCGCGACGGTTTCCAGGTGCTCACCCGGCGCACCACGCTCACTCCCATTCGCAAGCTCTGGATCGCCTGGAAGACTTGGGTATCCGCGTGACCCGCGCAGCCGTCGTCGGCGCCGGCTGGGCCGGTATGGCCGCCGCCGTTTGCCTCGCCGATCGCGAAATCCCGGTTGCCGTGTTCGAGGCATCGCGCAATCTCGGCGGTCGGGCGCGGCGAGTCACCATCGACGGCTCGGACCTCGACAATGGCCAGCATATCCTGATCGGCGCCTACCGCGAGACCTTGGCGCTGATGCGCAAAGTGGGCGCGGACCCAGAGCAGCTCTTCCTGCGCCTTCCGCTCGAGTTGCGCTTCGCCGATGGCTTTCACCTGCGCGCACCACGTCTGCCCTACCCGCTAAACCTGCTGGCAGGACTCCTCGGCGCCCGGGGCCTCAGTTTCGCTCAGGGCCTGACGGCAATCCGGTTCATGGCGCACCTGCAAAAGAATGCGTTCCGCGTCGAGCCCGATTGCAGCGTTGAAGCGCTGCTCGTGACAAACGGCCAGCTCGGCGCGTTGCGCCGGTACCTCTGGGAACCGCTGTGCATTTCCGCGCTCAATACCCCGCCGGCCGACGCCTCGGCACAGGTGTTCGCCAATGTGCTGCGCGACGGACTCACCGGCGCGCGCGAAAACAGCGACCTGCTGCTCCCATGCGCAAACCTCAGCCGGCTTTTTCCGGAACCCGCCGCTGCATTCATCACCGCCCACGGCGGATCGATCGAGATGGGCGTCGCAGTGCGCAAGGTCACGCGGGACGAGACAGCGTTCCGCCTCGATGACCTGCCGCAGCGCTTCTCTCACGTGATCATCGCCTGCGCGCCCCAGCACGCCGCCACACTGCTCGGCGGTTTCCCCGAACTGGAGAACGCCAGGCGCACGATCGACGCGCTGCAGTACGAGCCGATATTCAGCTGCTATCTGCGCTACCCGGATCCTGTGCGCCTTCCATCGCCCATGCTCGGCCTCGCTGGACCGATTTGCCAATGGGTGTTCGATCGTGGCCAGCTATCGGGCCAGCTTGGCCTGCTCGCCGTGGTAATAAGCGCAACGGGAACTCACGAAGAGCTCTCGCAGCAGGAACTTGCCGGGCGTATCCATGCCGAATTGAAGGCTGCACTGCCGGGGCTGCCTGAACCGCTATGGACGAAGATAATCGGGGAAAAGCGTGCGACCTTCTCCTGCAGACCTGCGCTCATGCGCCCCGCGGGCGAAACAAATGTCCCTGGGCTGTCCCTTGCCGGTGACTATACGGCGAGCGACTATCCCGGCACGCTGGAGGCCGCGGTCCGGAGCGGGATCGCTGCCGCAAAATCGATAATCACGACGAAAGCTACTTAGGCAACCCCGCTTCACGATATTCGCATGCCACGGAGACCAGAATCATGATCCGCACCTTGACGATGCATGTTTTCGCACTCGCCCTTGTCACCCTGTTGCTCCCATCGACGCTGTTCGCGCAGTCGTATCCATCCAAGCCCGTGCGCTGGGTCGTACCCTACGCCGCGGGCGGCTCGGCCGACACGCGGGCGCGGCAAGTCGCCCAGGAGCTCACCAAGCTCTGGGGACAGCCGATCATCATAGAAAACAAACCCGGTGCGGGCGCCGTACCCGGGACCGACTTCGTGACCAAGGCTGCGCCCGATGGCTACACGATCGGAATGGGCAATCTTGCACCGCTCGCGGTCAATCCCTCGCTGTACAGGACCCTGCCCTACGATCCCATCAAGGATGTCGCGCCGATCGTGCTGCTCGAACGTGGTCCGCTCGTGCTCATGGTCAATGTGTCGCTTCCGGCAAAAAGCATGGCAGAGCTGACCGCGCTTGCGAAGGCCAAACCCGGGACGCTGAGCTTCGCTTCGTCGGGCAACGGAGGCTCCCACCACCTCTCCGGCGAGATGTACAAGGCGATGGCCGGTATCGACATAGTTCATGTCCCCTACAAGGGTGGCGCGCCCGCTGCCAGCGACCTGATCGGCGGGCACGTTTCGATGATGTTCGAACTGATGTATTCGGCGATGCCGGCACTGAAGTCGGGCAAGGTCCGCCCCCTCGCGGTCACGAGCGCGCAGCGGTTGTCCGTTCTCCCTGACGTGCCGACGATGGCGGAAGCGGGCTTGCCCGGATTCGAGTCGAGCAACTGGCAGGGCATCATCGCACCCGCGGCAACGCCGCGCGCCATCGTGGCCAAGATCAACGCCGACACCCTCACAGCGCTCCACATGCCCGAGGTGCGCGACAAGATCATCGCGCAGGGCAACCAGGTGGGTGGCGGCACCCCCGAAGAGTTCGGCGCCCTCATCCAGTCCGAGATGGCAAAGTGGGGCAAGGTCGTGCGCGAGGCAGGCGTTCGCGCGGACTAGCGCCAGTTCCGCCGTCAGCGGAATCGAGCGACGGCGTCAATCAGCCGATCGACGGCGATAATCTCGATGCCCTCAATCGCCTGCTTCGGTGCATTGGCCCTCGGAACGATCGCCTGGGTGAAGCCGAGCTTTGCCGCCTCGCGCAGCCGATCCTGGCCGCGCGGCGCGGGACGCACCTCGCCCGCGAGCCCGACCTCGCCGAACACGGCGAGCTTTTTCGGCATCGGCTTGTTACGCAGCGATGAGACGATCGCCAGCAGCACCGCAAGATCGGCAGCCGGCTCGCTGATCCGCACCCCGCCCACTGCATTTACGAACACGTCCTGATCGAAGCACGCGATGCCCGCGTGGCGGTGGAGCACGGCGAGCAGCATCGCGAGGCGGTTCTGCTCCACGCCCACCGACAGCCTTCGCGGGCTCGGTGCATGGGCCTCATCGACCAGCGCCTGGATTTCGACCAACAACGGGCGCGAGCCTTCCTGCGCGACCAGGATGCAGGACCCGGGCGCCTCGCCCGTGTGTCCGGACAGAAATATCGCCGAAGGATTGGTCACGCCCTTGAGGCCCTTGTCTGTCATGGCGAAGACACCGAGTTCGTTGACCGCACCGAACCGGTTCTTGGAGGCGCGGATGAGGCGAAAGCTCTGGTGGGTATCTCCCTCGAAGTAAAGGACGGTGTCCACGATGTGCTCGAGCACGCGCGGTCCGGCCAGCGCCCCTTCCTTGGTGACGTGCCCGATCAGCACGATGATGGCCCCGGTCTGCTTGGCAAAACGCGCGAGGTGGGCTGCGCATTCGCGCACCTGCGCGACCGAGCCGGGCGCCGAAGTGAGGTTTTCCGAGTACAGCGTCTGGATGGAATCGATCACCGCGATATCGGGCCGTGCCGCCTCGAGTGTGGCGACGATTTTCTCCAGCTGGATCTCCGCAAGCAGTTCCAGCTGGCCCAGATCGAGCGCGAGCCGCCGCGCCCTCAGCGCGACCTGCTCCGCCGACTCCTCGCCGCTCACGTACACGGCTCTGGACGAGGTGCTCATGTGGGCGAGTGCCTGCAGAAGCAGGGTGGACTTGCCCACGCCGGGATCTCCGCCAATGAGAACGACCTGGCCAGCAACCAGGCCGCCGCCCAGGACCCGGTCGAACTCCCCGATGCCGGTGGGCAGTGGCAGCGCGTCCTTCGCGCGAACGTCAGACAGCAACTGCAGCGTTGCGGCCTTGGCGGCGCTCGAAAAGCGGTGGCGCGGCGCCGCGTCGGCAAGCGTCTCGACGAGCGTGTTCCAGGCACTGCAGCCAGGGCATTGGCCCTGCCATTTCGGGGAGCTGCCGCCGCATTCGGTGCAGGTGTAGATTGACTTCGCTTTAGCCATCGGCGGACGCCGGCGCCATTTCAAACACGATAGGTAGCCAATACCTGGCGCAACGTACCCTGCCTCAGGTCTCGAACTCGGCGCGCGGCAGCCCGCTCTGCCGGATGATGGATTGCAGCGTCCCTATTCTCAACTCGTCGTGATCAGGAACCGGAACCGTGGTGGTGCCGGCTGGCGTTCGGCGTTGCATCACCACGTGGCTGCCGCGCCTCCTTACCTCCCCAAAGCCATGGCGCGCGAGGATCTTGCAGACGTCCTTGCCGGAAAGAACGGCAAGCTTAGCCATGCACCGCTTCGAAGCGGGTCACATAGACTTCGTCATGCTTTCGCCGCGCGATCTCTTCCGGGTCTGCGCATTCGAGGAATAACTCCACCGCCTCTTTCAGGTTGGCAGTCGCCTGCTCGATGCTCTCGCCCTGGCTGGCGACATCCAGTTCTGGGCAGAGCGCGACATACATGCCGTCTTCCTTTTCCACGATCGCGGTGTAGCTGTTGATTGCCATGATGACCTCTACTCAATTTCCGAACACTGAATGCTTGTGACTGAATTCCAGGGTGCGGTGGGAAACGGTTTGGTGGTAGCACGCGATTGCGGTTTTCCCCTTGAACTGCACCACGGGCATTGTTGTTTTCCTCTGCTGGGGAATCTTACCGTGTTTCAGACCTCGATGACCGGCACCCTGGCCGCCAGCGCGCACAACAGTTCATAGCTCACCGTGCCGGAGGCGGCCGAGACCTCGTCCGCAGACAGACCTTCGCCCCAGAGCGTGACCTCCGTACCCACCGAGGCTTCGGGGATCGCGCTCAGGTCGGCAAACAGCATGTCCATCGACACGCGGCCCACGGTGCGCGTGCGGCGCCCCGCGACGAGGATGGGCGTGCCCCGGTCGACGGATCCAGGCGCATGGCGCGGATACCCGTCGGCGTAGCCGCAGGCGACGATGCCGATACGCATCGGCGCTCCCGCCGTGAAGATGCCTCCGTAGCCCACCCGGTCGCCGGGACGCAGCGTTTGAACTGCGACCAGCCGGCTCTTGAGCGTCATTGCCGGGTTGAGTCCGATTGCCTCGGCGGTCTCGTCGGGGAAAGGCGAGCAGCCGTACAACATGATGCCGGGCCTGACCCAGTCGGCGCGCGTCTCCGGGTAGCGCAGCAATGCGGCCGAATTGGCCAGGCTGCGCGGCAGACCTTCGATGCCGGTTCTGGCGAGCCGTTGCATCTGCTCGGCCACGCCTCCCGGGCCATCGGCGTCGGCGAAATGCGTCATCAAGGTAATTGCCCCAACGCCCGCACAGCCGCGCAGGCGTTCCAGTATCCGGGCCGCCTGGTCAATCCCGAAGCCCAGACGGTTCATGCCAGTATTGATCTTGAGATAGACGTCAATCGGCCTATTCAGCCCGGTGGTCAGCCCGGCCATCTCGAGCATACGCACCTGCGCCTCGTCGTGCACCACGGCAGTGAGGCCGTATGTGGAAAATACCCTCAGTTCATTGGCGTCGAAGAATCCCTCGATGAGCAGCAGAGGTCTGGAGATACCTGAATCGCGCAACTGAACGGCCGCGTCGAGCTCCAGCAGCGCAAAACCGTCTGCAGTCTCGAGAGCGGCTACCGTGCGCAACAGACCGTGGCCATAGGCGTTGGCCTTGACGACCGCCCAGACGCGCGCCCCACCGGCATGCCGCTTCACCAGATCGAGATTGGCGCGCAGCGCCTGCCGGCTAATGGATGCCGAAATCGGTCTCATGTCCGCCGCATCCGGGTGGTTGACCCGGATCTAGCGACCCGCGTCGGCGAGCTTGTGCTTGGCGAACTCGATGAACGAATTCACAAGCCGCGAACGGAATTTTTCCTTCGGGTAGACCAGCGACAGGGTCCGGGTGAGGCGAGGCTCCAGGGGCAGCGCCACCAGCTCGCCGAGCTTGCGCTCCTTTTCCACGGCGATGCGCGGCATGATCGCAAAACCGAGGCCCGCCGCCACGACACCCTTCAGTGCCTCCGGACTGCCGAGTTCCATCTCCACCTTCAGGTCTTCCGGAAGGATGCCCGCCTTGCGGAAATACAGATCGGTGAACTCGCGCGTGCCGGATCCAGCCTCGCGGCTGATATAGGGATGTTGCAGCAGCTGCTTCGGCGAAACCTGCCTATGCCCGGCGAGGCTGTGCCGCGGCGACACGATGACGATGAGTTCGTCTTCGCAGCAGGCCTCCGTAAGCAGGGCCGGCAGACGCGACGGCGCCTCGATGAGGCCTACGTCGAGCGTGTACTCCGCGACGCGGTTTTCGATCGTGCCCGAGTTGGCGACGAACAGCTTCGCCTGCACCTGTGGATATTGCGCCTTGAATTCACCCAGGATCGGCGGCAGCATGCATTCGGCCGCGGTCGTGCTGGCGCCTATCAGCAGCGGCCCCGAGAGCCGCCCCGTCATCTCCTTCATCCGCGTTTCGAGTTCCGCCGAAAGCGCAAGGATGCGCTCTGCATATTCGAGCACCACGTCTCCGGCAGGAGTCAGTGAAATTCTCCCGTGGCCGCGCTCGAACAGGCGGGTGTTGTAGTACTCCTCGAGCTGCTTGATCTGAAAGGTGACTGCGGGCTGTGTCATGAACAGCACGTCGGCCGCCTTGGTGAAGCTCATCTGTTTGGCCACCGCGTGGAATACCTGCAATCGCCTGTCGGCCATGGACGTGCTCGCCTAAATGTCAAACTGTGCGTGTGTGAGGACCCGGGCTGCATATTCAATCATAAGTGACGCAGTCCCGCCAGCGTATGGGTCCTGAAACGAGCTCATTCCGGGCGCACGACCGGGACGCCTCGTGGTATAAAGCACGCTCCCTGGCAGGCCCAAGGCGAAAATCCCAGATTTTCCCGGTACATGACGCGCAGTTTCTACACCATCATGGCGGCGCAGTTTTTCTCCTCGCTCGCCGACAATGCGCTGCTCATCGCCGCCATCGGCTTGCTCGCGCAGCTCTCGGGCCCGGCGTGGATGACGCCGCTGCTCAAGTTCTTCTTCACCGTTTCCTACGTTGTGCTTGCCCCGTTCGTCGGCGCATTCTCCGACGCCATGCCCAAGGGAAGAGTGATGTTCATCACCAACCTGATGAAGATCGTCGGCTGCCTGCTGATGCTTTTCTATGAATGGATTTCCCTGCTTCTGCTCCAGTCTCCCCTGCCCGCATTGCCGGAATACGTCACGGTGCTGCTCGCTTATGCGGTTGTAGGCCTGGGTGCGGCTGCGTACTCGCCCGCCAAGTACGGCATCCTCACCGAGCTGCTGCCGCCGAAGCAGCTGGTCGTCGCCAACGGCTGGATCGAAGGACTCACTGTCACCTCGATTATCCTTGGCGTGCTGCTCGGCGGTGCACTGATAAGCCCGAACGTTTCAGTGGTGCTGCTCTCCGTGGACATCCCCCACATCGAATCGGGCATCGACACGCCGGCTGAGGCTGCGATCGTCGTGATCGGCTTCCTCTATGTCATTGGCGCGGTTTTCAACCTGTTCATCCCCGACACCGGTGCGCGCTACCGGCCCCAGCACACCAACCCGGTGCTGCTGCTCGCCGACTTCTGGGTCTGCTTCAGGACCCTGTGGCGTGACAAGCTCGGACAGATCACGCTTGCCGTTACCACGCTTTTCTGGGGTGCCGGCGCCACGCTCCAGTTTCTAGTGCTGAGGTGGGCAGAACGGCACCTCAATCTGCCCCTGTCCCAGGGCGCGGTCCTTCAGGGGGTGACCGCGGTAGGTATCGCGCTTGGCGCGGTGCTTGCAGCGCGATTCATCCCGCTGAAAAAATCGTTTTCGGTCCTGCCGGTCGGCGTAATGATGGGATTCACCGTCATGCTCATGGCTCTCGTTTCCGCCATGCCCCTGGTGTACATGCTGCTCATCGTGGTCGGTGCGTTGGCGGGATTTTTCGTCGTGCCGATGAATGCCGTTCTGCAGCACCGTGGCCACGTACTGCTTTCTGCCGGCCACTCGATCGCGGTGCAGAACTTCAACGAAAACGTCTCGATCCTGGTGATGCTTGCGCTCTACTCTGCCATGGTCGGGACCCACATGGCGGTCCATACGATCGTCGTGATATTCGGCCTGTTTGTCGCGGTCACGATGATGGCCGTCATCCGGTTTCATCGCCACAACCAGAATAAGGAAGACTCTCTCCACCTCATCGGTATGGAGAAGCACTAAGAGTTCGTTGCGAAATGAGGGGATATCTCCCCTCATACTCCCCTAAGCCAGGCCGTTGCAAAGTCATTTTGCAACGGCTTTGAAAAATGCTCAGCTAGAGCACCAGCGGCTTGTCAGGCAGTTCGTTTGGATTGGCGCCGGCAGCAGGAAAATGGCGCGCGAGCAGTGCAGTCACCTCATCGATCGCGGCCAGCGTCCCCAGCTCGAACTGGCCGCGGCGGAATGCAGCTTCCGTTCGTCTACAGATCTCGTCCCAGCTTGCCTGGGAGACCCTCGTATTGATGCCGCGGTCGGCGACGATTTCGATCGTGCGGTCGACAAGCTGAACGTAGATCAGCACGCCACTGTTGTGGTCGGTGTCCCAGACACGCAACTGCGAGAACAGTTCGATCGCCCGCCCGTGCGGGCTCTGGCCGCGCCACAGCGACGCAAGGTGCAGCCCACCCTCGACGGCAAAGCGCAGTTCGCCATCGTGCTTCATCTCCGAACTGCCGATTGCGGACTCGATCCTTCCCAGCACCGATGCCGGAAACGGGCGCAATGCAACCCAGTGCGGCACGAGCAGATGTCTTGCGATGCGTCCGAGTTTCATCTGCCCTCCTTTACCAGTTGCCCGAGGCGCCGCCGCCGCCAAAATCACCTCCGCCGCCGGAAAATCCCCCTCCTCCGGATGAGCCGCCGCCCGACCAGCCTCCGCTGCCCCAGCCGCCGGTCCTGAAACCGCTCGCGCCGAACATCAGCGCAACGACGAATGCGACGATCGCCGCAAGGGTGGCTGCAAGCAGGGCGGATGTGACGACCCAGGCCGCAATTCCCACGATGCCACCGGTCACGGCGGCACCGACCATCCGCCCGAACAGCTTCGACAAAAAGGCGCCCAGAATTACGGTTGCCACCAGGAGCGGGGCGAGAAGTCCTTCCAGATTATTGTCCGAGGAGGGGCCCGCCGCCTGTTGATTCGGCGGCGGCAGCGGCTCGCCCTCGATGAGTCTGATCAGCGCAGCGATACCGTCGGCAATGCCGCGATTGAAATCGCCATTCAGGAAATGCGGCGCGATCACCTCCCGGATGACGCGCTTGGCGACCACGTCGGGAATCGGGCCCTCGAGCCCCCGGCCCACTTCGACGCGCAGCTGGTGATCGTCCTTCGCGACGACGAGAATCACGCCGTCGTCGACGCGCGCCCGGCCGATCTTCCATGCGTCGGCAACCCGGATCGAATACTGCTCGATCGTCTCGGGTTTGGTGCTGGGCAGCATCAGCACCGCAATCTGGCTGCCCTTTTTCTGCTCGAAAGCCGCCAGCGTCGCTTCGAGAGATTGAAGCTGCGCCTGCGTGAGCGCGCCGGTGAGGTCGGTAACGCGCGCCTTCAGTTGCGGGACCGGCACCTGGTCGGCGGCAGCGGCGAAACCGCCCGAAGCCAGAATCAGCCCAAGGGCAAGTGCCGCCGTGGCAGCGTGTAGCCACGGCCACCCGCGCTTCATCATGCGTGCTTACTGCTTCGCCGGCGCCGGTGACTTGCTGAAATCCACCGTCGGCGGTGTGGCGATCGCCTTCTCGTCCTCTACCGTGAAGTTCGGCTTCACTTGGTAACCGAACACCATCGCCGTCAGGTTGACCGGAAACTCGCGCACGAGCACGTTGTATTCCTGCACCACCTTGATGTAGCGGTTGCGCGCCACCGCAATGCGGTTTTCGGTACCCTCCAGCTGCGCCTGCAGGTCGCGGAAGTTCTGGTCGGACTTCAACTGCGGATAGCTCTCCGCGACGGCGAGCAGGCGCGACAACGCGCTGGTCATGCCGGCCTGGGCATCCTGAAAACGCTTGAACGCCGCCGGGTCGTTGATCAATTCGGGCGTAGCCTGAATGCTCCCGACGCGCGAACGTGCCTCGGTCACCTGGATGAAGACCTGCTGTTCCTGCGCGGCAAATGCTTTCACCGTACTTACCAGGTTGGGGATCAGGTCGGCGCGACGCTTGTACTGGTTGAGCACCTCGGACCAGGCGGACTTGGTCGCCTCGTCGGTGCGCTGGATGTCATTGTAGCCGCAGCCCGAAAGTCCAAGGGTGGCTACGACGGCGATCAAAGCCAGGATTCTGCGCATTTTACCTCCTTGAGAATCAGTGCAGATGTTCGAACCGTATTTGAGGGCGAGCCGAGCGCTTTACAAGTCCGCAATGGTCCGTCTGGCAAAGCACAGGTCCTCCCAGGCCTTCGCTTTCTCGGACAGGGTGCGCAGCAGGTAGGCCGGGTGATAGCTGACTATCAGCGGCACGCCGCGATAGCGATACAGCTTGCCGCGCAGACTCCCGATGGTGGCGTCGGTCTCGAGCAGCGCCTGCGCGGCGAAGCGCCCCATCGCAAGGATGAGCTTGGGACGGATCAGTTCGATCTGACGCTGCAGGTGAGGACTGCATTGCGCGACTTCCCGCGATTCTGGATTTCGATTTCCCGGCGGCCGGCACTTCAGGACATTGGCGATATAGACGTTTGCACCGCGCTTCAGCCCGATCGAAGCGAGCATGTTGTCCAGCAGGCGACCCGCCTGGCCGACAAAGGGTTCGCCGCTGGCATCCTCTTCGGCGCCGGGTGCTTCACCGACGAGGAGCCAGTCTGCCTGCTCGTCCCCAACGCCGAACACCGTGTTCGTGCGCGTCTTGCACAATTCGCATGACTGGCACCCGGATACCGCCTCCTTCAGCTGCTGCCAGTCCATGTTGAGGATGCGCGCGGCGCGATCGCCCGGCTCGGGCATGGCAGGCGTTTCGACTGGGTCGGGGCCGGCACCAACGCTCTGCGCCGACACCGCCGGCGTCTGGCCATTCTGGGCCGGCTCGTCAATTCCTGGGTCCGGGCGCTCCCCCGCGGGTTCACCCACCCGCAAACGCCACACTGGCGCGAGGCCCATCTCGCGTAGAAACAGCGCGCGGCGCGAGGATTCCATTCAGAACTCGAGCGCGAGTACGAGCGCGCTCTCGCGACCACCCTGCGCGGGATAATAGTCCCGACGCACCCCGATCTGCCGAAAGCCGTGCCGCGCGTACAGTTCCAGGCCGGCCACGTTGGAAGGCCGCACCTCGAGGAACAGGACCCGCGCGCGGTATTCGCGCGCGGTTCTCACGAGGTGTTCGAGCAGCCGGCTGCCGTGGCCGCGCCGCTGAAACTTGGAACCGATGGTCAAATTGAGCAGATGTGCCTCGCCGGCCGCAAGCATCAGGACCGCGTAGCCAAGGAGGTCTGCGCCGCTGCGGCAGACCCAGCAACTGTATCCGGCACGAATCGAGTCGCGGAAGTTTCCGCGTGTCCACGGGAACGCGTAAATATGTTGCTCGATCTCGATCACCGGATCGAGATCGGGCTCGCCCATGGGCTCGAATCCTTGCTGCGCCTGCAGCACCGCGCTCATCGCTCGCTCGTCTTCAACGCTACTTTGTCACGAAGATAGACAGGGACCGCACCCTCCGGCGCCCCCCCCTCGCCGCGCCCGAAGCGTGGACGCGCAAGCCGCAGCACGGCAGCGGCAGTCGGAAACAGGGCCGGCTCGACGCTGTCCAGCGCACCGGCGAGCCGCCCGCGCAGAACATCCCCGTGTGCGGCGAATCCGCTCCCGAAGCCGCTCCATGCGCCGCTTTCCGGAACGGGTACGTCCTGCGGACGGCACAGTCCGGGTGCATGCACGACCTGCCATGCCTCGGCGTCCCTGCGGTAGGCGGCATGATACACCTCGCCCATTCGTGCATCGATGCAGGCGTATACGTTTTCCGCCGCCGCTTCCTCGGCAAGGGCAAGCAGCGTGCTCACCCCCAGCACCTTTACGCGGCGCGCGAGTGCGAGGCCCTGCACCACCCCGCAGGCGATGCGCAGCCCCGTGAACGATCCTGGTCCCTCGCCATAGGCGATGCCCTCAAGATCGCCGAGCCGGAGTTCGGCCCGAGCGAGCAATGCGGAAATCGAGTCCAGTACCATCTCGGAATGGCGCTGACCGGCTTCGATGTGATGCGCGAACACCGCAACGCCGCGGCACGCCGCGAGCGACAGGAACTTGGTGGAGGTTTCGATTGCCAGCAGATTCACGTGCGTCGTAGGCGACTTTGGGTGAGCGGAACCAGGTGCCGATTGTAGCGGATCGCGGTT
>Ga0315281_10005357_pt1 | contig 18398 bp, 13 predicted proteins | sample YL17G07_0_MG_FD_204540 | JGI IMG/M metagenome (GOLD analysis project Ga0315281, IMG submission 204540) | Sediment microbial communities from Yellowstone Lake, YNP, Wyoming, USA - YL17G07_0 | ecosystem: Environmental > Aquatic > Freshwater > Lake > Sediment | place: USA: Wyoming | collected...
GAATCTCGAGAAAAAAAGCGGATTGTTGGGCATTTCCGGCGTGTCGCGAGACATGCGCGACGTCTCCAAGGCGGCCAATGACGGCCACGAACGGGCCAAGCTTGCTCTCGATATCTTCGCCCGAAGGGCGCGAAAATACATCGGGGCTTATTTGACCGACATCGGGCCTTGCGACGCCGTGGTCTTCACCGGCGGCATCGGCGAAAACGCTTGGCAGATACGCGAGATGATCCTGACCAATCTGGATCACCTGGGAATCAAATTGGATCAGGAAAAGAACCGCAACCTCGATCTGGTTCCGACGGGTGTCGCTATCCACGCCGGCAGCCGGACTGCTGTTCTGGTGATCCCCACCAATGAAGAACTGGCCATCGCCCGAGATACCTTCAATTTGGTCTCGAAATTGACGCCCAAAGAGGTAAAATGAACGCTGTCGGCAAGGACAGCTTAGAACCGGTTCCAAAACCTCAAGACCGGCCGGTAGTCTTGAAATGGGCTGTAAAAGTGTTATGAACATGGGAACATAGGCCAATGGCCATTACCTACTATCCCGACTATGATACGTTTCAACGGCTCGCTCAGGGCGGCGTCAATGTCGTGCCGGTCTTTGCCCAGGTGCTTTCCGACAGTTTGACCCCGGTCACTGCCTATGCCCGGCTGACCGAGGAGAGCAGCCATTCCTTCTTGTTCGAAAGTGTCGTCGGCGGCGAGAAGATCGCCAGATATTCTTTTCTCTCCGCCGATCCGATCATGCTCTTCAGTGCCCGCGGCCGGGAGGTTACGATTGCCGATGCCAGGCGTGAACGGCAATTTGAATCAAATGATCCGCTCGTTGAATTGGAGCAAATGCTTAAACCCTATCGGGCGATCCACCTGCCAACTCTGCCGCCCTTTCTCGGCGGTGTCGTCGGGTATGCCGGTTACGATATGGTTCGTTATTACGAGCGCCTGGAGAACGTTCCCGCAGACGACCGGGGGTTGCCGGATCTGCTTTTCGGGCTTTACACCGATATGATCGTTTTTGATCATGTAACCAAGACGGTTAAAGTTGTCAGCAACGCCATCATCGAAGACGACCCCCGACGCGCTTACATGGCGGCCTGCGCGCGGATCGACAAGATCCTCGATAAGCTGGCGGCGCCGCGTTCGGTGCCTTTGGAAGCCATCGACCTTGCGGGGGATCCCGAGCTGTTGTTTACCAGCAATTTCAAGCGGGAGGCTTTCGAGCAGGCCGTCGAACGCTGCCGTGAATACATCTTCGCCGGGGATATCTTTCAGGTTGTGCTTTCCCAGCGGCTGACCGTACAGACGTCGGCGGATCCGTTCAGCATCTATCGCGCTTTGCGGGTGATCAATCCCTCGCCGTTCATGTTTCACTTGAGATGTCCACAGTGTACGCTGGTCGGCGCAAGCCCCGAGGTCATGTGTCGCGTAAAGGATGGAGTCGTCACCAACCGTCCACTGGCTGGTACTCGCCCTCGCGGCAAAACCGATGAAGAAGATAAAGCACTCGAACAGGAATTGCTTGCCGACCCGAAAGAGCGAGCCGAACATATCATGCTGGTCGATCTCGGACGGAACGACGTCGGCAAAGTCTGCGAGCTTGGCTCGGTGGAGCTGACGGAGACGATGGCCGTCGAACGGTACAGCCATGTCATGCACATCAGTTCCAACGTGCAAGGACAATTGGCGGCGGGCAAGACGGCCTTCGACGCCCTGCGGGCGACGCTTCCTGTCGGCACGGTGAGCGGCGCACCGAAGGTTCGGGCTATGCAGATTATCGATGAATTCGAACCCACCAAGCGGGGCCCTTATGCCGGGGCAGTCGGCTATGTGGACTTTTCCGGCAATATGGATACATGCATCGCTTTGCGGACCTTGGTCATTCAAGGCCAAAACGCTTACATCCAGGTGGGAGCCGGCATTGTCGCCGACAGTGTCCCGTCAAACGAGTATCAGGAAACGATCAACAAGGCCAAAGGCCAACTCAAAGCCATCGAAGCTGCCGAAAAGAATCTCACCGCCGACTCAAAGTTCAAGGTCGGTTGACGTCGCTTACATGGGAAAAGGCAATATCGAAATGGGTGAGCCGATCAAACTGGACGCTCCCTTTGACCGCGAGACCGCCCGTTCACTCAACGTTGGCCAGCCTGTTCTCTTGTCGGGCACCGTGCTGACCGCCCGCGATGCTGCACATAAACGTCTTTGCGAACTCATTGACCAGGGTCGACAGGACGAATTGCCGGTCGATCTCTGTGATCAAGTGATCTACTTTGTCGGTCCAACCCCTCCTCGGCCCGGAAGGGTTATCGGAGCTGCCGGCCCAACCACCAGCTCGCGCATGGATACGTATACACCCAAACTGCTCGCTGTCGGTTTGAGGGCGACCATCGGCAAGGGCTATCGCAACCTTGCTGTCAGGCAGGCCCTCGAAGAATATGGGGCCGTCCATTTCAGTGCGATTGGAGGAGCTGGAGCGCTGCTGGCACAATGCATCAAGGCATCGACTATTCTCGCCTATGACGACCTGGGAACCGAAGCGATCCGGCAATTAAAGGTCGAAAATCTTCCTCTTATCGTCGCGTACGACGCCCACGGCAACAGCGTATATCCGTGTGAACCCCAACCATGAGCAAGAAAGCGACGTTTGTTGCCTTGGTCATCCCGGTTCCACTCGCCTTGGCTGCCTTGGTGATCTATCTGTCGGTAACCTGCATTCCTTCGTGGTATCAACCGCAGCGCATCACCGCTCAGGACGAACGTCAACTGATCGATGAATTCACCGAACTATCCCGCCTGTTCAATAACGGCATGCAAACACCGCAGCCGTTCACTTTGGAGCTTACCCAAAAACAGGTTAACCGCTTCATCGCCGGCCGGGGTCTGATCCTGCCCCAACTGAAAGACTTGATCCCCAACGAGATTATCGACCCGGTGGCGGCTTGGGAGGACGACTGGCTTAAGTTCGGGGCGGTTGTTGAGTATCATGGCCAGAAGCTGCTCGCAAGCCTCGCCGTCAAAATCAAGACCGACGACGAATTCATCTGCATTACCGGCACGAAGGTGAAGGTTGGTGCCTGGCCGGTACCTGGAAAAAACATCGAAAAATTTGTGCGAGAGAGGCGCCCGGATCGCCAGGCGGATAGTAACCTTGCCTCACTCCTGCAGAGCCGACGGATTCCCAATCGGTTCAGCTACGCTAACAGTGACTTCTATTTTCGCATCGGCAGCATTATGTGTGATGGTGGCAAATTAATAGTTACAATTAAGCCGTTTCGTTCGTCCAAGGCCAAGGCCTTACAGGACAGCAATTCGGACTTTTGACTCCAGAATTTGATTGTAATCAAAGAACTGTTCTTCCCGTTCTGCGTATACTATAATGAAAAGCAGACAAGGGCACGCACAGGAGGCAAATATGTGGTATAATTATATTAGAAAGGCCCAGGGGGCTATTTTATAAGGCGTTGTTAGCGGGGAAGCGAGACAGAACACGACGACGGGCGAGTTAAAGACGGTAAATTCGGATGTTGCTGAACGGGCTTGATTTAGCAATTTTATCACCTACAATCGCTTCCGAACAACAAGAATTGAGCATGAGGAGGCCTGTGAGGCCAGACAGGGGACAAAAATGATAGCGGTAATAACACAAGAGTATAAAGGAGTGAAATCACTCGATCCAGAGGGGGCGCCGGGAACTGCACCCAAGCGGGTTATGGAAAAACTTCCTGAGGAGGATGCACGGCTGTTGGAGTACGCGCTTGCGGAGGTCGTTCAGTTTGTCGACAACCCGATGTTTCACAACAAACATTCGGCTCGAGAGATAGAAATGACCTTCAATGAAGCTCAGGACGATGAATTGCTTCAAGCCCGGGCCAGACTGATCCCGATCGACCTGTACGAGAACCTGGACAAGGCCGCCAAGACGTTCAAACCGTTGAACCTGAGCCAGGAAATGAAGTTGTTCCTGAAGTTAAACTACTCTCGTTACAGGATTTACACGCTTCGTCGCACATATCGCAATCGGCCGGCCGGCTTGAAGGCGAGCAGGGAAATTCTGTTGTGGAAACGCAGGGAGTTGAAGGTCCGTTCGCAGTTGACTCAGGCGAATATTCCGCTGGTGCTGGCGATGGCGAAGCGGGCCAAACCGGCAGGGGTCGATTTCGGCGAACTGATCAGCGAAGGGAATATGGCGCTGCTGCGGAGCATTGATAAATTTGACTGCAGCAGAGGCTTTAAGTTCAGCACCTACGCCTGTCGGGCGATTCTGAAAGGATTTTCCCGAACGGTTTTGAAGGCCACCCGGTATCGAGGGCGGTTCCCGGTGGAATTTGATCCCGATCTCGAAAAGGGTAATTTTGTCGAAAGCCGACGGGAAGATACCGAAACTCACTGTGTGGACCGGCTTCGCGATATCCTCGGGCAAAACGAGGCCGAGCTGAGCGATATCGAACGGACGGTGGTTCGGGCGCGGTTCGCTGTGGATAACACCCTTACGCCCGAGCGACCGATGACGCTGGAGCAAGTCGGCAAAGTGGTGGGCGTCACCAAAGAGCGGGTCCGTCAGATCCAGAACAAAGCTCTGGCCAAATTGCGTACCGCTCTGGAAGAAAGTGTGCTTTCCGGATGATGACAGCAGGATGCAAGTCGGGAAAGAAGTTCTTTTTTGACAGAAAAACTGACGGACCAGTATAGAATTAGTAAGAAAGCAAAAGGTAGCTAACGAGCCAACCCATGTTGCCCCGCTGCCTCTTGGCTGCCGTAGTGTGGGCCCTCCTTGCTGCGGCAGCCTCTTTTTTTCGCCCCGTGTGCGGCGCAAAGCCGAAAACGCATCGAGAACCTCAAAATCATCCGTGATGCCGCCACCAACGGACTCGCAGGGGTTTTGAAATGGGCTGTAGAAAGTTTGCCCCATCCACCTTACCATTGGAAGCACGTTGTATGGAGCAAGTCGTGGCGAGTGTGTTTACCGAGAAAATCCTCGACTTTCTGATCACGCCGACGGGCAGGGAGATCATCCTGCAGGCACAAAGTCTGGATGCCCGCCGACCCAGCGATATTGAAAGGCTTCGCCGATCATGCACAATCGAAGAGGCCAGAGCGGCTTTGGAACTTGTCGAATTGCGCAAGCGAGCCGGATCGAAGTTCTCACGCGCCGAGGCGATGTATTTCGATCGTATCGCACTGGAACAATCCAGCGGCGAGGTCGTCGCCGAGTATAAAGCGGACCGGCTGGCTCGCGGCGGGTTGAACGGCCCGATAGTGGATCTTTGTTGTGGTATCGGCGGCGATACCCTCTCGCTTGCCAAAGCCGCCGCAGTGAAGGCCCTTGACCGCTCGGCGGTGCGACTTCGAATGGCCGATCTGAATCTGCAGGCTTATGACCGGCGTGAACGTTGTGAGCTGATCCGCGCCGATCTGGGCACGGCGGAGATTGATTTCGGAACCCTTGGCGAGGTATTTCATCTCGATCCCGACCGTCGCAGCCGGGGGGCTCGGACCGTCCGGCTGGCAGAGCTTGAACCCGGTGAGGGAGTTATAAGCGGGCTCTTGGCTGAGATTCCAAACGGTGTGATCAAATTTTCGCCCGCGACGGATTACGAGAATCTGCGCTGGCCCGGCGAATTGGAAATGGTCAGCCTCCGGGGCGAGTGCAAGCAGTTGCTGCTCTGGTCCGGGCGATTTGCCGAGACGAGATTGCGGGCCACCGCGCTTCCGGAAGGCGATTCGATCAGCGATCAGGACGCGCCCGGCTACGAAGTCGGCCCGATCGGGCGATATCTTTACGATCCTGACCCTGGCGTGGCTCGGCTGCGATTGCTGCCCCAACTGGCGGGCACATTGAACCTGCGATTTCTCTTTGCCGGCCAGATTGTCCTCAGCGCAGACCATCGAGTGTCATCGCCTTTGGCACCGTGCTACGAGGTTGAAGAGGTCCTTGGCTTTCATCAATCAAAACTCTCAAAGCTTCGGAATCATCTGCACGGCAAGGGGATCGGCCCGGTCGCCGTTAAGCCTCGGGGGGTGAAACTCGATGTCGACACGTTATCGAATCAATTGTCGGGGAAAGCCGGCCCTTCGCGGATGCTTTTTCTGTTGCGTCTGGGCAAGAAGATCACGGGGGTCATCGCCAAGCCGGTTGACGCTTGCGATTGACGTGCGGCACCCGTCCGAACGCAGATCATTTGCTCAGGTCAAGAATCTTCCGGCGGCGTTCGAGCAAGGTGCGATACAGATGATCTTCATCTTCGGGATTTGAAAATCGGGCCACCTTGACGATCGCTTGAATTTGTTCGGGAGTAATTTGAGCGATTTTACGGATGATCCATTCTGTGTCGGCTTGTGACATGAATCGGAACGCCGTATTGGGCTGCTCACCTTTCCAGGCCGATGGATCAAAATCATCGGCGTAATAAACCCCGATCGCCGTTGACACCGGCTTGTGGTGACGGATTTGCGAACGCGACAGCCCGCCAAGGCTCAGCAGTTCGATCGTCATCCACGGCGGATCCCACACATGGCAATGGCCCCTCTGCACCGGTTTCGGACGACCTTTCCACAGGCCAAGAGTGCTGTCGAAATCAAGCAGGTAGAAATACGGTCGATCGTTGCGAGAGACCACCAGAGTGTTGTTGTCGCAGCGATCCACATCATCCAGCCAGGCCGAAACCAATCGTAGTCCGCGCATCTCCCGCCGATAGCGCAGGGCGTCGAACTTGAATGGCTTGAGCAGCTTGCCGGGGATAAACTCGCTGGCCTCCGCCCGCCTGCCGTCATAGTCGGGCACGCCCGTTCCGGCAATAGTGACAACGTAGTCCGCCGGCACGTGATAGCCCAGCAGCCACAGGATTCGCGTCGTGACGACGGCCGCTGCCGATTGGGCCTCAGGATAGTCCGGATCGTCCAGCTTGACCATAAATCGTCGCCCGGTGGCATCCTCGCCGATGAAGCTCGTCGGCTTTTTCCCCGGACGGGGCGTGACTACCTTCCACGGCGAAAGGGGCGGCGGACCGATGGTGGGTCCGTCAGCGGCCTGGTCCGGTGAAATCTGACTGAGGTCGCGATTGACATAACACGAGCCATCCGGAACCTGACCCGACGCATCGACGTCCCATGCGGGCGGCTGATTCTTGTTGTACAGCGAGGCCCAGACCTGCGGATTAAACGCATCTCGAACGGGATAGAAGTAATTGTATTTCAGAAACCGGCAGGTCGAGCTTCGATTATAGAATTTGGGTTTTTCAATCCAGGCAGCGCTGTTGTAAACGTGTAGTCGGTTGCATCCCAACAACGTCAGCAGTGCCCCCGCCGCCAGGACTCGACACAACCTCTTGCAGGAGACTTTTAGATGGAAGGTTGTTTTCGTCATGTCATCTCATGACGGTTAATGGTCGTAGGGATACCGCCGGGCAGAGTGATCATTTCGCTAGAGCTGACCCGTCCTGACTTCGCTGGGTTTAGCCTGACCGCTTTCCAGGCAGCGACGGATTGCGACCTGAGCGGTGATCACCTGAGCGACCGACCACGCCTGAGCAATGCAGCCCTTGCCCATTTTGGGATTGTCGCCATCGAAAACCTCACTTATCGTGCCGATGCCTTCGTGATAAAGGTGATCGAGCAGCGGTTCGAGATAATCGCGGGCAAGGGTAGCGGCGGTGAAGGAATAATTGTTGACCTTCAGATACGCTTCGACGAACGGGCCCATCAAAAAGGCCCAGGTCGTACCCTGATGATAGGCGCTGTCGCGCTGATATTGATCGCCTGCATACGTCCCCTTGTAGGCCGGATCGGTCGCAGGTAGCGTGCGCAAGCCGTAATCGGTAAGCAGATGTTTCCGGACACATTCGACGACCGCCCGCTGTTGATCCGGCTGAAGCGGGCTTTCCCGAAGACTTACAGCAAATATCTGATTTGGCCTTATTGCTGTATCGGCAAAATCACTGCGCAGGCAGTCATACAGGTATCGTCCCTCTTTGTACCAGAATTGTTTCTGAAAGTTTGTCCGGACCTTCTCGGCAAGCACTTTGTATTTGTCGGCAAACTCACTGTCGCTTTCGGCCAACCGGTCGGCCAGGATTCGCAGGGCGTTGTACCAGAGTGCGTTGATCTCGACGGGCTTGCCCCAACGGGGCGTAAAGACGGTGTTGCCACAGCGGGCATCCATCCAGGTGATCTGCGTATCTTGCGAACCGGCCCAGAGCAGTCCGTCTTCCGGGTCGGCTTTGATATCAAACCAGGTGCCCGCACAAAAAGCTTCGACGATATTCTTGCAGACCGGAAGGAACATCGTCTGCCAACTGTCGATATCATTGGTGGCCCGCAGGTATTCGTCGGCGGCGACGATGTACCACAGGGACGCATCAATGCTGTTGCACTCCGGCTCGCCGCCATAATCATCAAACCGATTGGGGATCAGCCCGTTGGACTCCGCCGATCCGAAAACTCGCAAAACTTCACGGGCTTGCTGGTATCGCCCGGTCGCCAGCAGAAGCCCCGGAAGCGACAGGAAGGCATCCCGCCCCCAATCGCCAAACCAGGGAAAGCCAGCCAGGATCGTCCAGCCCTCTTTGCCTTGCAGATCCTTGCGGCGGACCACAAACTGCGAAGCGGCCTTTCGGAGTGTGATCTCGACCGCCTCATTCAACGGATTGTCCGTCGGGCTGGTCACCGCAGGCACCAGCGGCGAGGTGACCTCATCGACCACCGTCAACGGCCCATGGCCCGATTGCAGATGATAATTCACTCGCGTAAGCAGTTTATCCCGCTCGCCGCTGTCCAGCGAATCGCTGTCGAACCACAGCCCAAAACCGGCTCTGCCTCGACCGGTTATTTCGTAGTAGCCGGGAATGTAGAGGTCTTCGCCACAATCCTGGCCGCGGCTGGCTTCGACCCGATAGCGGAAGTTATACCACCAGTCGGGCATGGCGTGAAAATGCACATCGGTCGGTCCGCGAAGTCCCGTCGGATGAATGAAGAAATGATACGAATTCGCCGTCTGTCCCCGACCAAACAGCGGCACGTGCAGATGCAGTGATTGCCCGATCTGACGTGTATCAAAAATATTCCCCGCTGACTGCCGTCGCAGGGCATGAAAATCACGCAGGGCCACCATCGGATGGGCTGAGAGGCGAATCGTCCGCCCCCCGCCGGCATCGATCGCCAGCCAGTACATCAGTGCCGTGTTGTGTTCGGCAAACAGCCAAAGGGTGCGTATCACCGTGACATTGTCGACCTGGTAAACAAACGAAACGCTCTGCAAATCCTCTTCGATCTGCCGATGAAACGACGTCTGGTAGACGTAGCCGTTCGGATGGATCGCCCCGTTGAATTCGAAGTTGCTCAGCTCATATTCCCGGCCGTCGATCACCAGACGTTCGAGCACGTTATTGACGGTAACCATACGTCCGACCGGCGGGATCAGGGCAGAGACGAGCAGCCCATGATAGCGGCGAGTATGACAGTTGATTACGGTCGACGAGGCATATCCGCCCAGATCATTGGTGATCAGCCATTCTCGGGTAAGGAGTTCATCGAAATCTCCCGAAAGAAACGGCGTCTGTGCACCTGGACAGGCAATCGCTCTTACTTGATCACGCCCACTCATGATAATGAAATCATATTGCCCAAGGCCGGAAATGCAATAAAAATTCTGAACGTGGAAAAGGCCGTGTGTGGGCGAGCGACCGCCGGAAGTTCGAATCGTCCGAGGTTATTGGGTCGCACGTCCAGCGTGCAGAGCGGGTCATTGATCCGCCCTACAAACGCCGATTAGCGCATGAAAAAGGCCGATCCTAAGTGGATCGGCCTTTCAGGCGAAACGACAGTTATTGGTCAGTCTCCTTGACGAAACCGTCCGGAACCTTCGGCACAAACGTGTCATCCGGCAGAGCACGGTTCCATTCAAAGTGGTCTTGGACCCGGGTGTGTGACCCATCCTCTTGGACCCATTCCCATTCCATTCGGACCGGTAGCTTCGTTTGCACATCGAACCAAAGCCGATGTTTCATGGTGTCCGGATTGGTCCCGTATTTCTTGGCACTGAGTTCGAACCCGAGACAGTCGATCCCTTCAATTTTCATGTTGTCCAATTGACGATCCGCGCGGTCCAGGTAACCTATCAGGGACATTATGCTATCCATTGGATGATGCGGGCGCGGCTCGCCGCGGTATTCACTCACCCTGTACGCGCGATCTTCATAGTTGACAGTAGTTTGCGTCAGCCGGAAACCCTCGTCATTGAAGTCGAAACTGGTTTTGCCCCAGTCATTCTTGTTGACAACATACCATGTTATGCATTGCACATGATCTGCTGCATAGACGTCGATACGCCACGCATACCTGGAAAAATACACCTTCTGCGTCTGCGGTCCTGCCTCGCGATATACGGCAGTTTTCACATTCTCCAGGGCGGCAATAACTTGTTCTTTCAGCCCGGCCGGTACCTCTGTGAAGAACATCTGCCCCTTTTCCTCTTTCTCCCTAGCTTTGCGAATACTGTCGGGGTGTGTATTGACATATCCGCCAGGGATCTGCGGCGTAAACATCTCGGCCGGCACATCGACATGGTACTCAAATTGATCCTGTATCAGTGTGAGCGTCTCTTCCGGGTGATTGGTCAACGGCAGGCCGTGACGTTCAATCCGTACCGGCAGCTTGGACTCGACATCGAACCAGATGCGATCGATCCGACCCTCCGGATTGTTGCCGTACTTGGCGGCACTGATCTCAAACCCCACGCATTCTTTGCCGTCGAACAATTTGCTTTCGAGTATTCGATCGGCCTTGTGCAGAAGCCTCACGTAAAACAACAACTGTTCCACCGGGTCTCGGTCGTAAGCGGCTCCTTGGCGGCGATCTTCCTGATAGCATTCATATTCGTGCGACACCATATAGTGCAGTAAATCGTTTCCATCCGGCACTTCCCATGTAACGTCAACAAGCTTGTCGTGGTAGTACTTGTCCCGTCGAAATCTATCACGTGCTTGATAGCATCGAGTCCAGTTGCCCGAGATGTGCGTTGAACCAAAAGGTTTCACAAATACAGGCTGCTCGCGGTACACCAATGCTTTGACGCTCTCCAATGAGGCCGTGATCTCACCCGCCCATGCCGCCTGGGGTCCGAGCCACCACTGGTCGCTTGCCGAATTCTTCTGGCGTGAAAAGAGAGTAAGTGCCGGGACTCCGAATATTACCGCCAGAACCGCCGCGATCATGCCGAATTTTGCTGCTCTGTTTTCCATGACGGTTCTCCAAATACTCGGCTGACTGGTGACCGATCGTGCATTTCTTGTTTGTTCCAGTGTCTCCCGAACGTTAGTGAGAATTCTCTCGTCCGCCTTTGCACTGGTGCTAAGCACGTTCTTCTCATACACATCCTTGATAAAGCTTTCCGTATATTTTGCGGATATCATTTTGCCACCTCACTGTCTAAGAGGGATCTGAGTTTATCCAGTCCGTATCGATAGCGGCTCTTGGCTGTGTTAACCGAAATGTCTTGTGACGAAGCAATCTGTCGGAATTTCATGCCGCTGACCAGATGAAGAGTCACCACCTCTCGTTGGTCGTACGGAATCTGGTCCATCGCTTCACTCAATCGACGGTAGTGATCGTTGCGGATAGCGGATTCCCTTGGTCCAATCGCATCAGATTCATCGGCTCCGACGTCATCAAGTGCAATCGTCTTTTTCCGTTGTCTCATCCGGTACATATCGCGAGCACGGTTCGCAACGCAGGTCGCTAAATAGTTTTTCAGATGTCCTGTCAACCGAAAGTCTCCCATGCGTTGTGTGAAAGACACAAAGACATCATTCAACACGTCTTCAGCGGTATTCCGATCACCGAGAAGAGCCGCCGCCAACCTCAGGAGATCATTCTTGTGCTTTTCGTAGATGCGGCCGAGGGCATCCATGTCCCCACGATTGAATCTCCATATAAGAAGTCTGTCCTCTAGCATTCGCCAACCTCTTCGCTGATCTTGGAACCATGGTCCGTCATTAATATAACAATTCAGCCTCCCGTTTGGGTCTAAACAAAATTGCTTCGGGTTCCAGATTAGACCGTCCAGGGAAATTCACGCCCCGAACTGGATCCCCGCTGCCTTCGGTCCCACCTTGGGTTCGAGCGAGAAGACAGAACCACTAACCTTCTGCCCAAAAAAGGGATAGGGGGATCTCGCCAATGGGGTCAAACTCGCGATATCCTCCTGAAGCTTCCAGTCTGCATTGTTCAACCGACATTTCCCGGATAACCTTGCTCGATAACGCTACTTGTCTTTTTACAGTTGTCTTGCCGGGCTATTGTGTGTATCTATGTCACAATATGGATACCACCAAAAGCCAGCACGCTTTCGATCGTGCCTGCCGATACATGCCGGGCGGGGTCAACTCGCCGGTTCGCAGTTTCAAATCTGTCGGCGGCGTGCCCAGATTTCTGCGGCAAGGCAAAGGGTCGAAGGTCACGGACATCGACGGTAATAACTACGTCGATTATGTAGGTTCGTGGGGCCCGTTGATTCTCGGTCATGCCCATCCGACCGTGGTGGCGGCGGTGGGCAAGGCAGCCCATTATGGCCTTTCGTTTGGGGCGTCGACCGAGGCGGAAACCCGACTTGCCGAATTGATCTGCCAGAGCTTCGACTCGATCGAGCAGGTGCGGCTGGTGAACAGCGGCACTGAGGCGACCGCCAGTGCGATCCGACTGGCGCGAGCCTTTACCGGTCGGCACAAGATTGTCAAAGCCGCCGGTTGCTATCATGGCCACGTGGACCAACTTCTGGTTGAGGCGGGCTCGGGCGTAGCCACATTGGGTCTGCCGAGTTCGTCCGGTGTGCCCGACGAGGTCGCCCGACAGACCGTGGTCGTGCCTTACAACGATCTTGCCGCCGTCGAACAGGCCTTTTCGCAGTTCGGCGACGAGATTGCTGCCGTACTCATCGAACCGATCGCGGGCAACATGGGCGTGGTGCCGCCGGCTGCGGGGTATCTTGCCGGATTGCGCGAGCAATGCGATAAGCACAAGGCCCTCCTCATCTTCGACGAAGTGATTACGGGTTTCAGGGTCGCCTTCGGCGGGGCACAACAACTCTACGGCATCAACGCCGACCTGACCTGTCTGGGCAAGATCATCGGCGGAGGCATGCCGGTCGGCGCCTATGGCGGGCGGCGCGATATTATGCAGATGCTCGCTCCGTTGGGGCCGGTTTATCAGGCGGGAACGCTGTCCGGGAACCCCATCGCGGTTGCGGCGGGTCTGGCTACGATCGAAACGCTGGCAAGTCCGAACTCATACGAAACACTTGAAACCCTCGCCGCCGCTCTTGCCCAGGGGCTGGCCGACGCCGCCCGTGGGAACCGTATTCCCGTAACGATCAATCGCATCGGCAGCATGATGACGATGTTCTTTGGTCCGGGGCCTGTTCGGAATTTCGTCGAGGCTCAGAAGGCGGATGCCGAACGCTATCGGCGATATTTCCATTGCATGCTCGACGCCGGGGTCTACCTGCCGCCGTCGCCGTTTGAATCACTGTTTGTTTCCCTGGCCCACACGCAAGATGATATCAAATTTACACTCGATCAGGCTGGAAAATCTTTTGCTCTTCTGGCCAACGAGGGTTAGACTGAAAGCGGTTTCAAAGCCTCAAGCGTGGCCGCTTTGGAATGGGCTGTAGTAAACGTTGTCGGCAAACCACAGTAAATTCTGGGTGAAACGGGTCGGATCCTTTTCCTTGATTGAGGAGATTTCTCAATGAACACGTCACGAGCACAGGCCAGTTTTGCCGAGGCATGGCAGGCGTTTTACCGGGCACGGGCGTTCTTCGCCGTCGTACTGATGATTGTGATGGCGGTGAATATCGCGGTGTTTCTTACGGTCAGATTCGGCGGGGTGATCAAGCCACCGGTCAAGCCGACCACAACGGCTCCGGGCTGGACGTCGCTGTCAACCACCCAAACAAGTTCAATGGAAAAAAACGAGGCGTCATTCGCCCGCAGCGAGGCTTGGCGAGCTTCGTTCAAGATCGTTATGACACTGACCGCCTTCGTCGCGATTGTGATGGTGGTCTTTATGGTCTTCTGCGCCCTGCTTGGTGTGATGGTACTGATTGCCGGCCAGTTGCCGGGGGCGGGCGCGGTCGTCAGCGCCTTTCTCTGGTCGCTTCTGGCTGCGTTGCTGCTGCTGTGGGCCCCGCTGCTTTCCCACATCGTCACCAATATGACTGTCATCGGACTGCCCAGTTTTGACGATCTGCAAAACGGATATGCGATGAGCCTATCAGCCTACGCGACCCCGGCTACACATGTTTCGCTGTGGATCGGTTTTCTGGTGTATCCAATCCTGATCATTCTCATTTCGATCATGTACCTTGGGAGGACGTCCCAGGCACATGCCCAGGTTTCGGCGGCGTTATCTGCCCGGGAATAATAGACATACGCTCGACTGGACACCCAGGACGCCAAACACACATCACGGTGGAAGGTTCTGACGATTTTATACTATAGACGTAGTTGACTGATGCACTATCTGCTCGATCCAATTGGGGTTACGACCAGTATCGTCCTTGCCTTTGCTTGATCGACGATATTTATAGTATAGGTTTCCTGGATAGGCCAGGAGAATGCGTTTTTCTGCATGTTGATCTGTTTCGGCAATACTTTCTTGCCATTGGGTCTGGACATAGTAAAATACATTACTTATGTGACGGCTTCCCGCGTTCGGGTGAGGCCGGATCGAACCGTACCAGAAAGGTAGAGCATGGAATTGCCACAACGCACCGGGGCGGATCGTTTTTTTCCGTCCGGACGATATAAGTCGCTGGAAGAGGTGTTGCGAGCCAACAAGACTCTTTCGCAGGTCAGGCCCCTTGTGTTCAGTGCTTTCGACCGCAATACACGAATGCTGCCATTCGTACATTTTGACTGGCATATGGTGCCGGCAGGGCCGCGTGCGATTGCGGCGTCCTTGCGCAGTGCGGGCATGGAGAAGACCCGGCTGGTCTTTCAGCTTTGGAACCCCAAGCTTCAGCCCAGTCGCTCGCAGATCGACGGCGCCGCGGCGGATATGCTGCTGATTTCCGCGATGAAGGTTCATTTCGTGGCAGCCCGGCAACTGATTGCGGATGCGTGGTCTATGGGTGACCGCCGGCCTTTGATTATCGCGGGCGGTCCGAAAGCGTGCTATGAACCTTTTGACTTTTTCGGTCTCGGCCACGACGGACAAATCGGGGCCGACGTCGTTGTTACCGGCGAAGAACCCGTTTTATTGGAATTACTGGCGGTCTTGACGTCGTTTGGAGCGGGGCCGGGGTCAATGCGGTCTGCGTTTGATCGTGCCCGGCAGGCAGGGGCGTTGAGCGGGATTCCTGGCTTGGTGTACTCTCTGGACGGGCGGCATGACGGGAAGAACCTGACGAATACAGGCCCGCAACGTCTGATGCGCGATCTGGACGACCTGCCCATGCCGGCGCAGGGGTTTGCCACTCTTGAACCACCCCATCGGCGATTCACGTTGGGCTCCCAGCCGATTCCTTTGTCGAAGGTGTGCAGGGGATCAATGATTGCCGCGGTGCTTGTGACGCGAGGCTGTAGATTTCACTGCCATTATTGTCCGATCCCGGCCTATAACATGAGTACGTTTCGTCGGAAAAGCCCGGAGCGGATGGTCGCGGAGTTCATCGATTGTCGAAAACAGATGAATACCCGTTACTTTTTCGGTGCGGATGATAATTTCTTCAACAGCCGAAAATATGCCCGGGAATTATTAGAGGCGATGGCTGCAGCACAGTGGGACGGCAAGGCCCTGGGTCGCCAGATACGCTTTGCAACCGAATCGACGGTCATCGATGTTTACAAGAATCGTGACCTGCTTCCCATCGCCAGGCACGGTCGAGCAGGGATGAACGCGCTGTGGCTCGGCGTGGAAGACCTGGCGGGAAAACTGATCGACAAGGGTCAGACCTCAGAGATTACGAAGGAATTGTTTGCTGAAATGAAAGCCAGCAGGATCAGCCCGATGGTCATGCTGATGCATCACGACGATCAGCCGTTCCATACCCCCGGCAAGCTGGTCGGGCTGGTCGATCAGATCCGCTTTCTTTACGATGCCGGCGCGGTCGGGTTGCAGTGTACGGTAGCCAGCCCCGCCGTCGGGTCGAAATGGTACGGCGAGACGATCGAGCGGGGATTGCTTTATGAATCGGTGGGGCGCGAGAAGATCGAAGATCGGCATTTTGACGGCAATCACGTGGTAGCTTGCACACGGGATGATCCGTGGCGAATTCAGTTGAACATGTTGCGCGGGTATGCCGCCTTTTACAATCCCCTGAATCTGGTCCGGTCAATGTACATCAGAGACAAGCGCCTCGCCAATAAACATCTGGCCACCCAGATATGGGGAATGGCGGCGTTAACCCGCACTGCATGGAAAGTTAAAGGACATCTTTGGCGACTCTGGCGGAATCGAATCAAGCGCGTGAAAGATTGGCCGGAATCGTTCCGCGGCAACGGCTCGCCTTACACCGAGCTGCAACACCCGGCAATACAACAAGATGCCCGACCCACCGCCGTCGGGATTACGTCCCCAAGCCTGGTGGATGCCGCAACCAACCAATGCACGTATTGAAGCGCCCGACCTGGTTGACAGCCGATCCCCGATGCGTGCGCGTGAATTTCGTTCGAAACAAGAGCTGCCGTCGCACGATGAGCCCGCCCACTTTATGTGCGAGTTATCCGGGAGAGCCAGGGGGATCCCCATTTGGGAGAGCGGATAACAACGTGGCCAAGTCAGTGTGAGGGGACATTTTTCAGCAATTGACTTGGATTGGGCAGGCGGTTATGCTTTCGTATAATGGCAAGGCTGATGCGATTGGGCACGGGAGGTTTGACTCGTCTGGGACACTTTTGTGAGGAATGCGATGTCTGCGCAACAGTTCGAACCCATGTCGATCGGGCAAATTATCAACCGTACCTTCAGGATTTACAGGATGAACTTTGTCCGATTCATCGCAATTGCGGCGGTCGTCTATGTTCCCGTCGGCTTGTTGTGGGCTATCTCGCAATCACTGATACAGCCGGCCATTGCAGATATCTCACATGCAGCCCGAGCCGACGATGGGTCTGAACGGGACAATACAGAAGCCGCCCACGAGATCGATGTCAGATATCCTTCGGACAAAGCCGAAATAAAGACGGGGCGCCTGGTTTGGGGGGGCGTCTTGTTACTGGCTGCAGTATTGTTCTCTGTCTTGGGATACAGTCTGTGTACGGGTGCACTTATGAAAAGTGTCTCGGAGACCTATCTGGGCCATGAGGTCTCCGTCGGCGAGGCATATCGGTTTGTCTGGCCCAAGGTCTGGACGATCATCGGTGCGGCAATGCTCGTCGGCAGCGTCACGAGCTTGGGGTTCCTTCTTCTTGTTGTGCCGGGCATCATTTTTGCGTTGCGGTACGCGATTACCACGCCAGCGATTGTCCTGGAAAACCTCAAAGCCAGACAGGGAATGAAAAGGAGCAAGCAGCTTGCATCGGGAAATCTTGGCAAAGTATTCGGCGTGGGTTTTGTCGCTGCCGTCATCAGCCTGCTAATCGGATATCTTGCCGCCGGGGCCGGTGGGATAGTTGGGTCGGTCGTTGCCGCGCCGGAATCGGCAATTTTCGTATTTCTGGTGCAAATATTCTCAATCGGTGGGCACGTGCTTGCCACGCCTATCTCTACCGGGGCGATGATTCTGCTGTATTATGATCTTCGAATACGTAAAGAAGGTTTTGACCTTGAGATTCTTGCCAAGAGCCTGGGGCCCGGAGAAGCATCTTGAGATGCCCGGACATTCTCGAAAACGACTTCCTTGGTTGGTTCTGGTCCTTTCGGCAGAGTTCGGGGTCTTGCCGTCGTCCCGGGTTTCGGCTGAGCAAAGAGAGACCCCACTTGCTCGGTTCGAGGAGATATTGTCAAATCCTGTGGACGAGTTTTTTCCAAGCGGCGATATCCTTGATGCCATCCACGAATTGAACTCCTCTGATCAGCTCCTCCAGTAACGTACTTCCATTCAACGCACGCCAGTGCTTTTCAGCACATTGAGCAGCTTGAAGACCATCGTCAAGCAGGCGGTCCGGCTGCCGCAGCCCTTCGTTTTTCTCGTTCGCAATCTCGATTGAGGAGTTGTTCGATCTTGGATAGCAACGGTTCGTCGCCGAGGGGGGCAGAGAGCAGACATGAGCAAGGCACCCAATCATTTGCCGATGGCTTTGCCTTGGGGCCCGCCGGAGGTCAGGATTTCGTGCTCAGCCAGAGCTTCCAACGCGATCGCCGTCGTAAGTGCGGGAGAAACCCAGATCACATCTTTCCCGCCGTCAAGATGCCCGAGGAAAAATGAACCGGCGTCCCACGCACCTGTTTTCGGATCCTGCTCG
>Ga0315281_10005359_pt1 | contig 18392 bp, 14 predicted proteins | sample YL17G07_0_MG_FD_204540 | JGI IMG/M metagenome (GOLD analysis project Ga0315281, IMG submission 204540) | Sediment microbial communities from Yellowstone Lake, YNP, Wyoming, USA - YL17G07_0 | ecosystem: Environmental > Aquatic > Freshwater > Lake > Sediment | place: USA: Wyoming | collected...
CCCCAGCCACGCCTGGGAACGCCCAACCACACACCCACACCACCCACGTCAGTAAGATCACTCTCTGGGACATTGTTGACCTCCTTCAAGATGCGAATTCATATGGCCACGCTCTCGTCTTCTGCCAGAGGTGGCAATAGCCCTGGCCTTCGTTGACACGCAGATGGCTCACACGCCCTCTTCTCAATTGTCACGCCTGGCGTCGTTGCGGCCCGGCGCCTACAACTGGCCTCCCGCAATCTGCTCAATCTCCTCCGGGGCCAACGCCCGATCATAAAGCCTCACGTCGTCGATCTTGCCCTTGTACGGCCGTGGACCACCTATCTGAAGCAGATACCCCCCGTCCCCGGGCTCAAGGCTATACCCCACACTCGTCCTGTTCCCTCCGTCCAGATACAACGCCATCTCACTGCCATCCCGCGTCAGCGCCAGATGCGTCCACTCGCCGCTGACCACGTTCCTGGCCCCGGCCACGACCACACTGGCGTTGCCATTGCCGCACCAGCCCTTGACCTCTCCCATCATCCCCAATTGGACACTGTAGTCCGCCTCGTAATCCCCGCTGCCCACCTTGGCCACCAGGGAGCGCGTCATCGCATACTTGGTCTCCGGACAGACCCACAAGGTCAGCGTCATCTCCGCCGGATTGAGCAAACTGTCCGTCCCGCACTCCACGTAGTCGTCGAAGCCGTCGAACCACAGGGCCGTACCGATCTTCCCGGGCACCCACAGGGCTCCGATTACGGTCCCATCGTGCAAGCCCGCCGAATCCGATGCCGTACTGCCCGTGCCCTCCTCAAACTCCCAGTAGGCCACCGGCCGCAGCGCGCTGCCGCCCTTCGCCCGGCGGATGTCGTCGACATACACCTTGCCCTTGCCTCCCGCTTTCGTCGCCGTCGGATCCCCAATCCCGATCACGATCCTCTTGACATGCCCCAGATCCACCCCACCGGCGGTAAACTCGCTCAGTGCGATATCCCACCCCTTCCAATCGCCGTTGGCTACCGCCTGCGGATCCGGGTGGCTGATCCGCTTCGAATGCTGGGCACTATCCTCCACCTCCAGGTACAGCGTGTCCGGCTTGTTTGCCGAATCTCCGCGGAGGTAGACTGTCACAGTATTGACATCGGACCGGGTCCAGTCCTGGGGGGGACTGAACGTCCGCTCGGTCTGGGAATAGTATGGCTTTATCGAGTTGTTGTACGTCAACTCCATGGACTGCGCTCCCGAGTGCACGACCGTCTGCGTCCCGTCCGGCGCGGTGCCCCTCTCCACCAGGGAACGCGTACCGTTACCTCCAAACGGAGCTATCCCACACGCCATCGACCCCGAATGGCCGACCCCATCCAACCAGGTGTAGAAGATCCGATTGCAAGCGTCATCATACGACTCGAATTCGTCCACCACGAGGTACTTCGCCACCGTGAAGCTCCAAACGGTGCCTTTGTGTATCTGGCCGGACTTGTCTATCTCGTCGATCCGCCAGTAGCATCTCTGGCCCATCGCAAGCGTATCTGACACGTGATACGTGGTATCGGTTTGCCGCCCCCGGTAGATCGCTTCCACATCGGTATCCGCTTGGTCCACCTTGTCCCGGTCGGACCCGAAATACACATCGTGTTGCATCGCGCCGCCTCCGGGTGACCAGCTCAGCCCAGCCGCTGCATCCACATCCACCACGGAGCGGTCCGCCGGCTGGGGATTCCGGGCCAGTGACGTTTCCTCCGCCCCGGCCATGACCCAGTTGGCGATGAGTTCCGCACAGGCTTTACCTCTGTCGATCCAGGTCTCAGGACCACCGCCCGACTGGTTGATAAACGCGACGTAAGCGCCGGTCTCGGTATTGTGAATCACGACAGGGTCCGCCAGGGTTTCTGCGAGGGGGTCATCTGTGCCACCCTGAGAGGCGAAGATCGCCGCAACCTCCCAGGGGGCCTGGACCGCCGTGAGAACAACGGGTCTGTGATGACAGTCTCCGGGAGACTCGGCAGATATTGCCTACCTTTCGGCGTGACCTTCAGCACCGTATTATCCGCGTACCTGATGATACTCGCGGGAAGGTCAAGGATGTTCGCGGCGCCCCATTCGAGGTTGTTCGTATGTCGCCAGCCACCTTCATACGAGACGTATCCGAACCAGTCGGCGACATTGATGACCATGTTGCCGCCATCGAGCCACGCTTCCATGCGCGACCCATCCGGCTGCAGGTTCGGGTAGGGATAGAGAACACTCGGCATGGATCCATTCAGCCAGAGAATGTCCATCTCACCATCATTCGTATTCTCGTCTATCCAGGCCCCAAATTCCGAAAACTGGTTATCATTGAACTGCTGGATATCGTTGAACAGATGACCGGTCTTATCGATGATCGTCTCCACATCCTGGAGCTGCGTGAAGTCATCATACCAGCCCGTGTTGTTGGGCGCCCCGACGTAGAACGCTATGTCCGCAGCCATGGCCATCGTGCTCCACACCAGTGCGGCGACGAATACCAGCGCTATCTTGCTCATTTTTCTTCCTCCTGATTTCAGTTCGTTCTTTCGCAACCACATGACCACTGCGGCGCAACCCGCTCTCTTCCCCTGCATCGTCGATCCTCCTTTTGCAGAAACCTGTTGTTGGGGACGACATATCCGTCCGCCGCGTGAAGGCGGAACTGGTTTGACTTGACCTCCTCAGGGTGCATCGAGATTGAGACAACCGGCAAACAACCGGTTCCACGCATGAGGCCGTGCCTCCCCTCCTTTTGCTGGGAGCCCGAACGCGAGGAGAGTCGAGCGATAAAGGGGCAGGCCCCAGCCGGCCGCCTGGAGCTGCGTGTGTGGACCCAAGCTCGCCCAGGCTCTCCCGTGCCGCCGCTGTATTTGGCTGTGGCGGCGGAAAGGATGGTCAGAAAAAGACCTGCTGCGACAATCCCCCCATCTGCGTGCGACCTTCATGCTCCACCTCCACCGCGATAGGAATGTCCGACCAGGCTGTGGCGTGAAAGAGCCTTCGCCTTCGAGAAGACAGGCCCCTGTCCTTGCGTGCTCCGTTGTGTCCCGATGTTGCTACTGTACCACGTATGCGGACGAATCGCAAGCCCAATTCCCACCGCGGGGCGGAGATTGGGACACCAGGGTCGCTCTTGTTCTGGAGTCGGGTGAACCGACACAAGTCCTTCTCTGGCAAGGTCCTATCCGCATCGACGCATGCATGAGAAAGATTGCCGGAATTTCACTTGATGCAGAACAAGGTTATGTGTATGGTACTGGCAAAACTATGAGATAATACTCACGATGGAACAGTGAATCGTACGTGGTAAGTCGGAGGGTCTTGCAGTGGTCAGCGAACCGGAAATTCTTGCCAACCGGTCCGGCGGCACAGATGCCCTCGACCAGCGGAATGCCGGGAGGGCCGGGTCATCCCGGCCGGGCGATTCTGCAAAACAAAGCCAATTCTCAGCAGAAGTTTCAAGTTGGAAGTCTCAAGAGGGCAGCCCCGCACTTCACCCTTCCCAAGAACCGCCTTAGGGCGTCACTACGAGCGGGACCGGATTGCGCAAAACAAAGCCAATTTGCTGCGGGGCGGGTTGGGTTTAACTGTTGGCTGGAAAGAGGATTATGGCGAAAGATGCCGATTATCCGTCTGTGAAAACAAAGCCAATTTCCGGGCAGGAAGACGAACACGGACTTCTCTGCGGATGATAGAATGAGGACATGAACAAGGATCTCAAGGGTAAGACGCTGGAAGAGCTGGAGAAGGTCGTAGTCGGACTGGGGCAGAAGGGGCCCCCAAACGCGACGCATCGCGTTTGGGAACCCAAGAGGTATCTGGCCGGCTACCTGTTCCGGTTCATCCACGTTCAGAACGGCCGGGAAATCTCCGCCATCAGCACGCTGAGCAAAGCGTTTCGCACGCAGCTCATCGAGCAGGGGTATTTCATCTCGCAGCTCAAAATCGTGGAGACCCTGACCGACCCGGACGGCTCGGCGAAGTATCTGTTCGAGCTCGGCGACGGGGAACGAATCGAGACGGTGCTCCTGCCGGAGGACGAGCGCAAGACCTTGTGTGTCTCCACGCAGGTGGGTTGCCCGATGGGATGCGCCTTCTGCGCGACGGGAAGAATTCCGTTCCGCCGGAACCTGACGGCGGGCGAGATTGTCGATCAGGTCAATACGGTCGAGGAACAGGCGGGCAGGATCACGAACATCGTCTACATGGGCATGGGCGAGCCCCTGCTGAATTATGACGCCGTGCTCACGTCGATTCGCATTCTGAACCACTCGGCCGGCAAGAACGTCGGCATCCGGCACATCACCATCAGCACCTGCGGCATCGCCCCGGCGATCCGGCAGCTCGCGCAGGAGGAGATCCAGCCCCGGCTGGCGATCTCGCTCAGCGCACCGACCGATTCCCTGCGGAGCAAGCTGATGCCCGTCAGCCACAAGTACCCGCTCGCCGAGCTCCTGGAGGCGGTGCGGTTCTACCAAGCCGAAACCGGCCAGCGCGTGACGTTCGAATACGTCCTGATCGACAAAGTGAACGACTCCGTGACGCACGCCCGCATGTTGGTCAAGCTGCTTCGCGGCCTGATGTACAACGTGAATCTGATCGAGCACAATCCGTTTTCCGGGTGCGAGTTCACCGCCAGCGGCCGGGACCGCATCCAGCGGTTCGCCTCCGCACTGAAGGAGGCCGGCGTCGAGACAACGATTCGGTTCCGGATGGGCCGGCGGATCAAAGCCGCCTGCGGCCAGCTCCAAGCCGGCTATCGTCCGCGCAGGCAGACGAAAGAATCACCCGATCACTCGTAGCCGGTTACGATTAGCTGTTGTCAGAGAGGCCGATCGCTCTAAAATGGTGCCGGGTGCCATGTCCACGCTCGCGTGGACATGTTTGACCCACGTGACGGGCTGCTTACGCAAGCGTAGGCATGGCACCCTTTCTATTTATCAGGGTGGTTTCGTGGATACAGACGACAGAATCGTGACGGTGGGGCTCGCGCCGGCATGGGACATTAGTTGCCGGGGCCGGGATTTCGATTGGGGCCGTCATGCCGAGATGGACGACCAGGCGATCCGACCGGCGGGCAAGGCCCTGAACGTCTCGTATGCCCTGGCGTGGATGGGGCTGGAGAGCGTCGCTGCCGGTTTGTGGGGGCGCGAGGACTACGACGAGATGCAGGAGGCCATCAGCCGGTTGGGCGGATTGATTGAGGTCGAGATGACCACGGCGGAAGGCCGGACGCGGCAGAATATCACAATCGTCGATACGCTCCACCACCGCGAGATGCACCTGCGCCGCAAGAGCGATCTGGCGTCCGATCGCAGCCTGCACCGGCTCAACGTCGATTTGAGCCGGCTCATCCGGGACGGGGATACCTGTGTGTTCGCCGGCGCGGTGCCCGGAGGGGCCCTGCTGGATCCGGCCGTCGATCTGGTTTGGACGTGCCGCCTTTCCGGGGCCCGGGTCGCGGTTGATACCCACGGCCCCGCCCTGAAGGCCATCGTGGAAGCCGGCCTGCCCTGGCTGATTGCTCCCAACGTCGGAGAGCTGCGCGAGCTGCTCGGGTCGCAAGTCGAGGACAGCCCGGCCAGGCTCATGGAGGCCGGCCGGACGCTGCTGGGCCGGCTGGAGATGACCCTGATCAGCCGGGGCGAAAATGGTGCCTTGATCGTGACGAAAGGCGGCGCCTGGACCGGCTGCTCGAGAATACAGGATAAGGTGCTTTCCACGGTCGGCTGCGGGGATTACCTCCTGGCCGGCTTCTTGGCAGGTCTGCAAGAGACGGGCGACCCCTGTGCCGCGTTAGCCAGGGCATTGAAGGTGGCCACCGCCCGCGCCTGGGGCTGGACCGAGGTCAAGGCCTGGTCGCAGATTGATAAAGAGATAGCGGTGGCCGTCGAAGCCGTGTAGAATCGGTGCCCGAAGCGCGTGTTTTGGCGGACCTCGCGCCATTTGGTGTGTAAGTTGGGTGTAGCCTGCTCTGTCTCCGTTTTGGAGGTATAGGAGCATGGGGAGAAAGAGAACCACAACGCTCATCGCAGTCGCAGCCAGTATCTTATCCGTCGGTTTATGCGGCACCGGCGCTGCGGCCGTTCAGTTGCAGTTGAAGCTCGATAAGGGCAAGACGTACTACCAGAGAACGATGGTCGAGCAGCGATTCACCCAGACCGTCATGGGCCAGCAGCAGGTGATCGATCAGAGCATGGGAACCGGCCTGAAGCTGGACGTCCTCGACGTGGATAGTCAGGGCAACATGCGGATTCGACAGACCTTCAACTGGTCCAGGTTCAAGGCGGCCGGCCCCATGGCAAATGTCGACTATGATTCCGCGAAACCGGCGACCCAAGCCACGGGGGCCGAACCATTTGCCGCCATACTGGGCCAGAGCTACGTTATCAAAGTGAGCCCGAAAGGCCAGGTTCTGGACGTCAACGGCGTGGACGAATTGCGCGAGGCGGTCCTCAAGAAGCTGCCTGCGGGCGGCGAGGCAGGTCCGGCGATGAACATCCTGGATCCGTATTTCAAAAAGCAAAGCGTCAAGGAGATGACCGAGAACCTGCTGGCCGTGTATCCCGAGAAGCCCGTCGAAGTGGGAGAGTCGTGGACCGAGAAAAAGGTCCTTACGCTGGGGTTCGGGATGATTACCGAGTCCAAGTGGACCCTGCAAAAGCGGGAGGCTGGCGTGGCGACGATCGCGGCGACCAGCTCCATCCGGTCCAATCCCGATGCGCCGCCGACCGATGCCCAGGGAATGAAAATAAAATTCGACATTTCCGGAACGTCGGAAGACACGATGCGCGTGGCCGAGGCCACCGGCCTGATCCTTATAGATCAGGCCCAATCACAGCTCAAGGGCCAGATCAAACTGAGCACCTCGGCCGACGGGTCATCCATGATGGATATCCCGGTCGTCTTCGATACGACCTCCAAAGTCGAGATGAGCGACAAAATGTGGGAGCCCGCTGCCAAATAAGGCTCGCAGACACTCAGGCCTGAAAGGCGAGTGCGCTTCGGTCTTTTTTTCTCATATCCCACAAAATAGTTGACGGGGCGGCTCGGATGGGGTATAGTCCGGGCGTTAGGACCACCTTTGTCGCATGGGGTAGCTGTGGGCCGCTGGGCGGCCGTTGGGGTCAGCAGGATCACGGCATGGCTGACTCAAGCCTCCGACAAAGTCCTACCCGGCCGCGCTGACCGCGGTCTCCGTGACAACGCTTTTTGGATTTACTATTTACAATTGATGATTTACTATTTTGGGCCGCTCGGGGATTGGGATAAGCTCCCGGCGCTCTTTCGTCCAAATTGTAAATCAGAAATCGTAAATCATAAATTCTGGATGGATTACCCGGTGGTGTAATCGGCAACACAGGAGGTTTTGGTCCTCCTATTCCAGGTTCGAGTCCTGGCCGGGTAGGTGGTTGGATTTAGGATTGCTGATTTCTGATTGATGATTTGAAGATCGAACGCCTGGGATACTTCCAGCCCGCGCGACATCAAATCATAAATCGTAAATCGTAAATCGTAAATCAGAAATAGTAAATTAGGACCGTTTCATGGCTGATAGAGTGGCGATACTGCTGGCTGCCGGGGTGAGCAGCCGGATGAACACCCACCTGCCGAAGGTGCTGCACGAAGTCACCGGCCGGCCCATGCTGGCCTACGTGCTGGATGCGTGCCGCAGCGTCGGAGTGGAGGAGATCTACGTGGTCGTCGGGTTCGGCGCCGATCAAGTGAAAGAGCGGTTCGCCGACGAGAGCGCGGATATCGTCTGGGTGGATCAGCCAAAGCAATTGGGTACGGCCCACGCGGTCATGTGTTGCAAGGAGCATTTGCAGGATTTCACCGGCCAGACGCTCATCCTCTGCGGCGATGGGCCGCTGATCCGGGCCAAAACCCTCCAGACCCTGCTGGAGAAGCATGAGGCCGAGCACGCGGCGGCGACGCTGGCGACGGCGGTCCTCGATGACCCCAGCGGCTACGGGCGCATCATCCGCGACGCTTACGGCAACATCCAGGGCATCGTGGAGGACAGCGATTGCACGCCCGCGCAGCGCGCGGTGAAAGAAGTGAATCCGAGCTATTATCTGTTCAGCAACCAGGTCCTGTTCAAGGCCCTGGAGAAGGTCAAGCCGGACAACGTCAAGCAGGAGTACTACCTGACGGATGCACTTTCGGTGATCATCGCGACGGGCCACAAGGTCGTGGCGATCACGGCGGTCCGGCCGGAAGAGGCCGTGGGCGTCAACAGCCGCGCCCAATTGAGCGTGGCCAGCAAAATCATGCAGCACCGCATCCAGCAGGAGCTGATGGAAAATGGCGTGACCATCGTGGACCCGGAGAATACCTGGATCGACGCCCGCGCGAAAATCGGTCAGGACACGGTCATCGAGCCGTTCGTATATATTCATGGCGAGGTCAAGATCGGCCGGGACTGCCGAATCGGCCCGTTTGCCTTTCTCCGGCACGGGACCGTCATCGGCGACGACGTCGTGCTGGGCGTCTTCACGGAAGTGAAGAACGCGAGCCTGGCGGACGGGGTCCGGGCCCGGCATCACAGCTATCTCGGCGATGCCCTGATCGGCCGGGACGTGAACGTCGGGGCCGGGTCGATCACGGCCAATTTCGACGGCGAGAAGGTGAACCAGACGAAGGTTGGCGACGGCTGTTACATCGGCTCCGGGGCCGTGCTGATCGCGCCGCTGGTGCTCAAAGACGGGGCGCAGGTCGGGGCGGGCATGGTCGTCTCGCAGGAAGAAGCCGATAAGCTCAACGGGAAAAAACAGCCGTAGGAAGCATAGAGGTTGTGAGGCGCTTGGCAAGGGGCTTATGCAGATGTTCTTGAACGACAATCTTAAGATCTTCACGGGCAGCAGTAATCCGGAGCTGACGACCGAGGTCTGCAAGTACCTGGGCATCCCGATCGGCGGCTCCAAGATCAGCACGTTTCCGGACGGCGAGAAGCTGATCCGAATCGAGGACGACGTGCGGGGCCGGGATTGCTTCGTCGTGCAGTCCACCTGCCGGCCGCAGGATGAGCACCTCATGGAGCTGCTGATCTATCTCGACTGCCTGCGCCGGGCCAGCGCCAAGCGGATCACGGCGGTGACCCCCTACTTCGGGTATGCCCGCCAGGACCGCAAGGATGAGGGCCGGGTGCCCATTACGGCCAAGCTGGTCGCGAATATCATCACGACCGCCGGGGCCGACCGGGTCCTGGCCATCGACCTGCACGCCCATCAGTTGCAGGGATTCTTCGACATCCCGGTGGACCATCTGACCGGCGAGCTGGTGCTCAGCCGGTACTTCAAGGACAAGAAAATTCCGGATCTTACGGTGGTTTCGCCGGACGTGGGCAATATCAAGACGGCCTCCCGGTATGCCAGCCATCTGAACGGCGATCTGGCCATCGTTCACAAGCGGCGCATCAGCGGCTCGCAGGTGCAGGCGGGCGAGCTGATCGGCTCGGTGGAGGGCTGCAACGTGTTGATGTGCGACGACATCATCGCGACGGGCGGCACGATCTGCACGGCGGCCGAACTGGTCAAGCAGCGCGGGGCCAAGAACGTCTACGTCGGGGTCACCCATGGCGTGTTCGCTCCGCCGGCGCTGGAGCGGCTCAAGAAAGCGCCGATCGAAGAGGTCGTCGTAACCAATACGATCCCGCTGACCGACGAGGCGAAGAAGATCAAGAAGATCAAGGTGCTCAGCGTGGCGGCCATGCTCGGAGAGGCGATCAAGCGAATTCACCGGGATGAATCCGTCAGCGCTCTCTTCGGGCAGGAAGCCTGGTAAGAAGATTTTTACGGTGCATGGGAACAAAAGCAATTGAGCGTGGTTATTCAGGTGAGATGATTATGGACAAGACGTTATCCTTGCAGGCGGAGGTTCGGGAGCATATCGGCTCCAAAGCGGCGGCGGCGATTCGCGCGAAGGGCCGCATTCCGGCCATCGTGTACGGGCACAAAGAGGAGCCCGTCGCGATTTCGCTGGACGCCCATGATTTTGTGGAAGGGCTGCATCACGGGCATCGGCTGATGGATGTCTCGGTGGCCGGCAACACCGGCAAGATGATTGTCAAGGACGTGCAGTTTGACTATCTCGGTCGGCGCATCATTCACGTGGATCTGATGCGCGTGGACGTGACGGAACGAATCAGGATATCCGTCCCGATCGAGCTGAAGGGCACGGCCAAAGGCACGCAGGAGGGCGGCGTGGTCGAGCAGCACATGGACCACCTCGACGTGGAGTGCCCCGTCATCAGCATTCCGGAGTCGGTCGTGGTCTCCGTGAAGGATTTGGATGTCGGGCAGGTCATCCACGCCGGCGAGATCGCCCTGCCGGAAGACGTGGAGCTCGTCATGCCGGCAGAAACCATCATGGTGAGCTGCCGCGTGCTCGCGGAGGTCAAGACCACCGAGCAGGTCGAGGCCGAGATCCCGGCGGTGCCGGAGGTGATCCGTGAGAGAGAGCCCAAGGCGGAAGAAGAGGCGGCTGGTGAGCAGTAACGGAGCCGCCGGTACCGTGGGGAACGAAACGGGAACGGATGGCTGAGGTCAAGCTTGTCGTCGGTCTGGGTAATCCGGGTCCGGAATACGCGGAGACCCGGCACAACCTGGGCTTCAAGGTGATTGAGGCCCTGGAAGAGACGCTGGGCATCGAAGTCAAGCAGCGCAAGTTCGGCGCCCGGATGGGCGAAGGCTCATGTACAGGCAACAAAGTGATCCTGATGAAGCCGTGGAAGTTGATGAACCGCAGCGGGGAATGCGTGGCGGCGGCCGTCGGCTTCTACAAGCTGGACCTTCGCAACCTGATGGTGATTGCGGACGACCGGGCGTTGGAGCCGGGAACGATCCGGATCCGGGCGAAAGGCTCGGCCGGCGGGCACAACGGTCTGGCCGATATCATCGAGAAGCTCGGCACGGACGAGTTTGCCCGCTGCCGGGTCGGGATCGGCCAGTGCCCGAGTGCGTTGGCCGTGGAATACGTGCTGGGCAGGCCCCGGCCGCAGGAACGGCCGCTGCTGAATGAGGCGATCCTCCGGGCGCGGGATGCCGTGCTGTGCTGGCTCCAGTTCGGCCTGGACAAAACGATGAATGAATTCAACCGGACGCCGGAGTGAAAGGGCCGGCGCCGGTTCGATGGGCGTGTGGACGTGGAATGGCTGTTTCTAATCAGGAGGTAACAGGTTCAAAGATGGCTGCAAAGCGGTTATACGAAGGAATGTTTCTGGTGGATTCGACTCTGGCGGCGGCGGACTGGGAAGGGACGCTGGCCGTCATTGAGAACATCCTCAAGCGGGCGGACGCCGAAGTGGTCGTGATGCGGAAATGGAGCGAGCGCAAACTCGCCTACGATATCGATCACAAGCCGCGCGGGACGTACATTTTGTCCTACTTCAAGGTGGACCCGCGGCGGGTCACGGGGATCGAGAAGGACGTGCAGTTGTCCGAGAAGGTTATGCGGGTCCTGATCCTGACGACCGAGGACCGCCCGCCGGAGATGGTCGAGCAGGATATTGCGGGCTTGCCGAAGCCGGCGGTGCCCGATGTGACTCCGGAAGCCGGGCCTCCCGAGCGGCGCCCCGGTCTGGCGGGTGCCGGGCTGGTCGGCGCGGAAGGGCCGGCCGAGGAGTTCGGCGGTGCCGAAGGTGCCGGTGCGGAAAGCGCCGAGCAGTAAGCCACGAGGAACGCCTAGGGCGGATGGCCGGTCGCTTGTCGTGAGTGCAGGCCGGCGACCGGGACTGACGGCGTTTTCATGGAGAGTATGTTTATGGCCAGCTTTAATAAAGTTCTGCTGCTGGGGAACCTGACGCGTGATCCACAGCTTTCGTACACGCCGAACCAGACCGCCGTGGTGGATTTCGGCATAGCGACGAATCGCAAATGGACGGCCCAGGACGGAAGTCAGCGCGAAGAGACGTGTTTCGTGGACTGTCGAGCCTTCGGCCGCATGGCCGAGAACATCAACAAGTACTTGACTAAAGGCAGGCTCATCTTCATCGAAGGGAGGCTGACCTTTGATTCCTGGACGGCCCAGGACGGCTCCAAACGCAGTAAGCACAGGGTCACGGTGGAGAGCTTTCAGTTTCTGCCGGGAACTGGCGGCCCTGCGCCCGAGCAGCCCGACCAGGCAGTTGACTCGGAAGGCGGCGCCCCGCGTGGACGCACGAACGAGCCGGTACCCGATGAGGATATACCGTTTTAGTCGCTGGTCGTTAGGGATCAGTTGTTAGTGTGACCAACGACTATCGACTGGCGACCAATTAACCATGAGGTACGATATGCCAATACGACAGAGAACACAGAGAACACAAAGAACCCAGAGAACAACCAGACGAAGAACGGGATTTGCGGGCGCCCGGGACCAGACGCAGTGCCGGTTCTGCCGGGGTGGAATCCGATACATCGACTATAAGGATGTCGATACCCTGCAGAAACTGTTGACCAATAGAGGCAAAATCTACTCGCGCAAGCGCAGCGGCAACTGCGCCGGTTGTCAGAGGAAGGCGAAAAAGGCCATCAAGCGGGCCCGGTTCATGGCTTTGCTGCCGTACTCAATGTGATCGCGTGAAGCCGCAAGGTCCCGTCGGTCGAATCGGACCTGTATCCACGATGGGTGCTGCTTCACGAGAGGCGATTTAACTTCCTGATCTTAGGTATACTCAGGGGTATTCATCATGAAAGTACTGCTTTGTGAAGATATCAAGAAACTGGGTTGGCTGGGCGACATAGTGGAAGTCAACGAGGGGTACGCCCGCAACTACCTGCTGCCGCAGGGTTTGGCGAAGGTCGCTACGGAGGGCAACATCCGCTCGATCGCCAAGGAAAAAGGCAAGCGGGCCGAGGAGCGGCTGCGGGAGCGCCGGCGCATCGAGAAGGCCGCCGAGGCGGTGAACGGGGCGGAGGCGGTGCTGGCCGCCCGGGCCAACGAGCAGGGTGTGCTGTTCGGGTCCATTACCGAGCATATGGTCGCCGCCAACCTGCGGGCCCAGGGCTTCGAAGTGGCCGACGAGATCGTGAAATTGTCCGAGCACATCAAGGACCTCGGGACGCACGAGGTCACGCTGCGGTTTGCCGATGACGTGACGGCCACCGTGCGCGTGGTCGTTGTCCCCGAGCAGGTTGAGGAGGCGACCGGGGAAGAGGTGAAGAAGGAAGAACAGGTCTGAATGGGTGTCCTGTCTTCTGAATGATGGCCGCGCCTGAGAAGTGTCGGTGCTTCGGCATTTCTCAGGTGCGGCTCTGTTTTTAGGCAAACTCCTGAGTCCATCCTCACCCGGTCCGGCTTGCGGGCGCCGGCCGGTCACCCTCTGGTACCCCCTTTCTTCCCCCTCCGCGGCAAGGCATGGCCGGGAGTTCCCGTCACCTCTCGGGATCGCTCTCGTCATCACATGCCGGCCCGCTCCCGGCCCGCGATCCGGACCGCCTGGGACCGCCCCATGCCGACGGGTGTCCGCCGTCATGGCGAACATAAATCCTTGTACTTGCATAACTTATCGCTTTGGCCGGAGCGGCGGTGGCAAGGGGCATAGCAGGACGTTGTCCCCGGTTCGCCCAGGGCGATCCAGCGCGGGCCGAGGGTGGTTGCCTTGCGTTATCTCCTCATCGAGTGACGGCCCGGCGGCGGGCGTTTGGCATGAGAGGAGCCCCTCGCGTGACATCCGGGGCGAAGGCTTTTGGGCCGGGTCACGGGCCGCCCCGAAAAAATCTGCAAATATCGGGAATTTCCCAACTGGTATCCGAAGTTTGACTCTCGTACTTTACTGTAGTAAGGCCAGACAGGAAGTGTTGGAATGACTTGGTCGAGTGAAGCAGGAAGGTCGTGACGAGGTTCATGGCCTCCACAGTAGTAAACGTAAGGGGAATTTGGATCTTGTGGAAACAGCATTAGGAACAAACAAACTGGCAAACCCTACCCTTGGATCCGGCTTGCATTCCAAGATAACGCCTCTCCTTTTGAGACGGCTGCCGCGGCCGACGAGCCGACGGCAGTAACAAAGCCATCCACAGGGCCTCCAACCAAAAGGCTGCGAGTTGCACAGGCTCGCAGCCTTTTATTGTTAATAGTACTTATCAGCAGGCCCGTTCTTGACGAAAAGACCCGCGTGCACTATGTTAAGTGTTTTGCTTAACGCCCAGGGTACGTTCTTACTTATGGGCGGACGGCATTCATCAATATCGAAAGACTTTTGGATGCTCAAGAGGACACACAATTGCGGGCAGCTTCGGTTGGAGGATGCCGGCAAAAGGGTTGCGCTGGCCGGCTGGGTTCAATCCTATCGGGATCACGGCAATCTCGTATTTCTTGACCTGCGCGATCGCGCGGGATTGACGCAACTGGTTTTTGACCCGGAGGTGCAGGCGGAGGCGCATCGTCTGGCTCGGCTGGTGCGCTGCGAGTGGGTGGTGGCCGCCAGCGGCATGGTTCGCCCGCGCGGCGAGGGCCTGGAGAATCCGAAGTTGGCTACCGGGCAGATCGAAGTGATCGTGGACCAGTTCGACGTTCTAAACATGGCCAAGACCCCGCCGTTTGAGATTGACGACAACGCAGCGAAAACGAACGAAGAGACCCGGCTGGTCTATCGGTATATCGATCTGCGCCGGCCGGAGATGCAGCGGCGGTTCCAAATCCGTCATCGCGTCATGACTCTCGTGCGCAAGTACTTTGATGAGCAGGGGTTCTGGGAGGTCGAAACCCCCATGCTGGCCAAGAGCACCCCCGAAGGGGCGCGGGATTTCCTGGTGCCCAGCCGGCTGGTGAAGAACACCTTCTATGCCCTGCCGCAGTCGCCGCAATTGTTCAAACAGATCCTGATGATGAGCGGCTTCGACAAGTATTTCCAGATTGTCCGCTGCTTCCGCGATGAGGACCCGCGGGCGGACCGGCAGGCCGAATTCACGCAAATCGATGTCGAGATGAGCTTCGTCGACAGTAATGACGTCATCAGCATGCACGAGAAGCTGGTCGCTCGCATCTGGAAGGAAATCCTCGGCCTCGACATCCCGCAGCCGATCCGAAGGATGCCGTACTCGCAAGCGATGGCGGACTACGGCATCGACCGCCCGGACCTGCGGTTCGATATGAAGTTGAAGGACATCTCCGACCTCGCCGGGCAAAGCACCTTCAAGGTCTTCACCTCGACCGTCGAAAAAGGCGGCGTGGTCAAGGGCCTCTGCGCCCCGGCGAACGAGAAGTACTCCCGGGCCGACTTCGACAAGACGCTCACGTCTTTCGTTATGGACTACGGGGCCAAGGGCCTGTCGTGGGGCAAGATCAAAATGGAGGGCCAGACCCCCACCTTCGTCGGCGGTCTGGGCAAGTTCTTCAGCCCCGAGCAGCAGAAGCAGTTGGTCGAGCGCTTCGGTGCGAAAGACGGCGACGTGATCTTCCTGGTGGCCGACACGGAAGCCGTCGCCAATAAGGCCCTGGCGCCGCTTCGATGCCGCATCGCCAGAGACCTGAAGCTGTATGATCCGAGCCGCTTCGAGTTCGTGTGGGTGGTGGACTTCCCGCTCTTCGAGTGGAACGGGGACGAGAAGCGATACGATTCGGTGCACCATCCGTTCACGGCCCCGGTGCCGGAGGACCTGCTCAAGCTGGAGACCGACCCGTTGCATATCCGCTCCCAGGCATATGACATCGTCGTCAACGGCAGCGAGATCGGCGGCGGCAGCATTCGTATTCACAGGCCCGAAGTGCAACAAAAAGTCTTCGATCTGCTGAATATCACGCGGGAGCAGGCGGAGCTGCGGTTCGGCTTCTTCCTCAAGGCTCTGGACTACGGCGCCCCGCCTCACGGCGGTATTGCGTTCGGGTTGGACCGGCTCATCATGATGCTGACCGGCACCGACAATATTCGTGATGTGATTGCGTTCCCCAAGACGCAAAAGGGCCAATGCCTGATGACCGGCGCGCCCAGCGAGGTCGACCAGAAGCAGCTTGATGAGCTGAACCTGCGGACCCAGAAGCACCTGCACGCCATCGAGCAGCCGCCCGAGCCGGCCTAAGAACGCCCTCATAGGGGCGGGCTACGCTTCTCGTCGTCATTGTGACCAGTCTGCTCCGCCAAGCGATCCCCAAGCTTGCGGAGTAGAGAGAGAGGCCGAAGGCGCTCGGCCTTGTCATTTCGACCAAGGCCGAAGGCCGCGCGGAGAAATCTGGCTGCGAATGGGCGCTACGCCAGATTCGTAGCCAGATGTCTCGACTCCGCTGCGCTTCGCTCGACATGACAGATAGCGGAGAATTCACCTATGGCGGGTGTCAATCGTGGTGCGTACTATACTTCCCGTGATGGAGGGGGGCGTTCTGAGTATCCCACTGAAGCTCTGCCGGCATCTTGCCATTGAAAAAATCCCTGGGGCGGGTAAGATACACGTGTGCCACGGGAGCCCGTGGCCTGTAGATCGAGGACCAACAATCCAACGGCGATTCGGCTCGTATGCGGATCAACCTCGGCAACATGATTCAGAGAGTCCTGCGGCTGCTGCACCTGAGCCCGCTGTCGCTGGCCGCGAAGTGCCGACTCATGTTCGGCTCGGCGGTGCTTTTCAGCCTCACGATTGCCTTGATGATTCCTTACGTCTGGATGAAGCAGCTCACCAACAAGATGCTGCTGGACACCCATCGGGCCCGGGCGGAAGCCGTGCTGCTTCGCTCCCATTTTCAGTTGGGGGCTTCGGGCGAGATCAAGCTGCCGGAGTTGAACGAGCGCGGGGCGGCCAAAGACCCGAACGAAGGGACGATCGCCTGGGTCCGCTTCGGGAAAGAGCCGTCCAAGACCAATCTGGTGCCGTTGAGCGGCGTTCAAAAGAAATTGCTGGCGGAAGTGAAGGTGGACGGGGCCCGCGACGAGGCGATCCGGTTCAGTCCGGTGGGCGGCGTGGTGCGGAGCGATTATGTCCGGCTGTTCCGTGCCACGGAGGGCTGCCTGGTCTGTCACTATTCACAGGGTCCGGCCGGGGCGTTCTCGCTCAACGAGATGGTAGGGGCCGCGTTCGTCGCCACCCGCGGCGTCGGCGGCGAGCGGAGCAAGATGGTCTTCATGAACCGCATCTGGATCGTCATGGCCGGCGTCATCGGCGGCCTTGGCGCCATCGTCGCCTTCTATTGGATCACGCAGCGGGTGATCCTGCGACCAATCCGCCAGTTGCGGGCCCTGGCCAACAACGTGGCCGAGGGGAATCTCGACAGCCGAAGCTCTATCGCCACAGGCGACGAATATGAGAAGCTGTCCCGGGCTTTCAACCACATGCTTGACCGTCTCCAGACGGCCCAGGAGGAGCTGCGGGAGGCGAACCGTCAGCTCGATGCCAAGATCGCCGAGCTGTCCGACCGAAACATCGAGCTGTTCAGGGCCAACAAGCTCAAGAGCGAGTTCCTGGCGAATATGTCGCACGAGTTCCGGACGCCCTTGAATGCGATTCTGGGCTTTGCCCAGGTTCTGCGTGAGAAGCCCGGCCTGCTCAAGAAGGAGAAGGGGCAGCGCTATGCGGAGAATATCATGACCAGCGGCAACCGGCTGCTGGCCATGATCAACGACCTGCTGGACCTGGCCCGGACGCAGGCGGGCAAGATGGAGCTGCACCTCGAGTCGACCTCGGTCTTGCAGATTTGCGAGTCGCTGGTCTCGTCGTTCTCGCTGCTGGCCCGCAAGAAGAAGATCAAACTGTCGATGGACGTCGGCCGGGAGGTGCCCCTGCTGATGACCGATGCGGGCAAGGTGCAGCAGATTCTGTATAACTTTCTGAGCAACGCCGTGAAATTCACGTCGCTCAAGGGGCGCATCGAGATTCGGGCCTCTCTGCCGGACCCTGCCATGGTGCGCATCGCCGTCAGCGACACCGGCTGCGGGATCCCCGAAGCGGATCGCCAGAAGATCTTCGACAAATTCCGGAAGGGAGAGGACTTGCTGACGCGCGAGGTGCCCGGCAGCGGCTTGGGTCTTGCCATCAGTAAGGAGCTGGCGGACATGTTGGCGGGCTCCATCGGCCTGCAGAGCCAGGTCGGCGCCGGCTCGACTTTCTGGCTCGACATCCCGGTGGCCCTGAGCCCCGAGACCAAACCATCCCCAAGAAGTCATAGTATTGCCACAAGTTGAACAAGGTGACCCATCGTACCATGCGGAATCGAAACACAGGACTGACAGAATCGTGCCCGCGGAGCGGGCGTGCCGCAGCTTGGACCTTTGCTTTTTGCCTTTTGCTATTCTGCGCCGGCGGCGTCGGTGCCGTCCCGGAACCAGCGACCCATCCGTTCTCGGTTCACGACATGCTGGCGATGGACCGGATTTCGGACCCGCAGGTCGCGCCGGACGGCCGGCACGTCGCCTTTGTGGTGCAGCAAACCGATTTGGAGGCGAATCGCGGCCGGACGGACCTCTGGCTCGTCTCCCCGGACGGCACGGG
>Ga0315281_10005360_pt1 | contig 18392 bp, 9 predicted proteins | sample YL17G07_0_MG_FD_204540 | JGI IMG/M metagenome (GOLD analysis project Ga0315281, IMG submission 204540) | Sediment microbial communities from Yellowstone Lake, YNP, Wyoming, USA - YL17G07_0 | ecosystem: Environmental > Aquatic > Freshwater > Lake > Sediment | place: USA: Wyoming | collected...
GGTCGACGCGCCCCCCGGAGTTTCGGCGGACGCCGAAACTCCGAGGTCGGTGCCGACGGCGGCCGAGGTGAAGGCACTGGAGAAGGCGGCGGTGTCCGCCACTGGCTTCGACCGCTGGGAGCGGACCGACGAGCTCCTGAACGCCGCCCGGCGGCTTGCTGAAGGCAAGCAGGCGGCACGGGCGGTCTCGATCTACCGCGGATTGCTGAAGGCAAGGAAGGCGGAGACCCATGTCCGGTGCGCGGCCTTGCGGGGGCTCGCGCTGGCCGAGGGTGCGAAGGCCTGTCCCGACCTGCTGGCGGGGCTCACGGCGGCTGAGCCCGATGTCGCCGCCTGCGCCGGGTGGATCGCGACCTCGACGCCGGGTGCTGACGTCACGAAGTGGTGGGCGGCCAGGGTATCAGATAGGACCCTGCCTGCCGGGAGCCGGACCGCCGTCCTCGGGATCGTGGCGGCCCGGGGCGACGCGTCCGTCCTGCCCAAGGTGCGGGCCGCGCTCAAGGACCGGGACGCCGGAGTCCGAGGCGCCGCGCTCCGGGCCGTCGCCGCGCTGGCGAAGGAAGCCGCGGTGTCTGACCTGGTCAAGGGCTTGGGGAGAGGGGAAGCCCCGGTCGCCGCGGTTGCGCGAGAGTGCCTGCTCGGGCTTCCCGGGACGGCGGGGGCCGCGATCGAGGCCGCCGTGGCGGGAGCGCCGGCTCCGGTCCGGGCCGCTCTGCTCGGGATCCTGGGGGCGCGCGGCGCGGCATCGTCGCTTGCGGTCGCGCTCCGGCATCTGGCCGACCCCGATCTCGAGGTGCGCAAGGCTGTGCTGGGTGCCGTCGGCGTGCTTGGTGGCCCGGACAACCTCGCCGGGATAGTGGACCGCGTCATCGCGGACGCGGACTCGCGGGACGCGGCGGCGGATGCCTTCGGGCTGATCACCAAGCGGATGAAGGACAAGGCGCCCGCGGCCAAGGTCCTGCTCGATCCCCTGCCCAAGGCGGACTCAGGCGCACGCGCGGCGCTGGTGGGGCTGTTGCCCCGGGCGGGCGGCGAGGCGGCTCTTGCCGCGGTGCGCGAGGGGCTCGCGAGCCCGGACGCCGCGGTCCGGGAAGCCTCGGTCCGCGCGCTGGGCAACTGGCCGGACGCCTCCCCGCTCGAGGACCTGAGCCACCTCGCCCGGTCCGCTCCGGAGACCGTGTTCCGCGTGCTCGCGCTCCGCGGGTACGTCCGGCTCGCGGCCGACGCGGACGAGGGGGACGCGGTTCTCGTCCGCCGGCTGTGCGAGGCGTACGGGATCGCGGGACGCACCGAGGACCGCACGCTCGTCCTGAGCGCGATGGCCAAGGTCGCGCACCCGGCGGCGCTCGCGTTCACCCTCTCGGCCACGGCGGACCAGGCGGTGCGGCAGGAGGCGGCCGCGGCCGCGGGCCGGATCGCGGGCGAGCTCGTGCTGACGCGCCGCGAGGAAGCGAGGTCCGCCCTCGAGATCGTCCTCAAGGTCTCGACCTCCGAGGACGTGAAGAAGGCGGCGAAGGAGTCAATGGAAGCGATCGAGGCCTGCGAGGACTACGTGACGGCGTGGGAGATCGCGGGCCCGTACATGGTGGACGGGCTGGAGAAGGAGAAGCTCCTGGACACGACCTTTCCGCCGGAACGTCCGGATGCGACGGATATCCATTGGCGGCTCATGCCCCGCAACGAGGAGCAGGAGGAGCCGTACATTCTCGATCTCAAGTACGCGCTCGAGGGCGACAACCGGGCCGGATACCTGAGAACGCGGGTCTTCGTCCTCAGGAAGATGAAGGCGACCCTCGAAGTCGGCAGCGACGACGCGGTCAAGGTCTGGATCGGAGGATCGGTCGTCCACGCGAACAACGACTTCCGGGGGCTCAAGTGCGGGGAGGACAAGGCCGAAGTCAAGCTGGCCAAGGGCTGGAACGCGGTCCTGGTCAAGGTCGTGAACGGCGAGGGCGACTGGACCGCGTGCGTCAGGTTCCGGACCGCGGACGGCGGCCCAATTCCGGGACTTCGCGCGGAGACCGGCGAAGAGGCCCCTTGAGCCTGCGCGGCCGCTGGCCGACTACCGGCCACCTCTCGATCCGGAGGCTGATGGCGTGAAGGGCGGCGCCAGGCGGGCGGACGCGCGTGACGGGAGGCCGGGATCGCTGGCGGTCCTGTTGGGGAGAGAGTTGCTCCGCGCGATAGCGGGGTTGCACCGCGGGTGCATCCTGGGGCCGTGGCCTGGCAACTGGCACGCGAGAAGGGCGCCCGCCTCGTCGAGGCCGCCCTTCGTCTCCGAGGACGACGCGCACGGGGAAGTCGAGCTGATCTTCGTCCTCGGGGGCAGGTGCGCCCTCAGCTACGATCTCCGCCACTACGTCATCAAGGAGGGGGACCTGGTCTTCTTCCCTCCGAACCTCCCGCACTTCATGACCCGCGTGAACAGGGCGACCCCGTACAGGCTGGCAGACTGGACCGTCACCCCGGACGAGCTCGAGCTGATGGTAAGCGGCTACAGCCCGCGGTCGGGATTCCGGTTCGAGGACACGCTCAGGGTTTCCGCGCCCGCCGTCGAGCTGCGCGAGGCGCTGCGCAGGCTGGCCAGGTACTCGACGCTGCCGGAGCCTCCCTCCGCCGTCGCGTTGAAGGAGGTCCTGCTGACCCTTTCCCTCATCCTCATGCGGCGGGCCATCACGGAAACCCGCGAGGACCGCCTGAACGCCCGGCGGAGCATCGTGGAGAAGGCGGAGCGGTTCATGAGCCGGCAACGGGGCCGTCCGTTGAGCCTGGGGGAGGTCGCGCGGGCCGTGCGCCTGTCGCCCAACTACCTGACGTCTCTCTTCCGGTCCGAGACCGGCGTGTCGCTGGGGGCCCATATGCGCAAGCAGCGGGTCGCGCAGGCCAAGGTCATGCTCGCCTCGACGCGCAAGAGCGTGACGCAGATAGCGTACGATCTGCGTTTCAGCGACCCATTCGCGTTCAGCCGCGCGTTCAAGCGCGTCGAGGGGGTTTCGCCGCTGGCCTACAGGAGGGCCAACCGGTAGGGTTTCGGGGTCCGGCAGCGTAAGAACGGACATGGTGCCGTAGTTTCTGCCATTCCGCGCCGGATGCGGTCTCTCGTATGCTCAAGCCATCGAGGAGCAGAGGAAACTGTCGTGAGCCCAAAGAACCGTGCAGGATCCGGTACGGCTGGTCAGAGGATCGTGAACTTCGTTGCTGTCGCGCTGTGCCTCTGGATGATGGAGGCCCCCCTCGCTCGCGCCGACGGACTCGTCGACTTCTCGGCGGATTCGACGGACGACACGCTGGTCACGGTCTTCCCGAACTGGCGGCTGGCGAAGGCCGCCGACTTCGCGATCGAGGTCTGCGACGATCTCTCGTGCGCGCCCGACACGAACTGCCCGATTTCGGGGCTCACGATCTGGAACTACGGCACGGCTTCGGGTGGTACCGGAGCGGACATCACCGCGGTCTACTTCAACCTCGTGTGCGGCAACACCAATGCGTGGGCGACGATGACCTACGCCGGGATTTGGATGGACAGCTCGGCCATCTCGCGCCCCTCATGGACCTGGGACGGGAGCATCCCGTGGGCCGCCGACCCCAACGCCGCGAAGGGCGGATGTGCCGGGTACGCTGACCTTCACATCTACGCCGACATCGGCTCCTGCCCGACCGACGGGGCCACCGTCAAGCTCGGGATCGGGTTCGACGAGTACCTGGACCCGTTCTCGCCGGGGGGGCTCTGGGACGAGTGCGGGTACGACGTGCCCTACGACGGCGACGTGATGCGGACGGGCGTGGAGAAGACGATCCGGTACGTGCTCAAGACCGCGGACCGGGAACTGGTGGCGCCGGGGGACACGGTGACGTACACGATCTACTACGGCCGTCCCGGCGCCGCCCTCACCAACATCGTGATAACGGACAGCCTGCCGCCGGACACGCACTATGTCGCCTCCAGCGCTGCGCCGGCGGCGGACGTGTTCTGGGATCCCGATCCGGGGCCGCCGTCCCGGCTTCGGTGGACGCTGGCGGGCGGCGCGGTCGCCGGCGGGCCGACCGGTTCGGTCTCGTTCAGCCTGACGCCGGACTGGGGCAACGGGGAGTCGTTCGAGCCGGGGAGCGGTGACCAGGGGGCGGTCGAAGGCGCCCGGGTCGCCAACTCGGCCACCGTCGAGTTCCGCGGCTCGGGGTGTACCGTGCCGACGATGACGAGCAACGTCACCGACCTCCCCGTCCGCCGGTACATGATGTGGATGATCTCGGACCAGGACATCCTCTTCGCCCCCCGGGTCGGCTATCCCGACGACGAGGTCACCTACTCGGTCTTCGTCGCCAACCCCGCGTCCAAGACCTGGTGGAACGTGACCGTGTGGGACACCGTGCCGCCCCAGCTGGACGTGTGGGCGCCGGGGTACGGGTTCGACGACCCGTGTGCCGGCTGGACGATGACGCCCACCGGATGCGCCGCCGCGGCGCCCGGCAGGAAGACGGGGGCTGGCGCCACGCTCCTGACGTGGAAGCTCGACATGCCGCCCGGGTTCACTCTCGAGATGCGATGGAAGGCGCGCGTCAACCCCTCGGGGGCGCTGCCCGGCGCGACGGCCACCAACCGGGTCAACATGCTGGCGCTGGGCGCGCCGGGCACGGTCGGCGGCAGCGGCCATGCGCGCGCGCCGCGGCGGTTCGTTCACCAGGCGCTGGTCGCCCTGCGCACGACCTACTTCTCATACGTCGGCGAGTCTTCCGGCCAGGCCGGCGGCGGCCTCGTGATCAACTTCTGGCCGCTCAACAAGGCCACGGCGTTCGAACTGCGCAAGCTCTACACGGAGGCGGCGGGGTTCGCCGTGGTCGGGGGCAAGAGCGCGTCCATCGTGGACTTCGCCGGGGCGTGCGCGGGCGGGTTCGTCGACGGCGGCTACGGCGGGTGCGGGGCGGAGCGGGCTCCCGCCCAGTACTCCTGGCTGTTGAGCGCCCCCAACAACCCCAATGCGGCGATGTACAAGCTCACGGCGAACGCGCCCCTGCTCTGGATGCTGATGCCGGGCCTGGGGTGGTACGGCGACGCCGGCACGTACATCCCTTCCTCGACGCTGAGTTTCGCCGGGACCGTGCTCTACAGCTATCGCCGGACGCAGAACACGAACGGCGCGGCGGGCGTCGGGGAATCCTGGGTCGTGATCAACACCGGGATCACGCCCGATACCGGCGCGTTCGACCCCGACCAGGCCACGACGGTGCACATCTTCAGTTGGAACGCCGTCTCGCTGGCCTGGGACTACCTCAAGTCGGCCGATATCGCGGGGAACAGCCTCTGGATGCCGTTCCAGGGATGCCCGCAAGGGACCGAGAACCACTACAAGATCATCTCGTCCGACTGCAATCTGATCATCCTCCAGGGCTACAACGTCTTCTCGGATGTCGGGGACAAGTACGCGAACGAGTTCATCGCGATCTCCCCGACGTCCCAGACGGGCAAGCTCGTGAGCACGCCGGGGCTGGGCGCCACTTTCTACCCCATAACCCACTACCAGCAGACGAACACGGACATCGGCGTGGGCACGGTGGGGACCGGGGCGACCAAGGCCACGTACGCCGTGTACCGGTACATCGCCACCGATCCCAGCAAGGCGGCCTACCCCATTCCCACGACCCTGGCCGGGACCTCGGGGCGATGGGCATTGGTGGGTAACCGCACCGCCGACACGGGGCTTGCGGGCATCGACAACGCGCACTGGTTCGGGAACGGGTACGATCCGCTGACCAACGATCCCCAGCCCGTCGCCTACGCCTACAAGATCGACCTCCTTTCGGGCGGGCCCATCTCGACGTATTGCGGGGGCACTCCATACCAGGGCTGGGCGGGCGGGATCATGATGCACTCCGTGGACGCCAAGACGAGCGGGCAGGAGTTCTGGCTGCATGAATGCGCCGGGGGAACCTACTCGGTCATGGACTTCTGCCCGTCCAAGGGCATGGCGGTCAACGCCACCTCCGGGACCGGCGCGACGTCCACGTACACGACCGACGGCCCGGACCAGTGCGTCATGTTCCTGGCCATCACGGGGCCGAACAACTGGAGCTTCAAGTTGCTGGCGGCCGGGGCCCAGGGCGAGTGCATGGCCATGTACCAGAACTGGGCCTACGGTGAGAAGTTCTTCGTGGCGCCGTTCGTGAACTCGGGCGTGCACTACGACATCATCGTGCCGCCGACCGTCTACGCGGGGCAGTCGTTCTGGATAACCGTGGTCGTCGTGCTCGGCGCCGGGACGACGAAGACCGACTACTGCGGGACGACGAGCTTCACCTCGACCGACCCGGCCGCGAAAATCGAGGGAACGCCCATGGACGGGTACAACTACACCTGGTCCAGCAGTTTCGTGCCGTGCGGGGCGGGCGCGACCAACGGCGTCCGGCTGTTCTTCAACGTGACCCTGACCCGGCTGGGCATCCAGACACTCGTTGCCTCGGACATCTTCGACGGATCGGTCAACGGGGTGGCGGCCATCCAGGTCGTGGGCGCGGACATCAAGCTCTTCAAGGAGCCGAGGCTGGCCGTCGCGGCGTCCGCCGACACCGTCCGGTTCAAGGTCTGCTGGAGCAACTACTCATCGGGAAGCGGGTTCGCCATGGTGATGACCGACGCGGTCCCGGCGGGGACGACGTTCGTCCCCGAGGCCTCGGTGTCGGGACTGGATTGCGGGAACACGGACGGAGTCGTGCTGGCCGTGGCTTACTCGACCCTGACGTCCCCGACGATGCCGGTCGCGGCGTCCTTCGTGGTCGGGAACCCGGTGTCCTTGACGCGGTGGCTGCGGTGGACGGTGCCCGTCGCGGGGGCGCAGACGACGGGATGCGCGTGCTTCCGGGTGACGATTAACTAACCGGCCCGAAGGGGTTGGCCCGCGTGCAGTCCGCGGGGTCGGGGACCGTCGAGGATATCGTCCTGGGGCGGGAGCTGGTGGAAGGCGACACGGTCTTCTCTCTTGCGAGATCACGGGTCGAGATCAGGCTGGAAACCGGCCGGTTCCGTGATCGTGTAAGATGGGAGCGAGGTTGCCATGCTGAAACTCAAGCCCCGGAAGACCGTGGAAGATTACATGAAGCTCCCGGAGGGTGTGCGCGCGGAGCTTATCGAGGGGGAACTCTTCATGACGCCATCGCCGCGGTACGGCCATCAGGATGTTGCCACGGAACTGGTCGCGAGACTTCGCGCTCTTGCCGGCGCGCGCGGGCTCGGCAAAGTGCTCTCCGCGCCCTTCGACGTTCACCTGCCTTCGGGCGACATCGTACAGCCCGACGTCGTGTTCGTGCGGACCGAGAACCTCGGCATTATCCGGGACTGGGTGCGGGGCGTCCCGGACCTCCTGATCGAGGTGCTCTCCCCGGAGGCTCCCGAGCGCGACCGGATCATCAAGAGGGACCTCTACGCCCGTAACGGGGTTCCCGAGTACTGGATCGTGGACCCCGCCGCAAGGACCATCGAGGTGTTCAGACTGGAGGGCGAGTCGTACCCGCCGCCCGCCGTGTTCGAGTCGGGAGACACGCTGACCTCGGCGTTGCTGCCATCGCTTGGCCTCGGGGTCGACGAGGTCGTCCCGGCCGCGTAGGCTAAGCTCGCGGGGATCATGGGCACGGCTGGTTCCTTGCGGCTGCAGCCGGACGCGCCTCCGGGTCACGACAGCCGCCGATAGACGTCCTTCCGGTGGTCGAGGTAGCACCTCTTGCGCCCGCGCCTGCGGGCCTCGATGCCCTCGAGCAGGCCCTTGGCCAGCGTCGCCGAGAGCGTGCTGTCCCGATCCAACGCGACGCGCTTCACCGCCTTGAGCAGCGCCATCTTCCCCGGCTCCTGCCGACTGCCACGGTCGGATTCGCCCGGTTATGGAATGGGGCTGGTCGCACGATCATGAATCTCCTGATCCGGATCACGGGCGGCGGGCTCGCCCCCGTCGTGCTGAAGGTAGTGGTGAGGTAGCTCGGCCCCACCCAAGGCGGGGCCGAGCAGTCGATGCGGAGTCCGTCTACAGCGGGCCGCGGCGTCGTTCGTGATCGGGAACCCGGTGTCCGGAACGCGGTGGCTGCGGTGGACGGTGCCCGTCGCGGGGGCGCAGACGACGGGCTGCGGCTGACCATTAACTAACCGGCCCGGTCAGGCCGGGAGGACGGCGAATCCCTCCTCGCGGGCGGCGGTCGCCAGCCGGCCGTCCAAGGTGACGAACTCGCGACCGCGGGGGTGTTCGGCCGACCAGACCAGCGCTGCGGCCAATTGGAGGGCGTCCGCGGCGACCAGGGGGTGGACGGCGAGGAGACGGAGCGCGCGGTCGCGGACAGCCCTGCCCGCCTCGACGAGTACGGCGTACTCCATCATGCGCTCCAGGTGCGCGAGCGCGGCTGACGCGGCGTCGGGGGATATGTCCCCGGATCGCCGTTTCCGGTGCAGGGCGGACGCGCACTCGACCGGCGTGGCCCACCAGGTGATGATGTCCCGGTCGCCGGCCAGCAACTGCTCGCACGGCGGCGTGGCCGTCTGCCTGACCAGACACGGGACCAGCGCCGAGCTGTCCCAGTACCTCAACGCCCGTGCTCGCGCTCTTCGAGCAGGGCCTTCAGCACCGACCCCTTGGGATCCACGGCTCCCTTCTGCGGACGGCAGAGCGCGCGGGGGAGAGGTCCCTTTCCCGGCCTGATCAACCCGGAGCGGATCATCTCTTCCAGTTCAGCCGGCGTGGCGCCGGACATGACCGGAGGGACGATGCGGGCAACGGCGTGTCCGCGGTCGGTCACGACGACCTCGTCGCCGTGCCGGACCCCGTGCAGGTAGCGGCTCAACTTGGCCTTCAGTTCCGCAATCGCGACCGTCTTCATCTCATGACTATTCTAGTCATGAACAGGTGTCCCCTGCAACTTCCGACCGGGCACGGAGGGCGTCCGGCCGGCGGGCAGTTCGCCGTACGCCTTGACCGCGTGAATCCGGCATGACTACGCCTGTCTTTCCGAGTCTCCGCCGGGACTCACCGCCGGGTCCGCCCGGTTGTAGAATAGGGCCGGTCACAGAGTCATGAATCTTGTCGGTATCGCGGCGTGCCTCCTGGCGATGGCGGTTCCCCCCGCCCGCGCCGCCACCATCAGCACGCTGGCGGGAACGGGAACGGGCGGGTACAACGGCGACGGGATCGCGGCGACGACCGCGGAGCTGGACTACCCCGCCGGCGTGGCTGTGGACGCCGCGGGCAATGTCTTCATCGCCGACCGGGACAACCAGCGGATCCGGCGCGTGGACGCGGCAACCGGCCAGATCGCCGACATCGCCGGCACCGGATCGGCCGGTTACAACTTCGACGGGATCGCGGCCACATTGGCGCAGTTGAACTACCCGCAGGGCGTGGCCGTGGACACGGCCGGCGACGTCTACGTCGCGGACACGGTGAACAACCTAATCAGGAAGTTCACCCCCGGGGGCAACATCTCCACGGTGGCGGGGACGGGGTTCTGGGGCTACAACGGCGACAACATTGACGCGACTACCGCCTGGCTCATGAACCCGACCGGCGTCGCGGTGGATGCGGCGGGGAACATCTACATCGCCGAGTTTGCGGGAATGCGTATCCGCAAGGTGCGGGCTTCGGACGGCAAGATCTTCACCGTGGCGGGCACGGGGACCATCCCGGGGGATTACAACGGGGACGGGATTCCGGCGACGACGGCCAAGCTGAACTTCCCGCAGGGCGTAGCCGTCGATGCGGCGGGGAACATCTACATCGCCGACCGGGACAACCAGCGGGTCCGGAAGGTGGAGGTGGCAACGGGGAACATCGTCACCGTCGCGGGCACCGGGTCGGCGGGCTACAACGGCGACGGTATCCCGGCGTCCGGAGCGCGGGTGAACTCACCGGCGGGAGTCGCCGTGGACTCCGCCGGGAACATCTTCATCGCGGACCGGGACAACGAGCGGGTCAGGAAGGTCGACGCCGCGACCGGGATCATTACGACCGTGGCTGGGAGCGGGACGAGAGGGGACAGCGGGGAGAACATCGACGCGCTGGCGGCCGAGATGTACGGCCCGTCCGGCGTGGCGGTCCATCCCTCGGGGCGTTTCCACATTGCGGACTACAACAACCATCGCATCCGGGCCGTCCTTCCGGTTTCGGTGGTCCTGCAGAAGACCGCGGCGGCCGGGCCGGTCTGTCCGGGCTCCGCGCTGACCTACACGGTTTCCTGGAGCAACGCCGGCTGGGCGACGGCGTACGGCCTCACGCTGACCGACACCGTGCCGAACGGGATCGCGTGGGCCGCGCCAAGCCTCGAGTTCTGGGTCCAGGCTGACGGTGCGGGCGTGCCGGCGCTGACCGCGAGCGCGTACGCGGCGTCGGCGGCCGGTCCGTGGACGCCGGGGGAACCGCCGGATGGCGCGGGGGCGCCGGTCGTCTGCCGCTGGGTCGTGGCCCGGGTCGCGCCCGGAGCGTCGGGATTCCTGCGCCACCGGGTAACGCTTTCCGCGACGCTGGCGAACGGCGACTTGGTCGGCGGGGGGACGTCCGGGACCGTGGCGGCGGATTCTCGCGGGATCGCGGCGGCGACTGCGCCGACCGCGGTCGGCAAGGCCGTGCTCGCGGCCTCCGCGTCGGCTCCTGCCTCGGTCAGCCAGGGCCAGACGTTCGCCGTAGTCCTGACCGTCACGAACACGGGTGCGATTCCGGCAGCCTCGGTGCTTCCGTCGGCAGCCATTGGCCCCGGCGGGGCGTCCGCCGCCTTCACGGGCGGGCCGGTTCCCGCGGGACCGGTCGCGGTTCCGCCGGGGGGTTCGGCGTCGTTCACGTGGTCCTGCTCGGCGACAGGTGCGGGTGCCGTCGTGTTCACGGTCACGGCCGTCGGCACGACCTGCGGCGGGATGCCCGTCTCGTCATCCGCCCACGCGCCGGCGACCGTCCAGGCCCGCGCGATGCTGGTGTCCACGGGCGTGTCGGTCGTGCCGTCCTCGGCCAAGGTCGGCCAGCAGATCCTCGTCGTTTTCGGGCTGAGCAACACGGGCGGGGCGGGAGCCACGGTCGTCCCGGGCCCGGCCGCGGCCTGCTCGCCGCCCGGGGGAGCCCAATGGGTTTCGGGTCCGGTGCCGGCCGGGCCGGTGCCGGTAGCGGGAGGATCGGGGGCGGCGTTCACCTGGACGTACAGGCTCGCGGCGGCGGGATGGCTCGGGTTCTCGGTGACCGTCTCCGGGTCCGACGCGAACTCGGGTGACCCGGTGATGGCGGCCGGGACTTCCTGGTCGGTGACCGCGTTCTCGGGGGCGGCGCTGGTCTCAACGGCCACGGCATTGCCCGCCTCGGTCCGGCAGGGCGGCGTCTTCACGCTCAGCTTCGTCGTTCGGAACACCGGGGACCGGCCGGTGACCGCGGCGTCCGTGCACCTCTCTCCGGCGGTCCCGTCAACGGTCCAAGTGTTGTCGTCGCCGATACCATCGACCGCGATCAGTCTGGCTGCCGGCACGTCGACGGGGTTCACGTGGCAGGTCAAGGCCCTGGCCGAAGGGGTACTGGGGCTGACGGCGTCCGCGACCGGGCAGGACGCCAGCGACCTGAGCTATTTGGGTACGCAGGCCGGAGCTTCCGTGACGGTCCTTACGGCGATGCCCCGCGTCGAGGCCGGAAGCCTGACGGTGGCGCCCAACCGGCTGGACCGGTCCGGGCCGGCGGCGGGGGTCAAGATCGGCCTCCGGGGCAATCCCGGTGGGACGGCGGCGGTCGAGATCTACAACGAGGCGGGCTGGAGGATCCGGTCGCTGGAGGCCAGGCTCGACGCTGGGGGCGAGGCGGTCGTGGTTTTCGACGGTACCGACGGGTCCGGCAGGCGGCTCGCGGCCGGCCTCTACTGGGTTGCGGTGACCGGGGGCGGGGCCAAGGGCCGCAAGCCCCTGTTCATCGTGAACGGGGGAGGTCAATGACATGAGGCGCGGCTCGGCACTAGTGGCGGCGGCTGTCGCGCTGGCGGCCCGGGGCTCCGCCGCGGCCGGCACGACGGCGGCGGCGGTGGCCCTCACGGTCCCCATGAGCGTGCGGCAGGCAGGCATGGGGGATGTGAGCGCCGGGGGCGCGGATCTGTTCCAGGCGTGGACCAATCCGGCCTTGCTGGCGGGCCAGGGCAGGCAGACCGTGCTGGCCGCGGCCGGGTCCTCGATGTTCGGGGGCGGGCAGGCGCGAACCGGGATCGGCGGCGGGTGGATCGTCGCCCCGGGCTGGACGGTGGCCGGGCTGGTGAACACATGCGGGGCCGACGCGGCGGGCGTGGACGAAAACGGCGAGCCGACGGGAGTAAGCCTCACGCGGCGGCTCACGGTCGGCGGGCTGGCGGCGGCGGGACGGTTCGGCCCGTATGCCCTCGGCGTCGCGGTCAAAGGCATGCGGGACGAGGTGGCCGGGGACGGCGCCACCGCGGTGGCGGCCGACATCGGGGGCGCGGTCTCGCTGGGCTGGCTCCTGGCGGGCGTGGCCGTCCGCAACGCGGGCTCCGCGGTGCGCGGCGGCGACCCGTTGCCGCTGGAGCTTCGCGGCGGAGTGTCGATCCGCCACGCGCCCCGGAGCCTGCGAGCCGGTGTCGAAGCGGTCAGCGTCCGGGGCGCGGGGATGTCGGCGGGCGCGGGGGTCGAATGGTGGGCGACCCGCTCGTTCGGCGTGCGGGCCGGGGCTCCGATCGCGGGCGGCGCGGGGACCGCGGCCTTCACCTTCGGGCTTTCGGCGGTCTACCGCTCGCTGGCGCTGGACTACGCGGTCGCGACCCACCCACTGGGGCTGAGCCACGTCGTGGGCCTTTCCGCGGCGTTCGGGCCGGACGCGGCCGCGCTGGAACAGCGCCGCCGCCGCGAGGGGTGCAAGTCGCCGTACTCCACCAAGCTCAAGGACGGCAAGCTGGTCGTGGCCGCTGCGCCGCTTTCATCCCAGAATGTTCCCGCCGGCGATGCCGTCATCGTCTCGGAACTCCTCTGGGTCGCGCTGGTCAAGGCGGGTGGGTTCAACGTCGTGGAGAAGCGGAACATGGACGCCATCCTCACGGAACAGCAGTTCCAGCAGTACGGATGCACGGATGAGGAGTGCGTGGTGCGGATGGGCCGCCTTCTGAACGTCCAGGCGATGTTCATGGGCACCTACGGGCTGATCGAGGGGAAGTACGTCCTGAGCCTGCGGGCGGTGGACGTCGAGACGGGCGGCGCCGTCTATGCCGATTCCATCTCGGCAAGCGCCGCGCGGAAGCTCGAAGGGCCGATCCGGGACTTCGCCCTGCGCGCGTCACGCCATCTGGTCTGCGTCGCCGTGGTGGACCCGGAGGCCGAGTACCGGGCCGCGGTCGATCTCTACAACGCGGGCAACCACGAGGAGGCGCTCTCCCGCGCGCGCGTCGCGATCGACGGGAACCCCGCGCACGCCGGGGCCTGGCAGATCGTCGGGAACTGCCTCTACGCGAAGGGCGACCGCGCCGGGGCACTCGACGCCTTCAACCGGTCGCTGAAGATCAACCCCGGGAACACGGAACTCAAGAACTGGGTTGACCAGTTGGGCAGGCAGTAGACGGCGCCGGGCCGAATCCGCCCGGTTGTAGAATGGGGCTGGTCACAGGGTCATGAATATCCTCGCTATCGCGCTGTGCATCTGGGTTGCGGCGGTGCCCGCCGCCCGCGCCGATGCGCTGAAAGCATCCGTTACCTACCTCAAGGGATCGGCGCGAGTACAGCCCGCGGGGTCGGCCACCGTGGAGGATCTCGTTCTCGGGCGGGAGCTGGCCGAAGGCGACACGATCTTCTCCCTCGCGAGATCGCGGGTCGAGATCAGGCTCGAGACGGGCCAGATCGTGCGGGTGAACGACACGGCCACGTTCGTCCTGCGAACCTTGAGGCAGGAAGGCGGCGCCGTCCACGCCCTCTTCGATATCGTTTCCGGCCGGCTATGGTTCACGCTCGTCCGGCTCGCGTCGGGATCTGACGTCGCGGTGGTGACCAAGTCCATGGCTGTCGGCGTCAAGGGCACCGTGTGGAGGGCGGACACGGCCGAGGACGGCCGGACGGACGTATTCGTCTACGAGGGCACGGTCACCGCCCGGCCCGGTTCCGGGCCGGAAATGCCGGTCGCCCCGTTCGAGCACGTGCTCGCGGCTCCCTCGGTGGCCGCCCGGAAGTCCTCGTTCGACGAGGCGCAGGACGAGCGGGACGAGTGGGTCAGGTGGAACAAGAACCGCGACCGGCTCCGGGTGTCGATCGTGATCCGGGAACGGTACGGGGACAAGGTCCGCACCGCCGCGGCGGCGGAAACCGCGGTCATCAAGGGCTTCCTGGGCCGGTACCTGTTCAAGGTCCTGGACCGGGAGCAGGCCGATCGGATCCGGGCGACCGAAGCCTACAAGGCCGCGCTCAAGGGTGACAACGCCGCCGCGGCGGAGGCGGGGCTGAGCGTGGCGGCGGACCTCGTCGTGGTCGGCGAGGCCGTCGCCTCCTCGCTGCAGACGCCCCTGGCGGGGCATCCGTGGTCCGCGCGCGCGAATCTCGCCGCCCGCGCGGTGAAGTGCGACACGGCCGAGGTTGTGGCGGCGTACGCGCCGGAGAGTCCCGCACGCGGGTTCGAGCTGACCGACGAGGCGGCCGTGCACAAAGCCCTGGTCGTCGCCGGGGAGAAGGCGGCGAGCGCGTTCGTGGACTCGATCCTGGCTTCGTGGCGGGAAGAAGCGAAGCGGGGCGAGAGCCTCGATGTCGTCGTGGAGGGCGCCGACTTCGATGGCCTGCAACGGATGAGCAAGGTGCTGGCGGATCTGCCCGGCGTCAAGGACGTCCGCCGCCTCTACCTCGTCGGCCGCCGCGCCCTGCTGGGCGTGACGTTCGCCGGAGACAGCACGGCGCTTGCCGACGAGATCCATTCCGCCCGGTTCGGGAATCTCGGGGTTTCAGTCGTGGGAATGACCGCCTACCGGCTGGAACTCGAGGTGCGCGCCCGCCGTGCTATGATCCGGGAGCCATGAGGAGGGCGTTGTGGGCAGGACATTGAGTCTCGATCGGCGTGTTCGGGCGAGACAAGTCCTGGGCGAGGCCTTCGCCATCACCCTCCTCCTGGCCGGCGGAACCTTCGCCGCTCCACCCCCCACACTCGACTGGACCATGACCTTCACGCGGACGTGGGGAGGGTACGAGTACCGGTACGCCAGTTGTACGGATGCATCAGGATCGACGTATCTCGTCTATTCGGAGAACTTCCTTGGGCTTCGGCTAGCAATCTATGACCAGGCGGGCGCCGTTATGCGTGATACCGCTCTCTTCAACGCCGGGGGAACCATCACCTCCATGGCCGTGGACTCTTCAGGGAACGTTATCGTCGGCGGGATCAAGACGAACACGGCAACGGGTCGCGCTGAAGTCCTCATCGCTAAGTATGACGGCATGGGCAACTACCAGTGGGCGTCAACCGACGACACCGGGTACAGCAACAAGGTGACTAACGTGACGACGGACCCGGCGGGAGGCATCCTCGTCGTCGGCTACTACAGCAAGGGTGCAGACAGCGATGGGTTCGTCCTCAAGTTCGACGCGGGGGGGGCGTACGTGTGGGGCAAGGTGTTGAACTACAGCGCAACCCGCGACGAGGCCTATGCCGTCACAACTGATGCGTCGGGGACCGTGTATGTGAGCGGAAGCTACAATCCCGGAGCCTCGTCGAACTGCTTCGTGGCGAAGTACAACGCGAGTGGCGTCTCCTTGGGAGCGTCCGGATACAACCTGTTCTCGGGAAACGAGTACCCGCGTGCGGCGGTGGTCGCAACTGGAACCAACTCACTCTATCTCGCCGTCGACAATATCTCGAAGATCTGCGTGGCCAAGCTGGATATTTACACGATGAACATCAGCGCATCCGGCTACCGCTCTTCCGCCGTGTTCAACTGCGTCGGGGGAATCGCGGTGGACGGGTCGGGGAACTCCATCGTCGGGGGATGGACGAGCACGGATGCCAGCACTGTCTTCGACGTGCTGTGCGTGAAGTTCGATGCCGCCTGCTCGCCGGGCTGGTCGAGCACGTACGATGCCGGAGGATGGGATGCCATGGGGTACCCGATGCCTCTGATCCGGGTCGGGGCTGACCTCGTCGGCTCCTTCTACTGCTCGGCCAACATAACGCCGTCCACGTGCGCTTCGGGCGTGCAGGACCTGTTCATACGCAAATTCAGCGGGGCGGGGGTCGTGCAGTGGACGCGTTGTCAGGACGGACCGTCGTTGCCTGCGATGGCCGGGGCCGTGACCGACGGATCGGGCGGCGTTTACATCGGCGGGGCACTCGGCCTGGATGCGGCGCTGGTCAAGTACAGCCGGGGAGGAGTGTGGCAGTGGACGAGGTACCCAACCTACGGCGGGCTCTGCGCCATGGGTTCGCACGGCATCGCGTCGGCCGGTGGTTTCACCTACCTGTCGGGGGCGCTCTTCAACGTCGGCATCAACGCGGGGGCGGCCGGAGTGGCCAAGCTCGATGCCTCCGGCACCCAAGTCGGCACCTGCATGTTCACGGGTATCCGGGGTGCCTACGATGGACCGATAACGGTGGATGCATCCGGCAACGTCTACATGGCCGGGAGGTTCCCAAGCTCCACGACGATGGAGGATGAGCTATACGTGGCGAAGTTCAACTCCGCCGGAACGATCGTGTGGACCCGCACCATGAGCCTTGCCGTCAACGACCTGCCGATCGGCGTGGCCGTTGACGGCGGGGGATCTGTCTACGTGCTCCACAAGACGCCCAACGACGGAGTGAGCAACGACGCGGCCGGACTGCTCAAGCTCAGTGCGGCGGGCGACGTGCAGTGGGTCAAGACCTACACGCCGAGCGCCGCCTTGGATTGCGGCGGCGGGGACATCCGGGTGTCGGGTAGCGACGTTTGGGTGGTCAACGCCGAGGCGGATCCGGCGTGGGCGAGCGCGGCATGGGGCCGGATCTACAAGATGGACACATCCGGCAACGTCGTGTGGACTCGATCCTACAACGGGGGGAAGGATGCGACGTTCTGGAGCCTCGTGGTCCCCCCTTCCGGGAACCCCGTCGCGACAGGGCAGATCGGGTCGGTGGCGAAGGGCGAGTATGACGTTCTGAACGTCTCCTACGACCCGACGGGCCAGGAGCGCTGGGCGGTGTCGTACGATTCGGGGAGCTCGTCCGATGAAGGATTGGGCGTGGCGGCAGGTTCCCTGTTCGTGGGGGCGACCACGGGGTCCGGATTCCTGACCATGCGGTACACCGAAGCACTCCTGGTCGCCTCGCTGGCGGTCAGTCCCAGCCCGGCCAGGCCGGGGCAGTGGGTCGATGTCGTGCTGACGGTGACGAACACGGGGGAGACGGACGCGAACGGGGTGACACCGGTGATCCAGGTGAACTCCGGGGCCGGCAACGTAACGCTCAAGACCAGCCCCGCAGTCGGCCCGTACACGATCCTGTCCGGCGCCTCCCAGAGCTTCACGTGGACGTACAGCGTGTCCGGAGGGGTGACGGCGGAGTTCACGGGGACGGCGACGGGTACGGAATCGGTATGGGGCGAACCCGTGGTTGCGGCCGCAACGGGGGCTGTTTTTGCGGGAATGGTCGGGTCGCTGTCGGTGGTTCCAAGTCCGGCGGTCGTCGGTAACTGGATTCAGGTGGTCTTCACCGTCACCAACATGGGCGGGTCGGCCGTGACCGGCGTGATGCCGTCGCTGGACGTCAACAGCGGAGGAAGTCTCCTCGTGGCCAAGGGAGGACCGGTGCCGGCCGGGCCTGTCGTGGTGGGCGGCGGCGGGAGCCAGGGCTTCGTCTGGACGTTCAGCGCCTCCGGCGAGGGGGTCGTGGAGTTCACGGCCACGGCCGACGGAACGGACTCGGGGTCGAAGGCTCCGGTGGAAGTCACGGGCCATGCCTCGGTAGGCATCAGCACGCGCGCGCGATTCGCGGGTGCGCTCTCGCTTCCTGCCTCGCCCGCATACGTTGGGCAATGGATCACCGTGGCCCTCACGATCACGAACACGGGCACGCTGGCGGCAACCACGATTCTGCCCTTCCTCCAGCTCAATGCGGGGGCTTCCCGCGTGCTCCTGAAGAACGGGCCCGAGCCGCCCAACCTGCTGTCGCTGGCGGGGGGTGGTGCGACGACCTTCTACTGGACCTACTCGGCATCGGGGAATGGCATGGTGTCGTTCACGGCGACGGCCGCAGGGGCGGACGGGGCCGCGGGGATCACGCTGGCGAGCGGGAGCGGCACGCTGTCGGTCCTGCGGCCGGCTCGCCTGGAGGCGGCGATGGCCGTAGATCCCAGCTCGGCCAAGTCGGGGCAGTGGGTCGATGTCGTGCTGACGGTGACGAACACGGGGGAGACGGACGCGAACGGGGTGACACCGGTGATCCAGGTGAACTCCGGGGCCGGCA
>Ga0315281_10005361_pt1 | contig 18390 bp, 16 predicted proteins | sample YL17G07_0_MG_FD_204540 | JGI IMG/M metagenome (GOLD analysis project Ga0315281, IMG submission 204540) | Sediment microbial communities from Yellowstone Lake, YNP, Wyoming, USA - YL17G07_0 | ecosystem: Environmental > Aquatic > Freshwater > Lake > Sediment | place: USA: Wyoming | collected...
GAGCCGCCGGAGGACCCGCAAGCCGAACGTCGCTGGCTGATGCAGCGGCTCCAGGCCATGCCAGGGAGGCAGGAAGGACCCTCGCCATGAAGCTCGTAACCGCCGACCAAACACGTACCCTAGACCAGCAGGCGACGAAGGCGGGCGTTCCCGTCGACAAGCTGATGCAGAACGCCGGCCTGGGCGTCGCGCAACAGGTGCGCAGCCTCCTGGGCACCGTCAAAGGACGTCGCATCGTCGTGCTGGCGGGCCCCGGCAACAACGGCGGCGACGGCCTCGTCGCGGCGCGCCATCTGCACGACTGGGGCGCCGAGACCAAGGTCTACCTGCTGGCAAAGCGACGCCCCGACGACGCGAACCTCACTGAGCTCGTCAAGCGCGAGATCGACATCGCGGACGCCGAGGACGACCCCCGCTTCGCCGCCCTTGACCGCTTCTTCTCCGACGCCGAGTTGATTGTCGACGCCCTCCTAGGCACCGGGCCGCCGCGCCCCGTCGAAGCGAACCTGGCCGAGATCCTGGGGCGTGTGCGCCGGCTCCGCGAAGGGCCGCAGCCGCCGCGCGTCGTCGCCGTCGACTTGCCGACGGGCGTCAACTCCGATACCGGCGCTGTCGATCCTCGCACCGTCCCCGCCGACCTCACGGTGACGCTCGGCTTCTCCAAGGTGGGCCTGCACACGCTGCCCGGCTCCGAGTACGCCGGCCGCGTCGAGGTCGTCGACATCGGCCTGCCGGCGGGCTCGGAGTCCGCGCTCAAGGTCGATCTCATGACCGACGAGTGGACCGCGGGGCTGCTGCCGGAGCGGCCGCTGGAGTCGAACAAGTCAACCTTCGGGCGCGTGCTGGTGGTCGCGGGCTCCGAGAACTACATCGGCGCCGTGCGGCTGGCGGCGGCGGCGGCGGGACGCGTGGGCGCCGGCCTGGTGACCGTCGCCTGTCCGCAGTGCATCCACGGCATCGTCGCCGCCGGCCTCGTCGAAGCGACGTACCTTCCCCTGCCCGACAAGGAGGGTGGATTATCAGAGAAGGGCGTGCCGGAGGTGCTGCGCGTCCTCGAGGGCTTCGACGTCATGCTCATCGGCCCCGGCCTGGGCGGTCGCGGCCGCACCCTGGAATTCGTGCGCACGCTGCTGTTCTCGCTCAAGGAGGGGACACCGGCGGTGACCGTCGTCGACGCCGACGCCCTCAACATATTGGGCGGCGTCCCCGGCTGGGCGGCCCGCGTCAACGCGCCGCTCTTGCTGACGCCGCACCCGGGCGAGCTGCGCCGTCTGACCGGCAAGAGCATCGCCGATATCCAGAGCGACAGGCTCGCCGCCGCGGTCGCGAACGCCGTCGCCTGGCGGCAGACCGTAGTGCTCAAGGGCGCGCACACTGTCATTGCCGTGGACGATGGCCGCGCCGCCGTCAGTCCCTTCGCCAACCCGGCTCTGGCCAGCGCGGGCACCGGCGACGTGCTCTCCGGCGCGATAGCGGGACTCCTGGCGCAGGGCCTCGACCGCTTCGCCGCCGCGAGCTGTGGCGTCTACCTGCACGGCATGGCGGGCGAGAGCGTCCGCGACTCGCTCGGCGATGCGGGCCTCCAGGCGAGCGACCTCCTGCTGGAGCTGCCGCGGGCGATCCACGCGCTCAAATCGCAGCTTTCCACGCCGCCTGCCGAAAAGAAAGCGACGCTCCCGCGCCGCCGCTCGACCTGACACCTCGAAAGACGCTAGTATTCGCAGGGGCGAAAGACTGCCGCCAAGACCCATCAAATGCCGCTTGGCTCCGCGGAAGTGCAGAGGGTACGCTAGGCACTCTTTGCCGGGGGTTTCAGGGAGTGTCCCCCTGAAACCATTCTTCAAATGACATTTGTGGGTGGGTGGGCGGGAAGATGAGCGGTTTCTAGCTGTCCGTCGAGGGGGGAATTTGCCGCAGGCGAAACGCGCGCTCAAACGCCGCTGGCGACTCCGACGCAACCCGAACGCCGGCGACCTCCGCCTCACCCACTACCCGCCGCTCGTGCAGCGCCTCCTCGAATGCCGCGGCATTGCGACCGCCGCCCAGGCGCAGGCCTTCCTCGACGGCTACGATGAGTGCGACCCCTTCGCGCTGCCCGACATCGACAAGGCCATCGCCCGCCTCTCGCGCGCCGCGTCGACCGGCGAGACGGTCGCCGTCTTCGGCGACTTCGACGTCGACGGCATCACATCCGTCGCGCTCCTGACCGAGGCGCTTCGCTCGCTCGGCGCCTGCGTCATCCCTTACATCCCGGACCGCTTCGACGAGGGCTACGGCCTGAACGCGCCGGCGATCTCGCGACTCCACGCGGACGGCGCCACCCTGCTCGCGGCCGTCGACTGCGGCACCAGCTCCGTCGACGACGTGGCGCACGCGCGCTCGCTGGGCATGGACGTCGTCATCGTCGACCACCACCTGCCGGCGGAGCGCCTGCCGGACGCGCTGGCCCTCGTTAATCCAAGGGTTGCAGGCTCGAACGGCTGGGACCTGGACCTGGCGTCCGCCGGCCTCGTCTACTACCTCCTCATCGCCCTCTACGACTCGCTCGGCAAGCCTTTCCCCGAGCGGCGTTTCCTTGACCTCGCCGGCCTCGGCACCGTCAGCGACATGGCGCCGCTGCATCGCGCCAACCGCTCGCTGGTGATCCGCGGCCTGGAAGCCGTGCGCGAGAGCGAGAGATGCGGCCTCCAGGCGCTGATGGCCGTCGCCGGCGTCGAGCCGTCGCGTGTAGACACGGAAGCGCTGTCCTTCCTCCTCGGCCCGCGACTCAACGCCGCCGGCCGCCTGGCCCACGCGCGCCTCAGCCTCGACCTCCTCCTCTGCGACGACGCCGACGCCGCCTGGGAGATGGCGCGCCGCCTCGACTCCCTGAACCGCCAGCGGCAGCGTCAGACGGCGGCGGCGCTTGACCTTGCGTGGAGCCTCTTGGGCGAGGAGGACGATGCCTCGCTCGTCATGGTCGGCCACGGCGACATACCGCCGGGCGTCGCGGGCCTCGTCGCGTCGAAGCTCGCGGAGGCGCTGTACCGGCCGGCCGTCGTCTACCAGCGGGGCGAGAAGCTGAGTCGCGGCAGCGGGCGCAGCATCCCCGAGTTCGATGTGGCGGCGGCCATGCGCGGCTGCGGCGACCTCTTCCTGCGGTTCGGCGGGCACCAGCAGGCGGCGGGCTTCACCGCCGATAACGCCCACCTGCCCGCGATCAAGGAGCGCCTCATCGCGCACGCCGAGGAGCACCTGGCGGGCCTCGACCTGGCGCCGGTCATCGAGGTCGACGCTGAGGTGGGCCTGCGGGAGCTTGGCCGCGAGGAGATACGCTGGCTGGCGAAGCTGGCGCCATACGGTATCGGCAACCCGGAGCCGGCGCTGCTGAGTCGAGGCGTGACGGTGGCTGAGTGCCGCGTCGTCGGCAGCGACGGCAAGCACCTGCGAATGAAGCTGAAGGACGGCTACGCGACCTGGCCGGCGATCGCGTTCGGCTTGGGGGACGTGCGGGTGTCGGCGGGGCAGCGGGTTGATGTGGTCTTCTCGCTATCGTCGGACCGCCGCGACGGCTCCCTCCAGCTCACCGTCCACGACCTCGCGCCCTCTACCTGACCCCTATTGCGCCACCGCCTCGATGTTGCGGTCTAACTGCGCCGCATACTCTAGCAGCGGCTCCGGCGGCCCCTTGCCGGGTGCATAGAACGAGCCGTATGTAAGCCTTAGTCGCGCGACTACGTTGCGACGCCTGAATAGGAGTTCGTAGTCGTCGACATCCAGCTTCTGACCGTTCACAATCCATACAAACCTCGTCAGTTTGCGCTCGTCCCCGACTGACGCGAGCAACTGCTGGTCTTCCGGCTCAACGTCCTCTCTGACGTCTCTGGGCCTCATCGTATCCGCCTCGCGTTTGTAGGCTTCCGTTGCCCCCGCCGTGGCCGCGTACAAGTCAACTCGCATACTCATCCCCCCACGCGCTCTTACCCCACACAAGCGCCCCATCTGAATCAACTGCTCTTCACTCGCGAAACCGCCGCCAAAGGGAGCGCCAAAATCCTTGTTCGTCTCGGTGTCACAGCAGTTAACCGGGCCTGCGGGCGACTCCCGTGGAATCAGCGTGCTCAGTGAGTTTGCAGCCTCCGGCGGTCTGATGGTCGCTAGGGAATCGGCGGAACTCGGTGTATGGATATTGAACTGCGCCATCGCGGTCGCCAGTTTGGTAGGGTCGGCATCGGTGAGGGAAGGCGGACAGACAATGTTGACCTCGCTTCCATCAGGGGTTTTCAACGGGGCCGCAACGTTGGCCGGCAAAGGCCCGCGCGAGTCGCAGGCAGTCGCCGTCAGCCAGAGGCAGGCGAGAAGCAGGAGCGGCAACAGGCGCATGGTGGTTTCCTCCCTTCCCGTCGTATGTTAGACGATACGAGCCGCCGTCGCACGGTGCAAACGCACTAACGAGAGGCTGACAATCGCACCAAAAGGCTAGGCAGAGCGTGACAGCAGGTCGCGGACGGCGCGGACGACCTCTTCCGGGCACTCCATCGGCACGTGGTGGCTCGCCTGCGGCAGCGGACGGTCCTCCGCCTGCGGCAGCCATCCCACAAGCTCCGGCGCCGTCACCGAAGCCAGCCCCTCCTTCGATAGCCCCCGCAGCACAATCGCCGGCACGTCCGCGTGCGCGATCTCCGGCCAGAGGTTGTAGTAGAGCGTCTGCCGGTAGACCGCCACCTCCGTCTCGGGCGAGCACTTCAGCGTCACTCCATCCGCCGTCTCGCGAACGCCCTCCCGCACGTAGAGGTCGAGCATCTCCGGCCGCCAGCGCGCGTACGCCGCCTTCGGTCGCAGCGACTCCCGCATCGCCTCCCGCGACGGCCACGAGCTGCGACGGCTCCTCACCCCATAAAAGTCGCTCGACTCCGCCGCCTCGGGACGGTGGTAGAACGGCTCCGGCAAGACGACCGGGTCGGCGAGAACCATCGCCCGCACGAGCTCCGGGTAGCGCGCCGCGCAGATCGCCGAAGTCGCGCCGCCGACGGAGTGCCCGACGAGCAGCGCCGGCTCGACTTCGAGCGCCCGCAGCGCGCCGCCGACGTACTCCGCGAGGTGGTCCCAGCGATAGTCCGGCGCCGGGTCGCTGTCGCCGTGGCCCGGCAGGTCGACGGCGAAGACATGGGCGTGCTCGCCCAAGTCGACCGCGATGGGGTGCCAGAGGGCGCCCAGGTAGCCGTTGGCGTGGACGCAGAGGACGGGCGGACCCTGTGCTTGCCCGTCCGGGCCGCCCCAGTCGAGGAGGTGCAGGCGCACGCCGTTGACGTCGAGGAACAGGTCGCGGGCTCCCGGCGGTGTCATGTGTGCTCCCTCACGGCCTCCAGCCCCGAGTCTATGGGCGCTGGCGTTTCCCCGTCAACCGCGACGCGAGAAAGGAGGAGTGCAGAGGAGGAATCCTCCTCTGCCGGGGGTTTCAGGGCGTGTCCCCCTGAACCTTTTCTTGGGAAACATATCTGGGCGGGCGGGTGGGAAAGATGACGTTTGGGAGGCGGGGCCCGGCGGCTAGCCGTGAATCTCCACCCTCATGCCCGGCTCGCCGAAGAGCCAGAAGTACTGCGCGTCGTGGAGCTGCAGGCCGACGCAGCCGTGGCTCGTCGCCGTGTTCCCGTAGACCTCCTCCGGCCGCCAGTAGTTGAGGTGGATCGCGTCCCCCGTGCGGTCGAAGTACTGCGTGAACAGCACGCGCTCCACGTTGTACGTCGCCTGCTGCGGCGAGTACCCCGCCTGCGACGCCGTCATGTCGACGACCGCCACGCGCCCGTCCGGCTCGATGTACTGCGTGCCTGCCGGCGTCGGGAAGTCGGGGCTGCCGGTCGTGGCCAGGCCGACGTGTATCGCCTGGTCGCCGATCATAGCGCTTATCGCCTGGTTCGTCAGGTTGACGTCGATCCACTTCTCGGTGCCGCCGGAACTGCGCGTCGGCGAGGTCTCGTCGGGCAGGAGCGTGAACACGAAGGCGCTGTAGACGAAGCTGCCGTCGTCGAGCTGGTACCAGTCCGTCGTCCAGTCCGGTATCGACGAGACCCACGTCTGCGAGCCGACGAGCCAGTTCTCGCCCTTCACCGTCGCCGCTATCCGCACGGACTGCCCCTCGTACAGCGCGCCCGTCTCCGGGTTCGCCGTCGATGGGTCGCCGCGCAGGCGTACCGGCCCGCCGATGACGATGCTGGCGCCGGCGGTGATCTGCGGTGGCGGCGCTGGGGGCTGCGTCGGGACGGGCGTGTCTTCCGGCGGCGGCACGGGCGTATCGGTGGCGGGAACCGGCGTCGGCGGCTTGGGGTCGTTCGACAGCCGGTCGCAGGCGATGAGTGCGGCCGCGACGAGCAGGGCCGTCAGCAGGAGGCCGACCCCAAGAAAACTCGCGCGGTAACTTCTCTGCACCCTGCTACTCACCCACGATCTGCGCGATCACGTCACGACGCCGCGGCCGGACATCGAAGTCTATATGTACTATCTGCTGCCATGTGCCGAGCGTCAAGACGCCGTCCACGAACGGCACCGATAGCGATGGCCCCAGCAGCGAAGCGCGGACGTGGCTGTGCCCGTTGCCATCGTGCCAGCGCTCGTTGTGGCGATAGTAGCGGTCGCGCGGCACCGTCTCGTCGAACACCTGCTGCAGGTCGGCGACGGCGCCCGGCTCGAACTCGATCGTCGTCAGCGCGCTCGTCGAGCCCGGGCAGAACAGCGTGACCACGCCCGACGCAACGCCCGACTCGCCGACCGCGCGCGCGACCTCACGTGTGATGTCCTGTGTGTCGCCGTTGCCCCGCGTCTCCAGCGATATCCTCTTCGTAGTCACCATTGTTCAGACCTCATCTCGTCCTTGATACTGATATCTTAGGGCCGTTGCCGCGGCCCGTCGAGGGATGGGGCTTAAGATGGCGGAAGCGACCGAACAAGCGGCGGAGGCGACGCCTCGGGGATGGCTGGCGCGACCCGTGGTGTCTCTCTCGTACCCGCATTTCCGGCTGTTCTGGTTCAGCAACCTCGTCGTCGCCATGGGGCTGATGGTGCAGTTCACGGCGCGCGGCTGGCTGATCGTCGACCTCACGAAGTCGGCGTTTCTCCTGGGCGTGGTCGACGCCGCCTGGGCGCTGGCCGCCGGTCTGGGCTCCATACCGATGGGCATCGTCGCCGACCGCGTCAACCGGCGCAACCTGCTTGCCGCGGGAAACGTCGTCATCCTGGCCAGCGCGGTCGCGGTCGGCATGCTGGTCGCGACGGGGTTGATCGCCATCTGGTACATCATTGTCGCGGCCGCCCTCGAGGGCTTTCTTTTCGCCGGGCGCATTCCCGCCGGCCAGGCGATGACGGCGCGCCTCGTGCCCGAGGAGCACCTGATGAACGCTGTCTCGCTTAACTCGGCCGGCCACAGCCTGCCCAGCATTGCCGGGCCTGCCGTCGGCGGCGTCCTCGTCGCCGGCCTGGGAATAGCGGCCGCCTATTTCACCACCGCCGGCGCCCTTGTCGTCGCCCTGCTGCTCATGCTTGCGGTCGCCGCCTCCTTCGGCCACATCGAGCGCGACCCGACGAAGAGCGTGCTCCACGACGTTCGCGAAAGCTGGGCTTACCTGCGGGCGCATCGCGACCTCATCCGGCTCACGCTGGCGATGATGATACCGTTCGTCCTGGGGCAATCGTACGTCCTGCTGCTGCCACTGTTCGTCGAGAAAGAGCTGCACGCGGGACCGCAGGTCTTCGGCGCGCTGAGCGCCTGCTTGGGCGCGGGCAGCGTCGTCGGCGCGGCCACCGTGGCGACCTTCGGCAAGCAGCGGCAGATCGGCCTTTTGATGTTCCTCGGCGTGCTGGGGACGGGCGTCGCGACGATTGTCTACTCGCTGTCGCAGTGGCCGGCCCTTACGGGCGCCGTCCTCGTCGGCGCGGGGATCGCCCAGGCGACGCTGTTCGCCGCCTACGAGACGCTGCTGGTGGTGCGCCTGCCCGACGCGATGCGCGGCCGCGTCCTCGGACTGCTGTTCACCATCATCGGGGTGTTCCCGGCCAGCGCGATGATCGCCGGCGCTGTCGCCGACGTGATCGGGCTGCGGCCGCTGGCTATGATCGAGGGGATCATCATCGTGGCGATGGCGTACGTCGCCTGGCGCGTGACGCTGCGACAGGCGGTGATCTTGCCGGAGCCTGCCGCAGCCGGCGACGGCGCTTACTGAGGGGCTTCGGCCAGTGCCTCTTCGATCATTTTCTTGAAAGTGAGCATGCCCGGCTGATAGTAGGGCGCCGACTCGTCGTAGGGGTAGGCGCCGATGGCGGGCTGCCCGTTGATAAAGAACGCCGGCACCCCATACTGCGTGATTCCGGCCTCCGCTGCGGCCGCCCGAAGCGCCGCAATGTCGGCGTCGACCGCGGGCGCTGTTCGTCCCGAATCGAGGCATTCGTCGAAGGCCGCGGTGTCGAGGCCGATGGCGGCGGCGTAACCCTTCAGGCTGGCCACGTCGAGCGCTCCCTGGTTCGCGAACAGCCTGTCGTGGTACTGCCAGAACGCGCCCTGCTGGTAGGCGCACTCCGCGGCCTCCGCGGCGGGGTAGGCGTTCGGGTGCATTTCGGTGAGCGGGAAGTTCCGGAACACGATGAGGACTCTGTCGCCGAAGTCCGCAACGATGCGGGGTAGCACATCGAAGGCGGCGCGGACGCAATACGGGCACTGGAAGTCGGCGAACTCCACGATGCGGACGCGCGCGTTCACCGCCCCCAGCGTCGGCTGTCCCGCGTACGACCAGGCGGGGCTCGCCGTCAGCCCGAAACTCTGCACCTCCCAGAAGCTCGACAGGTTAGAGAGCGCCGGCTGCGGGCCGTCGTCGTACGCGACCTGCCGCGACTCCGCCGATGGGCCGTATCCGGCGGCGTTGACCTGAATCGTGACCGGCCCCATCGCGGGCACCGGCCCTCTCGACTGGTCGAAGACGTAGATGCCGTTGGCGTCGGTCGTCGTCGAGCCCGTGTGGCCGTAGCTATCTGTGTAGCTGACCGTCGCGCCGGGCAGCGCACCGCCCGTCTCGGCGTCCCTGATGACGCCCCACATGCAGCCGCTCGCCAGCAGCGCCATCGCGCCGACGAGCACGGCGATTGGTCGCTTGCGGTTAAGGAATGTTGGTAACATTGGCCTCCTCCACCAGCCCCTGATTGGAGAATCGGCAGAAGCGCCTTTCTCCCAAGCGGCCATCATACACCCACGTCAACTGGCTGCGACGCCTTCCGTCTTGCCCCCTATCACCTGCTATAATGCCGTCGCGGCTATTACGGCTTCAGGCTGCCAGTTACATAGAAAACGAGCCGCCCGAATTGCTTATCTTCATCACGGCCGTCACGCTTTTCACGCTCTACCAGGTCGTCCGCGGCACGGGAGGGCCGGAAGAGCTCGCCCTGCCGACGTGGAACGTCCCGAAGGCGCTCGGCGTGATGCCGGTCAGCTTCGCGGGCCTGCTCTTGTTCACGTTCAGTCGCGACACAGGCGAGTATTGGCGGCTCGCCGCTGCCGTCCTGTGGACACTGCTGGGGGCTTCCGTCCTGCTCGGGCCTTCCTACTCGCACCTCAGCGACGACCAGCGACGCAGGCTGGCACAAGCCATAATGAGGACCTGGTGGGTGCTCCCCTCGTCGCTGGCAATCTTCATTATCGGCCTCGTCCTCCTGGCCATCTTCGCATCCCGGTCGGCCGTCGCCGTCTTCGCGACCGTCTGTCTGTGCGGGTTCTGCGTCGAAGTGGTCTTGTCTTTCCTGAGGACCAGAAGGGTCTTGAGGGAGACTGACGCCTAAAGCGCGTGCCCCGTAACCCGCGCGTACGCCCACAGCGCCCGCTCCGGGCTGCCGAACGTCGCGATCCCGTGGTCGGAGAAGACACGCTCGAACGGCATCTCGCCGCCCACCGACGACTGCATCACCGGCTTGCCCGTCCGCTGCGAAATCTCCTGCATCGCCGCCGCGAACGACGCCAGCGACGTCGCGCCCGCAGACCCGCCGATCGCGAGAATCGCGTCCACGTTCGGGTCCAGCGCCGCCGCCTCCGTCGCGCGATAGTACATCTCCGCCGCGCCGAGCATCACCAGACCCATGTCGACCGGGTTGCGCACGCTGGTGCCGGCCGCCGGGATGATGCCGCGCAGCACCTCCTGCGTGCCAGCCGACAATCGTGGGAGCTCCAGCCCGTTCTCCTCGCAGGCATCCGACGCGGAAACCGCCGGCCCGCCCGGTCCCGCCAGTATCGCGACCCGCCGGCCGCTCCCGCGCGGCACGTGCCGGCAGGCGACCAGCAGGTCCAGCAGCTCGTCCATGTCGTGCGCTACCAGGGCGCCGACCTGCCGCAGCATCGCCGACCATACCTCGTGCTGCCCGGCGAGCGCGCCCGTGTGGGAGTTCGCAGCCCTCGCGCCGGAGCCGGAGCGACCCGCCTTCCAGATGACCACCGGCTTTCGCTCGGCGCAGCGCTCCAGCGCCCGGAAGAGGCGGCGGCCGTCGCGGACGCCCTCCAGGTATGACCCGACTACCTCCGTATCCCGGTCGTCCGCCAGGTAGTCGAAGAAGTCGGACGCGGTCAGGTCGGCCTGGTTGCCGATGCTGATGACCTTGCTGAAAGCCAGGCCTCGCGCGTAGCCCTCGCCGGCGACGAAGGTGCACAGCGAGCCGCTCTGCGACACGAAAGCGACGGGACCCACCTCCGAAGGCATGTTGGGGAGCATCGCCAGGCCCGTCTTGGGCACGTAGAGCGCCATGCAGTTCGGCCCGACGAGTCGCAGCGGCCGGGCGCCGCGTCGCGCTGCTGCCAGGAGTCGCGCCTCGCGCTCGCGGCCTTCGTCCGTGCCCGCCTCCGAGAAGCCCGCCGTAAACAGTGCGGCCGCCTTCACGCCCGCGTCCGCGCACTCGCCGATCACCTCGATCGCTGTGTCGCTGCCGACGACGAGTATCGCCAGGTCGGGCGTCTCCGGCAGCGCCGAAATCGAGGGATAGCAGCGCAGCCCCAGTATCTCTTCCGCGTTTGGGTTGATGGGGTAGATGCGTCCCTTGTAGCCGGGATGCAGCAGCCCCTGGAGGAAGATCTGCCCCACCTTCGGGCCGCGCGGCACGCCGACGACCGCGATGGACTGGGGTTCGAAGAGGGCCTGAGCGGGGAATGCGTTATGCTCCGTCATAACCGCCTTGAGGGCTGAATATCCCGACCATTATGGCATGGCCGCGCACATCGCGGAACCACGCGACAAACCAACGGCCGACATAGGGTTGGGGCGTCGACCGGTACCGTTGTCGTCAGGCCTCCCTGCCCGACCAGCCCTGTCGGGCCATCGGCTGTTCGCCTCTGGGGAACTGCCCGCCTTCGGAGGGGATACCAGACCCTCCGAATCCTACACATGCCGCCGCTCCTCCCAAAGGGGAGTCCAGAGGGGAATTCCCCCTCTGGCGGGGTTTCAAAGGGGTGTCCCCTTTGAGATTCCTGATAACATTTGTGGGCGGGCGGGTGGGAGAGAGGACGCCGGCTTGCAGTCGCGGCAGCGGCGCGACCGGGCGCCATCTTGGTCGCGGGCGGCGAGTTGGTGCTATACTCGCTCTGTAGCCGGGCGATTTCGCAGTCGCGCCGGCAGGGAACGACATGGCACACACTCACATCGAACAGATACCGGCACTGCGCAGCCCGCTCCTCATCGTCGCCTTCGCTGGCTGGAACGACGCCGCCGAATCGGCAACGACGGCAGCCCGCGTCCTCGTCGAGAAGTGGTCGGCGCAGCGCTTCGCCGACATCGACCCCGAGGAGTTCTACGACTTCACCAGCACGCGGCCCATCGTCTCCGTTGGGCCGGACTACCAGCGGAACCTCTCCTGGCCCAGCAACTCCTTCTTCTACCACGCCGACCCGGCGCTCGAGAGGGACGTCATCGTGCTCGTGGGCACCGAGCCGCAACTGAAGTGGCGCACCTTCACCGGCGAGATCATGGACCTGGCGCAGCAGTGCGGCGTCGGCATGGTCCTCACCCTCGGCGCGTTGCTCGCCGACACGCCGCACACGCGTCCGGTACCGCTCATCGGCTTCGCCACCGATGCCGCCTTGCTGGAGCAGTTGCGCGCCCTGCACGTCGGGCCGACGCGCTACCAGGGCCCCACTGGCATCCTCGGCGTCATCCACGACGCCGCCCGGCAGGCCGGCCTGCCCGCTATAAGCCTCTGGGCCAGCGTGCCGCACTACCTGGGCATCAGCCAGAATCCGAAGGTGGCGGAGGCGCTCTTGCGCGTCGTCGACCCGCTGTTCAAGCTCGGCCTCGACCTCAGCGACATCGAACGCGCAGTTCAGCGCTTTGAGCAGCAGATAAGCGCCATTATTGCCACCAACCCCGAGGCAGCAGCCTACCTCAAGGAGCTGGAGCGTCGCGCCGATGCCGCCGCCGAAGGCCAGACAGAAGAAGGCGCGGAGCCTTCGACGCTGCCGCCGAGCGAAGTCCTCATCAAGGACCTGGAAGAGTTCCTCAAGCGACGCCGCGAGCAGCAGGGCCAGTAGCGGAGCCGGTCAGCCGCAGGCGTCTGGCAGGCTGGCGTCCCCTCCTGTAGACTAGGGCAAGGCGCCCGCAGGGAAGCGACGCCGCATTCGCCATGTACGTTCGCCACCTTAGCCTCAGCGATTTCCGCAGCTATCGCCGCCTGGAGCTCGATCTTCCGGCCGGGCTGCTGCTCTTCCTCGGCCGTAACGCCCAGGGCAAGACGAACCTCCTCGAAGCGGTCCACCTCCTGTCGACCGTACGCTCGCCGCGCACCAGCACCGACGCCGAGCTGATCAACTGGGAGGCCTCGCAGGACGGCCCGCCCGTGGCCCGCATCGTCGCCGACGCGGAGCGGCGAGCCGGCGCCGTTCGGGTGGAGATGGCGGTGCGCGGCCCTGACGAGGGCCACAGCCGCGCCGGCAAGCGACTGCGCCTCAACGGCGTGCCGCAGCGGGCGTCGCAGGTCGTCGGGCACATCAGCTCCGTCTTCTTCACGCCGCAGGACCTCGACCTCGTCGGCGGGCCGCCCTCGCTGCGGCGGCGCTTCCTCGACATCACGCTGTCGCAGGTCGACGGCCGCTACCTGGCGGCGTTGCAGGACTACACGAAGGTGGTCCTCCAGCGCAACGCGCTCCTGCGGCGCATCCGCGACGGCTCGGCGCGCCCCGATGAGCTCTCGTTCTGGGAGTCGCGCATGGCGGAAAGCGGCGCCTACATCGTCAAAGGAAGGACGGGCGCGATCGGGCGCCTGGCCGAGCTGGCGGCGACGGCGCATCGCGAACTGAGCGGCGGGCTGGAGGAGTTGCGCCTCGTCTACGAGCCGCGTTGGGCGCGCGATTGGACCGCCGCCGACATGACGGGAAAGGACCAGGCGGCCCTGGCCGCGGCCTTCCTAGACACGCTCGCACAGAGCCGCCAGCAGGAGATCGGCGCCGGGGCATCGCTCTGGGGGCCGCATCGCGACGACCTGCTCTTTCTCATCAACGGCCGCCCGGCGGCGGCCTTCGCCTCGCGCGCGCAATGGCGCACGGCGGCGCTGGCGCTACGCCTGGCCGAGGCCCGCTTCCTGCTCGACGCGACCGGCGATCATCCTGTCCTCCTCCTCGACGACGTCCTGTCGGAGATGGACGACGATCGGCGACGCGCCGTCCTCGACGCGCTTGCCGGCTTCGACCAGGTCTGGATTACGTCGGCGGAGGAGGAGTACGTTCGCGGCGCCATCCCGGGGGCGCAGGTCTTCACGGTGCGGGAGGGACAGGTCTTCTCCGGCTAGCCGCCTTCGCCCGCCTGGGAGAACAGGGGGCTGCGACTCTCCGCCGGCAGCATGACGGCCAGGGCCAGCGGCGCGACGCGAATGGCCCGCGGCGCGAAATCAAGACACTCGCCATCCACTTGGCAATCGAGCGCGGCGGGCGCGGAAATCTCTATCGAAGCCGCTCGCCGGCGGACTACGTCCTTCGCCCCCTCGTGTCTGCGCCCGAGGATTCGCAGCCCGTGCAGGAACGTCTGCTGAACGCCGCGCCCCTTGAAGACGAAGACGTCGAGCAGCCCATCGTCGGCGAGGGCGTCGCGGGCGACGTTGATGACCCCGCCGTAGGAGCGCGTATTCGATGCCAGGAGCCACAAGAGGTCGGCGACAATGGGGTCACCGTCGATTGAGAGCGACGTTTTCTCGGGACGGAAGCGCATGCTTTCGCGCAGGCCGTAGAAGACGTAGGCCGCCGCGCCCAGCCGCTGCTTCAACCGCTCCGGTACGCGCCTGACCACGTATCCATCCAGACCGACGCCGGCCATCAGCAGGAAGAAGCGTCGCCGCCCCTCGTCTCCCTCCACAACGCCCAGATCCATGCGCCGGCGCCTGCCCTCGCTCACAAGCCGCACCGCCGCAAGGTAGTCGCGCGGTATGGCGACCTCTTTAGCCCAGACGTTCGCGGTGCCGCCGCGGATGACGGCAAGCGCGGTCTCCGTGCCGGCGAGTCCGTTGACGATCTCGTTGACGGTGCCGTCACCGCCGCAGGCCACGACGACGTCACATCCCGACTCGGCAGCCTCGCGGGCAAGCGCCGTGGCGTGGCCCTGCCCGCCCGTGGGCACGAGCGTCGCCTCCCACCCCTGCGCTTCGAGCCAGGCCGCGGCCATCTCCAGCTTGCCGGAGGCAGGGATGCCCCTGGCGACGGGATTGACGATGAACAGGGCGCGCCGTCTCACCTTGGCCACTCCACGGGCAGACGCTGGCACGGCGGTCCGGCTCCGACCGGCGCGGGAAGCGCGCGCACGACAGATCAGTCCTGCGTCTGGCCCGGCGGCATCGCGAGGGCCTCCATGTCGGCCTCCTTGCCGAAGACGATCAGGCGGTCTTCAGGACCGACGACTGTGGAGCTGGGCGGACCCACGAGGATCTCGCCGTCCGCCTTCTGGACCGCGAGCACCACGGCATTCGCGCGGTTGACTACCGCCTCTTCCAGCGTGCAACCGGCGAGACAAGACTGCGGCGTCGCTATGAACTCGGCGATTATGCGCTGCTCGGGGCGTCCGCCCGTCAGCGTGTCGATGAAGTCCAGCACGAGCGGCTGCAGCGCCGAGAGAGCCATACGCCTGCCGCCGATCTGATAAGGCGAGATAACGCGGTCGGCACCGGCGCGACGCATCCGCTCCAGGTTCGCCGGCTGACCGGCGCGGGCCACAACGAGCGCGTTCGGGTTCATCGCCTTGGCCGTGAGCGTTATGTAGGTGTTGCCGGAATCGGAGTCGGAGGCCGCCAGCAGACCGCGCGCGCGCTCGATACCCGCGTCGAGGAGCGTGGCGTCGACGGATGCGTCGCCCTCTATGAGGAGGAAGTTCCGCTGCTTGGCCCGACTTATCGACTCGGCGTTCGACTCGATGACGACGAAGGGAATGCCGCGGTCCTTGAACTCACGGCCTATCTCCTCGCCGACGCGTCCGAATCCGCAGAGGATGTAGTGATTGCGCAGCGCGTCGATCTTCGCTTTCATTCTTCGTACCCCCCAGGCTTCGCCGAGCTCGCCTTCGATGACAAGCGTAACGGCGCCGACCAATATGTAGAAGGCGGTGCCCACGCCGAGAATGATCAGGAATATCGTGAAAATGCGGCCGCCCGTGCTCAGTGGTTGAACCTCGTGGAACCCTACCGTCGACACGGTGATCACGGTCATGTAGAGGGCATCCATGAACGACCATCCCTCTATCGCCGCGTAGCCGACGACCCCCGTGGTCAGCAGAATGAGGAGGAGAAGGATTCCAAACTCAAGGCGTCGCCAGGCACTCATCTAGCTCTCCGTGGCACACCTTAAAGAGGTGTGATTCCAAGGAGATAATGAGTGCTCGCACGGTCACGCGCAAGCGCCTGAGCGACAGCGCCTCACATTCCCTGAGCCTTCAGAGCCGATCGAGGGAAATCGACCGGTCACGGACCGCGACCGAAACCTGCCTGCGCCATTCGCCGCCACTGGGCGACCGCCGTGGGCAGCGATCCTCGGACGGCGTTCGCGCATCCCCTGAGCTCGCCGACCGCTATCGGCGCTGCCGCACCGCCGGCATACAACTCGACCCGCTCCGCCTTCAGGAGAAAGGCGCTCGCGACGCCCAGCTTTGGATAGAGCTCCGCGTTTGCGCGCCCATCCTCATCGACGGGGACGTCCATCAGATGCCGGTCCCGGTCCGTGAAAGTCGCCCAGCATTGGTCGTAGACGGCGCCCGTCCCACCGTTGATGGTCGGACCGCATACCTTGAGTAGTACGCTGGTAAGGGGTGTCGCGCCCCTGATCGACAGCACTATCGGCGTCTGCTCCGACACGTTAGCCCAAGCCGCCGTCCCGCGGACTTTGGCCTCGCCTGCCGGACGCAGTCGCGCCTGGAGGCGAGCGCTTCCCGTCGCCGCCGCCACAACCGGGACCATGACTACAAACAGACCTGCCGCCGCTACGATTATGAGCCGTCGCATTTTCGCCTCTCCTTGCCCCATCGCTCGCTTCTCTGTGTGCCGCATTGCCCGCCCGGATTGCGGCCCCAAAAGGACTGCGGACGATGCAAAACGACAAACACAACGTTAAGTCGCTATCGTGCTCATGTCGTGTGCGCCATCGCTGACGCCATGCAGAAGGCGTGAAGACTCACGGGGCGGCTTCGGCGCCTCGCGGTGGACGTTGGATTCGCGCCCGTCATATAATGGGCGTACGTTCCGCCCTATACGCGGCACCGCGAATCACAGACTGGGGATAGCCCCTCAAAGGACAGCCGCCGTGACAGCCGAAGCCCGTTCCCGCGTCGCCGTCGTCTACACGAGCGCGCCGACCGTCCTCAGCGACGTCGCGCGCGTCATGCGCCTTGCCGGCTACACCGACGCCCTGCCGCGAGACGTCGAGACCCTGCTCAAGATCAACATCTCCTGGCAGCACTACTATCCGGCCTGCTCGACGACGCCCTGGCAGCTCGAAGGCGTCATCCGCACCCTGCGGCAGGACGGCTACGAGAAGCTGCTGCCGGCGCAGAACGGCACCGTCGTCGTCGACTCCCATGAGGGCGAGGTCAAGAACAAGCACAAGGCTGTGCTGGACAAGTTCGGGCTGAAGAGCCTGCACCTCAGCGATAAGGACGTGCCCTGGGTCGACTTCAAGCCGAAGGGCGAGATGCTTGTCCTCGACAAGGTCTTCACCGATGGCATCAAGATCCCGGAGGCGTTCATAGGCAAGAACATCATCCACCTGCCCACGCTCAAGACCCACGTCTTCACCACTACTACCGGCGCCATGAAGAACGCCTTCGGCGGCCTGTTAGGGTATCGACGGCACTGGACGCATTCCGTGATCCACGAGACGCTGGTCGACTTGCTGACGATCCAGAAGGAGATCCACCCCGGCATCTTCGCCGTCATGGACGGCACGATCGCCGGCGACGGCCCGGGCCCGCGCGCCATGCGCCCGCACGTCAAGAACCTGCTTATCGCCGGCGCCGACCAGGTCGCCGTCGACGCGGTCGCCGCCAAGCTGATGGGCTTCGACCCGATGTCCCTCAAGTTCATTCGCCTGGCCCACGAGCGCGGCCTCGGCTGCGGCGACGTCGGGCGGATCGAGGTCGTCGGCATGGATATCAGCGACATCAACTTCGGCTTTCGCGGCGACGAGGACACTCTTGCCAGCCGTGGCCAGAAGCTCATCTACTGGGGACCGCTGAAGCCCTTCGAGAAGCTCCTCTTACGCACGCCGCTAGTCCCCTGGGCGTTTTTCGCCTCCAACGTGTACTACAATTACTTCTGGTACCCTCTGCTGGGCCGAAAGAGAGTGAAGCAGGCCCTCCAGACGGAATGGGGGAAGCTCTTCCAGAGCTACTAGCAGCCCTCCCTTCGGAAAGGAAGCGCTCTTGACCCTCAGCAATCTGCGCGTCAAGTTCATCCTGTCCCTCCTGCTGGGGATGATAGTCGTCGTCGGCCTCATGGCTTACGGCGACTTCTCCGACATCTGGGGACGTCTCGGCGACTTCCGTTGGGAGCTGCTGCCGCTGCTCCTTGCGCTTTCGATGTGCAACTACCTGATCCGCTTCGTGAAGTGGCACTTCTACCTTCACCAGATAGGCATCCACGACGTGCCGATACGCGACAGCTTCCTCGCCTTCTTCTCCGGCCTGGCGATGGTTATCACACCCGGCAAGCTGGGCGAATGGCTGAAGAGCTACCTGCTACAGGAGATGCGCGGCATCCCCTTCCTGCGCACAGCGCCGATACTTCTGGCTGAACGCTTCACCGATAGCGTCGCGCTGCTGCTGCTGGCTGCGGCCGGGCTCATCGTCTTCGGCGAGGCGTGGGAGATATTCGTCGTTGTTGTCGTCGCCTGCGCCGCGGCCATGGTCGTCGCGCGCCACCGTCCGACGATGCGCG
>Ga0315281_10005362_pt1 | contig 18390 bp, 26 predicted proteins | sample YL17G07_0_MG_FD_204540 | JGI IMG/M metagenome (GOLD analysis project Ga0315281, IMG submission 204540) | Sediment microbial communities from Yellowstone Lake, YNP, Wyoming, USA - YL17G07_0 | ecosystem: Environmental > Aquatic > Freshwater > Lake > Sediment | place: USA: Wyoming | collected...
AGGGGAGATAGAGTGAAACCTTGCCGCGCGAAGCTCGCGCGTCCATGCTCGATCTTGTCATCGGAACTCCTCGAAAGTTTCGGGTGATCGTCTCGGCAGGCGGGCAAACCTGGCCGAGAACGCGGGCTCCGGTCGAAAGAACCGGGGCCCGTCCCCTTTTGTCACACTCTTAGCGAACCGCGCAAGTAGTGGGGGGCCGCCCCCCTTGTGCGGGCGGGCTCGGGTGGTCAAGCTCCCGCGGGGGCCAGGCGCCCCCCGCCGGGAACCCGGCCGGGAACCCGGCCGGGCGCCCCGCCGGGCCCCTGCCGGGCTTTGAGGGGAAACCATGACGAGAAAGCGCAAACCGGAACCGCCGATCGCCGAGGCCGCCCCCGAGCTGGCCGATCTCCTGGTGGACCTCGACCCCGACCCCGAGCCGCCGCCCGTGCCGCGAAGCGTTCCGATCTTCCCTCACAACCCGGAGACGTACCGGCGCCACCGCGCGAACGGTGTGGACGAGACGCCCGCGTATTGGCACGTCTCGGTTTTCCGCAACGGCCAAAAGGTGTCGATCAAACGGGTATTCGCGCCGAACGTCGCAACGCTCGACACGCTAGAGCAAAACCTACCGTCGGGAACGTATCTTTGCCTGCTCAAGAACGCCGCGAACGTGCTCCTCGAAACGGCGACGCACACGATCGAAGGGCTCGCCGAGGGGCCGCCGCCGCCCGCACCGGGCTCCCTCGCCGATTCCGGGGCGCCGCGCTCCGGTTCGATGTTGGATCGGGTGATGGAGATGCTTTTGATCCGGGCGCTCGACCCGCCGAAGCCTGAACCGCCGAGGGAGGACCCGATGCGCGAAGCTATGGCGATGATGGTCAAGAGCATGGCCGTACAGCAGCAAATGCAGGCGCAGGCAATGCAGCTCCAAATGACCATGACCGATCGGCAGAACGCGCCAGCCGCGCAGGCGTCCGATCGGATGTTTTCGCTCCTCGAAAAAATGACGACCTCGAAGCCGAACGGCAACGGCAACGGTGGGGGCACCCTGGCCGAGCTAATGCCGCTCTTGACGCTGGGGATCAATCTCGGGTCGCGCATGGCCGGCGCGGGCGCGGGCGCGGGCACGGGCGAACCCGCCGAGAAGAAAAACGAATGGCTCGAAATGGTCCCCGAGCTGGCCGATTCGCTCGGGGTGCCGTTGATCGTCGCACTCTCGCAAACGCTCCCCGAGGCGAAGGCGAAGGAAGCGTTACGCGCGATCGAAGAACACATGAAAGCGAGGCAGGCCGAGGCACACGCCGCAACGGCCGCCGCCGCGAACCCGATCGACACGTCGGGAACGGAAGTACCGTGACGCTCGTTAGGTGCGACTTCTGCAAAGCGTCGGGGCGACCTCCGCGCGAACCGATCCGCCACGCCGACGCCTGCCCGTTCAGCGACTACGCGCGGGGGTGCAAGTTATGCTCGGCGCTCGAAGGCACACCGCACGCCACAAACTGCCCGTATCTTTCGCGAGACGAGAACGAGATCCGCGCCGCGCTCGCGCGGGCTCGCATCGAAAGGATCACCCGTGGGCCCAGCTAAATGGACTGTCTACAGCATGACCGGCGAGGAAAAAACCGCGTTCCTCGCGTCGCTCGTGTTCGAGGGCGCAGTAGAGCCGAACGTGCGGCGCGTGGCCGTGAACCTCATGCGCGGCGTACACCGCGACGACCACGCCGAACGCCTGGCGCGGCTCCATCGTTTCGTCCGCGATTCGGTCGACTACCACCGCGAACCCGTTGAAATGTTCCACCGTCCGACCGTGACGCTGGACGAGGGCGGGGACTGCGACGACCACGTTATTTTGCTCTGCTCGCTTGCGTGGGCGCTTCGCTACCCGTTCCACGTTCAGCCCATGGGGGACCCGGACGCGCCGTTTCACTACACTTGCGCGCTCGGCTCGCCGCCGAACGACGAGCCGACCGGCGACGCGGAAACGGTGTGGGCCTGGTACGAGACGACGATCGACGCGCTGCCAGGGGAGCACGTCAACGACGCACTTCGACGAATCGCGATCGGCCGGGCCGAATGAGCGGGAACATGTACCATTCTCCGCGGGCAATGGGGACCTCGAGGTTTTTGGCGACCCTCGCCGCCCCTGTACCGCCTGCCGCGTCTCAAGCGATTGTAGGAGCACCTTGACGGACCAAGCAAAGCAGGTCGAAGCCCTCGCGGCGGAACTCGCGAAGATGATCGGCGAAACATTCAACGCTCAGTGGCGAGCATGGAACCGCTCCGGGGCAGCCGTCGAACGGGCGACGGCGCTCGACATAATGGCCGCCCGTTTCGATATGGTCGCCTCGGGGTGCGGCGTGCTCGCGGACCGGTGCCGCGATTTAGCTGGGGAAATCCTCGACCCGGAGGGCTGAACGGCGGGACCCCTTGACCCGAAAATGCGGGGGGGGGGACGCTCCTCGGCGTGGGCGATGCGTCGGCGTCTGTAGATGCGGGAGTAGATGCGGGCGGACAAGCCGCGCTCGCCTCCGTACAGGCTGGGGATATTTCCGGCGACGCCGTGAAAGAGGCAATCACCGTCGGCGCGCAGGTCGCCGCGGTCGCCGCATGTACCGCCGTCGGCTTCCCCGAGCTGGCGCCGCTCTGCTCTCTCGCCGCCGCCGCAATCATCGGGCCGATCGCCTCTGCGATGGTGGATTTTTTCGATGGACTGTTTGGGGACGCGGGCCCGTCCATCGAAGGGACGCAGCTACGCCAGGGCGCGGAAATCGTGGCGCACTTCGAGAAACTTTCCGCAGAAAATTTCGCTTCCCTCGACATGGCAACCGGGAACCTGTGGCGGGCATTCATCGCGTCGGGTCTGCCGGGCACTTACGATCCCTTTGCCGTGCTCGCCTATCTCGGCGTGGAGCTGGTACCCACCGAGCAATGGCCGGTGCTCCCCTCACGAGTGGATCGGGCTGGGAGAGTGGTGCGCGGGCCGCCCGTAGTCGGCGGGGCCCCGTGGTCGGCGCCATGGATGCCGCCTGACTGGCTCGGGCATTTCTCGGATGATGGAGCGCAGATTTTCGGCGCTTCGATCAATGCAGCACACATCAACACGTCCACGCAGGACGCGGACAAAATCGCGGCGTACGTTGATCGACTCTCGGCCGCCGTCGCCGCCTGGCGCCATTCGCTGCTAGCCGCTGCAATGGTCGCGACCGTGCAAATCGGCACTGAGGCCGCCGCCGTCGAAACGGCGCGACAGATCGAAGCACTCGCGCAAGCGAAGCGGGAGGCCGACGCTCGCGGGCAACTGCTCGACGTGGCCGCGCTGCTCGACCTCGGCGCGACAATCGCCGCGACCCGCGCCACGCTTACCGCCTACGGGCGCGGCGTGACTAACGGGGTGACGTTCCTCCGCACCGTGCCGCCCCGGCCAGCCGCCGAAGGGCTGGCCGCTCTCAACGCCTGAAGGACACCGGATGCACCTACCGACTCACCCAGCCTTGAGCCATTCCAACGTGGTCGCGTTCCCCGGAATGCAGCACGGGCACGACGCCGCAGGGATGCGCGCGGGCGTCGCCGAGGACGCTACCACGGGGCTCGGCACTATCTCCGATGGGGCCGGCGTGGCCTGGTACTGGAACACGGCTCAAAGCGAGTGGCAGCGGTCGCACACGATCCGATCGGGTGACACGCTGTGGAAGCTCTCGAAAGTCTATTACGGCTCCTTCTCGCTGCCCGGCGTGGCGATGATTCACGAGGTACCGCAGAACCTAGCGATCCAGGGCCCGAACAAAGATACCGGGCTAATCCCCGGCGACGTGATCCTGATTCCGGGGCTCCCGCAGCCGGCCGCCGCGCCAGCGGGCGCGAACGCGCCGCCGCTCGACCTCTCGAACGTGCAAGTACCGCTCGTGGGAGGCGATTCAGGCACCTGGTCGCCGATCCGGAACCCGCCCGGCGTCGACACCGTGGCAAGCGTCGACCTTCCGGCGGGCTGGCCCCCCGGCGTCGACTATCCCCCGACGGGCACGGTCCCCACCGGGGCCACGATCGTGCTTCCCGAGGTGATCGTAGAGGGCGACGTGCCGACAAACGGCGACGTGGTGCTAGTCGGCCCCGATACCGCCGCGACGACAAAGAAGGCTGAACCCTTCTGGACGCCTGGACGCATCGCGATCGGCGTGGCCCTGGGCGTGGCCGGCATCGGGACGATCGCGTACCTCGCGACGCGCAAACCGAAGCGCCGCAACCCCGCGGCGCGCAGCTCGTTCAACCGACGGCGGGCCTACTGATGGGCGAAGTCTACAACTCGGGCGCGTGGGCCGCCGTGGGGCACGTCGACGGGCAGGCCGGCGCGACGTGGGCCGCGCTCGCCTCTCAGGCCAACGTCGCCGCACGCGGGCCGGGACTGAGCCAGGGCGAGGCCGTCCAAATCGCGCTTGAACTCGCCGCGCTCCGCGACCTCTGCGCGGCGTGGGGCCTCGCTCGGGTGGTCGGCTTCCCGAAGCCTGGCGCCACCGTCGACCCTGCCCAGCCGCGCTACGTCGAAACGCACGGGCTCGAAGAACTGAACGCGACGGCCGACAAGATGGCAAAGGCCGGGCTCGACGCTACCTTTGTAGTGGGCCTGGCGCCGTTCATTGAGGTGCCGAACGCGCTACCCGTGCCGAGCTGGGGCCGCCTGCTCGCGCTCGCGCTCGACGGGCTCATGGTCACGATCGGGACCGCAGAGCAGGGGCCGGCCGAGCAGGCGCGGGTAACTCCCGGCTTTCTCCCGGCCGCCGTGATTCCGCTCGTGGTGGTCGTCACGGGCGCCGCGCTCTCCATCATCGGCACCGTGGCAACGTGGCGATACCTCGACCCGGACGTGCGGCGCGATGGGCTCGTGATCCGCCAGGCCGCGACAGACTACGCGCAACGGCTCGCGGTCTACCAGCAGAGCGGGACCATGCCGCCGCCCTCGACGCTCGAAACCGGCGCGCTCGAAACGGTGCAACGGCTCGCCGCCGCGAGGGCGACAACTGATTGGACGTGGGCCGCCGTCGTCGCGGGGGGCGTCACGGTCGGAACCCTCGTGCTTGGCATCGTCGCCAACCGGAGGGCCGCTTGATCGCTCCGTATGTCGGGCTCGCGCTCGGGCAGGTTTCGGGCATCGTCGGCGCCACGCTGATTTCCGCCGCGTGGATGGGGGAGGCCCCGAAACGCTCCGCGGTAATCGCTGGGATGGGGCTCGTCGGGCTCGGCGCCGTGCTTTCCGTGCTCGGGTCAAGGAGCTTGCGCACATGAAGCGGGGGCCGATCGTGAACTGGTACGGGCCGCCGCCGACACCGGCCGAGCGGGCCGCGCTCGCGCGTGCCGCCGCCGCGGGGAAGCTCCCGCGCGTGAGCAACGCGACCCGTGGACGCGTGCGAAGCCTCGCACCGGCCGCCGCAGCGTTTCGCGATTTTCATTGGGGCGAGAACCCCGCGAAAGTCACCCGCACGCGTCTCCCCTCCTACGCCAAAGGGCTCCTGAAGCTCGGCGACCTCCGCGCCGTGGAGTACGAGGCCAGCAAGGGAGGCCAGCGGGCGATCTGGGTTCACAAGTTTTCCCGGCCCTATCCGACGCTCACCGCGACGCCTACCGGGCGCCTCGGGCCGATCGTCGGCGGGGCCGCCTATGTCACCAGCCGAGGGATCGAAAAATGAGCAAACGCCGCGCACGCAAAGGCACCGCACGCCGCACCAGTCGGCGCCGCCGTCGGAACCCCGGTCAACCTGTAATTCTCGTCAACCCCACAACTGCCAGAGGCCAAACGCTCATGCGAAGAAATCCCCGACGCCGCCGCCGCGCCAAGCGCAAGAATCCCCGCCGTCACTCGCGGCGCACGACGCGCCTTGCCAGGCGCCGCAACCCGTCGGGCTTCCGTCGGCGTAACCCCTCCGTGAGCTGGGGCGCGTCCGCGATGGCCGGCGCAATCGGCGCCGCGGGCGGGCTCGCCGCCTACGGGGTCAACTGGGGCGTGGAGTACATCCCAGTTTCGGACATGTGGCGTTCCGTCATCTTCGGAGGCACGGGGATCGTGACCTCGATCGCGCTCGCGAAGTACGCGGACACCCGCCTTGGGGCGGGCACCATGGGAGGGTTCGCCGCGCTCCTGACCGGGCGCATCGTGACCCAAGTTCGCATGGCGTCCGTGGCTCCGAAGAAGCCAGCGGCGACGACGCCAGGCAAGACGCAAGCAACGGGGCTCCCTGCCTACCGTATGAACCCTCACCAGGTCGGCGCGGGCGCCGTGTTCAGTCGCGAGGGTGGCGCCGTGTTCCAACGGGACGCGGGGGCCGTGTTCGCTCGCGAGGCCGGCGCACGTCAGACGGGCCAGCAGACCATGCGGGCTCCCGTGTTCGGGCCGTCCTTCAAGGACGCGGGCGCGAGCCGGTTCATTCCGGGGCCCGTCAGGTTCTTCGGGCCTGGCTCGTGGGCCTACGACGCGGGCGCAGCTCGCGGGCGCCGCTACGTCTCCGCACACAATCGCTAGCACCGCGGGGCCCGTCCTTCGGGGCGGGCCGCGCTTCCACCATTTTTCTCGTTTCGATCCAGCAAAAGGAATCCCATGGGCCAGCCGCAAGAAATCTCCATCAACACCCTGCCGTTTTGGTCGCGCTTCACCGTAAGCGCGGACCTTCGGTACGACGGGATCAACCCGACCCGAACCGTCATCTCGAAGGGTCGGCAAATCCCCGTGTTCGACTACCGCCAGGGCGAAGGCACCGTGACGGCTCTTGAAGGCGCGCAGGCCACGACGCGCGACACGATCCTAGTCCAAGCGAACCAGACCAGGGGCGGAGGGCTCTACCGCATCCACGGGATTTCGTACACCAAGGACGGGTGGCCCTACTCGCGCACGGGCGCCGACGCTGCGACCGTCACCAAGGGGCTAGAGCATTCGTTCTACCCGCCGAACTCGCTGCAACCGGCGAACGGCACCGCGGGGCCGATCGTGCTCACGGTCGAGGACTTCCGCGCGCTCGATTCGCTCATGGTCCATATCTACCTGGACGCGTTCAGGACTCAGATCAACATCGACGGGACGCGGCGCATTCTCGAAATGGGCCCCTCGCCGCTCTACCCCGGCGTCGGTGGCGCAGCGACCGGCAACGTGGACACGAGCAACGGGCAAAGCTTCGTGTCGAACTACATGCACATTTCGGAGGGCATTGTCTGGAACCCGGCCGGCGCCGTGGATTCAAACCTCCGCGTCTTGCTCGAAGCGAGCTATGACATTGTGGTGCCGTGTTGGACCGCTCCGAACGGGCTCGCCCCCGACGGGACGCCCATCCCCTCGGCGAACCCAACCGCCATGGGGCGCGTCTGGACCGCCGGTTGGATCTGCAACTTCCACGGGCTCGAAGAATCGCCGACCTCGAACGTGAGCTAAGGGCGGGGCCCCGCCCATGAGCCGCGACGTTTGGCTAGCAATCGCAAACGAGGCCGCCCGCGACCCCTCGCGGTCGGCTCGTTTGATGGCGTTCCTCGGCGACCTTGTGCGCGCAGCGCAACGGGCCGGCGGGGACGCCACGCCCCCCCAATACCTCTACGCCGCCGCGCACCAATGGATCGTGAGGGCTCGGGACCTCGACCCCGAGCCGCTACCCACCGCGGCATTCCCCGCCCGCACGCCTATCACGGCAAGCGCGCTCGACGCCGTGCCGTTTCGGATTCCCTTTACCGCTCTTATCGTCGGCGTGGCGGGCTGGGCGCAGGCGAAGGGCTCCCCCGACCCTCAAGGCGTCGTGGATTCGGGGGCGCAGTTCCTTTCGCAACTCCTGCCCGTTGCGCGGGCAGGTCGGGATCTGTTTTCAACGTCCATCGGGCTTGATGGACAAGTCACGTTCGGCACCGACGGGCGAGACGTGCGCATGTTCCCGGCCAGTACGGTGGTCGGTACGCGCTTGAACCCGCGAGCGATGGCGTGGACGGTGCGGCGAAACCAGACGATCCAGGTCAAGTTTCGCAACATTACCAACGTACCGTGTGAGCAAATCACGGGGCTCGACGTGGCGCCGATCCGACTCGCGGAAGCCGCGGTCAACTTTTTCGCCCTGAACCTCGAAAGGCCCTGAGCATGGCGAACGGAACACGCGGGCCGACGCTGAACGACCTCGAAGCGATGATCGCACGGGCGCAGGGTGCGGCCGATTCCACGAGCCTGGCCGGCGAAGTGGTGAACCTCATTCAAGCTCTGCCCCCCGAGCAATCGGAGATTTTGAGCCGCCCCGCCTTCGAGCGTGGCGCGCTCTGGACGATGGGCGTTTCCTTCGAGAACGTTGGCCCGGATGACTCGCCGCCGCCGCAAAATGTGCTCATGCCACACGACATGTGGATCCGCGGCGTGAACGCGCAAGCTTACTGGAAATTCCCCGTTTCCGACGCGAATAGCGCGCTAAGCGTCGCCGCTGTTCTGGGGGCGAGCAAGGCGATCCAGCCGAACAATCGCGGGCTGTTCGAGGTGAGCTGGCGCATCGACGCGAAGCAAGGGTTCATTTCGAGCGGGCAGGCTGAGATCAATGCGTCGGCGCAGCTCGTGACCGGTGACGGCGCCTTCTCGGCGCCGATGGACTGGCGCCTCGAAAAAAATCAGATCGTAGAGGTGCGTCTACAGTCCCGAATGCGCGAATTTCTGCCAACGGGGCTCGTCGACGTGACAGACGCCGATCGCATTCTTCGGTGGGTGGTCGTCACCTTCTGGGGCGAAGAACTCAGGCAGCCGAGCATTCAGTAATGCCGCGCAACGGGGTGGATCGGCAAAACGGGCTCCCGGCGGAATGGCCGGGGCGCGGGCTTGTCTCCCTCGACATGACCGAGGGCACGGAGCCGGGGATCGTGTCCGTCTTTGCGTCTGTCTCGTCGCGCGGATTTCCCGCCGTCGTGCGCTTGAACCTCTTTTCGGAACTCTCAGGCATTCGCCAGCACGTCGCGTCCTGCTTCCTGAACTCCGGCGACACGGGCGAATTTATCAGCGTCACGGGGCATCTGGCCGACTCGTGGCACGTCACCGGGCAGGCGTCGGCGCCGCAGCAAGACGTGAGGGTGTCGCTCGTGTCCACGGGATGCTGCGCCACGCCTGCCGTGGTCGTGCAGCCGTCGGCACTCGTCCAGGCGTTCACCGAGGGCGGGGGAGGGCTCTACCGGGCGCCGTGGGTGCCGATGGGCGTGAACCTCGGCGCCGCGGGCGTGTTCAGCGTGGCGGGGACCTCGACGGTGAATTTCCCGCCGGGCTCGCGTCTCACGCACTGGATAGCGGAAGGCTCGGCCGCGGGCGCCGCGATTCAGATCCGCCGGCCGCCGCCGGCCTCGGGCGTCGATCTGATTCTGCCGATCGGCGCGACGCGCCTCGAAGCGTTCCCGGCCGGGCTCGTTCCGGTCACTTCGATCGATTTCCAGCTTCTAACCCGAGGGCTCTTTGAGTTTGTCGCATGACGGCGCCGCTCGTGCTCCATGACCGGGTGCAGACGCCGATCGCGTTTGTCGACCTCGTGGCGCTTCTCGCCTCGACGTTTGCCGCTGCGACCCTGGCCGCGGGTGGCCCCACGACGAGGCCGCCCCCCGAGCTGCTAGCGACCGCCGCCGCGATTGTCGGCTTGGAGAACGGGGCCGGCGTCTACGTCTGGAACAACAACCTCGGGAACCTCTCGGCCGCCGAGGGCGACGTTTTCGCGAACCCGCACGCGCAAGCGGGGGCGCCGTCGTACTTTCTGCACTTCGAGACTCCCGAGGCCGGCGCGACGGAGTTTTGGCGATGGTGGCTCTACCGTTACCGCGACTCGGCGCTAGCCGGGCTCGCGGGGAACGTGGAGCTTGCCGCGCGTGAACTGTACCGCCTGGGGTACGTCGCCGAGCTGCCAGGCGGGCCGACCATGGCCGATTACGAGCGCGGCGCCCGCGCGTTCTACCGCAAGGGCTGGGGCTCGGCGCTCGACCAGGGGGCGCCTCGCGAGCGCACGATCGGGCAGGCTATCGGCGGGCCGCTCGCGCTCGGCGCGCTCGGCGCACTCGGGATGGTGCTCCGGTGAACGCGCCGCGCACCCCCCGAAATGCCGCGGGAAATGCGGGCCCGTTTGCGGCTCGCGTTGTGCGTCGCGCTTTGCATAGCGAATCCTTCGGCGATTTCGCGTTTTTTCGCGCCGGCGAGCTCGCTCGAGCGCGAAATTTCACGCAAAAACCTCGAGAAAACCGGGCCGCAGAGTTTGCCGTTTTCGCGCTCGCGAAATCGAGGCCCACAAATGCCGCGAAAATCGGGGCTCGCCTCGTGGGTGCCGCCGCGCCGTTCTGTACCATTCTCCGCGGGCAATGGGGACCGGGCAGGGGGGGGCGCGACCTCGCCCCGCCCGTACCATTGCCCGCGGCTAAAACGATCCTGGGGGCTCCATGAGAACTCAATGGCACGTCGCGCATTTGTATCTCGTCGCGGCGAATACGTCGGACCAGGACGGGCAACTTTGGTTTCGCGATGGGTACGCCGTGGGGATTCAAGCCACGACGGGCCGCGCGTCGTCGGCGAATGCGTTCCTCGCGTTCTTGCGCGCAAACGGGTGGGAGGGTGCTCCCGAGCACATCGTTACCATGTGGAAAGAAACGCTAGACGCTTCCGGCGCCGTGCTCCCGAGGCGGGAAACGGTCTACCAGACACCCGGAATGGCAAACTTGCCGATCGTTCCCGCTAGCTCAGTAACGGGAAAATACGTCGCGCCAGGGACGGGCCTTGCTGGCGTGCCGCCCTCGTGGGTGCCCTAGTGAACGGCCTGGACGTGCTCCGACACCCTGACGCCGTGCGTCTCGACGCGGGCGCCGCTTCGCTCAATGATTACGACTGGAACGGGACGGACGCGCCGCCGCCCGCGCTCTGGACGGTAACGGTCGCGCTTGCGAAGTCGTTCGGCATTTCCGAAATCCCGGCGCGTGGTTCCGGCGAACTCGCCGCCGCGCTCGTGAAGTCTGTCCATTACGCTCTGATGGTGTGCGGCGTGACGGATGCCGAACTCCTGGCGCTGCTACAGCAGCACGCCGCAGACCCCGACGCCGTGGCCGTGGCCTACTACAAGGCCGCGCAAGCGAAGTGTGCCGCCTCGCTGACCGGGCCGGCACCGTCGGCGGGCTATCCCTGGGGCTGGATACTCGGCGGGGCGGGGCTCGCGGGCGCCGCCGTCGCCGCCGCCGTCGTGCTCTCACGTCGAAAGAAGCGCCGCCAATGACAGACGGACGACCCCGCGCGTGGAACTACTACCTAGCGCCGCTCGGCCGCCGCCCCGAGTGGGAACGGCGCGGCGTGGCGGACTACGGGCACGCGCCGCCGGGGCTCGCGGGCCTCGTGCCTGGCGTGCCGGCGTACGAGGCCGGCCAGGGGGGAACCACGGTGGCCGTGTCTGTTCCCGCAGAATACCTGTGGAACGGGACGGGCGCGGTCCCCTCGGCGCTCGGCGACCTCGCCGACGCTGTAGCGCATCTGTTCGGGGCGAAGATGGGGCCGCGGTCCGATCCGAAGGGGTACGCCGAAACCCTTCAGCAGCTGTACGCCGCACTCGGCGAATGCGGCGAAACCTACGCGCAAATCACGCAGGCGATCGCGTGGGGCGTGGATGACAAGCTCCACGACGCGGACACCGCGACAAAGATCGCGTGGGCGATTCAAGGCGACATTATCGGCCGGAACAACGCGGCGTGCCTCGCTGCGATCAAGAACATGATCCCCCCGCTGGCGCTCGCGCTCCCTCCGAGCGGGCCGCCGCCAGGCGGGGCCGACAAGATCCAGACAGGGGGCGGGGCGCCGCCGCCGCCGCCGGCCGCGACGCCGCTCCCCTGGGGCTGGATAGTCGGCGGGGTGGGCGTGCTCGCGATCGTGGGCGTGGCCGTGTACTTCGGGACGCGCAAGCCACGCAGGAAGAACCCGACGCGCCGCGCGAACCCGTGCGGGAGTTGCGCCGCCGCGAACCCCGCGCCGATGGAGTGGATCGACACGACAGGCGAGGACGTGACAGACGCGGCGCCGCGCCGTCGGAACCCGCGGCGCAGCTCGAAGCGCCGGCCGGGGCGCTCGAAGGGCAAGCTTCCCCGGCGCCGCAATGAGTACTCGGGCACGTTCGGGTTTCCGAGCGTGCAGCCTGACGTGATGCAATTGCAGGCGCCCGTGATGATGCCGATCTTGGGAAACCCGAAAAGAACCCTTGCCGCTGAGCTTGAGAAGTTTGCTCGGGAGACGGCGGCCGATATGGGCGGAACGTATCAGGACGCCGTTAGCGCGATGCGCGAGGAACCCGGAGAAGTAGCCGCGAATTTACGGGCCGCAGGGTATCGGGTCACAACCGCCGCGGTCATTCGCTGGACCGAGACGCCAAAGAAAGCGAACCCGCGGCGCCGCAGGAACCCGCTCGGCCTTGCGCCCGGCGAAACGGGGCCGCGCGTCGTGTACCTGGCCGACGGCGGGCCGATCGTCGGCTGGGAATTGTGGAGCACGAGATCGGACGGAGCCGGCAAGGCGTACCACGGGTCCTATCGGACGGTTCGCGACGCGCAAGGCTGGGCGCTTGCTAATCTGAACGTCGCTCGCTTCGAGACGACGCAGAGGCTTACGGGCACTGGTTTACGCGAGGGAGGTGGGCGGAAGCGCCGAAACCCAAAAGCCCGATCGGCTGGAAAGCGCGCACGTTGAAAGAGACGCACGCGCAGCAGGCAGCCGACCAACGGGCGAAGCTGGCGCAGCTCCGCGCCGCGGTCGGCGCGGCGAGGGCCGACAAGCGAACCGCCGCCGCCGAGGTGCGGGCCGGGTGCCACGTCGCGCGGCAAGAACTCCCGGCGCAGCTCCGCGCCTACCGCGAGACGGAGAAGGCCAGGCTACGCCGCGAGCTAACCGAAGCTCGGCAAGGGCTCCGCAACCGCTGCCAGGCCGCGAAGATCGCGATCCGTGCTCGGGGGCTCGGCGCCGTCGAATCTGCCCGCCTGGCGCTTCTCGAAGAACGCAAGACCGCGCGAGCGATTCGCGAGGCCGAGCGGAAAATACAACGGACCTCGAAGGGCCGCGCGAGCGCGGCCGAGCGGCGCAGCGAGTCAGACGACGAGGTGCGCGGGAACCTCGACGCCGACCTAGTGCCGATCTGGGATCGGGTCCGACGGCGGATCCACGGGACGGCTCGGCGCACGCGAACCGAAGCATTCCTAGAGTGGGTGCACGATAACGCCGACCTCGTGATCGAAATGCGAGCGAAGGCCGCCGAGGTTGACTTTGCCCGCCAGCTCGCAGAGCACCACGCCGAAGAAAAGGCGCGGCGCCGTGCCGCGCCTCGACGACAACGCCCCACCGCGGCCGAGCTGGCCGCGGTTCCATTCTGAAAAGAAGATCCACCGATGCCCGCATTCCTGTTCCCGAACTCCACATTTTTCCCGCTGCAAACTGGCACGGGGCGCACGTTCGTGAAAACGCTGCGAGCAAACAACGTCGCCGAGCTTGCGATCCAGGCAACGGCCTACGTTGCAGACTTCAACCCCGGCAAGGTGATCGTTGATTTCGCGCTCTCGGCCGGGGGCGGGGGCAATGTGGATCTGATGCTTTTGATCGGCGACTTCGAGCCGGGCAGTACCGGCTTTCCCCCGACACAGACGACCACTTTCGAGGGCTTCGAGGCCACGGACGGGCAATCACTCGACCTGGAAATCAACCGCGTTCTCGACGGCACGGAGCAGACGGGCCAAGACGAGGTGCTAGGGTGGTCCACCGCGACCGGCGCCGCCGCGGGTAAGGTGTGCGTCGTGCTCGCCCTCACGGCGCAGGAATAACCGTGGCGCTAATCGCTAACCCCTTCACCGTCGGACTCGCCGCCGCGACCGTCGTATCAGGCGACGCCGCAGGAATGCGCGCGCAGCTCGAACGGGTGTTTGCTGGCGTTCCGGCGACCGAATATCTGGCCGACTTCCATTTGACCGGGGCAGGGGCGGGCGCGATTTGGCAGGCGTCCTTTGTGTTGACCGGCGATCCCGTAGAGGTGACGCCGATCGCCCCGATCCGTTCCGTGCTTGTGCGCGTCGTGGTCGCGGGGGACTCCTCGACGCTGAATTTGCAAATCGATCTAGCCGGTGCGGAATTACTAGCTGCCGGGGCCGTTTGGCTCGCGAAGGTGGTTACAGCCGGCGCAGGCGCGGGCGCCGTGTGGATGGCCGTCCTTGTCGCGAGCAAGGCGCCGCGTCCGTTGCCGTGCGATTGCCCGCCACCCTCGCCGCCCCGTCTCCTGGCACACGCCGACAACGGAAGCACCACAATCCCGATCGCGATTGCTCCGACCGCTACCGCGCTCGCCGTGACCGGGCCCGTGGTCGTGCTCGCGGGCCAGCGTGTTCTAGTGTGGGCGCGCATCTTCGGGCACTTCACGCACGCGGGCACGCTGTTTTCTGCCGTCATCGCTACGCCGACCGTGGGGCCGCCCATCTTTCTCGACGGAACCGCGGACACGGTAAACAACGACGCGACGATCACGTTTGCCGGGGCCTTCCCCGGCGCGACCTCGACGCCAGCACTACCCGCCGGGACGTACACCTTCACGCTTCAAGCCAGCGTGACGGGTGGCGCCGTCGGAGTGGTCGACGGTTTCCCGCCGGCCGTGACGCCAGGCGCGCAGCTCACGATCGAAGTGGTCGGCCCCTGAAAGCAGCGCGGCGCCCGTCAGGGGCGCCGCGTGGTCGGTTCGGTTTCAATGGGGCCCCCGCTCGCAACGGGGGAAACGCTCGAAGGCGTCGTGACGACCCCCGCGCGTGCGGGGAAAGGGCCGATCGACCGAAGGCGAGCCTACCAGGCGGGCCGCCGCGAGGCTAGCGACCTCGGCGCCGCGGATTTTTCTTTCGGCGCTTCGCGGGGTTGTCGATGTTGTTCCATATCGTGTTCGCCTCGCCAGTGATTCGGGCCGTCCAGAGCGATCGGCGCAGCTTGCGCGCCTCGTCTAGCGTCATGCCGCCCGACTCGCAGCACGTCGAAACCGCATCTTCGAGCGACGCTAGGACCCGCGTTACATCCTGCGACAAGGTAATGCAGGCCGGATGCCCGTCGGGGATCCGTCCCTTCTCTGCGACCTCGACCGGGCCGCCGCAAACGATGCACTCGACCGATTCGGGCCGAACGTAACCAGCGACGGGGCGAGGCATGTACCATTCTCCGCGGGGAATAGGGACAAGGGGGGAGGGGGGGCTACCTGGCTCCGCTTGTACCATTGCCCGCGGCTAAAGGCATCCTAGCGTCGCCACGGGGGCAAGCGCTTTCTCGGCGCCACGCCCCAGCTATCGATCGCCGCCTTGTCGTTTTCCGGCCGGCTGAGCGCGGGATTATCCGTCCAGCTCGGGCCGCGGGCCTGGCAGGCGGCGCATTGCACCCAAACGGCGGGCAACCAGGGCCATGGGCGCGCCTCGTGCCGCAGCATCGGGAACCGATGGCCGCAGAACGGGCACGCCCGAAAACGACCGTTTTTGGGGGGGCTCACGAGGCCCCGCGCTTTCGCGTGGTTAGGGGGGCTCGAAGGCCCCCCCCTTTTCGGGGCATCACCGAACCCCTCGATCCTGGTAACGCTCGCGGTCGCAAAGCGGGTGAGCGTGCCCACCGTTCGGGACGTACCGAACCGCGTTTACGCGAGCGTACCAGCCGAGCCGGCGCCGACAGTGGACGCACAGAGTCTCACCGGGCGCGACGCAGTACGCGATCGCCGGTACGAATCGCGCCGAAGTGGGCGTCATCCGATCGATCCTTTCGTGCTTCGCGCCGCTTCCGCGTCACGCTTCCGCCGCGCCTGCTCGCGTTCGATCTCGGCGCCCCAAGACAGCAGGACGTCGACCTCATCGCCGAATTGCGCCTTGCTGCGCTTCTCGGCCGCCGCGCGCTGCCAGAGCCGCACGACTACCCGCCCGATGGTCTCGAAGTCTGTTTCGTTCATTTCTTAACCCGCTCCAACGCTCGCGCGAGCGTCGTAGATGGAACCTTGAGTTGCCGCGCGACGCGCGCCCACGAGAGGCCGCCCGCGTGGAGCCGCACCGCGGCACGCAGATCGATCCGGCGCTCGGGACGGCCGAGCTTGACGCCGTTCGATCGGGCGCGTTCGAGGCCGGCGCGGGTGCGCTCCCCGAGCCGTTCCCGTTCCTGCTCTGCGACCCATGAGAAAATCGCGAGTAGCAGCGCACGCACGGGGCCGCCCGTGTCCAGCCACGACTCGCGCACGGACACGACCTCGACCCCGAGCCGGTCCAGTTCGAGGACCGCGCCGAGGTTCCCGACCATCGAACGGCCGAAACGGTCCAGGGCCCAGATCACGAGAACATCGAACCGCGCCGCGCGGGCGTCCGCCATGAGCCTCCCGAACTCGGGCCGGGCCGCCGTCGGGCCGCCGCTCGCCGTTTCGATGTACTCGCCGACCAGGACGAGGCCGCGCGTGGAGACGATCGCCGCGACCTCGGGCCGTTGGTTCGCCGCCGACTGGCCGCCCGTGGAAACGCGCAGGTACACCGCGGCGCGGCGTACCGCCCCGCCCCGCCCGTTGTTCGCGCCGCCGTTCAGGCCCCGCATTCCGAACCCCTTCGGATTCCGTTCTAACGCGCTTTCGCGGGGGGGGGCTAGGCTCGACCCCGTGCGGCGCGGGATCGCCTCGTGGCGCCCGTGTTCCGGCGCGGGAAACGGCCTTCCCTGCTCGGTCGTTCCCTGTCATGGCGCGGCGCCTCGCGGGAGTCTCCGAAATCCACGCGATAGGTGAACCGCGTTCACGAGTTTTAAGAACGCCTCGGAAACGAGCGGGTGAGGCACCGGGCCGGGCGACTCGTCCGCGATCGCAACGAGCCACGCCGCTAGGTTCAGGCATTCGGCTCTCGTGAGCCGGCGCGGCGTGAGGGAGGAAACGATCGCGGTATCTTCGAGGACCCCCGCGAGGAAGGGATTAGGGAACGAATCCGCCGCGCGAACCTCCTCGGCGAGACGGGCTAACGCGGCAAACCGATCGGCGGATTTCATGGGTAAAATGGTGCCTCCAGCCACGCCGCGCAGGCCGCCCGGTGTTCGGGATCCCACGACGCGACGGCGCGAGCGAAGTTGAACCGACCTTGACCGGCGCGGACCTTCAAACCCTCCGCTCGCCAGTCCGTGTCCATGTTCCAGACGTTCAGCAGAAACATGGCAGCATGGCGCGAACCGCTCCCGCTCGCCCCGGAGTTGAGCCACGCAACCAGGGCCATGGGCGAGAAGGGTTTGCACGCCTCCACGTCGCGCATGGTGGGAAACAGCCGAGCAAGCGCCGTCATTGCCTCGGATCCGTTCGCAGGCCAGCGGGCGCGCAGCGACGCGGCGCGCTCGGCTCCCTCGATGAACTCGGCGATCAATTCGGGGTTTGAACTCGCGACCGTGCCCCCGTTCCAATCGCGAGAAATTAGGATCGTTTTCGTCATCGGCGCCCGACCTTCCGCAGAAATTCCGAGGCTCGGCGCCCGATTTCCTCGGGGCTGAGGGCGTCCGGTTCCCGTTCGATCGGCGTGTCGACGATCGGCCGCGCTCGGCGCGACTCGCGCCAAATCTCGAAGCGGGCCGCCGTGCAGCTACACCCGAACCGCCTCCGCTCGTCCACGCCTCCGAAAGCCGCGTGTTTCCCGCGCTCGGCGTCCGCGACGAAAAGGCCCAGCTCGCGCTCGCTCGCTCCCGCAGCGAGTAGGCGACCGAGGCCGGGCCGCACTTGGGCCGGGTCGAGTTGCCAGCGACGCGCCACGGACCGGGCGAGGGCGTCCGCGACCTCGGCGGGCTCGGGCTGGGGCTGGGGCTCGGGCTCGGGCTCGGGTTTCCGCGCAGCTCCTCTGTCTGTCTGTCTGTTCCGATCTGAGATCGGATCCGACGCGCCCGCGAAGTAAGGAGCGATCGGGGAGCCGCCGCGATCTATAGATCGCGGCGCCGCGATCCTGGGGATCGCTCTGCCGCGATCTATAGGATCGCTCTGCCGCGATCTATAGATCGCGGCAAACCGCACCATGCGGGTGTGGTTTCGGGCCCCTACCTGCTCGCGCGATAGGAGGCCGAGCCCTTCGAGGACCCGCAACTCCATCTCGACGCGGCGCTGACTCAGGCCGACGGCGCGGGCCAGCTCTGCGACGGTCCCCCACCACTGGCGGGGGGCGTGCAGGTAAACCAGGATCGTTGACCTCCGGGGGAGGCTCGTGATCACCGCGACTTCGGCCGCAGTCACGTTTGACCCCGCGAGAAAATGCAGGGGAGATAGAGTGAAACCTTGCCGCGCGAAGCTCGCGCGTCCATGCTCGATCTTGTCATCGGAACTCCTCGAAAGTTTCGGGTGATCGTCTCGGCAGGCGGGCAAACCTGGCCGAGAACGCGGGTTCCGGTCGAAAGAACCGGGGCCCGTCCCCTTTTGTCACACTCTTAGCGAA
>Ga0315281_10005363_pt1 | contig 18389 bp, 14 predicted proteins | sample YL17G07_0_MG_FD_204540 | JGI IMG/M metagenome (GOLD analysis project Ga0315281, IMG submission 204540) | Sediment microbial communities from Yellowstone Lake, YNP, Wyoming, USA - YL17G07_0 | ecosystem: Environmental > Aquatic > Freshwater > Lake > Sediment | place: USA: Wyoming | collected...
CATTCGCGCTCACCGCCGCCGCCAATCCGTCGCGTCCTTGCTCCCGAAACGCGTGTGAACCCCTGAACTGTTACGATGCGCCACAGAACCCGACGCTAGATCCGGAGATAGACCGTTCCCAAGACCTCAGATCGGTGGCAAACGACAAGCCAGCGCTGCTCGGGGAAAGGCTACTGCCGTTCTGGCCGTGAACCTATCGAAAACACCATCCTGGCCGCCGGAGGCCAATTCCTTGGCTGAGAGAGAACACCTGCGGGGCTAAATCGCGATCCACGGATCCTTCCGAGCCGTGTGACGAATTGAGTCTCGGGGCGCGGCGTGCGGTAAGCGTGGGCCGCCAACCGCCGGCGCCGTGTACCCTGGTGTTACCCAGAACGCCAAACTGAAGTGGGCCCCCTGGGGATCGAACCCAGGACACCGTGATTAAAAGTCACGTGCTCTACCACTGAGCTAGGGGCCCGCGGGTGGGAATCCGAGATTGTACTACGCGGATCGTGCACCAGGCGACGCCAGCCGCGCTATACTGGCGGTCTGATGATGCCCAAGGATGCGGCGCGCCTCGTGCTGGTGGTCGAAGACGATCTCTCGGTCCGCCGACCTCTGGTGAAGTTCCTCGAAATGCACGGTTTCGCCGTCGTCACGGCGGAAACGTCCGACGAGGGCCTCGACGCGCTGAAGGCTCATCGTCTCGTCGCGGCCGTGGTGGACCTGCGGCTGCGGCGCGGATCCGGACGCGACGTCGTGGCGGCGACGCCCGCGGACGTGCCGGTCATCATCTTCTCCGGCGTCCCGTCGGAGTCCGCCGAGCTCGAGCGGCTGCGGCCGCGCACCCGCCTGATCGAGAAACCGTACTCGCTTGTCCTGCTCGTCGAGACGCTCGAAGAGATGATGGCCGAGTCCGGCTCACAGAATCTTCATCCCTAGCGCCGATAGCACGAGCTCGGCCCCGAGCTGCGCGGTCGTATTCCGCACGTCGAGCGTCGGGTTCACCTCCACCATGTCCAGCGAGGTGAGCAGCCCCGAGTCGGCGACAATTTCCATCACCATGTGCGCCTCCCGGTAGTTCAGCCCGCCCTTGACCGGCGTGCCGACGCCCGGCGCAATCCCGGGGTCGCAGACATCGATGTCGAACGACACGTGCACGCCGGCGGTCCCGTTCCCCGCCAGGTTCACCGCCTGTTCGACGATGGAGGCGATGCCCTGGCGATCGATGTCCTTCATCGTGAAGACGTGGACGCCCGAACCGCGGACGGCGACCTTCTCGCGCTCATCGAGATTCCGGATGCCGACGAGCACCGTGTGCGCGGGCAACACCTTCGGGGAGAACGTGCCGATTTTCGACAGCTCGAACGGCTCGGGACCGAGGAGCGCCGCGAGCGGCATGCCGTGGACGTTGCCGGAGAACGATGTCGCCGGCGTGTTCATGTCGCCGTGCGCGTCCACCCACAGCAGGCCGATGGGGAGGTTCTTCGTCCGCCGCGCCCACTCGGCCGCGGCCGCCACCGATCCCGCGCCGATGCTGTGGTCGCCGCCCAGCACGAGCGGCATCGCGCCCTCCTCGAGCGACGACAGCGACGACTGGTACACTTTCTGGCAGACCTTCGCGATGTCGCGGATGTACTTCTTGCGCTCGTCGCGCAGCTCCTGCGTTTCGGGGATCGGCGTGGGCAGGTCGCCCTTGTCGAGCACGGTGTACCCGAGCGCGGCGATCTGCTCGCCGAGCCCCGCGATGCGCAGCGCGGACGGTCCCATGTCGACGCCGCGTCTGCCGCCGCCAAGGTCCAACGGCACGCCGATGATATGGACGGACTTCATAGAGTCAAAACTTAAAACTGAAAAGTGAAAACCGGAAGTTCAAAGTCATGTTCTCTGTCTCGACTTTTCAGTTTTCACTTTTCAGTTTCGACTTTAAGAATGTCGCTACCTGCGCTCCGGTCTTCCGTCCGTCCGCGACGCAGTCTGGTATCCCGACGCCGCGGAAGCCGCTGCCGGTCACGAACACCCCCGGATGCTGCGCCAGCGCGCGATCGATGGCGGCCATCCGCTCCAGGTGACCGACTTCATATTGCGCGTTGCTGCGCTCCCAGCGGTAGATGCGCGTGAACAGCGGGTCGCCCTCGATACCGATGAGCGGCCGCAGCGCGGCCAGCGAGGTCTGGACGAGTTCGGCGTCCGACCGATCGAGCGCGTGGGGATCGCGCGCGCCGCCGATGAACGTGCGCAGCAGGACGCGATCCTCCGGCGCGCGGTTCGGCCATTTTGACGACAGCCACGACGCCGCGAGAATGCCGGTGTGCTCGACACGCGGCACCACGAACCCGGATCCCGCCAGGTTATGGCGGACGTGGTGGCGCTTGAAGGCCAGCGCGACGGTCGCCGCCGACGCGTACGGAATCTCGCCGGCCAGACGGGCCAGCTCTCCGTCGCGCTCGCGCATGAGCGTGCTTGTGACGTACGCCGGCGTCGCCAGCACGACCGCACCCGCCTCGATCGTCTCGCCGGCGGACGTGCGCACGACGAACGGTCCGCGACCGGTGATCGCGTCGACGCCCGTGTTGGTCCGGACGTGTGCGTCGCCGAGCGACTCGACCAGCGCCCGCACCATGTCGCTCAGGCCGCCCGGCAGCGACTTGAACGCGCCCTCCACATTGCGGATTGCGGATTGCGGATTGCGGATTGGATTGCGGATTCGGAAGGCCTTCAGCAGGCTGCCATGTTTGCGCTCCGCATCCACGAGCCGCGGAAACAGCGTGCGGATGGACAGGCGATCGACGTCGCCCGCGTGAATGCCCGCCAGCAGCGGTTCCGCCAGATAGGTCGTCGCTTCCTGCCCGAACCGGCGCGTCATGAACGCGGCGATCGACTCGTCGCTCTCGTCTCGCCGCGGCGCCACGAACAACTCGCCGCCCATCCGCAGCTTGCCGGCCCAGGAGAACAGGCTCGTGCGCACAAACGGTCCGACGCGCGTGGGGATCCCGAGCACGGACGCGGCGGGTAGCGCGTGCAGCCGTCCTCCGCGCTGGATGTAGGCGATGCGAGGAGGCTTGGTCGAGACGAGGCGATCGCCGAGGCCGAGTTCCCGGCAGAGCGTGATGGCCTCCGGCTTCTGAATCAGGAGCGAGTCGGGGCCGCCGTCGATCGTGAAGCCGTCGACCTCCTCGCTGAGGATGACGCCGCCCGCGCGCGCGGCGCGCTCGAGGACGACGAAGGAGACGCGGCGGCGCGAGAGTTCGTACGCGGTCGCCAGACCGGCGATGCCGCCACCGACCACGACGACGTCAACGGACGATGTCACAGCTCTTCACCACAGAGGACACGGAGGAGAATACCTTTTCTCGTACGGGATTGAACCTCTGTGTCCCCCGTGTCCTCCGTGGTGGAGAGTGTTGGACACGGCGGGGCTCGGGGCGTGGGGCTTGGGGCTAGCCGTCGGGGGCATCGTCATGAGCCCCTAGCCCCCATCCCCTGCGAGCCGGGTTCTGACCAGATCCTCGAGCATCGCGATGAACACAGGCGACGTGTTCAGCGACTCCGTCCGCCGCAGCGTCGTCGAGAACTCGCGCGCGACCTGCGCCGCCTGGACGTCGATGTCGAACAGGATCTCCGTGTGGTCGCACACGAAGCCGATCGGGACCACGAGGAACTTGCGGATGCTCACCGAGCCTTCGTCGAGCGCCTGCGCAAGCGTGGGGCCGATCCAGGGCTCGGGCGTGCGGCCGGCGCTTTGGAACGCCAGGTCGTACGTCGCGATCCCCGCCCGCTCAGCGACGGCGCGCGAGGTGGCCGCGACCTCGTCGGCGTAGCGATCGCCGGACTCGATGACCCGAACCGGGAGCGCATGCGCGGTGAAGATCACCAACTCGTCCGGTTTCGGCTGCGCCGCGCGCACGCGTTCCGCGAAGGCCTCGACGAGCAGCGGGTGCACGTGAAACGACTCGATCGTCTCGAACTGCAGGCCTGCCGGTAGCGCCGCCGTGGCCGCGTCGCTGTACTTCTGGACGCTGAGCGTCGAGAACTGTGGCGCCATCGGGATGCCGATCACGCGCGTGACCCCTGTTGCGGCAAGCGCGGCGAGCGCGTCCTTGATGAACGGCGTCCAGTTGCGCATGCCGACGACCACGGGGATCGCCGGACCCAGCCGCGCGCGGAGCGCCGCCGCCTGCGCCTCGGTGATGTCGGTCAGCGGCGAGCGTCCGCCGATCGCGCCGTAGTTCTCGCGCATCTCGTGCACGAGTTCGTCTGACGGCGGGCGCCCGCCGCGCACGAGCGTGAGATACGCCGGCATCTCGTCGAGCGAGGACGGGGTACCGTGGGCCATCAACAGAACACCAACGCGGGGTTCGACGCGGGGTTCGGGGTTCATGGTGCCGGGTTCAGGGTTCGTTCGGGGTTCGTGGTTTCGGGTTCGGGGTGCGTGCGGGGTTCGAACCCAGAACTCCGAACCCTGAACCATGAACGAACCCTGAACCTTGAACCCTGAACCTTGAACCCAATCGTGGTCGTGTTCGTGGTCATGCGCTCGTCTGCTGATGCACGTAGCGCGCGAGCGCCTGCACGTGCTCGAGGGGCGTCGTCGGCAGGATACCGTGGCCCAGGTTGAAGATGTGGCCGGGCCGTCCGCCCGCACGCGCGAGGATATCGTCGGTTGCGGCGAAGACGCGATCGAGCGGACCGAGCAGCAGCGTCGGATCGAGATTGCCCTGGATGCCGCGGTCGGGGCCGATCCGGTCCCACGCCTCGTCGAGCGGCGTGCGCCAGTCGGCGCCGATGACGTCGCCGCCGGCCTCGCGCAGCTCGGCGAGGATGGATCCGGTGCCGACACCGAAATGAATCGTGGGAACGGCGCGTCCGCCTTCGCCTGCGGATTCGGCGAGACGGGCGAAGATTTTCTTCGTATGCGGGAGGATGAACTCGCGGTAGTCCGCCGCGTTCAGCGCGCCGACCCACGAGTCGAACACCTGCACGCAGTCGACGCCGGCGTCAACCTGCGCGACCAGGTAGTCGCCGATGATGTCGGCGATCAGGTCGCAGAAGCGGTGCCACGCGGCGGGGTAGCCGTACATCAACGACTTCGTGTGCGCGAAGTTGTTCGAGTGCCCGCCCTCGATGGCGTACGACGCGAGCGTGAACGGCGCGCCGGCGAACCCGATCAGCGGGACGCGGCCGCCGAGCGCCTGCTTGATCTGCCGAATCGCATCGAGCACGTACGCGAGCTGTTCGCGCGGATCGAAGCGCCGGCTCCGCGCCAGGTCCGCCTCGCTGCGTAGCGGGCTCTCGATCGCGGGGCCTTCGCCTCGAATGAAATCGAAGGGAATGCCCATCGGCTCGAGGGGCAGCAGGAGGTCCGAGAACAGAATCGCCGCGTCCACGTCGATGCGGCGAACCGGCTGCAGCGTGACTTCCGTGGCCAGATCGGGTGTCCGGCAGATCTCGAGCAGCGAATAGCGCTCGCGCAGGCTCCGGTACTCGGGCATGTACCGACCGGCCTGACGCATGAACCAGACGGGCGTGGCGTCGACCGGTTGCCTTCGGCAGGCCTTCAAGAATCGGCTGCCCGCGTCGGTCAGTGGGTCACCCTGAGGAGGCTGTGGGCGAGCCCGACGAGGTCCTCGAGCCAGAGCGGCTTGAATCGAAGCTCCGCGCCCAACTCCTGCAGTTCGTTCGAGACCGACTCGTCGAGGAAGTAGTCGCCGGTGACGATGGCGACGGGCGTGGTACGCTGATCATCATGCGCGCGCAGGCGCCGCAGAAAACCCAGGCCGTCGACCACCGGCATCCGCAGGTCGAGAATAATCGCGTCGGGGTGGTTCTCTTCGGCGTCAACCAGTCCTTTTTCGGCGCTGGCCGCGGTGCGGACCTGATAGCCTTCGAGCCTGAGCATGCGCGCAAACGTCTGCGTGACCCCGTCATCGTCATCGACGATCAGAATCTTCGAGGGCGTCTGCCTGACCACGACCGCGCGCACTTGAGTATTGTAACCGACACGGGCTCGACGCGATTCCGAGAGACTCGACCCGAGCGCGACGAAATCATGCTACGATTCGGCGTTTGATCGTGCGTATCCAATCATTTGGAGGCGTTCGTTGAGTCCGATCCTCGTGCGGCCGGTCCGCGAACAGTTCGAGCATAATCGCATCATCCGTGTGCTGCACGGCAAGTTCCGCCGGAAGTACGACGCCGCCATGAACCCCGGCATCGAGCAGAACATGCCGGTCGGCGATGGCCCGTCGTTGATGTATCCCGACCTTGTGCTTCTGTCACAGGACGGTCGGCGCCGGCTGCAGGCCATCGTCGAGATTGAGACCGGCGAGTCGGTCAACCGCCTCGAGGCGCTCGCGCAGTGGGCGCACTACGGCCGGGTTCGCGCCCCATTTCACCTCTACGTCCCCGCGGGGATGGTCGACGTGGCGCGGCGGCTCTGCGAAGACAACCAGATCCAGGTCGCGGAAATCTGGAGCTACCACGTGGTCGGCGACGAACCGCGCTTCACGCTCGTGCATCGCAATCGCGAAGCGGCGAAAGCGCCAGCGCGGCCGCGCCCGGTGGTGAAGGCGGCGGCAAAGCCTGCCGCGAAGCCGCCGGCGGCGTCGAGCCGTAAGTCGCCTCCGAGCGCGAAGCCGGCGCGTGCCGCGAAGGCGAAGCCGACGAAGGTCAAGTCGACCAAGACCAAGCCGACGAAGGCCAAGCCCGCGAAGGCCAAGCCCATGAAGGCCAAGGCCTCCACGCCCAAGAAAGCCGCGACCAAGAAGAAGAAGAAGTAGTTGGCGTTCCTGAGGTTCTCGCGCGACAAGCGCGGCGTCGAGAATTTCTATCTCGTGCAGCCGATCACCAACCGGCGCGGCAAAGTCCGTCCGCAGGTCCTCTATTGGTTTCGCTCGCCGCCGGACGTGAAGGTCGGCCGCGAGCCATTCGATCCCGGCGTCCGTCGCGCGCTGGAAGCGCAGAATCCCGGCGTCGAATTCGATTGGCGCGCGATCGTCGAGACGCCGATCCCGTCTGCTGACGCCGACAAGTGGCGTGAGCGCCGGCGCGCCGAGCGCGCCGCGAAACACGCGGCGGCCGAGGAAGAGGCGGCAGAGGCGGCAGAGGCTGCCGACGACGAAGCGGACGTCGACGCGGAGCCAGCCGCATCGGCAGACGCCGTCGCACCCGTCACGGCATCAGCGATCACGCCGATCGTCGCGGCGTCACCGGCGTCGGGCGCGCCGAACGGCCGAGACGCCACACGCAAACGCCGTCGGCGTCGCGGCGGCGGCGGACGCAGTGGCCACTCGCCCGCGGCCGACGCGGCTGCGGGGGCCGTCCCGGCTCCGGCCAGCACCGATCCTTCAGGAGACTGACAGCATCGGTCCCCCGTCGTTGCAACGCGTCCGCGTCAGCGCGGCGATCGGGGCCGTCGTGGTATTGCTGTGGTGGGCAGGGCGATCCCTCGCGCCTGGTGTGCTGAACGTCCTGGCGCATATCCAGGGACTCGGCCCGGTGGCCCCGCTGGCGTTCATCCTCATCTACGCGTTCGCGGTCGTCGCGCTGGTCCCCGCGTCGCTGCTCACGATTGCCGGCGGCGCGGTCTTCGGGCTGATCCGCGGCGTGATCTACGCGTTGATCGGCGCGACGCTCGGATCGACCGCGGCGTTTCTGCTGGGCCGTCACGTCGCCCGGCGTCTGGTGGCGAGGCGGCTCGCGGCCATGCCTCGCTTCGCGGCGATCGAACGTGCCGTGAGCGCCCGGGGCCGCCGCATCGTCTTCCTGCTGCGGCTGTCGCCGGTGGTCCCGTTCAACGTCCTGAACTATGCGCTGGGTCTGACCACGATTTCGGTCTGGGACTTCATCGCGGCTTCGCTCGGCACGGTGCCCGGGGCGTTGGTGTACTCCTACGGCGGGAAAGTGACGGGCGAGGCGCTGGCGTTTGCGGGGCAGGCTCACATGCCGAAAGACGCGTCTTATTACGTAGTCCTGCTTGGCGGTCTGGCAGCCACGGTGGCTGCCACCATGGTTGTCACACGGACGGCCCAGCGGGCCCTCGAGGATGTATAATTCAGCCTTATGAGTTTGACAATGAACGGTGTCTGGTCCACGGCAACACTCGTGGCTCTGGCGGCCGGGCTATCGGCTCAAGCGCCCGCTCCGCAGTCGGCTGTGCCTGCAAACGGCGCGACCACGCAGGAGCGGCCCACGTTCAAGGTCCAGGTCGATCTCGTCACCAGCGACATCATCGTCCGCGACGAGAAGGGAAATTTCATCCCTGACTTGAAGAAGGAAGACTTCGAGATCTTCGAAGACGGTGTGAAGCAGGACATCAGCTCGATGACCGTGGTCACCGGCGGCCGCGTGACCAACGTGCTGGCGCCGCCCCCTCCGCCGCCGCCCGAGGGGATCGTGCTCCCGCCGAGCCGCCCGCGGACGGACGTGTCCGGGCGCATTTTTCTGTTCTTCGTCGACGACCTCCACCTGCAGTTCCACAACACCGGACGCATCCGCGATCTGTTCAAGCGGATCTCGAAGGAACTCGTCCACGAAGGCGACATGTTCGGCATCGTGTCGAGCGGACCGTCGTCCATCGCCATCGACATGACGTACGACAAGACACGGCTCGACGAAGCGATCAAGAAAATCGCCGGCAGTGAGCTGAAGCCCACCGAGATCATCAACGGCTCGTCAGGCGCGGAAGGCCCGAGTGAAGTCCGCTATCGCGCCCACGTCGCGTTCTCGACGGTCAACGATCTGCTGAACAACCTGGATTCGGTGCACAACCGCCGCAAGGCGCTCGTCTACGTGAGCGACGGCTACGACTTCAACCCGTTCCAGGATGCGCGCCTCGGGCTGATGGATCCGAACTCGCCGTTCGCGCAAAACGAGTTCGCGCGGAATCAGAAGCAGGCGCAGAGCGGGGACGGCACGAATGGTTCTCAGACCGACCCGCTCACGCAGCAGCAGAAACAGAGCGAGACGTTCGCCGACGCCGATCTGGCGCGCGAGCTCGGCGAGCTGACGCGCCAGGCGAACCGCTCGAACGTCACAATGTACACGATCGATCCGCGCGGGCTGGTTGGCATGGGCGACATCGACGAGCAGGTCGATCCGCAGCAGTGGAACGAGTACATCCGCAAGTCGCAGGACAGCCTGCGCGTCATCGCCGAGGAAACCGGCGGCATCGCCGTCGTCAACCAGAACGACTTCAGCAAGGCGCTCAAGCGGATCGACGCGGAAACGAGCGACTACTACGTGCTGGGGTACTACTCGAAGAATCCCGACGCCACCAGGCGACGGCGCCAGGTCGACGTGAAGATCGCGCGGAAAGGCGCGCAGCCGTGGTTTCGTAAGGAGTACGTGCTCAGACCGCCGCCCAAGCCGGTCTCGTCCACGAAGAAGTAATCAGAGGTCAGGTAGGGCAGGTGGGTCGGGTTGGGCAGGTAGGTCGGATCGAGATCGCTGTCTTACCTACCAGACCCACCTGACCCACTGGCCCCACCTGCCACGCGTTTCTCTGATCGCAGTCCCGCCTTCGCCATTCTCGGCTTTCCCAGATCCCGCACGCGTTCGACGGCGGCGTCGAGGTACGTCTCGTCGAGATCGGCGCCGATGAAGCTCACGCCCAAACGCGCGCACGCGACGGCGGTGCTGCCCAGGCCGGTGAACGGATCCATCGCGACGCGAATCCGGTCCAACCCGTGGAGCCGGAGGCACTGCTCGGGCAGTCGCGTGGGGAAGGTGGCCGGGTGCGGACGATCGCGGTCGCGGTGCTGAATCGTCTCGTACGGGATGAACCACGTGTTGCCGCGGCACCGCACGCCGCCCGACGCCCCGCGCCAGCGGGCGATGTTCGATTGATCCTGGTAGGGCACGCCCAGCGCCAGCCGGTCGAGGCCCGTCGACCCGTGCGGTGTCAGGTGGAAGATGAACTCGTGGCAGTCGTTCAGGAAGCGGTCGCTGTTGATCGGCTTGTAGTGCCCGACCGCCAGGTCGCGCGTCAGCCCGGCGGCCGCGCCGGCCGACGAGCGGTCGATGGCGATCGACTTGATCCAGTGAATGATGTTCTGCAGCTTCAGGTGCGCGCGTGTCGCCTGGACGACATCGAGCGCCGTCCATGGGTCGCTCGGCTTGGCGCCGACGTTCAGGAACAGGGAACCGTCGGGTCGGAGCACCCGTGCCGCGGCCGCCACCCAGGTGTCGGTCCACTCGAGATAGTCAGCCGCCGACAGCGCGTCCTGGTACCGGCTGTACTGAACCCCGATGTTGTAGGGGGGCGAGGTGACGATGACGTCGACGCTGTGCGGTTCGAGTTGTTTGAACACGTCCAGGCAGTCCGCGAGGTAGAAGCGGCTCTTGGTCTGGCCGGTCTCTAGAATTTTGTGGGGTTTGAGAATGACGGACACGCACTAAATTTCGGCGTGGACTGACGAATACGTTAGAGGCGTGCGTCCTGAAGCGAGGTGGCCGAGAGACAGCGGTGTGGCTGTACGGTCACACGACCCGGCTCAGGATGCTCTGCTGATCAGGCTGGCGAAGCCCATCGTCAGCGCAACGGCCGACCGCTCGGCGACGACCGTGTGGTTCCGCCTGTGGCCGTGACTTCCGCAGGAATGGCCCTTTTCTTCAACGTATGTGATCTCACGGCTGGTGGCCACTTCGCGATATTTTCCGACGACGCACCCGCAGCCAAGAGTGTTGAAGCCAAGTAGCCTAACGAGACTCATCATGCCCTCCGTGTAGGTTTGTAGCAATTCGCGTGCCGATCACTCGCGTTGCGCTCATGTTCGCGCGTTCGCGCCTTGCACTCGCCGCTGTACTACACATATCGGCGCGCCTGGCTGCCGGGACAGGGTCTTGGCGGGGTGATTGGTTTTGAATCGAATCTTCAGAACTTTGGATGGTGCGCCTGCGCGAGGCCGTCGCGCGCCGGCTTCGACGAAGGATCGAGTGTGAGGGCGCTGGCGAAGTAGCTCACAGCGGCCGACGGATCCCCCGAGCTCAGGCTGAAGATGCCGGCGTTGACGTAGCCGGACGCATCGCGCGGGTTCCCCCGAATGGCCGCCCCGAACGCCGCGAGTGCACACTCGCGCCGGCCGATCGCTGCACAGGCCGCGCCCAACAGGCTTTGCGCCCGGGCGTGCGTAGGCTGCCCGTCGACGACCTCTCGCACGGCGTCGATCGCGTCTTGCGGTCGTCCCTGCAGGAACAGCGCAGTCGCGCGGTAGTAGCGCGCCTCGAGGCGGTTCGGGAATCGGGCGACCATGGCGTCGGCCAGGGGCGCGAGCCGGCCGCCGTCGCCTGCATCGGCGAGGACAGACGCCAGCTGTTCGGCGGCGCGCGGCTCGTCGGGGACCAGGCGCAGGGCGTCGGATGCGGTCTGCAGCGCCCCCGACACGTCGCCGGTGACGGCCAGCACGCGAGACAGCTCGATCCGGACCATCGCGTTGCCTGGATCCCGGCTTGCGATTTCGCGCAGCCACTCGCGTTCCTCATCGAGCCTGCCCGCACCGCCGGCCGCATCGGACAGGCCCGACAGCGCGGCGGCACTCCGGCTGTTCAGCGTCACCGCCTGCCGGAACGCGACGTATGCGTTGGCGAAGGCCTGAGCCTTCAGGTCCATCAGGCCCCGCGATGTCCAGGCCGCGTCGGCGGCGCGCTCGACGATGTCGCGCACCACCGCCGGGCGTTCAACGGCCAGCGCCTGGATGGCCGCGGCGTTGTCGTCCCGGCTCCGGCCGTAGATCCCGCGCGGCGCCGAAAACTCGAGCGCGGTACGGTCGTCGGTCTGCACGGGCGCGCCGGCACCGTACCGTTCCATGTCGCGCGGACCGCCAGCGAACTGCGACAGCAAGGCGAACGGCGCCGTGCCCTCGGCGATCCCGACGTCCACCAGGGTCGAGGCAGCGGTCCCGTGCCGGCTCCCGGCTTCAACGGCCGCGAGCCGAGGCAGGATGTCGCCGTCTCGTGCGCCGATCAGCAGCAGGTCGCCTCCGCCCACCATCCACAGCGTGCCCTGCGGAAACACCGATCCGAACGTCCGGACGATCGACTGCAGGTCCTGCGGGCTGATGTCGTAGGTGTGCGCCCACTGGCAGAGCAGGCCGTCCGGTTTCAGGCGCGCGCGCGCGGCCTCGAAGAACTGTCGCGTGAAGAGGGACGCGACGCCGGCCATCCACGGATTCGACGGCTCCGACACGATGACGTCGTAGCGCCTGGACGTCAGCAGCAGATGCGATCGTCCGTCGCCGACGATCAGCCGCACGCCCGGTTTCGCCAGTGCGCCGCCGTTCTCGCGGTCGAAGAAGTGCGACGCCTCGACCACCTCCGGCGAGATCTCCACGACGTCGGCGTGCTGGACGGTGCCGGAGGCGAGGGCGGAGCCGAGCGTGACGCCGCTGCCGAGACCGATGATGCAGATGTCGTGCGCCGAGCCGTGGATGAGCACCGGCAGCAACCCGAGCATGCGCTGTGTCAGCATGTCGCCCGCGTTCGACGCGTCCACCTTGCCGTCGATGGCCAGCGACGTCGTCCCCGTCAGCCGCCGCACGCTGACGGTGGCGGCGGCGCCTTCCTTGTAATAGTCCAACACGCCGGCGCGCAGCACGGTGTTGAAGTCTTCCGTCCCGAGATAGGCCGCGTATTTGTACGCACCGCTCGCGAGCAGCTCGCGGTCCCAGGCCGGCAGGAGGAAGATCGTGGCGAGCGATGCGATCGCGACGGCGGCTGGCCACAACGCGGTGCTCAGAGCAGGCTTCCGGAAAGTGGCGCGGGGCTTCAGCCCCGCGTTCGCAGGCCTCAAGGCCTGCGCCACAAGAGGTTGTGACACCGATTCTGGTCCTTGGTCCTTGGTCTGTGGCGTGCGGAGGGCGGCGGCCATGCACGCGGCACCGCCGAGGGCGCCGAAGCAGGCGGCGGTCTGGAACGTCAGGCGCAAGCCCAGCGCGGGCACGAGCGCGAAGCCGGCGGTGAGCGCGCCGGCGATCGCACCAAGCGTGTTGGCGGTGTAGACGCGCGCAGCGTCGCGGCCGATTGTGGATGCGCCGCCGCCGGCGACCTCCAGCGCGAGCGGAAACGTCGCACCGAGCGCGAGCGTCATCGGCAGCAGCAGGAGCGCGGTGCCGAACGCCTGGGTCACGACCACCCGCGTGAACGCGGCGGCAGGGTCGGCCACTTGGGCGGCAACGATCAACGGCATGCGCGTGGCCGCCACCCACGCGGCGCCGCTCGCCGCGATCGCGCCGGTAACGAGCATGGCGGCGAGCCAGACGGCGGGTTGCTGGACGCGGCGCGCGAGGCGCGTGCCGAGCGCGGATCCAATCGCCAGCCCGGTGATGAACGCCGCGGCCATCGTCGCGAACGCATACGTCGTCGGTCCGATGACGAGCGCAAGCAACCGGGTCCAGGCGACTTCGTAAATGAGCGCCGCGAAACCGGAGAGCGCCGCCGCCGCGCACGCGAGCCCAGGCGTCGGCGACACGATCGGAAGAAACCGCGAAGAACCCGGAAAAAACCGCCGAGAACGCTGAGAGCGCAGAGAAGCCTTTTTGTTTTTCTTCAAAGAAGATTGCTCTGCGATCTCTGCGTGCTCTGCGGTTTCTTCTGTCCGTGACGCCAGCCACCAGGCGCCGGCGGCGGCGATGACGTTCAGCAGGACGCCGACCCAGGTCGTCGCGCGGAGACCGATCGCCGGGATCAGGAAGAAGCCGGCGGCGATGGCGCCGGCCGCGGCGCCGGCGGTGTTCACCGCGTACAGCACGCCGGCGGCCTGGGGGGCCCGCCCCCCCTTGGCGTACCACTCGGCGGCGATCGGAAACGTGGCGCCCATCGCGGCCGCGGGAATGCCGAGCAGCGCGAGACTGATGGCGACGCGCACCACCGCGAATTGTGTGGGCGCGCTGCCGTCCGCGTACGCCCACGCCAGCAACGGGACCGACGCGGCCAGCGCCACGGGCAGCAGCAGCGCGGAGATCGCGACGATGATTTCGAGGATCGCGTACGCGCGGAGGCCGGTCGGCCGCCTGTCCTGAGCGAACTCGCCGTCCGGCCGGCTCGCGTCGCGCGAGCCGAAGGAGCCGGCGTACCAGGCGCCGACCGCCAGACCGCCCATGAACGCGGCGAGCACCGTGCTGGCCGCGGCGACCGTGTGCCCGAGCTGGAGCGTGAGCAGCCGCGTCCAGGTGACTTCGTACACAAGTGCCGCCGCTCCGGACGCCGCATAGAAGAGGACGAAGGCGCGCCGCCCGGGGACCATGGCTAAAGTTAGAACGAAAAAGTCAAAAGTCAAAAGGCAAAAGAAAAACCGGCGGCCGGGTTGCCCCAACCGCCGGCCCCACGAATTCTGAATTCCGAATTCTATGTTCTGAATTCTAAAAGTCGAACTTGAAGCCGATCTTCAGGACGCGCGGCGCGACGATTTCCTGAATGCGCCCGAAGTACGCGACCGTCTTCCTGGCCGCGTCGAACGCCGCCTGGGTGGCGTTGTTCCGTGTCACCGTGCCGAAGCTGCTCTGGCCCGCGCTCGAGTTGAGCACGTTGTGCAGTTCGGCGACGAGCGACGCGCGGTGGCGGCCGAAGCGGACGCCCTTGTCGGCGCGCAGCGACAGGAGGCTGATCATATCCGCGAGATAACTGCCGCGCTGTTCCACCAGCAATGTGGTGGTGCCCTGTGCCAGCCCGACGCTCAGCGTGCGATCGCGCGGCAGGCCGGTCAGTGCCTGGTAGTTCGCGCCGAGGTTGAGGCCCCAGGGCGCCTGATAGCTGCCGAGCAGCTTGAAGGCGTGCGGCTGATCGTTGGCGCCGCGGCCGGTCGCCATGCCTTCGGTGAGGTTGTTCGGATCGGTGAAGTCGAGCACGCGGTCGCCGTCGAGCCGGGACCACACATACGACCCCTGCATCTGCCAGTGGTTCGACATGCGCTTGCCGAGCGAAATCTCGAGCGCCTTGTACCGCTGCGTGCAGCTCACCGAGACGTTGTTGCCACAGTTGGTGTGGAGGAACGCATCCTTGCCGAGGTACGCCGGGACCACGTTGTAGAACGTCAACTGGCGATCGTCGGCGGTGGTGCGGACGTTGTCCGGGCCGGGATCGAGGAACGAACCGGCCACGTACGCGCTCGTCGGGATCCCGACGTTCTGATTGACGGTGGCATCGTTGAACCAGCGCTGGATCCAGTCCACGCTGAACGACACGTTGTTCATGAGCTCGCGCTGGAACGCGAACATGATCTCGTCGTTCTTCGGGTCCTTCAGGTTGGGATCCATCGTGTTCGACCGGGTCACGAACTGGCTCTTCAGCGCGCCCAGTTCGTTAATGTCGACGACGTTGTTGCTGTTGAGATCGCCCCTCCAGGCGTAGGTGGCGACACCGGCCGTGTTGATGCTGTTGCCGTTGATGACGTCGTACTCGTCCGTGTACATCGACTCGTAGTACCGGCTGTAGCTCGCCTTCGCGACGTTCTTGCCGTCCTCGGTCAGCTTGAACACGACGCCGAGCCGGGGCGCCAGCGTGTTCCAGCTGTACGGCGGCTTGACTTCAGGAAACGACTGATTACAGGCCGCGCAGAGCGCGCCCCACTGGGTGCCGCCGTTGCTCTGGGCCGGAATCAGGCCGTCGTAGAACGACCAGCGCAGGCCGAGGTTGAGCGTGACCCGGGAGTAGCTGGCGCGGTCCTGCACGAAGCCGGCAAAGTTACGCATCTTCGTCTGTCGCGTCAGCGGCGAGTTGTAGAGGAATACCTCGGAAGGCACGCAGCCGGTCTTGACCGTCGAGTTGCACGTGGTGCCGTCCGCCGTGCTCGTGTACCGCAACCGCGCATCGCCCTGGATGAGAAACGTGTCGGTGCCGGTCGGCGTCCACCAGTTTTCGAAGCCGGTCTTCAGCTGGTGGCTCGCGCCGAGGAAGCCGTCGATGTAGCGCGTCAGACCGATGTTGGTCTGGTGTCGGTAGGCGTCCCGGATGCGCTGCCCGGTCGGCTCCGGGCCGTCGATGTAGATACCCGTCGTGATGTTGAACGTCGACGGGTGCTGCTGGCCTGCCGACAGCGCGTTGAACTCGTCGGACCAGGTGCTCGGCCAGTGCATGTGGAAGTAGGTGGACGACACTTCCAGGAACGTGTTCTGGCCCATCACCGACGTCCAGTTCGCGTTGATGAGGTTCTTCGGCGATTCCTGGCGCAGCGTGTTCTCCGGAAGCGGTTGGCAGGTGGTCGCTCCGCAGCCGGCGTTACGATGCGGCTGGAACTTCCGGTTGTACGTCCAGAACGCCGAAATCTGGTTGTTCCTGTTCGCCTGGTACTTGGTGCTCGCCGTGTAGTTGCGCAGGTTCGAGTCGAACGGGTTGGTCAGGCTGCCGTCGGCGTTGACGGTGGTGTAGCTGGCCGTCGCTTCCGCGGTCGAGTAGTTCCGGAACGATCCGAACCACCACAGCCGATCCTTGAGGAACGGTCCGCCGAAGCTGGTGTTGAGGTCCTTCAGCGAGCGCAGCGTGGGGTCGGTGACGCCCTGCGCACGCAGGTCGTCGGTGACGTTGTTGCCGGTAAAATGATCCCAGATGCCCTTGCCGGTGATGCTGTAGTTCACGTCGCCCTTGACGGTGTTGCCGCCGCTTTTCGGGATGACGTTGATGTTCGCGCCGCCGCCGCCGCCCACTTCGGCGCCCATCGCCGCCGTGTCCACCGAGATTTCTTCGGCCGACCCGAAGTCCATGTAGTACATCGATCCGTAGTTCTGGGGCGTGTCCGCCGTGACGCCGTAGTAGTTGAGGTTGTAGGTGCTGGCGCCGTGCGCCACCATGCCGGTCGACGTGGCAGCGTTCAGCCCGCCCGGATCCTGCCGGCCCATCGTCATGCCGGGGAGGACGGTCGTCGATCCGAAGATCGTGCGGGAGGTGGGCACGGCCGTCAGGATTTCCTGCGACAGGCGCGCGCCGACTTTCGTGTTCTCGACGTCGATGGTCGGCGACGAGCCGGTGACCGTGACCGTTTCCTGCAGCGACGCGAGCTTCATCGTGGCATCCACGGTCACCGTCTGCCGCACCGGGACGATGATGTCCTGGCGGACGAGCGGCGCGAAGCCGGCGAGCTCGAACTTCATGCCGTAGGTCCCGGTGTTGACGCCGGGGAAGCGGTACACGCCGCGCTCGTTGCTGACCGCGGTCGGCGTACCCATCACGGCCGGGCCGCTCAGCGTGACCGTGACGCCGGGCAGCGCGCCGCCCTGATCGTCGGTAATCTTGCCGACCAGCTCGCCGAATGTCTGGCCCGTCTGCGCCGCGGCCGGCGCGAGGCCGAACGCCGAAACAATCGCCACTGCCGCAAGCACTCGAAAGATCGTGCGTGTCACAGGTGTCCTCCTCGAAAACGAAATAACTCGAAATGTCTCTTCAACAGAAAGAATATGCGTGTACGGGCCGGTTGGCACCAAGAAAACTCACGGTCCAGTTCTGACCAGGAGCCGAATCCGGGTAATTGGATTGTCGAGTCCGGGTTCGCACTGGCGGACCATTTCGCCGGGGTTCTGCCGCGTTGTACAGTGTGGCTTGCTGTTTTCATCTTCCTAACTGACGGAGGTCGACGTGCTGCGATCCGTGTTTTCGAGCGGGCTGGTGCTCGCGCTGGCGGTTGGTGTGGTTCACGCGCAGAGCGGGTCGCCGTCGCCCGGTGACCTGTTGAAGGATCCCGCGGTCAAGGCTGCGATCGACGCCGTGAGAGCGACCGAGGCGCAGACGATCGCGGACCAGATCCGCTTCTGCGAGATTCCCGCGCCCTCGTTCAAGGAGGACGTGCGAGGCCAGGAACTGAAGCGCGTGTTTCAGCAACTGGGCCTGCAGAACGTCCGGGTCGACAAGGTCGGCAACATCCTGGGCGATTATCCGGGCGCGGCTGCGCATCCGCATCTTGTGCTGGGCGCGCACCTCGACACGGTGTTCCCCGAGGGAACCGACGTCAAAGTGAAGCGCGAGGGCGCGATCCTGCGCGGCCCCGGCATCGGCGACGATTGCCGCGGCCTGGCCGTGATGGTCGCCACCATTCGCGAGATGAAGAAGGCCAATGTGAAGACGCCGGGCTCGATCACGTTCGTGGCCAACGTCGGCGAGGAAGGGCTAGGCGATCTGCGCGGCATGAAGGAGCTGTTCAAGGTGACGCTAAAGGACCAGATCGATCGCTTCGTGTCGATCGACGGGACCGGCGTGCACGTGACCAATGTCGCCGTCGGCAGCCACCGGTATCGGGTGACATTCAAAGGCCCGGGCGGCCACAGCTTCGGCGCATTCGGGCTCGCCAATCCGATGGGCGCCATGGGCCGCGCGATCGCGAAGATCCAGGAGATGCAGGTGCCCAGGCAGCCGCGGACGACGTTCAACGTCGGCCGGACCGGCGGCGGCACGTCGGTCAACTCGATCCCGTTCGACGCGTGGATCGA
>Ga0315281_10005364_pt1 | contig 18388 bp, 13 predicted proteins | sample YL17G07_0_MG_FD_204540 | JGI IMG/M metagenome (GOLD analysis project Ga0315281, IMG submission 204540) | Sediment microbial communities from Yellowstone Lake, YNP, Wyoming, USA - YL17G07_0 | ecosystem: Environmental > Aquatic > Freshwater > Lake > Sediment | place: USA: Wyoming | collected...
CGAGTCCAACCCTTCGCGCTCCTGGTCTTCCGGCGCGCGCAGGCCGATGACCAGATCGGTGATCTTGTAGGAAATCGCAGCCACGACACCCGACCAGACCAGCGTCGTGCCCACGCCCCAGGCTTGGGAGACGAACTGCGTCGCGATCGAATAATCCGGCGCCACGGCGTTGGCAACGTAGTCGTAGACGCCGGTGCCGCCAAGCGACGGCGCGCAGAATATCGCCGTGCCGAGTGCGCCGGTGATTCCGCCGATGCAGTGCACGCCGAATACGTCGAGTGAATCGTCGTAGCCGAAGACGTGCTTGAGCCAAACGACCGCCCACAGGCAGATCACGCCGGCAAGGATGCCCAGCACAATGGCGCCCATCGGGCCGACGAAACCGCAAGCCGGCGTAATGGCGACCAGACCGGCAACCGCGCCCGATGCAATGCCGAGCATGGTCGGCTGACCGCGCACCGACCATTCCACGAACATCCACGCCATCGCGGCGGCCGCCGTTGCGAGCAGCGTATTGACGAAGACCATCCCGGCGAAGCCGGTGGCCTCGAGGTTGGAGCCGACGTTGAAACCGAACCAGCCCACCCACAGCAGCGAAGCACCGATCATGGTCATGGTCAGGTTGTGCGGCGGCATGGCTTCCTTGTTGAAACCGATCCGCTTGCCGATCATCAGGCATCCGATCAGGCCGGCAATGCCGGCGTTGATGTGCACAACCGTTCCACCCGCAAAGTCCAGTGCACCCTTCTGCCAGACGAATCCACCTGTCGCCGAAGCCTTGGCGGCCGCATCCGCGGTCGTGAACGCATCGGGACCGGCCCAGTACCACACCATGTGAGCGATCGGCAGGTACGAGAACGTGAACCACAGCACCATGAACAGCAACACGGCAGAGAACTTAACGCGTTCCGCAAAGGCGCCGATGATCAGTGCCGGCGTGATTGTGGCGAAGGTCAGCTGGAAAGCGATGTAGATATATTCAGGAATGACAACGCCTTTGCTGAAGGTTGCCACCGTCGAATCCGGTGTGACCCCTCTCAGAAACGCGCGACTCAAGCCGCCGAAAAATGGGCCTCCTTCGGTGAAGGCAATGCTGTAACCATAGATCGCCCACAGCAGCGCGATCAGGCAGAAAGTTGCGAACACCTGAATCAGCATCGAGAGCATGTTCTTCGAACGAACCATGCCACCGTAGAACAGCGCCAGACCGGGGATGGTCATCAGGATAACCAGCACCGTGGCGACGATCATCCAGGCCGTGTCACCCTTGTTCGGCACCGGAGCCGGCGCCGCTGCCGGGGCAGCCGCCGCAGCGGGGGCCGTTGCGGTGTCCGCTGCCTTCGCTTCGTCGGCATAGGCCGGCACGGACAATGCAACGCTTGCGCACAGAGCCAGAAGCATCAGAATCTTTCTAATCATGACATTCTCCCTATATCGCGTCCGCGCCCGTCTCGCCGGTGCGGATGCGGACAACCTGTTCGAGGTCGAACACGAAGATCTTGCCGTCGCCGATTTTCCCGGTGTTGGCGGATTTTTCGATGGCCTCGATCACCTGATCCAGCAGCTCGGTCTTGATCGCAGCTTCGATCTTGACCTTGGGCAGGAAGTCCACGACGTACTCGGCGCCGCGGTAAAGCTCGGTATGGCCCTTCTGCCGGCCGAAGCCCTTGACTTCGGTCACCGTGATCCCCTGCACGCCGATGGCGGACAAGGCATCACGCACCTCGTCAAGCTTGAACGGCTTGATGACTGCGGTAACTAGTTTCATGATTTCTCCAATTGGCTTTGCAGGTTGAAACGTCCGCACAGACGGCGAGAGGATTTTTTCTCAGCATGGCGAAGACCCCTCAGTGATGACCTCGACAACAACAAGGCAACGAACCCAAAAACAGCTGCGAAAGGCGTCAGCACTTAGCGTGCCAAACCAGAAGTTCTTTTTAGTTAATGCGTTACAGAAACTCTTCAGAATGGACAGGGCAGAGCCGCACCAAGCGAGTGCGCCGACCGGGCCCTTCGCACCCAAGCAGTGCGAAGGGGATTTCGAGCCGCGTTTTGCTACACTCCACGGCAAGAAGGAGGTGTGCCCTTGGAAACCCGGTTTCTGGACGAATTGAACAAAAAGGTCAGCGATCTCATCGCCGCCTCGCCCGCCAAGGATGTTGAAAAGAACCTGCGCGCGCTGATGTCGAGTGCCTTTTCCCGGCTCGATCTGGTGACCCGCGAGGAATTCGACATTCAGCAGGAAGTGCTTGGCCGCACCCGCGAGAAGCTGCAGCAGATGGAGGCGCGGGTTACGGAACTGGAGAGAGGTCAGGCGGGCGGCGAGAGGCGAGAGCAGTGAACATCATCGCAGCAGAGCAACCGCTGCCGGGGCCGGACTTGGCCTGCCCATTCCTGATTCCTATCCTCGCACCTTATGGCCGAAGGCCGGTATCCTCGGGGCGCGCCTCGCACCTCGCGCCTCGCGGCTGACGTGTCTCTCGCCGTTCTGTACAGCCGGGCGCTCGTCGGCATGGAAGCGCCCCCGGTTACGGTGGAAGTCCATCTCGCCAATGGCCTGCCCAGCTTTACGATCGTCGGGCTTCCCGAAATGGAAGTGAAGGAGAGCAAGGATCGCGTGCGCTCCGCGCTGTTGAATTGCCGGTTCGAATTTCCTGCGCGCCGCATCACGGTGAACCTGGCCCCCGCGGATTTGCCCAAGGAGAGCGGCCGCTTCGACCTGCCGATCGCATTGGGAATACTCGCGGCTTCCGGGCAGATCCCCGGCGAAAAACTTGTCGAGTATGAATTCGCCGGTGAGCTTGCGTTGACCGGCGAACTGCGGCCCATCCGTGGCGCGCTGGCCATGACCTACAACGCGCATCGCTCGGGTCGCGCTTTTGTATTGCCGGTCGACAGCGCAATCGAAGCGGCGCTGGTCAGGGACGCGCGTGTATATCCGGCGGCCACCCTGTTGAAGGTCTGCGCGCACCTGGCCGGTCGCGAGACGCTTGCCGCTTCTGCGCCGGCGCCTGTGCCGGCGGAACATGAGGTGGCGGATCTCGCCGAAGTGAAAGGCCAGTTGCAGGCCAAGCGTGCGCTCGAAGTTGCCGCAGCGGGCGGCCACAGCATGCTGATGGTGGGACCGCCGGGTACCGGCAAAACCATGCTCGCGGAACGCTTTGCCGGCATCCTGCCGCCGATGACCGAGGAAGAAGCGCTGGTCTCCGCCGCAATGCAGTCGCTGGGCAGTTCAGGTTTCGATGTGCGCAACTGGAAGCGCCGTCCCTATCGTTCACCGCATCACACGGCGTCGGCGGTCGCGCTGGTGGGCGGTGGCAGCAATCCGCGCCCCGGCGAGATCTCGATGGCGATGCACGGCGTCCTGTTCCTCGACGAATTGCCCGAATTCAATCGCGATGTGCTGGAAGTCCTGCGCGAACCGCTGGAGTCCGGAAAGATCAGCATCTCGCGCGCCGCGCGGCAGGCGGAGTTTCCAGCGCGCTTTCAGTTGCTGGCCGCCATGAATCCGTGTCCGTGCGGTTTTCTCGGCCACTATTCCGGCAAGTGCCACTGCACGCCGGATCAGGTCACGCGTTATCGCAATCGCATCTCCGGCCCGCTGCTCGACCGCATCGACCTGCACATCGAGGTTCCGGCCGTACCCGAGAAAGATCTCGGTTTACGCCCGTCCGGCGAGCCGAGTGCCGCCATACGCGAGCGCGTGACGGCAGCGCGCGAGCGCCAGCTCGCACGGCAGGGGCAACCGAATGCCCACCTTTCGGTCAGGCAAATCGGGGAACACTGCATGGCCGAGGCGGACGCCGATCAGCTCGCGCGCAAGGCGATCAGCGCGCTGGGGTTATCGGCGCGTGCCTACCACCGCATCCTCAAGGTGGCGCGGACCATTGCGGATCTGGGCGGCGCCTCAGGCATATCCGCGACGCACGTGGCAGAAGCCGTTCAGTACCGGCGCTACGAGCGGGTTTGATCCGGCTCCGGAATCTGCTGTGAGGCGCGCGCGGATTGACACGGCGGCCCCTTCCGGCTACCTTCCGAATGCGCCGATTTGACACTCAGCTTGCGGGCGCTTAATAAATGCCGCTAAAGCGTGACAGACCCGTCCCGCTCCAGCGAACGGGTTTTTTATCGTTGACGATCGCATGACCCCTCGCACTCCATTGCTGCACAGCCTGCTCGGCGAGCGCATCCTTGTTCTCGATGGCGCGATGGGCACCATGATTCAGGGTCATGGACTGGACACCGGCCACTACCACGGCGAGCGTTTCCACGAGCACGGGTGCGATCAGAAGGGCAACAACGACCTGCTGACGCTCACCCAGCCGCAGATCATCCGCGGCATCCACGCCGCCTATCTGGATGCCGGCGCGGATATCGTCGAGACCAATACGTTCAACTCGAATGCCGTGTCGATGGCCGACTATGGCATGACGGAATTGGTGTACGAGCTCAATAGCGCCGGGGCCCGCCTGGCGCGCTCCGCAGCGGACGAATTCTCCGGCAGGACGCCCTCCCAGCCGCGCTTCGTCGCCGGGGTGCTTGGCCCCACCAGCCGCACCGCGTCGCTGTCGCCGGACGTCAATGATCCGGGTTTCCGCAACATATCTTTCGACGAACTGGTGGCCTGCTACCTCGAATGCGTGCGCGGGCTGGTGGACGGCGGCGTCGATCTGCTCATGGTCGAAACCGTATTCGATACCCTGAACTGCAAGGCGGCGCTGTTCGCGATCGACGACTATCTCGGGCGGAACAGCCTGTACTTGCCGTTGATGGTATCCGGCACGATTACCGATGCCAGCGGCCGTACGCTCTCCGGCCAGACCACCGAAGCGTTCTGGAATTCGATCTCGCATGCCCGCCCCTTCGCGGTCGGACTGAATTGCGCGCTCGGCGCCAAGGACCTGCGCCCGTACATCGAAGAGCTGTCCAAGGTCGCGGACGTCCACACCAGCCTGCACCCGAATGCCGGGCTGCCGAACGCGTTCGGCGACTATGACGAGACGCCGGCGTACACCGCGTCTTTCCTGAGGGAATTCGCGCACGCGGGGTTCCTTAACATTGCCGGCGGTTGCTGCGGCACAACGCCCGCGCACATCAGGGCGGTGGTCGAAGCATTGAAAGGCGTGGCACCGCGCCAGGTTCCCGTAATCGACAAGAAGCTGCGGCTCTCCGGACTGGAGCCGCTCAACATCGGCGACGACTCGCTGTTCGTGAATGTCGGCGAGCGCACCAACGTCACCGGCTCCAGGGCTTTTTCGCGCCTGATTCTGGCCGGCAATTACAGCGAAGCGCTCGCGGTGGCGCGCAGTCAGGTCGAGAGCGGGGCGCAGATCATCGACGTCAACATGGACGAAGCCATGCTGGATTCGAAGAAGGCGATGACCACCTTCCTCAATCTCGTCGGCTCGGAACCGGACATCGCGCGCGTACCGGTGATGATCGATTCCTCGAAATGGGAGGTCATCGAGGCCGGACTCAAGTGCGTGCAGGGCAAGTGCGTGGTGAACTCGATCAGCATGAAGGAAGGCGAAGCCGAGTTCCTGCGCCAGGCGCGGCTGCTGCGCCGCTATGGCGCAGCGGCGGTCGTCATGGCCTTCGATGAGAAGGGCCAGGCCGACACGCTGGCCCGCCGCATCGAGATTTGCACCCGCGCCTATGCGCTGCTGGTGAAGGAAGCGGGCTTTCCGGCCGAGGACATCATTTTCGATCCGAATATTTTTGCCATTGCAACCGGGATCGAAGAGCACAGCAACTACGCCATCGACTACATCGAGGGCACTCGCGCCATCACGAAGGCGTTGCCGCATGTCAGGATAAGCGGCGGGGTTTCCAATATTTCGTTCTCATTCCGCGGCAATGATCCGATCCGCGAAGCAATTCATACCGCGTTCCTTTTCCATGCCATCAAGGCCGGCATGACGATGGGCATCGTGAACGCCGGCCAGCTCGGCGTCTACGAGGAAATTCCGAAGGACTTGCTGGAGCGGGTCGAGGATGTGCTGTTCAACCGCCGACCGGATGCGACCGAGCGCATGGTCGATTTTGCGGAGAGTTACAAGGGCGAGGCCAGGATCGCGATTGAAGATCTGTCCTGGCGCGAGGGCACCGTGGACCAGCGCATCACCCACGCGCTGGTTCGAGGGATCAACACCTACATCGTCGCGGATACCGAGCAGGCGCGCCTGCAGTTTCCCTATCCGATCCAGGTCATCGAAGGTCCGCTGATGGCGGGCATGAATGTCGTCGGCGACCTGTTCGGTGCCGGCAAGATGTTCCTGCCCCAGGTGGTGAAGTCGGCGCGTGTCATGAAGGAAGCGGTCGCGCATCTGATTCCGTTCATCGAGGCGGAGAAGGCAAGGTCCGGGACGGTGGGCCAGAGCAAGGGCAAGATCGTCATCGCGACGGTGAAGGGCGATGTCCACGATATCGGCAAGAACATCGTCTCGGTCGTCCTCCAATGCAACAATTTCGACGTGGTGAATCTGGGTGTCATGGTGCCGGCGGAGAAAATCCTCAGGACCGCGCGGGAGGAGAACGCCGACATCATCGGGCTTTCGGGCCTCATCACGCCTTCGCTGGAGGAGATGGCCCACGTGGCGAAGGAAATGGAGCGCCAGGGATTCCGTGTTCCCTTGTTGATCGGCGGTGCAACGACCTCGCGGGTGCATACCGCCGTAAAGATAGAGCCCAATTACTCCGGCCCGACGGTGTGGGTGCCCGATGCGTCGCGCAGTGTCGGTGTGTGTACCAGCCTGTTGTCGCGGGAATTGCGCGACGACTTCATACGCAGAATAAAAAACGAGGCGGAGAAAACGCGCAGTCAGCACAAAGGCAAGAAAGGCCAGGGGCCGCACTACCCGATCGCGGAAGCGCGCCGTCACGGCCTGAAAACCGACTGGCAAAAATATGTGCCGCCGGTGCCGGTCCTCACCGGGGTCAAGGTATTCCGCGACTATCCGCTGGCAGAAATAGCGCACGTCATCGACTGGACGCCGTTCTTCCAGACCTGGGAACTGGCGGGGCGTTACCCCGCGATCCTGCAAGACACGATCGTCGGCGAGGCAGCGCGCAATCTGTTCGATGATGCGCGGAAGATGCTGGCGCGCATCATCGAAGAGAAATGGCTGGGCGCGGCGGCGGTGATCGGGCTGTTTCCGGCCAACAGCGTAGGCGACGACGTCGAAGTCTACGCGGACGAGGCGCGCGCGAAAGCCGCCGCGACTTTCCATTTTCTGCGGCAACAGATGGTCAAGCCGCCGGACAAGCCGAATCAATGCCTCGCCGATCTGGTGGCGCCAAAGGATTCGGGCGTGCGCGACTATATCGGCGCCTTTGCCGTGACCGCCGGCATCGGCATCGACGAGCGCGTCGCGGCTTACGAACGCAGGCACGACGATTACAGCGCGATCATGCTCAAGGCGCTGGCCGACCGGCTGGCGGAAGCCTTCGCCGAACTCATGCATCGGCGCGTGCGCCGGGAATTCTGGGGCTATGCCGGCGATGAGGCATTGAGCGTCGAGGAAATCATCGCGGAGAAATATCGCGGCATCCGCCCGGCTCCGGGTTATCCCGCCTGTCCGGAGCATACCGAGAAAGGCTTGCTGTTCTCATTGCTGAACGCACCGGCCGAGGTCGGCATGACGCTGACGGAATCATTCGCGATGCTGCCGACGGCAGCGGTAAGCGGCTTCTACTTCTCTCATCCCGGGTCGCAGTACTTCGCCGTGGCCAAAATCGATCGCGACCAGGTCGAGGACTATGCCCGACGCAAGGGCGTGAGCCTGCAGGAAATAGAGCGCTGGCTGGCGCCAAATCTAGCGTACGAACCCGACGCCAAGCTCGCGGCGTGAGCAGTCCCGGAGGGCGATCTCGCACCGGTGTCGGCCACCGGGGCAATTTCCCGGGGTAACATGGCAGCGTAAGGATCTTGCGAACGCGGGCAAATATGCAGGGGTCGACTTTTTCGATAGGGCGTCGGACCGCCGGGCTGGCCGGTGCGGTGCTCTTGCTGGGCGCAGGCACGGCGGCGGCAGAGCGCCTGCACAAGTACACGGTTGCCATCGACCCCGAACTGTCCACGCTGAGTATTCGCGCCTGCTTCGACGGTGTTGCGCCGTCCACCTTATCCGCCGAGTCGCTGGACGCCACGCTTGCCCTGATCGACATGCGCGTGGAGAGCACTCGCAAATCCATCGAGCCCAGCGGCGCGGTAAACCTGAAAACCGTGCCTGAAAACGGGTGTGTGCTTTATCGGGTGAACGTTTCCCATCCGATCAGGCAGCATGATCGCACCGGCGACAAGATCCATCATCTCGGCAAAGACCTGCTGACAGCGGTCGGCATCTGGCTGTGGCGGCCGGAAACACTGGCGGCGGACGAAGACATCGAAATTGCGTTTGAACTGCCCGAGGGCGTTGCCGTATCCGCGCCGTGGCGGCCGGTTTCGGTAAACGCCGAGCGCGCCGTATTCCGCACCGGCCGCAGTCCCCACGACTGGCCGGCGTCGGTGGCGTTCGGCCGCTTCAGCGAAAGGGAGATCCGCGTCGGTGCGGCACGACTGCGGCTCGCGGTGCTGGACGCCGCGCCGGCCGCGGACGTCGAGCAGATACAGGCCTGGATCGAGGACTCCGCGCGAATGGTGGCGGGCCTGTACGGGCGCTTTCCGCAATCCCAGGCGCAGATTCTGGTTGCACCCGGGGCGCGCGGCAATGAACCGACGCCGTGGGCCTATGTCGTACGCGGGGGCAGTCCCGCCGCGCATTTCTTCATCAATCAACGGCGACCCATGAAGGAGTTCTTCGAAGACTGGACCGCCGTGCATGAGCTCTCGCACCTCTTGTTGCCGTACGTCAACTCCGACGATATCTGGCTGTCCGAGGGCGTCGCAACGTATTACCAGAACGTGCTGCGCGCGCGTGGCGGCCGAATGACCGCTGCAGAGGCATGGCAGCGATTGCACGCGGGTTTCGTACGCGGCATGCAAAGCGCGCGCGGACGCACGCTCGCGCAGGCGACGGAGAGCATGTATCGCGACGCCACTCATCTGCGCGTGTACTGGGAAGGCGCCGCAATGCTGCTGATGGCCGACGTACGTTTGCGGCAGATGACGGCCGGCAATCAGTCCCTGGATACGGCGCTGGCGGCATTGAATGACTGCTGCCGGGCGACGGATAGAGCCTGGAGTGCGCGCGAGCTGTTCGACAGGCTCGACGAGGCGACCGGTACCCGCGTTTTCAGCGAGATCTACGATCAGCATGTAGCGTCGAGGAACTTTCCCGACCTTGCGCAGACTTACCGCGCGCTGGGCGTCGGCATCGGCGCAAACGGCATCGAACTCTCGAGCAACGACAGGGAAACGCGTTTGCGCGATGCGATCATGGCAAGCGGTGCGCGGGTCGGCAGCGAGATCCCCGGGGGGACTGAACGATGATGGCCGACGCGTTGATCGCGTACCTGCATTACGTTGTGATGATCTCGATCGCGGTGGTTCTGGTCGTCGAGCATGGGGTCTGCATGCCCGGCATGCCCGGCAGTCGCATCCGCCTGCTCGCGCGTCTCGATCTGCTGTATCTGGGGCTGGCGATGCTGGCTCTTGCAAGCGGAACGGCGCGCGTCGTCTGGTTCGGCAGGGGTGCGGCGTTCTATCTGCACAATCCGGTCTTCTACATCAAAGTCGCGCTGTTCCTCGCCGTCGGTCTGATCTCCATTCCGCCGACGCTGCAGGTTATGCGCTGGATGCGCAGGCTGAATTCCGGCGCCGCGAACGTGGTTGCGGATTATGAGGTGCTCCGGGTTCGTCGTCTTATCCGCATCGAACTGACTTTATTCGCCCTCATTCCACTGATGGCGACGCTGATGGCCCGCGGCATCGGCATGCACCCTGCCGCCCAATGACCCGCCTTGTGCCTATTTTCTCCTCGGGCATGCGCGCCGGCATGCTCACGGCTGCGTCCTGGATGCTGATAGGCACGGCGGCACAGGCGGCCTCGCCGCATCGCTACGAAGTCAGCGTCGACGAGTCGCTCGAGCGCATCGCTGTGCGCGCCTGTTTCGGCGGCAAAGCGCCGGATGCACTGGTCGCAGAGTCCGATGGCGCAAGGTTCTATCTCGAGTCGATGCGGCTCGGGGGACGGCTGCTCGAACCGGCCGGCGACAGAGTGAACCTTGGCGCGGTGCGCGAAGACGCCTGCGTGGAGTATCAAGTGAAACTGCAACCGGCGCAAAGCCGGGCACAAACCGGCGGCCCGGAAACCCGCCGGGTCGGTCGCGATATGCTGACTTCGATCGGCGACTGGTTGTGGCGTCCGCAGGATCAAGAAACCGACCTGGAACTGCGCTTTCAGTTGCCGCCCGGCGTGGAAGTTTCCGCCCCCTGGCGACGCCATACGGAAACCGACGGGCGACCGCTGTTCCTGGTCGGGGCGACGCCCCGCGACTGGCCGGGCGTCGTGGCCTTCGGACATTTTGCGCGGCGCGATGTTCAGGTGCCGGGCGCGGTCCTGCATCTGGCCCTGCTCGATGGCCCCGCGCCGGCGCAACAGGCGCAATTGGAAAAGTGGATCGAACTTACCGCGCACAACGTCGCTCTGCTGTACGGCCGATTTCCGGTCGCATCGCTGCAGGTCGTGGTGGCGCCGACTGCGCGCGGCAGCGGTCCGGTTCCCTGGTCCTATGTTTCCCGGGGCGGCGGCCCCGCAGTGCACCTTTTCATCAATTCCGCGCGTCCGTCCGGGGACTTCGATCGCGACTGGAGCCTGACCCACGAAATGTCGCATCTTTTCCTGCCCTATGTCGTGTCGCGCGACGCCTGGCTGTTCGAGGGCCTGCCGACTTATTTGCAGAATGTGTTGATGGCGCGGGGCCGGGCGACCAGCGTGGAGGAGGCCTGGCGGCGAATGCAGTCGGGGTTTCAGCGCGGTGCGCGCACGGCGCCGAACTTGAGTCTTGCGCGGGCAAACGAGCGCATTGGCTACGAAGGCATCTATCAGCGCGTGTACTGGGCAGGGGCTGCGCTGATGCTCGCCGCCGACTTGCAGTTGCGCAGCCGCAGCGACGGGCGGCACTCGCTCGACACGGCGCTGGAGCAACTGTCGCGTTGTTGCGCGTCCGCGGAGCGGCGCTGGAACGCGCAGGAAATCATCGCCCGGCTCGACGCAGTGACCGGCATGACGGTGCTCGGCGATCTGGTGCGCGCCCAGTTCGAGGCCGAGGGCTTTCCCGACTACGAAGCGGTCCTGGCGCGTGCCGGCGTGCAGGTCGAGGGCACGCAAGTGCAATTCGATGCTTCGGCGCCCTGGGCGGCCGAACGCGATGCGCTGATGCGCCCGTCAGCCATCGCGCCGCGCTGAGTGCATCACACCTGATAGAAGTTTTGGCCATTACCACGAATGGCACGAAGGATTCTTTTCACCGCCAAGGACGCCAGGGACGCGAAGGAAAACCGGCGGGAGACAAGCCTTGACGGGAATGTGGAATGGCTGGCGGTTTGAGCTCGCGGGAATGGTTTTGTTCCCTGCCTCGCTTTTGCCCCTCCTTCGCGTCCCTGGCGTCCCTGGCGGTGAGTGCTTTATTTCTGCTCAGAGAGAGCTCATTGCCGTCGGTGTGGTCTGCAGGATTCCGTTACCATGGGCGCCTTTCCCGATCGATCCCGATGAAATCCGAAGAGATCTGCTTTCTGCCGGCCCGCGAGCTGGTAGGCCACATCCGCGCCCGTCAACTGTCCGCCGTCGAAGTGATGGACGCGCACATCGCGCAGATCGAGCGCGTCAATCCGGCCGTCAATGCGATTGTCACCTTTCTGCCTGAGTTGGGGCGCGAAGGCGCGCGTGCAGTGGATGCGGCGCTGGCGCGCGGCGACAACCCCGGTGCGCTGGCGGGATTGCCGGTGGCGCACAAGGATCTGATTGCCACCAAGGGCATACGCACCACGTTCGGCTCGCCGATTTTCAAGGACTTTTTGCCCGATGCCGATGCCATCATCGTCGAGCGGCTGAGAAAAGCCGGGGCGATCACGATCGGAAAAACCAATACGCCGGAGTTCGGCGCCGGATCGCAGACTTTCAATCCGGTGTTCGGCGCGACGCGCAATCCTTACGACTTGTCCAAGACCTGCGGCGGCAGCAGCGGCGGCGCCGCAGCGGCGCTGGCCTGCGGCCTGCTGCCGATCGCCGACGGCTCGGACCTGGGCGGCAGCCTGCGCAATCCGGCCAGCTTCTGCAACGTGGTCGGCTTGCGGCCTTCCGCCGGCCGCGTGCCGAACTGGCCGAGCGTTTCCGGTTGGTTCCCCCTGGCGGTGGTGGGGCCGATGGCGCGCACGGTGCAGGACGTTGCCCTGATGCTGTCCGCCATCGCCGGGCCTGACGCGCGAGCGCCGATCTCGTTACAGGATCCCGGGTCGATGTTTTCGCGCCCGCTGGAGCGCGATTTCAAGGCAGCGCGCATCGCGTGGAGCGCCGATCTCGGCGGGCTGCCGGTGGAAAGGGAAGTCACCCAAGTCATGCACGCCCAGCGCGAGACCTTCAGCAGCCTGGGTTGCATTGTCGAGGACGCGACGCCGGATCTGCGCGACGCCGATGAAATCTTCCGCGTCATGCGCGCGTGGAATTTCGAACTGTCTTTCGGGCATCTGCTGAAAACGCAACGCCATCTGATGAAAGACACCGTGACCTGGAACATCGAGGAGGGCGCGCGCCTGACCGGCGCGCAAGTCGGGGCGGCGGAAGTCAGGCGCACGCAATTGTTCCACCGCATGCGCGAGTTCATGGAAAAATACGATTTCCTGGTCGCGCCGGCGGTGCAAGTGCTGCCCTTCGATGTCGATGTGCCCTACGTGACCCGGATTAACGACGTCGAACTCGACACGTATTTCGACTGGATGCGCTCCTGCTTCTACATCACCGTAACCGGCGCGCCGGCGCTTAGCGTCCCCTGCGGATTCAGCCGCGGCGGACTTCCGGTCGGCTTGCAGATCGTCGGGCGCCATCAGGATGATTTCGGCGTGCTTCAGATCGCCCACGCTTTCGAGCAGGCCACCGGCTTCTGGAAACGGCGGCCGGCCATCGCACAGAACAAGTCATGATTTCCCGGAATTCAGCCATGCGCTCCACATCCCTATTGCGGGTACGCGGACTTGCCACGGTCTTTCTCGCGACCCTGGCGCTTTGCGCAGTTGCACAGACACCACCCGCGCAGACGCCCGCCGTGCGCAAGGATCGGATATTTCTGAAGGATGTCGAAGGCATCTGGATCAACGAGGCGTACTTGAGCGTGCTCACGACGCTGAAAAGCCCGCATGCGGCGGCAAAGCAGGCGCCGCCGGTGGTCATCGCGATCCGGCGCGAAGGCCGTGCCTATCCGATCGTGGTGACCGATTTCAACAAGGCTTCGCTGCGAGCCGTGCTCGATGTCGAGCCCGACGGCAAGCCCGGCGCCTACCGCCTGGTGGTCGGCGCCGACGACAAGCCCGTTTCGAGCGAGGACGTGAAATACATTCGATTCGAGGCAGGCAGAGGCGCACAGGGAAAAATCGACCGGCTGCGCGTTGCGGAGCCGGATTTCATGAAAGGCAAATGGGCGGAATATGTTCCGGTCGGGGGCGAACTGAGTCCGCAGCTCAACCGGCTCGTGGTTGCCGGAAACTATCGTGACGAGAAGGGCAGGGCCTGGATCTTCAACGAATCCGGCGAGGCGACCTGGCCCGAGCAAAAGTTCAACTACGAGTTGTCGTTGAACGACCCGGGCGCCAATTGCGACTATTTGCAGAGCGAAGGCGCGGCCAAGGGCATTGATGAAAAGAAGGGCATCGATGACAAGAAGGGCATCGATGACAAGAAGGGCGTCGACGACAGAAAGCGCTACGGTTACGCTTGGAAGGCCGGCAAACTATCGGTCTATCCGGCCCGGCTGGCGGGCAAGAGAGTAATGTGCGACGCCAAGCCGCTCGCCGTGCTCACGCCACAGTAAGGAGCCATCGGATTTGCCCGGATATGGCCCGGCGGCGCGCACCGGCGCCGCTATTTTCTTGAAGAACGAAAACATAATGAGGGAGGAATCATGAAACGCCTGTCAGGTCTGCTTCTTGGTTTTGCAATTCTGGGGTTGGCGGCAGTGAATTCGGCAAGCGCGGGGGACTGCGGCGGTCCGGTCACGGCCGACGAGGCGCTGGCGTCGGAAGACGCGCGCTATGCGGCGCAGACGGGCGATGACTTCGCTGCGATGCAAAAGCTCATCGGCGACGATCTCGTGTACATCCATTCGTCGGCGGTCGTGGACAGCAAGGCCAGCTACATCGATTCGATGAAGTCCGGCGCCGTCAAATATCGCGTCATGCGGCGCAGTGACGTGACGGTGCGTACCTTCGGGTGCATCGCGATTATCTCCGGGCTGGGTAACTTCGATGTGACCGTCAAGGGTCAGGATTTGGCCGTTGAAATCCGTTTCCACAGCATCTGGGCCAAGCGCGACAACGGCCTGCAGTTTGTTTCCTGGGAGGCGACCCGCACGCCGGTCAAGCAGTAAAGGTCGGTGTCAGACAGCGCGCGGCGCTCGGCGCGCATTAAGCGGGGCTTGGCATCCAAGCCCCGTTTTCATTTCCGCCATCGCGTCATCGCGCGATGGCAAGATGCAGTATCCTTTGACGGTCCCTGATCGGTACGGAGCAATGGCCACGGCCGCGAAGACCAAGAAGCGAGCGCAAGGCGTGCAGGCGGCCCTCGAGCAGGTGAGGACCTTGCTGCAAAAGCACCGGATCGTGGAAGGCATGGTTCACAAGCAGGACATGCCGCGCCACGAACTGGTGGAGTCACTCGTCCACAAACAAAACCTTGCCGAGCTGCAGAAGAAACTCGACAAGCTCCATCCAGCCGACGTTGCTTACATCCTCGAGGCGCTGCCGCTCGACGAGCGCCTGGTCGTCTGGGATCTGGTCAAGGCCGAGCGCGACGGCGAAATCCTGCTCGAGGTCTCGGATTCGGTGCGCGAGACGCTCATCGAGAACATGGATGCGCACGAGCTGGTCGCCGCCGCGGAGCAGCTTGACACCGATGAAATAGCCGACCTGGTTCCCGACCTGCCGCAGGGTGTGGTCGACGACGTCCTGCATTCCCTCTCGGTCGAGGAGCGCGAGCAGTTGCGCGCCGCCATGTCCTACGCGGAGGATTCAGTCGGCGCATTGATGGATTTCGACATGGTATCGGTGCGGGACGACGTCACCATGGAGGTCGTCTTGCGCTACCTGCGGCGCATGGATGAACTGCCCGATCACACCGACCAGGTATTTGTGGTGGATCGCGACGACCTCATCAAGGGTGTCCTGCCGATCAACAGACTGATCGTGACGGACACGGAAGTGCTGGTCGGCGCGGTGATGAATACCGAGTTCATCACGCTGTCGCCGGACGACAAAGCGCAGCAGGCGGCGCAATCGTTCGAGCGTTACGATCTGGTATCCGCGCCGGTGGTAGACCAGGCCAATCGGCTCGTCGGACGCGTGACGGTGGACGTGGTCGTCGACTTCATTCGCCGGCGCAACGAAGCGGAACAACTCAGCCATGCCGGCCTGCGCGAGGAAGAAGATATTTTTGCTTCGGTGTGGAAGAGCGCGAAGAACCGCTGGTTGTGGCTGGCGGTCAATCTCGGCACGGCGTTTTTCGCGTCGCGGGTCATCGGCGCGTTCGAGGGAACGATCGAGAAACTGGTGGCGCTGGCGACCTTGATGCCCATCGTGGCCGGCATTGCCGGAAACTCCGGCAACCAGACCACGACGCTGATCATCCGTTCGCTCGCGCTTGGGCAGGTCACGCCGGATAACGCGCGTCGTTTGATCGGCAAGGAGCTGGCGATCAGCCTGCTCAACGGCGTCGTGTGGGGCGGCGTGGCGGGCGTGTTCGCCTACCTTCTCTATCACAGCCTGGCGCTCGCCGCGGTGATGACGAGCGCGATGCTCCTCAACCTGCTGGTGGGCGCGATGGTGGGCATGATCGTGCCGCTCGTAATGCAGAAAATGGGCCGGGATCCGGCGATCGGTTCCAGCGTATTGCTGACCTTCACCACGGACAGCATGGGATTCTTCATCTTCCTTGGACTCGCCACCGCTTTCCTCGTCTGACGCATCCACCCACGGCAAGCGTGCGTATAGTGGTCCGGCGCCGCGAAATCGACCTGGAACGCCGCGGTCTCGATGTAAGTTTGCAGTGGCAGGCACGACTCAGGCGCCGTTACCGGAGGATTCAAGCATGCTCATTCGACGTTCATCCGACATCAAGTCTTCAGAAATAACCGACCCCGACCTGTTTCTCAAGCGGCGCGAGTTCATGCGTGCCGCCACCGGTCTGGTCGCAGCCGGCGGGCTCTACGGCGCGGGCATGTTCATGCCCGGCAAAGCACACGCGGGAACCAGGCTTCCGGGCGTGAAGAAGAGCGCCTACAGCGTGAACGAAACGCTGACGCCGCGCGAGGCTGTCACCAGCTACAACAATTTCTACGAGTTCGGCACCGACAAGGACGATCCCGCCGCAAACGCCGGCAAGTTCAAGACCCGGCCATGGCAGGTCAAAGTCGAAGGCGAGATCAGGAAACCGAAGACCTACGACATCGACGAGTTGCTCAAGCTCGCGCCCCTGGAAGAACGCGTTTATCGCATGCGTTGCGTGGAAGGCTGGTCAATGGTGATTCCCTGGGCCGGTTTTCCGCTGGCGGAATTGATCAAGCGCGCCGAGCCGACCGGCAATGCGAAGTTCGTCGAATTCGTGACCTTGCTCGACCCCGCTCAAATGCCGGGACAGAACGTGCGCGTGCTCCAGTGGCCTTACGTGGAGGGCCTGCGCATGGACGAAGCCATGCACCCCTTGACTTTGCTTGCGCTGGGCCTTTACGGCGAAGCATTGCCAAATCAGAACGGCGCGCCGGTGCGAGTGGTGGTGCCATGGAAGTACGGATTCAAGAGTGCCAAGTCGATCGTGCGCATCCGTTTCACCGAGCAGCAACCGAAGACGTCCTGGGAACTGGCCGGGCCGAACGAGTACGGCTTCTATTCCAACGTCAACCCGACTGTCGACCATCCGCGCTGGAGTCAGGCGAAGGAGCGCAGGATAGAAAAGCTGTCCGTGGTCGATTCGCTGTTCGACAAGAAACGCGAGACGCTGATGTTCAACGGTTACGCCGACCAGGTCGCGCAACTCTATGCTGGCATGGACCTAAAGAAAAACTTCTGAAAGAAATGTTGAACCACGGAGGACACAGAGGACACGGAGGAAAACCAGAAACGAGGAAAAACATGTGAAAGTGAAATTCAGACCCGGTGCCAGTGTGACCATCGATACCAGATTTTTATTCTCGGATATTTTTCCGTTCTTGCCCTTCCTCCGTGCTCTCCGTGTCCTCCGTGGTTCATATTTGAATTGTGAAACAGCCCAAGCCTGAAACCGTTCCCTGGATCAAGGCAGCCGTCTTCGTGGCCTGCCTGATTCCGCTTGGACATCTGGTCTGGCAGGGTTTCCGCAATCGGCTGGGCGTTAACCCGGTCGAGTACATCACCCATTCGACGGGCTGGTGGGTCCTGGCTTTCATCCTGATCACCCTGTGCGTGACGCCGCTGAGAAGGCTCACCGGGCTGCCGTGGCTTGTGCGTCTGCGGCGCATGCTCGGGTTGTTCGCCTTCTTCTACGCCAGTCTGCACTTCACTACTTACATCTGGCTGGACCAGTTCTTCGACTGGAAGGATATCGTCAAGGACATCGGCAAGCGGCCGTTCATCATGCTGGGATTTGCCGCGTTCGTGCTGCTCATCCCTCTGGCGATCACTTCCACCAATGCAATGGTGAAACGCCTCGGCGCGAAGCGCTGGCAATGGCTGCATCGATTGATCTATGTCCTGGCGGCACTGGGCGTGACGCATTTCTGGTGGCTGGTAAAAAAGGATATCACCGAGCCCTTCCTCTTTGCGGTGCTGCTCGCCATCTTGTTCATCATCCGGTTGCTGTACCTGCTGAAGCAGCAGCGTTCGGCGTCGCCTCCTGCCACGGCACGCTCTCAGGTGGCCTGATTGCAGGCTGCCTCCCTGCGGTTAGCCCACAAGAAGGTCTTCACCGCAAAGGCGCAAAGGCGCGAATACCCTCGCGATAGCGTGGAGTACCCTTTTTGGAAACGCAAAGGAATGCAAGAAAAAAACGGGAAATGGAAAATAGAATTGGGCATCCGTTCCCAAGTATCTCAAGCTTGGTTCGCACCGGGTTCATCGTCCATTGTGTCTCGCAGCCTGCGTCTTTCTTTGCGTTTCCTTTGCGCCTTTGCGGTTAGATTCTTGCCCTGGTCTTATGTCACGCAAGTTCGGTTCCGCCTTGGCCGGCTTCGGGTTACAGTTGGCGGCTAAGGAGGGTTTCGCATGCTGGTC
>Ga0315281_10005365_pt1 | contig 18386 bp, 16 predicted proteins | sample YL17G07_0_MG_FD_204540 | JGI IMG/M metagenome (GOLD analysis project Ga0315281, IMG submission 204540) | Sediment microbial communities from Yellowstone Lake, YNP, Wyoming, USA - YL17G07_0 | ecosystem: Environmental > Aquatic > Freshwater > Lake > Sediment | place: USA: Wyoming | collected...
TCGGTTTTATCATAGAAACCCTGGTACAACAGCAAAGCTCCCTACGGGGCGAGATGTGGCGTATTTGTGTTTTATGATAAAACCGAGTATAAAAAGTCCACAATGCGCATCTTAGCGATAGAAACCAGTTGCGACGAGACCGCCGTCGCCCTGCTTGAAACAAAAGAAAAATCAAAAAATATCCAAGTTGAAGTGCTTGGAAATGGTCTTCTTTCTCAAACGGGAATCCACGCGCTTTTGGGCGGTGTCGTGCCAATGCTTGCTAAGCGCGAACACTCAATTAACCTCATACCGATGCTTACTGTCGCGCTTCAGGATGCAAAAGTACTTAAACTAAAAAATAAACCTACCCCATTCGATGTAAAAACGGAAAATAAACTCCGCGCTATCTTCACTCATGAGCCGGAGCTTTTCGAAATCTTTATCGAATTCATACCAACCATCGTTCCCCCCAAAATAGATGCGATAGCCGTAACGGCAGGCCCAGGACTCGAACCTGCGCTCTGGGTCGGCATTAATTTTGCAAAAGCTCTTGAGCTCGTGTGGAAGAAACCGGTACTTGCCATAAACCACATGGAGGGACACATACTCGCTTCGCTCCTTAAAAAACAATCAAATAATAAACAACAGACAAAATATATACTCCAGATACCGGAACTTCCAATACTTGCGCTTCTCATTTCAGGCGGACATACCGAGCTCGTTGCCTCTAAAAAATTCGGTTCATACAAAATAATCGGAGAAACCAGAGATGATGCGGTCGGCGAAGCATTCGACAAGGTTGCCCGTATGCTCGGCCTCCCCTACCCGGGTGGACCGCAAATTTCAAAACTGGCCGAAGAGGCCAGGCAGAAAAATATCATCTCAACATACGCGCTCCCAAGGCCAATGCTCCATAGTGATAATCTTGATTTCTCGTTCGCTGGACTTAAAACTGCGGTACTCTACACCCTGAAGAAAATCCCAAATGTGACAGACTCGATAAAAATGCAAATTGCGCTTGAGTTTGAAAATGCCGCAACCGAAACATTAATCGGAAAAGCTAGAAAGGCTCTAATAAAAACAAAGGCAAAGACACTCACCGTAGGTGGCGGAGTCATCGCCAACAAACATATTCGTGAAGAGCTCAAAAAGCTAATTAAAAAAGAATTTCCAAATGTAAATCTGTTTTTACCGCCAATTGATCTAACCACGGATAACGCGATAATGATTGGCCTTGCCGGGTATTTCAAATTCAAGAAATTGAAAGCGGGAAGCCCGTCCGAACAGCTTGGTCGGGCGGGCAAAAAAATCACTGCCAGTGGAAACTGGCGGCTGGATAAGTAAAAACCTAGAAAAAGCAAGGCTATTTTGCTAGACTGGAGGGTAATGGACCCTAAATTCCTCAAGCCTTATAACCCAAAAGAAACTGAAGGGGCTATCTATAAACGCTGGGAGGACAGCGGTTTTTTCAACCCCGACAACCTACCTGGCGACAGAAAAGAACCCTTCACCATCATAATGCCTCCGCCAAACGCGAATGGGTCGCTTCATGCCGGACATGCGGTATTTGTAGCAATAGAAGACCTTCTTATCCGCTACAACCGCATGAAGGGCAAGAAGACTCTGTGGCTACCAGGAGCTGACCATGCCGGGTTTGAAACACAAGTCGTGTATGAGAAAAAACTCGAGAAAGAAGGTCGGACCCGTTTTGGCATGGACCCCGATGCGCTTCGCAAAGAAATCCTTGAATTCACACTTCATAACAAGCAGTTTATGGAGGGGCAGATGCGCCAACTTGGCGCTTCTTGCGATTGGAGCCGCGAAAAATTTACACTGGATCCGGACATCATTAAGACTGTGTACGCAACATTCAAACAGATGCACGATGACGACCTTGTGTACCGTGGAGAACGTAGCGTTAACTGGTGCGTAAAGCATCAGACTTCCCTTTCAGAACTTGAAACGATAAGCGAGGACCGAATTGACCCTCTTTACTATATGAAGTATGGACCGTTTACTCTTGCCACAGTCCGCCCTGAAACAAAATTTGGAGACACGGCCATTGCCGTAAACCCAAATGACGCCCGTTACAAAGAGTATGTCGGTAAAGAAATCGAGTTTGAGGGCCTAATTGGTAGGGTGAAACTCAAAGTAATCGCCGATGAATATGTTGACATGGAATTCGGCACGGGCGTCGTGAAAATTACCCCGGCCCACGACCCGAACGACTTCCTGGTTGCCAAGAGACATAACCTGCCAATCGTTGAGGTTATTGATCAATACGGAAAATTAAATGAGAAGTGTGGTAAATACGCGGGGCTAAAAGTTGAAGAGGCGCGCAAGGTTATTGCCGAAGACCTGGAGAAAGCCGGGTTACTTGATAAGGTCGACCTTGAGTATAAACACGCCGTAAAGAAGTGCTACAAATGCGAACGAGTTCTTGAGCCACGCGTACTCCCTCAATGGTTTGTAAAAACTAAACCACTCTCAGAACCAATAATTAAAGCTATAGAAAACGATGAAGTTACTTTTTACCCGGATCACTACAAAAAAATAGTCCTCCACTGGCTTAATAATATCGAGGACTGGAATATCTCCCGTCAAATCGTTTGGGGTATCCCCATTCCAGCATGGTATAAGGGCGAGGAAATTTATATAGGTGAAAATCCCCCGGGCGTCGGTTGGACTAAAGAAACTGATACATTTGACACGTGGTTCTCTTCCGGTCAGTGGCCATTTGCGACACTCGGTTACCCTGACGGAGAAGACTTCAAGAATTTCTATCCGACCCAAGTGATGGAAACTGCCGGAGAAATTATCTTCTTCTGGGTTATTCGGATGCTTATGTTCGGCGTGTATCGGACAGGAAAGTTGCCCTTCACTACCATATATCTTCACGGCCTCGTGACCGCAAAGGACGGAAAGAAGATGAGCAAAAGCAAAGGAAATGTCATTAGCCCGCTTGAGTTATCCGATAAATACGGCACCGACGCCCTGCGCATGGGACTTATTATAGGCAACACCCCTGGTACTTCAACCGCACTCTACGAAGATAAAATAAAAGCTTACAAATTGTTCGCAAATAAGCTCTGGAATATTTCCCGGTTTATTTTTGAAAATACCAGTGAGCCTGAAAAAAAAGAACCGGGGCTTGTCGATATTGACGCTCAACGACTCATGGAACTAAACAACGTCATCACTCAAGTGACTCGCGAGATAGAAGAATACCGATTCTATCTTGCCGGTGAGAACCTCTATCATTATGTCTGGCATACATTTGCCGATGATATACTTGAGGAGAGCAAGCCAATCCTTAAAGGAGGAAACGAAGCGGCTAAACGCTCACGTGAGTGGTTCCTGCGTCATGCTTTGTCACAGTCGCTCAAATTATTACACCCGTTCATGCCTTTCATAACCGAAGAAATCTGGCAGTCCCTGCCCGTCCGGCAAGCGAGGCTCCCCCACAATAAAGACCAGTCGCTACTAATGGTCGAGCCGTGGCCATTATTCTAAATGTTTCAAATTCAAACATTTCTATGGGCATTCTTGGGCGGAATCCTCCCGGCACTTCTGTGGCTTTCTTTTTGGCTTAGAGAAGACACTGACGATAACCGCGAGCCTAAAAAACTCATTGCCGGTACCTTTATTGCCGGCCTCATTGCGGTTGTTATAGCGCTCTTTCTTGAACGAGGAGTTGGACTTTTTGTGACATCAGGGTCAACGATTGCAATAATCCTGTGGGCCATCATAGAAGAAGCGACTAAATTTGGCGCGGCGTGGTTTGTGGCCCTCCGCACGCGCTTTAACGACGAGCCGGTTGATTCAATGGTATATCTCGTAACCGCCGCTTTGGGATTCGCCGCCCTGGAAAACGCCTTTTTCCTTATCGGCCCATTCGGGAACGGTGAATTCACCCGGGGATTCATTACCGGGAACCTTCGTTTTATCGGTTCATCACTTCTCCATGTCATCTCGTCAGGAGTTATCGGCATATTCATCGCCTACTCTTTTTGCGAACTGCCGAGCCGTAAATGGATGATTGCCGGACTTGGACTTATCCTCGCTATTGTATTGCACGGGTTCTTCAACTTCTTTATACTAAGAGGCGACAACAACTTGTTTACGATATTCGGTTTCGTTTGGGTTGGTGTCGTGCTTCTCATACTCTTCTTCGAACGAGTGAAGCGTATAAACAGAACCTGTGTTACCAGCATTTAAAAATAACGCAACATCATGAGCAGAGGGAAAAAATCGTTTTTCGAAAGGCTGACTGGCACCATCAATATGTCAAACGACGAGATGGACGAACCTGTCCACACCCATCCATCCACATTGGAAAAAAATAAAATAGACTGGCCGGAAGAAACCCCCGAGATCGGAGAGCTTGCTGTTGACGTATATCAAACTGCTGAAAATATCTTCGTCAAAACAATGGTGGCAGGCGTAAAACCGGAAGACCTTGATGTTTCTATCACTCGCGACATGGTTACCGTGAGCGGACGTCGCGAAGAAGCCAGGACCACGGGAGACGACGACTATTTCCTAAAAGAGCTCTATTGGGGCGAATTCTCGCGTTCCATACTTCTTCCCGCAGAAGTAGAGCCGGAAAACGCGGAAGCCTACGAAAAACACGGTCTTCTCATAATCAGGCTCCCGAAGGTAAACAAAGACAAACAGACGAAACTTCGAGTTAAATCTTCATAACATAACAAAAGAACACCCAGTCGCGCAGATCGCGACTGGGTGTTTTCTTCATGCATTCCGAAAAACTTTATGGAGAAGCGGAAAAATCCACTTCCCCTTTGGGTCGACAAAAAGCAGGGCAAGGAGAATCGCCTCCACCACCACTTCTTTGAATGGTGATGGGCCTACTGGGAGAAATGTCGTCTTGCCGAGCATCTCCGGCCAAATCTTGGCCAGTAAAAATCGGGTACGTCTCACATGATAAGGACTGGTTAAGATGACCAACTCATCGACCGGTGTGGCTTGAAGCATTTTCTTAGAATACTCAATGTTCTGAGCCGTCGACAGAGCAAACGACTCACGGCGTACTGCCATTCGTTCCCTAAGATATGAAGGGAACAGATTGTATACTGAACCAGCCTCTGTGTCCCCCATACCACCCCTGGTTTTTCCCCCAGAAACTATGATCAAGTCTACCTTCTTGGCTCTAAGGAGGTAGCTTGCTTTCAGTGCGCGAGCTCTCAATTCTGGATGGATTGCCTCGCCCTTGCGAGGTTTCTTCCCAAGTACGATGCCGACTCGCATGCGAGCCTCCCCTGTAAAGGTTCAGATTCAAATCAGACAATAACACTATCCTATAGAAAGACAACCGCGTGAACTAAAAACAAAATTGGCAATCATAAGATTGCCAATTTTGTTCTTGTGCCGAGGGGCGGAATCTTCACCTCTCGAAAACCCACGGTTTTCCGACGGCTTCGCCTGCCTTCCTCCGCGGGGAAACTAGAGTTTCCCCGGCCCCCTTCCTGTTCGAATCCGCTCAATACAAAAGCAAAATTGGCAATCTTATGATTGCCAATTTTGTTCTTGTGCCGAGGGGCGGATTCGAACCGCCGACCCCCGCTTCTTCAGAGCGATGCTCTAACCAACTGAGCTACCTCGGCAAGAACAATAATCTAACAAAAATAAGCCTGAACCACAAACTTGACTACGGACTGATGTTCTTTAACAAGACCTGAATCTTGTCAGAACCAAGTGCCCTCAAGGCCTGTTCCAGGTCATTGGTATTCGGAACAGAACCTCCAAGATTGCCATAAATCTTAAGTATCGCCGCAAGGTACGGTTGAATGTAGTAAAACGAACCTAAAGTAAGACCAATTATGACCGTCCATTTGAGAAACCCAAAAAATCTGCCCCACCATATTGCCCTTTGCATGCTCCGAAGTATTTTGTTGTTCTCTTTCGCAAGCTCGGCCATCTCTTCGAGCATGTGTTTCTCATCCGGAGTCATTGCTATAAGTATATCAAAAACATTACTCTAGTGCCCTCGGCCAGAATCGGACTGACATTGACCCCTTAGGACGGGGCAGTTCTATCCATTGAACTACGAGGGCAAACATCGGCGACTATATCACAGCACTTCGAATTGAAAAAACGCTCCAACCCAAAGGCCAGAGCGTTTTTTCGTCTACTAGTCCTTTTCAATTATACACCTAGGGCTGTGGCAAGCGTAGATCTTTCAAATCCAATTATTATTTGCCCATCGATATCAATTACCGGCACGCCCATTTGGCGAGTTTTATCTATCATTTCCTTGCGTTTTTCCAAATCGGTAGCGACGTTGTAATCGGTATATTTAATACCGTGCTCGTCAAAAAATTCCTTGGCCATATGGCAAAAGTGGCAAGTCGGTGTTGAGTAGATGGTAACGTTTTTCATTCGTTTCGATACTTCATTAACTTGTAGGGAGAAACATTATAGCATGCGACCAGCCGTGTCAAAACAAATATAAATACAGTCATTCTTTGTGCGGGATACGAGAATCGAACTCGTGTCTCAACCTTGGGAAGGTCGCATTCTACCACTAAACTAATCCCGCAAAATCTATCTAAACACGCTTTTAAGCCACCCCCAGGCTCTTTCTGCGCCGGAAGGACCACTCCCCGATGAAGACAGGCTGGTGGTTGAATCTACAAAGACCACCACTTCCTCCCCTTGTTTTTTGACGTTAAATTTGTCCCGGATTTCTCTTTCAACGCCATTTTGAGACTTTAATCTCTCAACCTCGTCCGAAATAAAAATTTCTCGATTTTTAAGCGATGCTATTTGCGATTCAACATCCGCCCTTCCTCTTGCAGCGGACGTCTCTTTTATATACATGTTCCAAGTTCCTTTCGCAACCAAAATAACAAAAATAAACAGAACCACCAAGGAAAGGTTCGAGTACATAAGTTTTCGGGTATGTTTTTTTTCGCGAAATTCCTGCACTATGCTATTATAGCCTGACAAATAGAGCCTATGCTATTCGGCAAGAAAAATCAGAAAAAAATCAAAGCGGTCTGGACTGTGGCGGTTATAATCATAATCTCCTCAATGGTGTTGGCCTACCTTTCGGCCTTCATCCCTTAAGAACCGCTCCGAAGCATTTTAAGAAAAGTGTCATGAGGAATGTTTACTTTCCCGCGGTCCCTCATCTTTTCTTTGCCTCTTTTTTGTTTCTCAAGAAGTTTTTTCTTGCGAGTCACGTCGCCACCGCCCACCATTTTACTCCCCTTCATAAGGACATCCTTACGGAGGGCCGACAAGGTCTTCGACGAGAGAATGCGCCCCAGCGCCTGGCCTTGTATTTTTGTAACAAAAAGTTGGCGTGGCAATATCTCATAAAGTTTTTCAACAACCGCCTCCGCCTCTTCTTGAGCCTTTGCTTTCGGTACCACCCGAGTGAAGGCCACCACCGGCTCGTCCGCTACAAGCACATCCAAGCGGGTAACATCAGCGAGGCGGTTACCCAAGAGCTCGTATGATATAGAAGCGTAACCGGAAGATGCGCTCTTTATATCGTCAAAAAAGTTTCTCATGAGTTCACGCAGGGGCATCTCAACCGAAAGCGACGTACGATTATCACCAAAAATTGCGGTATCCCCGACAATCGCTTCGTGAGAGTACATAAGTTTTAAAATGTCACCGACGTAATCAGACGGAGTGATAATCGTTACGGAAACCCACGGCTCTTCAACTGAAACAACATCCCCCTGGTCAGGAAATAAGGACGGAGTGTATACCTTGACCGTTTTCCCGCTCTTGAGCTCCACTTGATAATTAATAGAGGGGGTCGTAACGATAAGGTTCAGGTCAAATTCACGTCGTAAACGCTCGGTAATAATTTCGAGGTGAAGCATCCCCAAGAAGCCACAGCGAAAGCCACGCCCCAGAGAACCGGAATGTTCCTCTTCAAAAGAAAGCGACGAATCGGTGAGCTTAAGACGAAGGAGGGCTTGGCGAAGAGTATTAAAATCATCTTGGCTTTCGGGATAAACCGACGCCCAAACCATCGGTTTAGGAGTCTCATAACCCGGTAATGGCTCAATGGGGCTTCTTTCAAATAAAACCGTGTCCCCGACTGATGCGACGCCGGGTTGCTTGATACCTGTCACAATATAGCCAATCTCTCCGGATGAAAGCGTTGCTTGAAGCTTCATCTCCGGGGCAAATATGCCGACATCGCCGGCAATAAACCTCTCCCCCGCCGCAGACAACCTCAAAATATCACCTTTCTTGAGATTGCCGTCAAAAACTCGAACGTAGAGAATAATTCCTTGATGAGTGGAGTATTGAAAATCAAACACCAACGCCCGAAGCGCCCCTTTTAAAAGTGATTCAGCGGGTGGCGGAACACGCTTGATAATTTCCAGAAGAAGCTCCTCCACCCCCTCCCCGGTACGTCCGGAGGTCTTTATAATGTCCCCTTCACTACAGCCAAGAAGTTTCATCATCTCTTCCATCACCTCGGGAATCCTCGCGAGTGGCGAGTCTATTTTATTGAGTACCGGAATAATGGTAAGCCCGTTAGCTTTCGCAAGGGCAAGGGTTGTAAGCGTCTGTGCCTGAACTCCTTGGGTGGCATCTACAAGAAGAAGCGACCCTTCAACAGCGTGGAGGGCCCGCGATACTTCGTATGAGAAATCGATATGCCCGGGGGTGTCAATTAGGTTTAATTCATACTCTTTACCGTGAAGAGTGTAGTGCATGCGAACAGGCTGCATCTTAATAGTGATACCACGCTCCCGCTCAAGTTCCATCGAATCAAGTACCTGGTCTCGCATTTTCCTCTTTTCGATAGTCCTGGTAACCTCAAGAAGTCGGTCAGCGAGGGTCGACTTTCCATGGTCTATATGGGCTATGATTGAAAAATTTCGTATATTCCTGGAATCCATAAGAAACCCAATACTACTCGGAAAGACGCTTGAAAGGAAGCAGCCTACGCCGGATCTGTCTGAACGACATCGCTCCCCAGTATACGTTTTTGCAGGGCTGCGATAATTTCCATAAGTTCTTTATTCTTGAAAAGATAAAGCATGAGGACCCAGGAGACGATGCCACACAAACCGCCAAAAACACCTTGAGAAAACACTCCGATAAATGTATCGATATTCAAAAATTGTCCCGTCCATTCAAGAGCCTTGTAGCCGACGAAACCCATAACCACTGAAGCCGAAAAGCTGTGGAAAGCGGCCCCCCCTACCGAAAGAGACGCCGATGAAAGAGCGCGTCCGAAGAATGTCCAAAGTAGACCAAGGTTTATAAATGAGCCGATGGTGTAGGCAAGAGGCAACATCAATACCTCGCTTCCTGTGACATCCTCTATGCGGAAGAGGCTTTCCATAAAATCCCGGAAGAACGAATTGTGCGAGAAAAAATAGAGAGCGCCATACCCAAGCCCTATGGTAAGAGTTGAAGAAAAAATGGTGATAAAGAGAGGTTTCTTAGTATCTCCCATTGCATAAAAAGCCCGAACAAGCAAAAGGGTGATGTTTTGGGCGATAACAGAGAGAGCCAAAAGGGCCAGACAGGCCGCCGTAAGCCTCGTATCGTTCCATGAAAAAGCACCTGCGCCAAGTATGACGCGAACTATTTGAGCCCGAAGAACAATGAGGAGCATGACGGCCGGAAAAGACCAAAAGATTATGTGCCGAAGCGAGACCCGCAAATGTTCATTGAAATTGTCTTTTTCCTCCTTGAGAAAGTGTCTCACCAGAATCGGAAACGCGGCCACGGAATAACTCGCCCCTATGATTGAAACGGGCACCAATCCCAAGTTTAGTGAAAAGTTCAAGACTGATATGGAACCCTCAGCCAAGACAGAGGCCATGCCGGCAAGGACCAACATGGCAATGTGATTGAGAGAAAGGGTCAGCGTCCGAGGAAGAGACAAGAGCACGAGGCGTTTCACTTCTTTGAATCGAATACGAAGAGTGAGCCTCGGGAAAAGACCTTCAGAGATAATGAATGGCATCTGAATAAGAAGATGGAGTATCGCTCCGAGAATGACGCCGAATCCTAAACCTTTGAGGCCAAACACGGGATAAAATGCAACGATACCGATGATTATTCCGACATTATAAAGAAGCGGGGAAAGCGCATAAATAAAAAACTTTCTATATGTCTGCGTTACGCTTCCAAGTAAGTTTGAGAGACCAAGTGCAAGGGGCGAGAGCAATAGAAGCCTGGTTATGAAAAACAGGTCAGTGTTGAATCCTTTATTAACAAGACCGGGGAAAATAACCGGCACTATATAGGGGACCAAAAAGAAGGCTACGCCACTTACGATAACCACAGAGATGAAGAAAACGGTAAAGATAGAATCGAGGAATGCCCTGGTTTCTTCCTTACTTTTCTCTACGGCCTCAACCAGAAATGGAATAAGCACCGCGAGTGATACCAGAGAGGCGACGGAAAAGAAAATGAAATCTTGAATCCGAAAGGCGGCGTAGTAGATATCAAGCTTCAAGCCGGCACCGAAGGTGCCGGCCAAAAGATGATCCCGAATAAGAGCCAGAAGCTGGGACGAAAATGCGGAAGCGGCAAGAAGGTACGCGGCCGCGTGCACACCGGACACATCGAGAGAAATGAGCCTCAATATCCGGCGAACCATATAAGCAACCTAAATTCCGTCTGGAGCTTTTTCTCCGTCAGAAATTGGTGGGGTTTTTCGTTTCTCCGGCTTGCTATCAAGTGGTGGCTTTACGCTCGTGAAGGCACTCTTGCCTGCTCGTAAATTTGATAGAATGAATTGAACTTCTTGGTTTCCCGGGTTAGTTTTTTCGATTTGCTCAAACTGAGTAATGGCGTCACTTCTCTTTCCGAGTTGGTCATACGAGAGCCCGAGGAAGTATCGAGCGTTTGCATATGAAGGTTCAAGTTGAACTGCCCGCTCAAGAGCCAATGAAGCCCTCTGGTAATCCTTGTTGTTGTAGTAGAGGAAACCGAGCTGGAAGAATATTGTGGCGTCATTCGGAGAAATAACTGCCGCTGACTCAACTGAGGCGATGGCGTCCTTAAGATTTCCCTCCGCTACTTGAATCTGGGCAAGAAGAAAGATGGCGTCGGTGTAATTCGATTTAAGGGCGAGTGCTGAACCTATCTCCGTTTTTGCTCCACTGTTATCTCCATTCATGGTGTCGAGCCTGGCAATTGAGAGGCGCACAAGAGGACTCGTTGGATTTCGTTTTACCGCCTCATCATAAGAGGCCTTGGCATTCTCGTACGCTCCGGCAATTTTAAGTGGAACGACAGATTCATACGTGCGAGCAAGAGACATCCAGTTTTGGTAGTCAGCGCTGTTTGCATCTCTGGCGGATTGAGCCGAGGCTATTGCCCCACCCAATAGAAGCTGTAACTGGTTTCGAACCTGTTCAGGGGGAGTTTGGGGCGTTACTAGACTCGCAACCCGATTGAGGTTCACAAGAGCAATTTCTGAAAGTCCACGGTAGTACACATCCTGTCCGGAAAGGGCGATAGCTTTGCGCACCTTCAACTCTGCTCCAGCAAGGTCTCCACTGGTGTTGTAGGTAATGAGCGCATTATTGAAGTACGTAGCGGCTACTATTCGCATACCGGTGAAAACAAGTACTGCCGCAAGCCCAACCACAAGAACAATAGATGCCAACAGGGTGATAAAACGGGTGCTCGGTTCGCTATCAAAAGAAAATATTCTTTCTCTGACTACTCCGCCCACCACAAGAGAAGCCACAAAGACTCCCGTCATGATAAAGGCAAGCACGAAGGGCACTACCGATACCGTGTAGAGAATAGCCATTATCCACAGATAGAGAGCGGCCACAAAAGCGGTAACCGACAGATAGTACGTGTAGATATCTTCTCTCGGACGACGGAGCGTCTTCATCCCGAGTAAAACGAAAAATCCCAAGAAAAGAACCCAGGCGAGACCGCCAAGGAGACCCAAAGAAACCAACGAACTGAGAATCACGCCGATTCCGAAATTGAAATCAACATTCCAGAAAGCGCTCATGTTAACAACGGCGGGTCTGTATTTCTGCCATTCATACACGAATTGATTCGGACCGGCTCCAAAAAGGGGTGACGTCTTGAGCGTATGTGAAGCTATATCGAAGGTCGTAGCAAGGTTGGGACGGGCCTCGAGCTGGTTAATGTTAAGCCCCTGAGCGATGTTCGCCCCAAAATTGAGTTTAGGATACGAAGCGCCCAAAAACTGACCACTGGTTAGAATAAAAATTATGGCCACCAACAGTACGGACATAGGAATCTTCGGAAGGCGACGTATGTCCATCCAAGAGACCGGAGTTCGGCTGTCTCCGCCAAAAGCCTTAGCAAAGGTAAACGAATACAAGAAAAGCGCCAAGGCCACCAACCCGACCACATACCAGACAACATCGAAGTTAACGACGGCCAGTACCCCGAGAGCGCACACAAGAGCGCCAATAAGAATAGCCTTGAGAATTCCCTTGGGCGGGACAATCTCAAGCATTACGAGCGACAAAGTAACTATGAGCCCCGCATAAACTCCAAAGTCGTTCCAGGAACCGATGAGGTTGGCTACTGGTGACGTCAGGATGTTAAGCGTAAAGACATCCGGACCCGCGACAAGACGAATGAGGCCAAATATAAACAGAACAAAGAACGATGCAATAACCGCCATGTACAGATTAAAAATCGATTGTTTCGTACGAAAGAATTGCGGAACAAGAAAAAGCACAAGTGCAAACGATAACATCGAAAACACCGTATCAAGCTCAAACCCACTGCCGACAATACTGCGTAAAGGCGAAGCCGCAAAAAATGAAGACAGGAGAGAAACAAGCGGAAGAAGAAACGCCAACGCAACAACCGGAGTCCACGGAATGGATACCTTCCCTGCCTTCAGACGGTCAACAACGAACCAGGCCATATAAAGAACCACTGCCAGAAAAACGAGCGCGGACTTCCCTGCCTGAAACGGCACGGAAAGAGCGGGCACCACGAAGAGTGGTATTAAAAATACGAATCCTGTAAATTTGAGCGCTCCGAACCTTTCAAAAAGAGAAGGACGTGCGGTAACTTCCTGTGGTTCCATAGTTTGTATAGAATATTATGCGTATATGCTCGTAAGTATACCCAATAAATAAGGATGGCAACAGGGGGCATTCCCTGTGGAGAACTATTAAAAAAGGTTGAAATAAATATATATTTATTGTATAATTAGACCAGTTCTTTACTGGGTAGCTACCGAGCACCACTTTTACTTTTGAAACTATAGTGGAGAAATTGTGTAAGAAAACAACTTCACAAAAATAACAACTTAATTTAAGGAGTAAAAGTGGTGCTCGGAGGAAAGTCCGAACACCACCCTGTTTTACAGGGAGCAAGGTAGCGGGTAACGCCCGTCTGCGGTGACGCAAGAGGTGCGAGCAGTGACGACCGAGGCCGAAAGGCCGAGGGAGCCCAGCCCCAGTTTTGCCGCCATATTAAAAAGCGCAAACTCTTCAACATTTTTAGAAATAGGAGAGCTCCGCCGCAGAGCCGGAATAGGCCGAGCGTAGCGAGTGTGGCGTTGTAGGATATGACCGCAAAACTGGGGCTGTGGCAAATCTTTATGGCAACATAGAGAGTGAAACGGCAAAATCCTTACCCGGGTGCAAGGCCGTGCCGAGCGCCACTTTTACTTTTGAAACTATGTTGGCGAAATTGTGTAAGAAAACAACTTCACAAAAATAACCACTTAATTTAAGGAGTAAAAGTGGTGCTCGGAGTGCCGCTTGAGGTTCTTGGTAACAAGAATCCCAGATAAATTGCTACCGTCAATTTTGTGTAAACAAAATTGGCTACAGAATTCGGCTTACAGGTAAAGAGCAACTATGAAAACAACCCGCTTCATCGCGGGTTGTTTTCGTTTTCGCTAAGTGCCGGGTGCCAGATAGTGCCGGGTAAAAAACCCATCCACTCCGCTCCTTATTTTTCTAAACAATTTCACAGAGTCCTCCGACACAGGCCAGCTCTTTCTTAAGGTCAGTTTCGTCTTTCCGTTCGTAGATAACGAGCTTGCCAAAATCAATATCCGGGAACTTGGAAACCATCTCCTCGTAGCGTTCCTTGGTAATTGCTTCATAAGGAGCGAGCCGATAGACATGATTATCACGAGGAAGGAATGAGAGCCCGCCGATGATATCCCAATTTTTCTCAAGCCAATTCACTACAACAATCCATTCATCTTCCCCGACTGAAATCGTGGCTGACGGATTGTGCTCGGTATAATTTTCTTTCACTGTCTTCCAATATTCAAGTTGGTCAATGGCCGAGAGGTCGTCTTTAAATGTTGAGCCACCCGGAGCTTTTACTGGAAACTCCAGAACATAGGTATTGGCATTCTCCGCAGATTGTCCAACTTCCGGACAATATGGAACCCCCTGGTCTTTCAACATATTGAAAAGTGAATCAGTTGCCGAGATGCGTACACGACGAATGTAGTAGGGCGAGTGGCGTGGGTGAATGCCTGAGGCGGCATTGAAAGTCTGGGACACAGTACCGGAAGGTTTCACACAGGTAACGGAGTTTGAAGCCGGTACTCCGAAGCGCTTTGCGTAGACCTCATTGGTTTTAATTGCCGTATCCCGCATCTTGCGCAAAGTCGCCGGATTTCGAACCGCTCCTGAATCCCATTGGCCTGAAATAGAAACACCAAGGAGGCGCTCCTCTTTGCAATGCTCAATCCAATCCTTAGAGATATAGTTGAATTTTGTAAGTGTTGATTGATATGTGCCGAGAATAGAAGCAATGCGAGCTTTGTTGACCAAATCCTTTTCGGAATCCCCCGCCCTAGCAATAACTTCCGAGAGATTGCAGAATTGTTTTGATTGAAGAATAATTTCCGCGCAAGGATTGGTGCCAATTGGGCCGGTCACGACGCCATCTTGTCCGATAAATCCATGTTTCTTGAAATACGAGAGTCGGCGTTTGGGCATGGTCTTGTGAAGAGTGCCCCGATTGAAGATTCCCCGTTCACCGGTGCGACTCTTCATGAGGGAAATCCATTCATCCATGAGCTCAACCGACGTCGGGCGAGTGGTATATACGGCAGAGTTGTTTGATACGGAGCGATGCGGATCGGTCACAAAGAATTGGCCCTTCTTGGCGTCCCGTAGCTCCAGGTCATCAAGGTCGGAGAGTGAAATCATCGCCGTGCGACGCACGCCACCGGCCACCACACACTCGCCGATTTTGCAGATGATATCGTGCGCGTCAATCGGGCGAAGACGCCTTCCCTGCCTGGTAAAGATACGCTCACGGGCAAAATTAAGAAGCGAGCGCAAAGGTTCCGGGCCCGAGGCCTTGCCTCCCATAGTCTTTAGACGCGCGCCTGCGGGACGAATAAGCGAGTAATCAAAATCAACATCTTTCCCCGCGTACCATGCTTTAAGCCCATGAGTGAGCGCGTCACACCAGCCGTCCTTACTATCCGGAATTACAAACGTCTTAAGTTTCTCGCCCGCTTGTTTTTGAATCTGCGGTAACTGTTCTATGTTCTGACTCTCAACCGCAAACCCGACACCACAGCCTTGCATCGAGAGATACATAATCTCAGCGAAGTCTTCGAGTTTGGTCGGCGCGGTGAAGGTACAATTGTAAGCGCAGGTGTTGCATTTCCTCGCTGGCTCGCCGGAAAATTGCATCAGGCGCATCGAGGGCATCACTTGTTGTTTCAGAATTGCTTCGCGCACTTCCGTGTATTCGACTTCTTTTAATTTGTCGCCGAGATTTTCGCGCATGAAACTAATGTATCGGTCGACAGTTTCAACCCATGTCTCGCGACGCTGTTCCGATTCGATCCAACGAGAGTATGAACGAAGATAAACAAATTCTCCGAGCGGATTATCTTTAAAATATTTTTTACTTTCTTCCGCAAGTTTTTTCACATGAAGCGGAATATCTCCAACTTCATCGCGTTTCTTGGCGCGTTCAGCACGGTAGAGAATGTAAGCCTTGGCAGTGGCAACATATTCTCCCAGGATTAGCATTTTCTCGACGGTGTCCTGCACTCCCTCGACGGTCGGCACAAAATTCTTGTATTTCTTGGAGATGCGAACCGCGTCAGCGAGCACTTGATTGGCCACCATCTCCGCTTCGGCGTATGAGCCCTCGCCGGTTGCAAGCATTGCCTTGTGAATGGCGGTCGCGATCTTATTTAGGTCAAAAGAAACGAGCGAGCCGTTCCGTTTTTGTATTTTCTTTACAAAATCATTCGTTTTGGGTTCGACCTTAAGAACTTTCTGTTCTATTTTTTTAATCTGATCGCCGACAGCTCGCTTCGTGGTGCTCATAATAATTAGAGAATACTCCAAACTGCTTTAACTTTTAAAATGTAGAGCTATTCTACTCTTTGAGCTTTGAAGGGCACTGTGGAGAACTATGTTATTTTTTATTTCACAACAGAAAAAAACGTGTGTAAAGGAGTTCTGAAGCTTCCCGAAAAAAATCCTACCATTGCAAGCTTTTTTAGGGTCGGAAAAGTGCCAAAAAAAATTCTGGTCGGAAGACACTGGTGCGTTTGGGAGTGTAAGAGAGAAATTTACTTCCCCAGCGCCTTAAGTACCTCTTTGAAAAGCTTTTTGTGGCCTTCGTCATTCGGATGATACCCATCATCAAGTTCTTCGTCCGAAAGAAGTCCATAAAGGTCAACGAATTGCACATTGAGACTTTCCGAAATTGTTTTCAATATCTCGTTATATTTTTGGATCAAACCATTTTGATACTGATAGACAGAGTTCTGCTTGTCGGAGAAGGTTGAGCCACGCTCATCGACTCGTAAAACGCCAAATACAACCACTTTTTTCGAATATCCTAAAGACATAGAGACGATTTCCCTCATGTTTTTCTCAAATTCTTCAATCGACACCAACGAACAATGATTCATGAATGAATACGCGCTGTCGTTGAGTCCCAAAGCTATGACAACCTCTTCGGGTTTGTGTTCGACAAGAGATCCTTCAATACGCGAGAGAACCCCACGCGAGGTCGCGCCTATTTTGGAAACATTGATAACTGAAATTTCCGGGTCGCGCTCTTCGACAAATTTTTTAAAGTGATGTGCCCATCCCTCTTCGTTCGGCGCGCTCTTCCCCGCCGCAATGTTATCGCCAAAAATGCAAATCGTTCTCATCCCGTTAGAGACAGGCCACGGATAGCGCGGCCTGCAAAAAATGCTTTTGGTAATTATTTCGACTTTGTATTTTCATGTTTAGTTTTCTTTACTCTAAAAGTGGCCGTGGTCTCTAACGGGACTCATTGTTTACTTTTTACTCCGATAGCCTGCGAAAGTAAAGCGTGGGACCTTTTTCCCATCGGCTGTTACTTTTTCAAAAAACATCTTCATCGGCCGAACCCATAGTTCTTTTTTCCCGTAAAGAGCCCGATACACAACAAACTCTTCCAGAGTTTCAGAATGTCGCGCCGCCCCAAGCACTTGATACTTCCCGCCTTTATAATGTCTATACGACCCCGTTTTTATTTTTTTCAGTGCTTTCATATCAAATAAGGGCGTGCGCAACTAAACCGATTATAAAAATACCGATTACATTCATCACAAACGAAAGCGGGATGAAATATTTCATTGGCATTCTGGAAAACCCTAGAAGCGAAAGGCCAACTTCATCCGGTATGGGGGAGGCGATGATAAGGGCGCCTAAAAACGGGGTGAGAAAACGGAAGATGCGCCCCGTGCAGATGCCGGCAATACGCCTCGACGTCGAGTGGCAGACCAAAAGACGCGCGTCGGCCGAAATTGTATCCCGTACAAATAGAAACATAAACGCATCCCCAATAGCGGCCCCTGCTCCACCTATTAAGGCAACCGGAACAATAGACGGACTTGCAAGGGCAATGGCGCCAAGCGCAACTATGGCCGGAGCGGTTGTAAAAAACGAGGTGAAAAATAGCCCAGCCACGAATGTGCCGAGAATTCGCATTCCGGGCGTTCCCCCGATAATGCCATCAAAAGCGCCTCCATTTTGAAGAAGCATGGCGACTATCAGGCTTGCCCCGAAAATAATCAGATTCTTCGCAAATTCAGAAACTTTCTTTGAGTGAGCCATTCTGGGAATTATAGCAAATAGAAAAACTATGCGGAGGCGGCGACCTGACTGTCGGCAGGCAGGGATTCGAGGGTTTCCTGAACAAAGCGGGGGCTTGTGAATACACAACCCCATTTGGATTTTTATAGTCGTACTACTCCTTAAAAATCTCGGCGGAGGGTGAGGGGTTCAAAGAGTTTCTTAGCAAGGCGGAGGCGGCGAGATTCGGCTCCTCATAAAATTTTGCCGTCGCAAAATTTTTGCTAGCCGCGCCTCGCGGTTTTTGTTGCTACAAAAACATCGCTCCGGCGTTCGAATCTCCCGGAAGCTCTGCTTCCTTCCATCAGTTTATAAAAATAGATG
>Ga0315281_10005366_pt1 | contig 18385 bp, 16 predicted proteins | sample YL17G07_0_MG_FD_204540 | JGI IMG/M metagenome (GOLD analysis project Ga0315281, IMG submission 204540) | Sediment microbial communities from Yellowstone Lake, YNP, Wyoming, USA - YL17G07_0 | ecosystem: Environmental > Aquatic > Freshwater > Lake > Sediment | place: USA: Wyoming | collected...
GCGCAGCCGGTGGTGGTGCGCAACACGCTCAGGAACGTTCCCGAGAAGGGCATCTACAACTGGGATCCGGGCGCGTTCTTCGGCATCTACCGGCCCGACACCTTCTGGTTCAGCAAATAGCGCAGGTTCCGAGCTTTCGTGCTGACCTACACCATCCGGCGGTTGCTGATCATGATCCCGACCTTGCTCGTGATCAGCTTCGTCACCTTCGCCATCATCAAGCTGCCGCCGGGGGATTTCCTCTCGAACCAGATCGCGGAACTGCGCAGCCAGGGCGACAAGGCGGCGCTGGAGCGCGCCGAATTCATGCGCGCCCAGTTTGGCCTGGACAAGCCATTCGTCGAGCAGTACGCGGTGTGGGTCGGTCTGTGGCCGACCGAACGCGGCTTTTCGGGCCTTTTGCAGGGCGACTGGGGCTGGTCGTTCGAGCACGATCTGCCGGTGGGGCAGGTGGTGGGCGACCGGATGCTGCTGTCGTTCATCCTGAATTTCACCGTGGTGCTGTTCACCTGGGCGGTGGCGTTTCCGATCGGCGCCTATGCCGCGACCCACCAGTACAGCTGGGGGGATTACGGCCTGACGCTCCTCGGCTACGTCGGCCTCGCGACGCCGAACTTCCTTTTCGCGCTGGCGCTGATGTATGCCGCCAACGTCGAATTCGGGCTCGCGATCGGCGGCATCATGGATCCGGAGTATCTCGACCAACCCTGGAGCTGGGCCAAGTTCGGCTCGGTGCTCACCCATCTCTGGATTCCGGTGATCGTGATCGGCACCTCGGGCACCGCCGGCATGATCCGGCGCCTGCGCGCCAACCTGCTCGATGAGCTGCAGAAACAGTACGTGGTCACTGCGCGCGCCAAGGGCATGCCGCCGTTCCGGTTGCTGGTGAAATACCCGTTGCGCATGTCGCTGAACCCCTTCATCGCCGACATCGGCAACCTGTTGCCCTCGGTGATCTCGGGTTCGGCGATCGTCGCGGTGGTGCTCTCGCTGCAGACCTCGGGCCCGATGCTGCTCGAGGCGGTGCGCAGCCAGGACCAGTACCTCGCGGGTTCGTTCCTGATGTTCCTCGCGCTGCTCACCGTGATCGGCATGTTCATCTCCGACCTGCTGCTCGCGGTGCTGGACCCGCGTATCCGCCTCACGGGGAGCGTGGCGAAATGAGCGTGAAGGAAAACTCGGCGGAAAACGCAACGCTGGAACACTATGTCGCCACCGAGCCGTTCGAGCCGCTGGCCACGGAGACACTGACCCCCGAGCAGGAACGGTTCTACCGCGCCTCGCAGTGGAAGATCATGTGGTGGAAATTCCGGCGCCATCGCGTGGCCGTCGTTTCCGGCGCGATCCTGCTGGTGTTCTACGCCTCCATCCTGGTGAGCGAGGTGCTGTCGCCCTACAACCTGCACAGCCGCGACACCCGCCACATCTACGCGCCGCCTCAGTCGCTGCACGTGATTCACGAGAGCAGGTTCGTCGGACCGTTCGTCTACGGCTTCGACATGGAACTGAACACCCAGACCATGCGCAGGGAGTTCCGGCCGAACGAGAGCAAGGTGCAGGCGCTGCGCTTTTTCTGCCGCGGCGACAGCTACGAGTTCTGGGACCTGTTCGAGGCGGATTTCCATCTCGTCTGTCCCGCCGAGGGCGGTACGTTCTTCCTGTTTGGTACCGACCGGCTCGGCCGCGACGTGCTCTCGCGCATCATCCATGGCACGCGCATCTCGCTCACCGTGGGGTTGCTCGGCATCGCCGTCAGTTTCATCATCGGCATCACCCTGGGCGGCATCTCCGGCTACTACGGCGGCTGGATAGACACCGCGATCCAGCGCTTCATCGAGATGGTGCGCTCGTTCCCAGAGTTGCCGTTGTGGATGGCGTTGTCGGCGGCGTTGCCGGTGAACTGGAGCCCGGTATTGATCTACTTCGGCATCACCGTCATTCTCGGCTTGCTCGACTGGCCGGGCCTGGCGCGCGCGGTGCGCTCGAAACTGCTGGCGCTGCGCGAGGAGGAGTTCGCCACCGCCGCGGTGCTGATGGGCGCGACGCCGGCGCGGGTGATCGGACGGCACCTGCTGCCGAGCTTCGCCAGCCATTTGATCGCCTCGCTCACGCTTTCGGTGCCCAGCATGATCCTGGGCGAGACCGCGCTGTCGTTCCTCGGCCTGGGCCTCAGGCCGCCGGTGACGAGCTGGGGCGTGCTGCTGAACGAGGCGCAGAACATCAATGTCGTCGCGCTCTACCCCTGGCTGATGCTGCCGGTGGTGCCGGTTTTCATTGTGGTGCTGGCCTTCAACTTCTTCGGCGACGGGCTGCGCGACGCCGCCGATCCGTACAAGTAAACGTAGCGTAAAAAGTGGCATGCCATAGAACGTCGCGCGGGCAGCCCCGAATTGATTTATTCATCCGTTGGCGAGGGGCGTTGACGCCGGTTGGTTGACCCCGTATCGCAGATTCGTCGCCGGCCCGAAGCGTGTACCATCGCGCCATGATCGGCTTGCGACGCTTGGCATTGATGGCGCTCACCTGTGCCCCTGCCGCCGCAATGGCCTGCTCTCCCGCCCCGGTCAGCCTCCTCGAGCGGATGACGAGCGCAACCAGTGTCTTCGTCGCACGCATGGAAGCCCAGCGCGCCGACGGCTCCTTCGACATGCGTGTCGAGGAGTCCTTCAAGGGCAACGTCGCCGGCAGGACGGTGCCGGTAAGATTGCCCATCGGCACGCAGTGCGGCTTCGACAAGCCGAAGGGCGGCGACCGGTTCCTTCTCTTCGTGCGCGGCGACGAGCCCGTCACGACGGCTGGTGGGAGCTTCCTCATCTGGAGCGAGGCGGGCGCGGCGGCCCTCAACCCGGTCGAAGCGACACTCGCCACGCTGCGGAGGCTGCTCGCCAACGATCGCAGCCGCCCGCCGACGCCGCTGGTGCCAAACGCCGAGGCCGCGGTCCACCGTGCGCTGGAGGTTCTCATTCCCGTCTTTGGCGCGGAGGGCCTCGCCCAGAGGAAGCCCCTTGTCGCCGTCGAGCTTGACCGGAAGGGCAGCGACGATGCGATGTGGCGCGTGACGGCAGGCACGCTCACGGTGGATGTAGGCAAGTGGTCGGCCTCGGCGAAGGTGTCGCCGCGCGCGACGCTCCCCTGATCCGATCTCAACTTCTACTTCGTTTTTTTCAATAACGGCCCGCGAGGCGACATAAATAGCATTGTGCGCCGTCACACCGGGGCCGGGGAGCGGGAGAATGGGAAAATCGTGCGGCGCCGTGCGGGCAGGGGCGGATAGACTTTTCCTATCCGTTCGAGAAGAACGGCAAGCTGCCGGCGAGCATCGAGGAACTTGGAATCAAACCGCATTACGAAGTCAACTGGGATATATATGACGCGGGAAGCACGACTAAGCTGAGCCACAATATTTCCCTTAGTGCTGGCGCGGTGATGATTCTGTATAGCGGAGTATCCGATCAGGGACAGGCGACATTTATTTTCCGGCCCGTCGCAGGCACCGGGGGGGGAGGTTACATGGGACTGCACGGAGGGGACGCTCGAAAAGAAATATCGCTTCACAAGCTGCAGGCAATAGTGAGCCCATTTACCGCGGAGCGGACAGTACGATACAGATCGGCCGGGCGGCGGGGCAGTTGACGGAAACGACAGGGCCCGGAAGCCCAATAATAATTTCCAGTGCGGGGCGTGCCTGGTTCTGGGGAATGGCGCGCGATATCGCGCTTACGTTAAAAGGGGAATGGCATGAATTTTATCTACGGGACTAGCGCAAACAACGTTCTCTACGGAACCACCGGGGACGATACGATTTTCGGCCTGGCCGGCAACGACACTCTGATTTCCGGGGCCCCGGGGGGGGGCAGCGATATCCTGGTGGGTGGCGACGGTAACGATGCCCTCGAGGGCGGGAACGGCGCCGACAGCCTTGACGGCGGCAACGGCAATGACCACCTCGACGGCCTTCCAGGAGCGATCGACACGCTCGTGGGCGGCGCGGGCGACGATGTGTACATCGTGGACGCCGGCGAGCCGGACGTGTTGGTGGAAGACCCCGACGGCGGCAACGACACGGTGGTGTGGGTTGGTAAATTAAACGGGGGGGAATCTAACGTTGTCCCGGTCGGTGCCCCGCTCGCCACCGGGCCGTATACGTACACGCTGCCCGCGGAGTTCGAAAACGTGCTGCTGCACGACGATGTCGGCAATCCGGACGATTTTTTCCCCTGGGTCTTCAGCGCCGTTGGCAATGGGGTGCCGAACCTGATGTCGGGCAACGGCGCCGCCAACACGCTCTCCGGCCTCGGCGGCAACGACACGCTGCTCGGATACGGCGGCAACGACACGCTGGATGGCGGCGCGGGCAACGACACGCTGATTGGCGGGCTCGGCAACGACAGCCTCCTAGGGGGCAACAACTTCGACTTGCTGCTGGGCGAGGGCGGCGACGACCAGTTGATCGGCCTGCGCGGCGACGACACGATGCTGGGCGGCGCCGGCAACGACAGCTATTTCGTCAACGGCGGCGGCGACGTGGTGACCGAAGCCGTGGGCGCGGGCACCGACACGGTGAATAGCGGTATCAACTACACGCTCGGCGCCAACCTGGAAAACCTTACGCTCACCGGCAATGCGCGTATCGGCACGGGTAACGCACTGGATAACAACATTACCGGCGATGCGCGCAACAACACGCTCGACGGGGGCGCGGGCAACGACACGCTCGATGGCGGGGCGGGTTTCGACACGCTGCTTGGCGGGACGGGCAACGACACCTTCCTCGTTAATAGCGCCGCCGACCGCGTCACTGAACTCGCCGGGGGCGGCATCGACACGGTGCGCAGCACCTCGAGCTATTTCCGGCTCGGCGACGAAGTGGAGAACCTCGTATTCGAGACGGGAGCCGGCAACGCGCAGGGCTTCGGCAACAGCGGCAACAACGTGCTCAGCGGGGGCGCGGGCAACGACACCCTCGCGGGGGCCGAGGGCAACGACACCTTGGTGGGCGGTGCGGGCGCGGATACCTTCGTATTCGACACTACTCCGAACGCTGCGAGCAACAAGGACACCATCAGCGACTTCAGCGCGCTGGACGACACGCTCCAGCTGGGGAACGCGGTCTACACGTCGCTGGGCGCAGAGGGGCCGCTGGCACCCGGCATGCTGCGCAGCGGGGCCGGTGTGAGCAGCGCGGCCGACGCCGACGACTACCTGATCTACAACACCACTACCGGCGCGCTCTACTACGACGCCGACGGCTCGGGCGCGGGCGCGGCGGTGCAGGTCGCGCTACTGAGCGGCGCGCCGGCGCTCACTGCAGCCGACATTCTGGTCAGTTAGCCCCCGGGCGACGCGTGTGGTCCGCGGAATGGGTTTGGCAGAGCGTTCTGCGATCCGTCCTACCGCGCACCGATCGAGTAATCACTAAGAGGTCCGCGAGTGACCGCTCCTGATCGGATACGGTCATTGGCGCAGTCGAGATGGGCGGCCGCGATGTGGCTTACCGCATTGAGCCGACGCCCCCTCAGTGGCCCGCTGGATCGTTCCAGCGTGGCAGCAGCACCATGCTGTTCGGGTTGTAGCCCATGTTCTTCAGCGTGTCGACGCTGCCGATCACCTTTTCAATCTTCAAATCGATGACGGTGATCGAACCGTCACTCATGCCCGGCAGATTGAGCAGCGTGTTCTGCACATAAGCACCATTGTGCACCGCTGCGTCTGGACTGCGGAGCGTAAGGATGGGCATCTCACGGGGCGCCGTGCGGCCAGGGGCGGATAGATTTTCTTATCCGTTTGCATCACGCAGCAAAGCGTTGAATTTCCACTTCCACGTGGCGACGGGCGGTTTCTTCGGCATCGGCATACACGCGGCGCGCAATGGGTGCGCTCAGGTAATACTCGCCGCAGTCTTCGCAAATTTCGGCGGGTACGTCACGAATGACCACCACGGTGTTGTCGCGTTGGAGCGTAACGGTGGTGACGCCAGGATGCGTATGGCCGGTCTTGCAGATGGTGCATTTCATTGCGCTCTCCTTTTCTTGAACGCTTCATCCCAAATCGCGGGATCAGGCCGATAAATCGTAATCAGGTGACAGTCGCCCGTTGCGGGATCGTGCGCAACGACCGCATGAACCGGCTGGTCTGCGTGGAAACCCAGTAACAAGGTGCTGGGAAAAGGCTGGTCATCCGGGTAATCCGCGATGACCTCGCCGCTTGCAACAATCCGTGTCACCGATTCCGGATCGATTCCGCGCTGAAACATCCGTTCGAAAGCGTGTCGGGAAAAGTGCAGGTTTTTACAGTCCACAGTCCTTCCTTATACAGACCGGACCGCCATCGCAATGCCATTTTCTCACCCGTACATGAGGTGAAAGCTTATCACCGGGACAGCGGAGCATGCGTGTAGCGGGTCAGGGCGTTAGTACCATGCCCTCGCGCGCCATCACGGCGCCGGGCATCGCGGCTTCGACTTCGCGTCCGATCGCATCGAGCCGGCCGTCGTCGTGGTCAGGGTCGTGGTGGAACACCACCAGCTTTTTCACGCCGGCGGACTTGCACAGGCGCACGGCTTCCTGCCAGGTCGAGTGTCCCCAGCCGACGTAGGAATTCGCATATTCCTCGTCGGTATACATGCAGTCGTAGATCACGATGTCGGCGCCGGCAATCAGCGCGAGCACGTTGCGGTCGGGTATTCCCGGCACGTGTTCGGTGTCGGTGACGTAGCACAGCGATTTGCCGCCGTACTCGATGCGATAGCCGGTCGCGCCGTCGGGGTGGTTCAGCACAGCGGTGCGCATGACGATCCCCGGCGCCGGCGCCAGGGTGTCGCCGCCCTTGAAGTCGCGGTATTCCATCTTCGCCTTGAAAATCTCGGGCGGCACCGGGAATAGCGGCGCCGCCATGAACTCGCGCATAACGCGGCGCAGGGTCATGCCGGTGCCCAAGTGCCCGGCCCAGAGCCGGAAGCCGTTCTGCGGCCGGAAGAACGGTTTGAAAAAGGGCAGCGCGCAGACATGGTCGAAATGCGTGTGGGTGAAGAAGATGTCCGCATCCAGCGGCGTCTCGGCGAGCAGCCCGTTGCCCAGGGCGCGCATGCCGGTGCCGGCGTCCAGCAGGATCAGGCGAGCGCCGCAGCGCACCTCGATCGAAGAGGTATTGCCGCCGTAGCGGGCGGTCGCGGGTCCCGGAGTGGCAATGCTGCCGCGCACGCCCCAGAACCGAACCAGGAAGTCGCCCCCCGCAGTTTTCTCCGCGTTCACGGGCGATACTGTGGCACGAACCCGCGCGCCTTGCACTATGATCGTGCCCATGGAACGGTCCCTGTTCAGCTTCATCCTCCGCTACTCGAAGCGGGAACAGCTGCTGATCCTGCCGCTGGTGGTCGGTTCGATGCTGATCTACTACGCGACGCTCGACCTGCCCAAGGCGATCATCAACGAGGCGATCCAGGGCAAGCGCTTCCCGGTACCCGAGGCCACCGTGGCGTTTCTGAAAGTGCATTTCACGCTGCCGCATTTCCTCGGCGGCGCCTCGGTGCCGCTGTTCGACGGTTTTGCGCTGCACCAGCTGCCCTACCTGTTCGCGCTGACCTTCGCGTTCCTCGCGCTGATCGTGGTCAACGGCGGCCTCAAGTTCCAGATCAACACCATGAAAGGCTGGCTGGGCGAGCGCATGCTGCGGCGCCTTCGCTACGCGTTGTTCGACCGCATTCTGCGCTTTCCGCTGACCCGCTTCCGGCGTGTCAAGTCGGCCGAACTGGCCACCATGATCAAGGACGAGGTGGAGCCGCTCGGCGGTTTCGTCGGCGAATCGCTGATTGCGCCGCTCTTCTTTGCTCTCGAGGCGCTGACGGCGATGATCTTCATCCTGCGCCAGCACGTCTACCTGGGCCTGATCGCGCTCGGTGTGGTGGCGGCCCAGGCGATCATCATCCCGAAGCTGCGCCGCCGGCTGCTCACGCTCGCCAAGCAGCGCCAACTGGGCGCGCGCCAGCTCTCCGGACGCATCGCCGAGGTCGCCGACGGCGTGATCGAGGTGCACGCGCACGATACTTCAAACTACGAGCGCGCCGAGATCTCGTCGCGCCTGGGCAAGATCTTCCGCATCCGCTTCGAGTTCTTCCAGCGCAAGTTCCTGATCAAGTTCCTCAACAACTTCCTGTCGCAGGTGGGGCCGTTCCTGTATTACCTGGTGGGCGGCTATCTGGTGATCAAGGGAAGCCTGGACATCGGCACGCTGGTAGCGGTGATCGCCGCCTACAAGGACCTGCCCAGCCCGATCAAGGAGCTGATCGACTGGGACCAGCAGCGCCTCGACGTGCAGATCAAGTACACCATGGTGGTGGAGCAGTTCACGGTGGAGGACTTGGCGCCGGCAGAGTTGCAGGCGCCGCTCCAGGCGCCGCAGCTGCCGGAGTCGGGCGCCGTGCGCGTGTCCAACCTGACGCTCGCGGGAGAAGCGGGAACGAAGCTGATCGACGGCATCACCTTTGAGGTCGGCCTCGATCAGCATGTCGCCATCCTGGGATCGCATGCCGCCGGCGTGGGCGAATTGACGCAAATGCTCGCGCGCCTGGTCGTGCCGAGCAGCGGCCGGGTCGAAGTCGGCGGCATCGACATGACCAAGGCGCCGGAGGCGGTGACCGGCCGCGCCATGGCATACGTCGGCCCGGCGGCCTATCTCTTTCCGACCAGCGTGCGCGAGAACCTGCTCTACGGCCTCAAGCACTATCCGTTGCGCGAGCGCGGCTACGAGGGCAAAGAGCGCGCGGAGTACCAATTTCAGATGAGCGAAGCAAAACGCACCGACAGCACCCTGCTCGATTACGAGGCCGACTGGACCGACTATCGGGCCGCGGGCGCATCCAGCCCCGAGGACATGGACGCGAGCATCGTCGAGGTGCTGAAAACGGTCGAGTTGGAGGAAACCATTTTCGAACTCGGCCTGAGAAGCGCGGTTGATGCCGCGGACCATCCTGCTCTGGCGGAAAACGTGCTGCGCGCCCGCGAAGCGATACGGGCGCGGCTCGCCGGGCCCGGCATGCAGGGCCTGGTCGAGCAGTTCGACGCGGAGCGCTACAACCGCAACGCGACCCTGGCGGAGAACCTGCTCTTTGGCACGCCCATCGGCAAGAAAATCTTCGACGTCGAGAACCTGGCAGGCAACGACTATGTGCGCCGGGTGCTGGGTGAAACGGGGTTGGCCGGGGACCTGCTCAAGACCGGGCACAAGCTGGCCGAGACCATGGTCGAGCTGTTCAGCGGCCTGCCGCCGGGGCACGAATTCTTCGAGCGCTTCAGTTTCATCAAGCAGGACGATCTGCCGGAGGTAAAGGCGGTGCTGGCCCGGGCGGCCGACGCCGGGCTCGATGCGATCGAGGAGGCCGACCGCGACCTGCTGATGGCGCTGCCGTTCAAATTGATTTCCGCCCGTCACCGTCTCGACCTCATAGACGAGGCCTTCGAAGCGCGCATCCTGCAGGCGCGCCGCTATTTTGCCGCGCACCTTCCCGCCGGCATGCGCCGCGGCGTCGAGTTCTTCGATGCTGCGCGCTACAACGGGGCGGCAACGCTGCAGGACAACATCCTCTTCGGCAAGGTCGCGACCGGACAGGCACAGGCCGGCACCCGCATTGCCGCGATGCTGCACGAGGTCCTCGAGGAACTGAAGCTGCGGCCGCAGGTGGCGTCGATCGGTCTGGGCTATCAGGTCGGCGTCGGCGGCGCGCGGCTCTCTTCGGCCGACCGGCAGAAGGTCGCGATCGCGCGCGCGCTGCTCAAGCGCCCGGCGGTCCTGATCCTCGATCAGGCGGCGGGGAGCCTGGATGCCGGGTCGCAGAACCGGCTCGTGGCCAACCTCCTCGAATCGCGCAAAGGACGTTGCGTGTTCTGGGCGTTGCAGCGCAGCGACCTCGCCGAGCGCTTCGGGCACACGCTGGTGATGGAACGCGGCCGCCTCGCCGAGCAGGGCCGCTTCGCAGACCTGAAAAGCAGCGGCGGCGCGCTGCAAAAAATGTTGAATGCCGGATGAGAAGGATCGCGCCTGCGCGATGCAGGATCACGCCTACGTGATGGGAGCACAGCCATGAGTCTGGAACAGGAATTCGAGTTGATTCGCCGGGTGCCGATCTTCAGCACCACGGACCCTGCGATGCAAAAGCTGCTTGCCTTCAGCAGCGACCGCCTCACCTACGAGGAAGGGCAGCTCATGTTCAGTGCCGGCGATCCGCCCGACAGCGCCTACATCGTGATGGAGGGCGAAGTGGACATCCTTGTGCCGACGCCCCGGGGCCCGCTGCTCGTGAATACGTTGACGCGCAATGACGTGATCGGCGAAATCGGCATTTTCGGCGACGTGCCGCGCACCGCGACCGCTTCGGCGCGTACACGCGTCGAAGCGCTGCGCATCTCGCGCGACGTGTTCGTCAACGTGATCCGGAGCAATCCGGACGCCGCGATCGCGCTGGTGAAGATCCTCGCTGACCGGCTGGCCAAGACCACCGCGCAGCTGCGCCGCATGGCCGCTGAGACCCGTTAGGAAAAGGGGGTCAGAGTAAGATTTCCGAACCGATCATCGAAATCGCGACCGTCGGGGGAAATCTTACTCTGACCCCCTTTTCCTAGTGCAGGACCCGGGGCACTGACAGGGTGAACTCGGGGATCGGCGCTTCGAAGCGGGTACCGTCCTCGGCGACCATCTGGTAGCTGCCGCGCATGGTGCCCACCGGGGTCGCGATCGCGGTGCCGCTGGAGTACTCGTGGCTCTCGCCGGGCCGCAGCACCGGCTGGGCGCCGACCACCCCCAGGCCGCGTACCTCCTGTACCAGGCCTTGCGAATCGGTGATGATCCAGTGCCGGCTGATCAGTTGCGCGGTGGAATTGCCGGTATTGCGGATACTGATGGTGTAGGCGAACACATAACGGCCGGTTTTTTCGTCGGACTGCTCGGGCAGGTACTGCACCGTGGGCGTCACCGAAACCTCGTAGCGCTTTTCCTGGGCCATGCGCGCATTGTAAGTCCTCAAGATAGAATGGCCGCCGCCATGACGGGTCCCAGCTTTCGCATCGCGCCTTCGATCCTAGCCGCGGATTTCGCGCGCTTGGGCGAAGAGGTGGCGGCGGTGGAAGCGGCCGGCGCCGACTTGCTGCATTTCGACGTCATGGACAACCACTACGTGCCCAATCTCACCATCGGGCCTCTGGTGTGCGCGTCGCTGCGCCCGCGTACGAAAATGCCGATCGACGTGCACCTGATGGTAAAGCCGGTGGACCGGATCATTCCCGAGTTCGCGAAAGCCGGCGCCAACATCATCAGCTTCCACCCCGAAGCCTCGGATCACGTCGATCGCACCCTCGAGCTGATCAGGGAATGCGGCTGCAAGGCGGGCCTCGCGTTCAATCCCGCGACGCCGCTCTCGTATCTCGATCACACGCTGGACAAGCTGGATCTCGTGCTGCTGATGTCGGTGAACCCGGGCTTCGGCGGCCAGCAGTTCATCGCCTCGGTGCTGCCGAAAATCGCCGAAGCGAGGAAAAAGATCAGCGCCTCGGCACGCGACATATGGCTCGAGGTCGACGGCGGCGTGAAGGCCGAGAACATCGCGCAAGTCGCCAAAGCGGGCGCCGACACCTTCGTCGCCGGTTCGGCGATCTTCGGCGCGAAGAATTACGCCGAGGCCATCCGCGAGATGCGCGCGCGCCTCGCCGTGGTATAGTGCGCCGGTCGTGAAACAACTCCCCACAGGGTTTGCAGCCCTCTCCTGGCGTAGCTGGCGAATCTAACCGCTGCTTTACCGCGGGTTATTTTTCCCGCACGCCGCAGTTTCCCCCGCAGCAAGCAAGTGAATCGCCGGAGTTGTTCATGACTGAGCTCGATTTCCAGAGCCTCGCCAAGCAGGGCTACACGCGCGTGCCGGTGGTGGCCGAGGCGCGCGCCGATCTCTTCACGCCGCTCGCGGTGTACCTGAAGCTCGCGGGCGGCCCCAACGGCGGCCCCTACACCTACCTGCTCGAATCGGTGGTCGGCGGCGAGCGCTTCGGCCGCTATTCGTTCATCGGCCTGGCCTGCGCCGAACGCCTCGAGGTGAGAGGCGGTGTGGTGCGACGTCTTCTGCGCGAGGCGCGCGGAAAGGACGTCTGTATCGAAACAGCCGGCACCGAAAAGTTGCCCGCCGACCCCTTCGCATACATTCGCGCCTACCTCGCGCGCCAGCATGTGGCGCCGGTACCCGCGGCGCTGCGCTTCGGCGGCGGGCTGGTCGGCTACTTCGGCTACGAAACCGTCAGGCATGTCGAGCCCAAGGCGCTCGCCGGCGCCAAGCCCGATCCCCTGGAAACCCCCGACATGCTGCTGCTCGTCTCGGACGAGCTCGCGGTGATGGACAACGTGCTGGGCAAGCTTTACCTGGTCGTCTACGCCGATCCGCGCGAGCCCGGTGCCTGGCGCGCGGCTCGCGAGCGGCTGGAGCGCCTGCGAGCCCGGCTGTCATTGCAGCTGCCGGATGAATTTGCACCCGCTCTGATCGGGGAAAATAGCGCCGGCCGGCAGGCAGAGGTTGCCTGCAGCTTCACCGAAGAACGGTTCCTGTCCGCGGTCGAACGCGCCAAGGAATATATCTTCGCGGGCGACTGCATGCAGGTGCAGATATCGCAACGCACCTCGCGCGCGTTCGATGCGCCGCCGCTCGCGCTTTACCGGGCGCTGCGCGGGGTCAATCCTTCGCCCTACATGTACTACTTCGATTTCGGCGACCACCATGTGGTCGGCGCGTCGCCGGAAATCCTCGTGCGGCTCTCGGGCGGCGTGATCACCCTGCGCCCGATCGCCGGCACGCGGCCGCGCGGCAAGACGCCGCAAGAGGACGTGAAAACCGCCGAGGAGCTGCTCGCCGATCCCAAGGAACGCGCCGAGCACGTGATGCTGATCGACCTGGGCCGCAACGATGTCGGGCGCGTCGCCGCCACCGGATCGGTGCGCGTCACGGAAAAAATGGCCATCGAGCGCTACTCGCACGTGATGCACATCGTCTCCAACGTCGAAGGCCAGGTGCTGCCGGGGCTTGACGCCATTGACGTGTTCAAGGCGAGTTTTCCCGCCGGCACCGTGACCGGCGCCCCCAAGGTGCGCGCGATGCAGGTCATCGACGAGCTGGAGCCCGTCAAGCGCGGGGTCTACAGTGGCGCGGTCGGCTACCTCGGCTTCAACGGTGACATGGACGTGGCGATCGCGATCCGCACCGCGGTGCTGAAGGACGGCAAGCTGCACGTGCAGGCCGCGGCCGGCATCGTCGCCGACTCCGACCCGCGGTCCGAGTGGCAGGAAACCCAGCACAAGACGCGCGCGATCCTGCGCGCCGCGGAGCTTGCATCCTCCTGATGATCAATTCCTGATGATCAATAACAGCGATACGGTGACCGGCCCGTGATCTAGAGAATCCGCACCACAGCCTGCTTGCTGGTAAGGCCGAAACACAGGTACTCGTAGCGCCAGCTGCGGCCGGCGACGGTTTCCTGGAAGGCGCGGAACTCGTCTTCACGCCACTGCTGGTGCAGCAGGTACTCGTCGAACGCGATCACCGTGCCCGTGACAATCCGGTCGGCGAGCAGGCCGAGCACGCTGCGGGTCGAACTGTACAAGTCACAGTCGATGTTCATGAATCGCACGGCGCCCGGATGGTGCGCGAGGAACGTGGGCAGCGTGTCGTCGAACCAGCCCGTGTGCAGCGTGACGTTGTCCGGCATCGCCGGCAGGGCGCCCCCGGTCGAGTAGCTGCCGCGCGGTTCGGTGTGCCAGGCCTCCGGCAGGCCCTGGAAACTGTCGAAGCCGTGCACCGGCTGCTGCGCGAGCGCCGCGATCTGGCGCAGCGAGGTGCCGAAGCGCACGCCGAATTCCAGCACCAGGCCCTCCGTCGTCGCTGCCGCGATGGCTACGCGAAAGGCCTCGACTGGACTGCCGATGAGACGCATCCGGCCGCCGCAGGCGCCCTGCATGTAGCGCCACGATTCCAGCCTCGCGCGATCCAATCCGCCACCCGCGGCGACGGCTTCCAAGTCTGCGGCGGCGGCCTGCGCGTCGCCGGATTGTTCGAGTAGAGCGCCGAGCAGGAACCGTATGCTTAGGTCGGTGGACCTGAGCGTAACTGCCTTGCGCAGACAGTCGATTGCGGGGGCCAGGTTGTCGGCATCAAGCAACAGGGCATGCAGGTTGGCATGCGCTTCCACGCAGGTGGGATCGAGCGCCAGCGCTGCGCGCAGGCTTGCCGTGGCCTCTTCCAACCGGCCGAGTCCCTGCAGCGCGGTGGCGAGGTTGTTATGAATGTCAGCCACGTTCGGATTCAGCCTGCGCGCCGCCTCGAAGCATGCGACGGCCTCATCCAGTTTGCCCCAGTCGCTGAGTGCGCACCCGAGGTTGTAGTGCGCGGGAACGTGATCCGGCGCGCCGATGAGCGCCTTGCGGTAGCAGTCGATGGCCCGGTCGGTCCCATCCTCAAACAGCAGTGCGTTGCCAAGATTGGTGAGGGCCACGGCGTTGCCCGGCTGCAACGCGATCGCGCGCTCAAGGTGGGGCAGCGCCTCGCTGCCGCGGCGTAGGCCCAACAGCGCGCCGCCCAGGTTGTTTTGCGCATCGAAGGAATCGGGCGCGAGCGCAGCCGCTCGCTGCAGGGGCCCGAGAGCTTCCTCCGGGCGGCCTTGACCTTGCAGCGCGAGGCCAAGCACGAGGTGCGCGCCCGGCGCTTCCGGATCCGTTTCCAGCGTCTGCAGGCACAGCAGTTCGGCCAGCACCAGCCGCCCGGCGCGCAGATGCTCGCGGGCTTGTCGTACCAGGCGTCGCTGGCTCATTCAGGACCGATCATTTCCGTTGCGGACCGATCCTGCGGTCCTCGACAAAAAAGCGCACCAGAACTTCGGCGCCCGAATTTTCCGTACCGCCCCCAGCCCGTGTTGTTCGCGGTAATGCCGGAGTAGAATTTGGCCGTGATTGATCTCAACACCCTCTGGCAATCCTCCATCTGGCGCTGGCGCCCGGCCGCCTAATCACATCGTCGCCACGCCGGGCGTAAAGCGGCAGTTCCCGATAACTTTATCGGGTAAGTAGTCGGGCAACAACGCACAGTTGCCCGAACAAACTCAACTATATTCAATATGGCAGGTGCTTTGTGGTGCTGATGATCGATAACTACGACTCGTTTACCTTCAACTTGGTGCAGTACTTCGGCGAGTTGGGCGCCGATGTGAAAGTGGTGCGCAATGACGAAATCACGCTGGACGAGGTGGCCCGGCTGAAGCCGGCGCAGATCGTGATTTCGCCGGGCCCCTGCACGCCGAGCGAGGCCGGAATTTCGCTCGCCGCCATCGGCAGGTTTGCCGGCGCGATACCGATCCTCGGGGTCTGCCTCGGTCACCAGGCGATCGGCCAGGCCTTCGGCGGCACAGTGGGGCGCGCGAAACGGATCATGCACGGCAAGGTCTCCAGCATCCGCCACGACGGCAGGGGCGTTTTTTCCGGCGTGCCGGACGGTTTCGCCGCGACGCGCTACCACTCCCTCGCGGTAGAACAGGAATCGCTGCCCGCCTGCCTGGAGGTAAGCGCGCACTCGGAGGACGGGGAGATCATGGGCCTGCGCCATCGCACGCTGCCGGTCGAGGGCGTGCAGTTCCATCCCGAGGCCCTGCTCACCGAGCACGGGCATGCGCTGTTGAAGAACTTTTTGCAAAGGAGAACGCAATGAAAATAGGCATCGCAGAAGCGATCCAGCGCACCGTGGAACACCGGGAGATTTTTCACGACGAAATGCTGCACGTGATGCGCCAGATCATGCGCGGGGAACTCACCCCGGCGCAGATCGCGGGTTTCATCGTCGGCCTGCGGGTAAAAAAGGAGACCGTCGGCGAGATCGCGGCCGCCGCGCAGGTGATGCGCGAATTCGCCACCCTGGTGCCGCTGAAGGACCATCACCACGTGGTGGACGTGGTCGGCACCGGCGGCGATGGCGCGCATACCTTCAACATCTCGACCGCGGCCACTTTCGTCGCCGCCGCCGCGGGCGCGAAGGTGGCGAAGCACGGCAACCGCTCGGTTTCCTCGAGGAGCGGCAGCGCCGACGTGCTCGAGGCCCTGGGGGCGAAGCTCGATCTCGCGCCGGAGCAGATCGCGCGCTCGGTGGAGACCCTCGGGGTGGGCTTCATGTTCGCGCCCAGCCACCATCCGGCGATGAAGCACGCCGCGGCGGTGCGCAAGGAACTGGGCGTGCGCACGATCTTCAATATCCTCGGCCCGCTCACCAACCCGGCCGGTGCGCAGAACCAGCTGATGGGCGTGTTCCACGTCGACCTGGTCGGCATCCAGACGCGCGTGCTGCAGCGCCTGGGCGCCAAGCACGTGATGGTGGTCTACGGCCGCGACGGCCTGGACGAGATCTCGATCTCCGGCGATACCCTGGTGGGTGAGCTGCACGGGGGCGAGATCCGCGAATACGAGTTGCACCCTTCCCAGTTCGGCCTGGAGGTGTACGACCGGCGCGCGATCCAGGTGAACTCCGTGGAGGAATCCAGGCAGATGGTGCTCGCGGTGATGGAAAACCAGCCCGGCCCCGCGCTCAACATCGTGCTGCTGAACGCCGGCGCCGCGCTCTACGTCGCGGGCGTCGCCAAGTCGCTGGAGGACGGCATCGAACGCGCGCGCAAAGCGATCGCCAAGGGCGAGGCGAAGCAGAAACTGGACGATTTCATCGCCTTCACGAAAAAGAACGCCAAGGGAAACTGAAGGCCGATGGCGAACATTCTCGAGCGCATCCTCGCGCGCAAGCGCGGGGAGCTGGAGGCGGCGCGTGCCGCGGTGCCGTTGGGCGAAATGCAGCGGCGCGCCGCCGCCGCGCCGCCGCCGCGCGATTTCGCCGGCGCGATTGCCGCGAAAATCGCCGCGGGGCTTCCCGCGGTGATCGCCGAAATCAAGAAGGCGAGCCCCTCGAAGGGGCTGCTGCGCGCGGATTTCGATCCCGCCGCGATTGCGAAGAGCTATGAGGCGGGCGGGGCCGCCTGCCTCTCGGTGCTGACCGACCGGGACTTCTTCCAGGGCGCGCACGAACATCTCGCGCAGGCGCGCTCGGCCTGCACGTTGCCGGTGCTGAGAAAGGATTTCCTTGTCGAGCCCTACCAGGTCTTCGAATCGCGCGCCCTGGGGGCCGATTGCATCCTCCTGATCGCCGCTGCATTGGCGCGCCAGGATATGCAAGGACTGGAAGCCAGTGCTCGCTCACTTGGCATGGCCGTGCTGGTCGAGGTGCACGACGAGCGCGAGCTCGAAGCCGCGCTCGCGCTCGACACCCCGTTGCTGGGTATCAACAACCGCGACCTGCGCAGCTTCCAGACGCGGCTCGAGACGACGCTGGACCTGCTCGCCAAAGTACCGCCCGGCAAGACGGTGGTCACCGAGAGCGGCATCCTCGCGCCCGCGGACGTGGCGCGGATGCGGGCTCACTCGGTGAATGCTTTCCTCGTCGGCGAGGCGTTCATGCGTGCGCCGGATCCCGGGATGGAACTGGCGCGCCTTTTCGCCTGAGCGGGGGCGCGAATTCTTGGAGAGGCGCGGGCCTGTTCCCCGTTGACTCGCGATGCACGACGCCATAAGACCTGTTTTCCAAGGCTGGTGCTGATTTGCCCGAATGGAGACAATCGCCCAGACATGTCTTAACAGATTGTTTATAAATGTATTTTCTTATTGTTGCGCCCGCGCAACAAAAAAGGCCGAATAACCAGAAAATCAGGCGTTTCCATTGCTGGCGCGAGGCGGCCTGCGGCACAATCCTTCCCAGCTACTCTCTCTCTATGGGAAGGTGGTGGAAAGTGCACCACCGAGCGCAATTACTAACTAACTGGAGAATCAGGATGCAAAAGAAAATTCTTACGGCGGCAGTTGCGGCGGCGTTGGTAGCGCCGGCTGCGGTCTGGGCGCAATCGACGGTGGTGCTCTACGGCCTCGTTGACGTCGACTATCAGAACCTCAGCAAGTACACCGCGCCCGGCACCAGCAATGGCTCCAAGGCGGGCGTCGGCAACAGCGGCGCGAGAAGTTCGCGTCTGGGTGCGCGGGCGACCGAAGACCTCGGCGGCGGCCTGTCGGCGCGCGCGGTGATCGAGTTCGACATCCAAGGGGATACCGGCGCGACTCCGGGGTCCGGCATGACGCAACGCCAGACCTTTGTCAGCTTGGACAGCAAAAGTTGGGGCGAATTGTCGTTCGGGCGCCAGTTGACCCACACTTTCGGCAACGTGGCCATGGCCGAAGGCATTGCCGGCGCCAACTCCTTCCAGTCGTTCTACGGGCTGGAAGACCAGGTCACCCGCGCGAGCAACTACCTGAAGTATTCGAGCCCGGTAATTGGCGGCGGCTTCACCTT
>Ga0315281_10005368_pt1 | contig 18380 bp, 19 predicted proteins | sample YL17G07_0_MG_FD_204540 | JGI IMG/M metagenome (GOLD analysis project Ga0315281, IMG submission 204540) | Sediment microbial communities from Yellowstone Lake, YNP, Wyoming, USA - YL17G07_0 | ecosystem: Environmental > Aquatic > Freshwater > Lake > Sediment | place: USA: Wyoming | collected...
TTTCGTTTGCTCCATTGGTTAACGGCGTTATCCATAAGTTGCTGGGTTTGTGAGTCCACATCAACAACGGCCGAAGTAAAACTTTCCTGTGAAGAAACCGCGTTCAGCTCAAAAGGAATGCTTTTGGTGATGACAATTTTTTTCAGATACAGGCGGATGGCGGTGGGCATATCGAGACCAATTTGACCAAGAACGTTATCCGCAGCCTTTTTATCTTCATCCGATATGCGAATTTGTAATGTTTTCATAATGATAGGTAAATGAATAACATTACAATACTAGCATATTATGCAATGGTTACGCAATGGATGATGAGCATTCGGCGAACTCTGTGCATCAGAAGGAAAATCATATAAAATCATACAGGACAAAGATGAAAAACTTCTAAATTTTTGATGAAAAAATCCTGGTCCAGAATCGGCGTTCCCGCACTCATTTTTTTCCTGGCGGATCAGCTTTTGAAGGTTTGGGCAGCCGGTTATCTGACCGTTCCGATCCAAATAACCTCGTGGGCCGGCCTGGTTTACCGGCAAAACACCGGAATAGCCTGGAGCATCGCCATTCCCCAGCCCTGGCTGAGCATTATGAATGTCCTTCTCCTGGCCGTTTTGCCCCTCTATATCAGCCGACACATAGATTTGCGCCGCAAAGAAGCCCAATTCTTCCTCAGTATGGTGATCGGCGGCGCCCTCGGAAACCTCTTCGACCGGATCGCCCGCGGTTTCGTCATCGACTACGTCGCCATCGGCACCTGGCCCGTCTTCAACCTCGCCGACGCACTTTTAACCATCGGGATCTTCCTGATTTTGGTTTTTTATGCTAAAATAAAGAGAACCTAAATCAAAAACCATGGATCAAAACCAAAATCAACAACCCGGACAACAGGAACAAATGCCGATTCCGTCAGACCAAAACGGACAATTTCAGCAGATGCCGGAAGGCCAAATGCCCCAGCAGATGATGCCGCAAATGGCGCAGCAGCCTGCCATGGAACGCGAATACGGCCCCCGCAAAATGTCGTTCTTCATCCTGGTGTTAAAAACTTTCGCAGGACTCGCCGGAGGCGTCGCCGGAACATTGGTGTTGCTCATGATTTTCCTCCTCACATCCTCAATTTTGCAGCCGGTCCTTTCACCGGCGCAAGAGCAGGCGCAGGAAACCAGCCCGCTGTTTATCTTCGTGCTCATGGCCATGATTTTTGCCACATCCGTCGTGTCCAGCCTCATCGGCCCGCTCCTCATTTCCTACACGGAACGCGAGCGCTATACCCGCGTGTCCACGGCCCTTTCACAAATTTTCATCATCAACATCGTCATTTTTGCCTTCGTGGCGCCAATTTACCTCACCACCTCCACCACCCACCTTGAACTCACTGCGTACGCCGCCGGCCTGCAGATCATCTTGAGCGCCATCGCCGGTTCGCTCATCATGGAACTCATTCACGATTACCGCTACTCGCTCATCAGCGTCTACACCACGGTATTGGGCGTTCTCGTGGCCGCCGCCATCAGCTTTTTCCTATATGCCGGCCTCGGTTCCAACGGTGCCACGCTGCTCTTATTCGCAGTTTTGCCCGTCATCTGGACCTTAATCGGCTTTTTCCAGGGCGCCATGGCCATGTTTTACTACTGGCTCTACCAAAACTACGGCGTAGATTTCCTGGCCACCAGCACCAGCTACGGCATCGACTACGGCATCCCCGACCAATCCGAAGAAGAGGAGGAAGAACCCGAAAAAGAGGACACCGAAGGCGGAAATTTCCTCAAACAGTAACTTCCAGAACACGGAAAAAAGCGCACACTACTGTCTTTTTGAACACATTTCGTCATTGACAAACAAGACAAAACATGGCATGAATGAACAGGTTGTTTATCATGAAAAATCTTCCCGATTTTTGTGTGATAAACCCATTGATCCTTGAAAACCTGTAGAAAGATTTCACGTCTTGAATGGAAGTTTGAAGCTTTATCAAAGCGGCAGGCTCCCATTCAAGACGAACAAGACGAAACGTAGGCCGATTGGCCGAATAAAATTGGCCATTGGCCAGGAGACCGTATGATCCATATGGACAAAAAAACAGAACAGAGGTTTCTTACCATCTTTTTCTTAGGAGCACTATTTTGCCTCGGCTGGTTTGTGGAGGTTGCTTGTGTGAACCAGCCCTCCACAGCGAGCACAGGCTCGATGTCGGCACCACCCGCCCAGGCCGGTCAGTTAAATACGGCCAAAACAGAAGGCAACTTCGAGATCTCCTGCACTGATAAAGCAGAAAAGGAGTGCGGAAGCAACATCGGCGAGTGCAGGACTGGCATCAAGACCTGCAACAACAGCGACTGGAGCGAATGCGTCGGTGGAGTCGGGCCGACCCCCGAGGTCTGCGACGGCAAGGACAACAACTGCAACGGCAAGACTGATGAGTTGTGGAGGATCGGTGCACAATGCGGTATCGGAAATTGCGTGGGCGTCTACATCTGTGACGCTGAAGGCACAGGTGAGATGTGCGACGCCCCGACATCGAATTGCTTTCCCGCATTGCACGATCCCAACAACTCGTACTGACCCCCGAGGGCCCGAAGAGTTCGCGTATTGCGAACGGAGCTTCTGCTCCCGGCCGCCAGGTTAACCCCTGCGCGGCCGTCTTCGCCCCTCCGAAATTCTTTCTACAGGTTTTCTTCATTTTTACATTATTCACCGTTGAAAAAAACGCGTTTTTTTGGTATACTATTAAGAAAACTAAGGGGTAAAAAGGCCTAAAAATCAAAAACCAACAAAATGTCCCAACTCTTCAACCTCATCGTCGGAATTCCAATCGCGCTGGCGCAAACCGCCACCGCGGAAAAATCGGCGGGCGCCACGTTTGATATTCTGGGCTACGTTTTCCAAAATTTGCCGCTCTGGATTACCGCGATCGTGGTTTTTGTCTTATCCATGATTTTGGGAAGCATTTTGAAAGGCATCGTGGAAAGCCGCCTCGCCGCCAAAATCACGGAAGAACACCAGGAACTGCTCATCATTTCCGGCCGTCTCACGTTCGTGGGTATGGTCATTATCGGCGGCACGATTTCCCTTGCCATCGCGGGAATCAACGTCACCAACCTCATCGCCGCCATCGGTTTTGGTATTTCTTTTGGATTGCAGGATACGATCGCGAATTTTGTGGCGGGCATCGCGCTGCTGGCATCGCACCCATTTACCATCGGCGACTGGATCTCCGTGGACGGAAAAAAAGGAAAAGTGTCGGAAATTCGTACGCGCGCAACGTACCTGACAACGTACGACGGCCTGCGGCTGATTGTGCCGAACTCCCAGCTTTATAAAGGCCAGGTGTTAAGTTACACCAGCAACCCCATGCGCCGTATCAAAGTCCCGGCGTATTTCCGATATTACGCGGACATCAAGAAGGTTTACGCCATTTGTCTGAACGTCGTGAAATCCCATCCGGACATCTTGCTGGAGCCAAAACCCAACATCGTTATTACAGAAATGGGAGATTATTACATCGCGCTCCAGGTCCGTTTTTGGGTTGATTCCAAAGGCCTGTGGCGCCGCATCGAATCAAGAGTTTTCATGGAGATCCAGAATAAATTTGAAGAAGCCGGCATCGACGCTCCGTATCCGACGAACGCCTTGGCCTTTGATACTGATGATGAGCAGACGGTGGTGCGAACAAAAGCATTAACGCCTGAAGAAATGAGCAGCATCATGAAAATGCGCGCCGACGACGAAGAAAAATTCGCCAAAAGACGTGAAGAATTGGCAACGGTTCCGCACGCGACATTGGAAGACGAACAAAGAAGATTGGATCTTGCAGGCTCTAATTTTCTGATGGGAACAGCCATGCAGGCGGCGGCAGCCACCCAGCGCAACACGCCGGTACAGCCATTAAACGCGCCGCAACCCCCTCAAGCCGCCGAACAGTTCGCCCCGCACGCCGCGCAATTCGCACAAAACGCACCACAGTCGGTTCAACCAACCGCTCAACAAACACCACCTCCGGCTGGTAATCCTACTATAACGTCCGATCCAAACACCCCCGCCGGTCCATCCAACTTACAATAACTATGCACAATTTTCTCAACCACATCCTGAATATCCAAGTCGCCCTCGCGCAGCCGTTCGCCCAAACCAGCAGCAGCGGTGGCACCGGCGGAACCCCAAACGTGGCTTCGGAAACCGGAAACCAGGTCACAAATCTGGTAACCACAATTTTCCAATCCATCCCATACTGGGTCACCGGATTCCTCGTCATCGTCCTCACGCTCATCCTTTCCAGAGTCGTCAAATCCACAGTAGAAAACCGCATGGCCGAAGCTGGCGTTGAGGAAGAACACAAAGAAATCCAGCTCGTCGTCAGCCGCACCGCCACCGCAACCGTGCTCTTAATCGGCATCACCGCGGGCCTCAAAATCGCCGGCCTCGACCTCACCTCCATCATCGCCGCGGCCGCATTTGGCGTCGGCTTCGCCCTCAAAGACCTCATTATGAACTTCATTTCCGGCATCATCGTGCTGCTTCAAAAACAGTTCACCATCGGCGACTGGATCAAAGTCAAAGGCACCGAAGGCGTCATCAAAGAAATCCAATCCCGCTACACCATCATCAAAAAATTCGACGGCACCAACGTCATCGTACCAAATTCCCAGTTGTTCAAAAACCAGGTCAACAGCCTCACCAGCAACCCGGAACGCCGCTTCACCATCAACATTTCCGTGGACTTTTACCTCGACCTCAAAGAGGTCATCGACACGATTTACAAATCCATCGACAAGTGCGACAAAATCCTCAAACGCCCAAAACCAAACATCATCGTCCAGCAGCCAGGAAAGTTCTACAACAGCCTCAAAATCCGCGCCTGGGTCGTTTCAAAAAAAGGTATCCTCCGCCCGATCAGCGCCCTGGTCCGCCAGATCCACAAAGACTTTTACCGCAAAGGCTGGTCCTGGCCATACCCGACGCAAAATCTCATTTTGGACAAAGATGTTCAACCGGACGTTACCGTAAAAGCCAAAAACTACATCGACAAGCACAAAAAAGCCCTCCGCAAAAAAACCGCCGTCGTGCAGCAGCAAGAGCAAATTCTGGCCCAGCAAACCCAGGCTTCACAAAAGCCGGTGGAATCAGGATCGCCCGCACAACCACTCCCCCAAGCCCAACAAATCGGTGTCGGCGGGCCGGAAATGGAAGCGCCGGTCTGGCTCCAGCAAGCGGCAACCCAAGCCCAACAGCCGGAATCAACAAATATTCCTCTTTCCATAGGAGCGGCAGCGGCGCCTCAGACAACCCAACCCCAAGTCACCATCCAAAGCATAGAAATCGGCCCGGAAGTAAAAACGGTTTCACAAGAGCCAGCTCAAGCCCCGGCCGCCCAACCCCAAATGTCGTCCCCAGTCGTCTCAGCCCCGGACGTCGCCAAAACCTTGGCCCCCGCGCCAACCGTGTCCATGCCGCTGCCGGACGTTGAGCCGCAAATCACCGCCAACCAAAATCAACAACAATAAATTATGTCTCAAGAAATCAAAAAACAGGGAACCCCCGAAATTTCTCCGGCCCTCAAGTCAAAAATGCTGGCCGCCGGAAGCTACGAAGAGCTGCTCAAATGCTGGAAACAGCTGGCTGAAGAATTTGATCTTAAACCTCTTCCCAAATGGGGCACTACGGAGGATAAAGACCGAAATTTACGATACTGGCTCACCTTTGCCCATCAATGTTTTTCACAGCCAAATTGCGCTTGTGATACGGCAATAAAACAAATCTGGGAAAATAAATTATCTGAATTGACCGGGACGGGCATCCCAAAAGAATTCCTCCTACAAACCGTTCGTGTCGGTGCTCTCCAAGACCAGTTGAACGGCATTTCATCCAAAGAACGCCACAAAGCAATGATGAATACCGTTGATGTCAATGGTTACACCTGGGCAAATCAAGAACTTTTAAAGTTAGAAAACGAAAAAAAGGAACAGGTAAAAGTTCAAAAGGAATTTGAAGCAAAACAGTTGGAGGTAAAAAAAGAGCAAACCATTGGCGAAATTGGCAGGGACATGAAAGATCCAAACTTCAATCTTACAGATGAGCAGAAAAAACTCTTACGCAGAGATTTTCAGGGAGCATGTGCCTTGTGGAAAGCATTTTACGGAGGCGCAAATTGGACTAGAGCTCGCGAAAAAAACAAAAATTTTGATGACTTCCTCAATGCCAGCCTCGACCAGAAATTGAGTTCTGAAATTGCCCTGGAATTCAAAAGACTTTGTGAAGAAGATGAGGATATTAGTGAGGATTTGAAAGGATATGAAAGTTTTGATAACAGATTAAAATTCGAGATGCTCAATCCAGAAAGCGGCTGGTTTTATGTCGCAAAAATGAATAATTCAACAACCTTAAGGCAATTTCTGAACAATTGCGCCAGCAATATGGACAGCTGGATGCAACTATAAAAGCAAATCCGCCAGGTGACGACACTAACAAAAAGAGCCCCTTCACGGAGGCTCTTTTTAGGTCTGGTAAACAGGGTTGGTACGTCCAAATAATAGCAAAATTTCTCAAAATTAACAATAAATTAAGAAATATTTTAGAATAATTTAACCCTTGAAGTGATATTTTCAAAGCGCCCCCTTGTTTGGGCCTGGTCTGGGACGTAAACGGGGTTGGTACCCGATTTACAGGGGTTCGATTCCCCTCAGGTCCAAACATTGGGGATAACATGCGTCAAGGCATAAAAAAAACCCCGCACGTTGTGCGGGGAGGAAAATTCCTTATATCTAGCGGCCGTAAAATAAAAGTATAAACTCACAGCTCGAGAATATTTGTTTTGCGGAATTTGTTTGTGTTTAAGACGATTGACCAGAAAGTCGTTTGTCCTGCTGTGCTTTGGCATAAGTTTACAATCTTGCCAAGGATCGCCTGTGGGTGTGGCTACAAGAACCCGAAGGTAACAGGAGCCACCAGGCAGCTGGAGGGTCGGCCCGGTTGGTCAGTGGGGGCCATCACAGAGCAGAGAAAACAGAACGAGCGAAGCGAGTTTCGAGCGCACGGCGCGAGAGCGAAAGCGTGTGGCTTTGCCACCGCTTGAGCGTAATAAAAGAGTCGCGAAGCGAGTTCCCGTCCGGCCTTACGCCGGACAAAAAGAAACGTTTGCGAAGCAAACACCAAGCGCCGGCAGGCGCGAAAATACTTCATTCACTCTGTCCTCCCTGTTAGTGTACAATCCAGTTGTCAAAGATCCTCAGAGCCCCTTACAGAATCAAAATGAAAACCGATTCGGGGATGTCATGATCTCAAGCTACTTAACTTATCTTGAATGTTCAGATCATGATAACAAATGCAAAGTTCAAGGTCAATAAACTGTAATGGACGCCTCCAAATATTTGTTACAAAACAATATTACTGCCTACAATGCAAAAATCCAGAACAATAAGCGTGGAAGCGATAAAATCGAGCTTAATTACATCAAGAAATACCCTAACTGACGTCATTTTGAAAGCGCTTAAAAAGTCCAAAATCCAGAACGGCGACATCCTGGCCATCACTTCAAAAGTTGTCGCGATCACCCAAGGCCGTGTCATAAAATTCAAAACCGAAAAAGAATTCCGGGAGCTCGTAGAAAAAGAAGCAGACGCGGTATTTGGTGGTAAAAAGGTCACGCTAACCCTTAAAAACGGCATATTCACGCCCTGGGCCGGCATCGACCGTTCCAACACACAAAAAGGAACCGCTATCTTATGGCCTCTAAATGCCCACGAAGTCGCCCACGAACTGGAAAAGTGGCTCAAAAAAACATACCTCCTCCAAAAAGTCGGAATAATCATCGTGGACTCCTTCTGCGCCCCGCTCCGCAAAGGTGTCACCGGAATCGCCCTCGCCCACGCTGGTTTCCGGGGCGTCACCGACAAACGCGGTACCAAAGACCTCTATGGCAACACCCTCAACTTCACACAGGAAGCCGTCGCCGACAGTCTGGCAACCATGGCAAACCTCGTCATGGGGCAGGGGAACGAGCAAACCCCATTCGCGCTCATACGCAACGCTCCCGTCGCATTCACGAACAAAAACATCCCTCTCGACGCTCTGGTCATGGAGAAAAAAGCGTGTCTCTACTCGCCCCTTTACAGGTCCAAAAAAAATAAATTCTAAAATTTTACTTTTTTAGAATTTATTTTTTCACGGCGCATACCTCACCCCCTCACCATCGTGCTACACTACGCTCACATAATCTTCCGCAAATGCTAAGAATCGGCGTCCTCGCCTCCACCAAAGGAACAGATCTGCAAGCCATCATTGACGAAATGAAAGCCGGAAAAATGTCCGGCGTCGAACTGGCGGTGGTGGTCAGCAACAAGATCAACGCCTACGCCCTCCAGCGCGCCCGAACCCAAGGCTACAAAACCGTTTTCCTCGATCCAAAAGGTAAATCCCGCGAACAGTACGACGAAGCCCTCGCCAGCGTCATGGAAGAAAACCGCGTCGACCTGGTCTGCCTGATCGGCTACATGCGCATTCTGACGCCCGTGTTCGTCCGCGCGTTCCCAAGAAAAATCATTAACGTCCACCCCGCGCTCATGCCAAAATTCAGCGGCCCGGGCTTTTTCGGCGCCAACGTCCATGAAGAAGTTTTGAAATCCGGCGAAAAAGAAACCGGTTGTACTATCCACTACGTTGATGAAGGAGTGGACACCGGAGAAATCATCATTCAGAAAAAGGTCGCCGTTGAGCCAAACGACACCGCGGAAACCCTCAAACAAAAAGTACAGGCCCTGGAAAAACAGTGGTACCCGGAAGTCATTCGCGGCTTCGCGGAAGGCAAATATTGACATTCCCCAGCTTATGGATATGATAGCACCCCGTTATTATTTTTTTCATGGTAAAAAAAGCGCCGGAAGGCCCATCTGCCCACCAACATCCACATGACGCCCGTTCCAGGGGTAGACGCATATCAATATTGAAAAAAGACCGCGATATTCCCGACGCGGACGTCATTGAATCGGTTGAACATCTTGAAAAAACACGACGTTCACTTTTGCTGCGGTCAGCCAACAAAAGCTATCTGGAAGCCCAGTACATGTCCAAAATAATACTACACCTCCTCAAATTGGAGAGCTCGGGAAAGTACCCGGACCTTTCCCTGAGTGGTGCGCACGATCGTGTGGTGGAAGCCCTTGAAAAGCGCTCCAAAGCACACGACACTAAAATTCAGGACAAAAGCGTTGAAAGACTTGCCGTCAGACTGCTCGGAAAGCTGGAGGACCATTATGGTCGCATGCACGACTTTACTCCTAAAGAAATTGACGCCACGACATCCGATCTTTACGAACGATTACTGGAATTTGAAAACCCGGTCGACGAAATCCGCCTCAGCCAAAAAACCGCGGCTTTCTCACAGGTAAAACAAGATTCCTTGGTGCTCATCCCAAACAAACACCAAAAACACGTGACTCCGGAAAACAAGCAGCTGGTGGAAAACTTTAAACACTTCATTCACGATCACGAACAAAAAGCAGTGGTGGAAGCCAGGTACGTGGCAAAAATTGTGGCATTACTGGACCTTGCCGCAGAAAAAGGCCTTTACATAGCCCTCCAGGGCCAAAAAGAGTTCAAGGAAATGCAGCACATCCTTGAACAGCGATCCAGACATTATAGTGGCGAAGGAAGAGGCGCGCTTGAAGAACTCATCGCGTTATTTCATGAAATTCGCCGCTTTGTGCAGATAGAACCAAAAAAACTCGCCGAACATGTGAAGATGGATGTTGAATGGCTGGAGGACATTGAAACACATTAAACCAGCCCACAAACCCACACGCCAAGCCTCAAATCACCCTTTCCCACCCTTCCACTTCCAGAAATATTTCAGTGCGCTGGAAACATGCAGCCAGAAAACCTTGCGAGTCAGCGACTTTAAAAACGACCCGTCACTTAAACGCTTGTGGTAATGCATCAGCACCGCTTCCGGAAAGTACACCACGCGGTATCCGGCCTTTTTCACCATCCGGCAAAGATCAAAATCTTCCATAAACAAGAAATAACGCGAATCAAAACCGCCGACTTTGTCATACACCGTCCGCGGCATCATCATGGCCGCCCCGGTAATCAAATCAACGTCCTGAATTTTGTCGTGGTCAAAATCTTTCATCAGATATTTGCTCACGCGGTGTTTGAAAAATGGGAGCCGTCCCAAAAACGTACGCTTTAAAATCTGATCGCCCAGCGTCATGTTCCGCCGGCAGGACTCTTGGACCTTCCCGCTCGAATACAAAAGTTTTGGCCCCAGAATGCCAATATCAGGGTGCCGTTCCATATAATCCACCATTTTTTGAAGGCTGTCCGGCTCAACCGTCACGTCCGGATTGTGAAAAAAAAGATACTTCCCCTTGGCATGTTCAACGCCAAGATTATTCCCGCGTCCGAACCCCACATTCCGCGGAGACTTCACCAAAACAATGCGCTTCTCCGAGTGCGCTTTTTCCAAAAAACCCATACTGACCTCATCGCGTGAAGCGTTGTCCACCACGATAATCTCAAAAGGAAAATCCACCCCGCTCTTCTCCAAAGCCTCAACCGCCATCCGCGGGAAATATTTATGATTGTAATTGAGAATAATAACCGAAAGTTTCATAATTTCTTTTTCATAGTTTCGCGTTGATTGGAATCGATCACCGCCAAATTCGGCTTCATGATCAGCTCCGTCTTCCCATAAACAAACGTATCATCCGGGATATCCTGGGCCACCGTGATGCCCGCGCCCACGAAGGAGTTATTCCCGATTTTAATGCCTGGCATAAAGCTCGTATTAATTCCGCAACGAACATGGTCACCGGTTAACAAACCAAATTTGCTCCGACCAGAATCGGTCTTCACATCCTGTACAGTGACCGTAATATTCCGCTCATCCAGCCGCAAATTCCCCGTCACCGTCCCCGAGCCAAAAGAAACGTCGTTCCCCAGCACGCTGTCGCCAATGTAATTCGTGTGCGTCCAAACGTCGTGCCCCAAATAGCTCCGCGCAACTTCCGTTCCAAAACCGATCACACAGTTCGCACCAATATTGGAACCGCGCACCAGCGCATTCGTGGCAACAACGGTATTCGCCCCAATATATGCGGGTCCGACAATCACTGCGTTGTCCAAAACACGCACGCCCCTTGCCAAAAAAACGTCGCCGTGAAGTTTTGCGCTTTTTGCCACCTGAGGCTTTCCTTCATCATTTTTTGGTGGACGACTGATGGGATATTCAACCATTTTTTTAAAAAAATAATCCATCAAATCAAGAACATGCCACGGGTATTTCACCGCCTGCCAAAATCCTTCATACGGCACGACCTTCATCTTGATTCCGGCTTTCATCAGCGAATCCAGCGCCACCTCATAGCGGTCATCACGCGAAGTTTTCACCGCCTTCAAAGCCTTCACCAGCATGTCGCCGCTGCGGTGGAAATGAACCACCAGATTCACCAGTTTGCTCGGCTCGTTGCCCTTCCCCGGCTTTTCAACAATCCCGGTAATCACCCCGCCGGCTCGCACCTTCAAATACCCTCCCGGGAAATACTCCCGAACCTTTTTCCCGATCAAAAACGCATCAAACTTCCTATCGCGGCTCGCCGCCAAAACGGCGCGGTAAGCCTCAACATCCACCACATCGTTAGCGCTCACCACCAAAATCGAATCTTTCCCAATCAGCCGTTCCGCGCTCATCACCGCGCCCGCCATGCCTTCATCAAGGTTTTTCTGTTCGACGACGCGGAACGCGGGCTTCATGATTTTCGCCAGCGCCCTCAGTTTCCCCAAATTATGCGCCCCGCCCACAACAATAAAATCATTCAACCCCGCCGCCGCCATCTGCTCAATCTGCAGCTGAATCAACGGCTTCCCCAAAAACTCCAAAAAATTCTTATCCTCAATCGGTTTCAACCGCTGACTCCGCCCGGCCGCCAAAACAACAACTTTCATAAAAAGAGCTTAAAACAGGCTATATTCTAGCAAAACACTTGGCCAAAAGCCAGAAAGTTCGCTATTGGAAAACTTGGGAAAGTCCCTTAAAAGGAAGAATACCCCGCATGAAAGAAAGTCCTGCACGCGCCCCCGCTTCTCTGCGGGGGCGCGATAGGGTCAGTAGCCACGAGACGGCTTGAAGATCACTACAAACCGTTCCCCTGAATAAGTGATCACAATGGCTTGTTCTTTTTTTCGTTCATCCGGGTCTTGAGGAACGCTGTACAAGACGATCGCAAACACGCCCGCTTCAATCTTGCGGAGGTTCTTCCCCTCCAGAAGCACCGGTTCATCCTTATTGACCCTGGGAATGATGAACAACTGCTCCTCCGTCGGAGAAGTAACCTTATTGAACTCAAGCATTTTCCCCGCTACCGGCGGCTTCAACCAGAAATTTCCGTAGAATCCAGTCGAAAAGATAGATGGCCACTCACTGGAGGAAGGCATTTGCTCCTCGCACCGATGAAGAGAGCGTTCCAAGATCCCCTCGTTCTCATGTGCCTTGGCGAGCTCCTGGACCATCGGGTCCGGAGTCTGCGTCGCGGCGCAACCAAACATAATGAAACCGAACCACGCAACCGTAGCACAAATCGACTTCGACATAACCACCACCGTTTGGTGCAGAATTTTTTTCATGCGGGATGTCAAACATCGCGCTAGGCGACGAGCAAAACTCCCGCTAGCGACCGCCGTTACATTAGATGAAAATAGAAATTTGTCAACTCGCTATAAAACACCCGATAAATATCCCAAAAACAGTCAAACCGCCGGAATCAGAAAAATGTCGCCTACCGCTTACGTCAGCAGCATCTCCAATTTCCCCTGCTGCAGCCCCGCCCTCAGTTCCATGGCGATCCTTTCACCGTAACTCAAACTTTCGCCGTACAAATAGCCGGAATAAGGCGTAAAACGTGTCCCGGGCGATCCCGGAATGCGCATGCTGACGTCAAAAATCACAAACTCCTCCCTGCCCTCTTCCGCCGCAACGGCTCCCTGTAACGCAAAAGGCCCGATCAAACCAGGTGGCACCTCTTTTTTCGTCAAAGAAATAAATCTTTCGCCGATCTCAAAAGCCTTTTCCAGCAGCGATTCTTTCATGGTGACGGAAACGTGGCCGGTCTCAATCAGCCGCGGTTTCAAATACTTCAAAACCGCCATCTGCTCGGGCGCGGGCAGTCGCAGCAACCCGTCCAGATTGGTCTGTCGTCGCATGTCAGTGCCCATAAGTTCAACCTCGTCATCCAGCGGCGAATAAAAATAGTTCAGATTTACCGGCGCCCCCACCACAAACTCCTCAATCACCGCCCGCGCCAGATTTTGCTCGCTGATCACTTTGGCATTCAAAAGTTCGGAAGATTTTTTGGTAAAATCGTTCACATCGGTAGCCAGGAAAAACGCTCTCTCATAGCCACGCAGCTCCTCATTCACCTTCACCAAAACTAAACGGTCAATTTCCTCCGGAGTTGAAAAAATTTTCGGAATTCTGATCCCTGCCTGCTGCAAAAGATAGTACTGATTCCGCTCAACGTCGCGCTCTTCCAGCTTCAGCATTTCGCGCGTCCCAAAAATCGGAACCTTGAACTCGCTTTCAATCTTGTTGAAATCGCAGTACACCCAAAAATACCGGTTGTGAATGAAAATCGTATTCATTTTCCGCAGCTGGTCCTGGATTTCCGGCTTCACGATGTCCGCAAATTTGTCCACCAGGATAATTTCATCAACACATCCTTTGCTCTTCCCCCAGCCCTGAATAGGGTTTTGCATCGCCCCATCGTCTTCCCGGGTTTTGTAATATTTCGCATACGTCAGCTCGCGACCCTTCTGGCAAACCGCCACCGTCCGGAACCCGTATTTCTTGGCGCCCTGACATACGTCCAAACCGCTGTGTCCGCCTAAAACCCCGATCGTGATTTCTTTGGGGTCATAACTTTTTAGAATGTCGGCAATGTCTTCTCTGGAGATCATTTTCTTAGAATTATAAATTATAGATTATAAATGATAAATGGTGAAACCTCCTGCAATTTATAATTTATCATTTATAATTCATAATTTCCTACCCTAGTACCTCACCCAATCGGTCGCTCTCAATCGCCTGCTTGATGTCCCGCGCGATGCGCCTGCCCGTGCTCATGGGCTCGTTGTAGCGCAGCCACGTGTACGGGGAACCATTGATGTATGGATTGGTGCCGGCCACAATTCTGGCAGAAATTTCAAAAACATAAAAGTTCAAATCGGGATCCAAAATCGCTTCCAAACAAAACGGCCCATACAAGCCTTTTTCAAGCTTTTTTTTCGACTTGTATCCGATGAGTTTTTTGGATTCCTTTACCACCCGTTCGCCCATTTCAAAAACCTGGGGCAAAATGGACTCGCGAATCACGAGCGGCATATTTCCCGTAATCGTGTACGACGTGCGGATTCCCGCATCCAGCTGGTCTTTGGCCGCGATACGCCCTATGGAATCGGCGTTGGACTCATATCGCTTGTCAAAGCCCATCACTTCAAGTTCCTTCGTCAACGGAGAATAAAAATAATGCGTATACACCGGCACGCCGACGATATATTCCTGAATCACATAGCCCTCCTCGCCAGGGTAATTTTGAATGCGTTCGTAAAATTCGGCGGTGGAATTCGCGATAAAATATCCAAAACCGCCCTTTGCCCCATGAAATTTAATAATAACCGGACGGTCGATTTCCTCCGGAGTGGCGAAAATTTTGGGTTGTTTGAGTCCGGCGTTGCCCATCCAGATTCTTTCCTTATTGCGGTCCGACTCCCATTCAAGAATTTCTTTCGTGCCGTAATGCATAACGCTGATGTCCTGAACCTTTTTCCAACCCAAATAGCTCACAAAAGAACCGTGCGGAATCATGATCGCATTCTTTTTGATAAGTTGATCTTCGATTTCAAAATAATTTTTAAAAGAATCAACAAAAATGAACTCGTCGGCCACACCATAACTTTTATAAGGCTTTTCCTGTCCCTTCACACACACGCAGATGGTCTTAAAGCCCTCGTCTCTGGCTCCTTTGAGTATCTGCAAAGCGGTGTGACTTCCCAGCGTCACAATGGCGTAGTCTTTGATGTTCCCCCCCATTTTGCCCATAGAATTTATTCAAAAAACATGGCTTCCCAGGCCACAATGTCAGCCCTTCAGCCAGAAATGATTTTCATTATTCTATGGATATTTTAGGATTTTGTCCAGTGAAAATGGAGTTTTCGAACCTACTCCGAAATTTCAGTTGGAAGCGGAAGATCAAATTGGCTCTGTTCGCGATCCAAAAAGTGGTCGCGACATAAAACCCCTTTATGGGTATTCACTCCCTCAACTCTTCGCGCGATCAATTCCTGAACGCTCCCGATGTCTCGCATTTCCTTGCTGCAATCAACGCATGTAAATACTCCACGCTGTGTGGTGGGGAGTTTTGGAACGAAAATGATGTTTTCGAATGGATTCGAAGTATTCATAGTAATTGTGAAAAATAATAATCCGAGTAGTATTATAGATAAATACAGCAATATGTCAAGTAAATATCACCCAAACACCACCGTAAAGTTTAAAAGATATAAAATCACAAACCCCAACACCACGCGATACACCCCAAAAACGTGGAGCGTATGCCTTTTGAGGAATTTCATGAGGAAAGAAATGGCGACCAGGCCCACCGCAAAAGAACTGACAATCCCCGCGATCAACGTGTCCGTCGCAGGCATCGTGTACTTTCCTTTGGAGATGTCATAAACGGCAAACACGGCGGCGCCAAAAATTGCGATGGAGCCCAGCAAAAAAGAATATTTTGCCGCTTCGTCCCGCTTCACCCCCTGAACAAGCCCCGCACTGATGGTAATTCCTGAACGTGAAACGCCGGGAATCAGCGCAAGACACTGCGCCAGACCCATCACAATACCCTCGCGGAAGCCCACATTCGCCGTTTTTATTTTTGAATACACCAATTCGGCCACAAAAAATAGCACCCCCACGACAATCATGAAAATCGCGACGTCAAAAGGATGGCGGAACATTTCGTCCAACTTGTCGCCCAGGGTGACACCAACGATGATGGCCGGAATGGTTGCCAGGATGAGCAAAATGGACATTTTCCAGTACTTTTCGACCTCCTCGGAAAGTTTTTTCTTCGTAAAAATCCGTCCGATGCCCGCAAAAAATCCGTAAATCAGCCCCAAAAACTCCTTCCAAAAATACACCAGCAGCGCCAGCAGGGTGCCAACGTGGGTGGCAATGTCAAAACTCTTCATACTTTCCACCGGAAGCTTCATCACGGCCTCCGCCAGCACCAAATGCCCCGACGAAGAAATCGGAAGAAATTCTGCCAAACCCTGGATGGCTCCTAAAATCAAGGCTTCCTGCACTGACATATGAAAAAATTAGATTATAATGCTCAGCGATTCTACACTTTTAAACTTTTCAACGCCATGAAAATTTCCACCAGTTTCCACACGCACGCGGGCGCACAGACACGGGCAACAATCATCCTTGCAATAGTCTCACTTTCGGCGCTGTTGCTTTCCGGATGCGGCGGAAGCGCAGTCCCGCAGGACGCAACGCCGGACACGTCGTCACAGCAGCAAACGCAGCAGCAGACCCAGCAAACCGTTGCCACCGCCCCGGCCGACGGCTGGACACTCCACATGACCGCCAAAAAACTGTTCCCGGGAAATACCGATATGACCGTGCACAAATACTGCAAAAGCGTCGTGGGCAACATGACCCAGTGCCAGCTGTACGACGGCAATGACAGCGATTCCCGGCTGGTCGGAGTGGAAACCATTGTCGGCCCGGAAATGTACAACACCTTCACCCCCGATGAAAAAAAATTGTGGATGCCGACCAAAGATTTATTGCAAACCACCATGGCCGCCATGCCGGATCTGGACCCGCAACAGTTCAATAACGTGGCCCAAAGCCTTTCCAGCAACTACAGCAAAGTCTATTTAATGTGGGACCCGGGCAAAATCAACCTCCCGACGGGGAGCCCGATGGTGACGGTGATGAATACGACGGTGGCGACAGGAACGACGGCGACTGCCACAACACCGCAAAATAGTCCGTCAAACACTGACAAGAATCCTGGACCTTCAGCTTCGGCGCAGCCAGCCACCACACCAAATCCAGCGGATAAAAATGGCTTCACATTCGGAGCTTACGACACGACCAAGCTCATGGCGGCCGGTTTGAGCGACATCAAGGGAAATTTTGAGGACAGTATTCTCCAAAGGAACAGCAGCGGCAGTCTTGAACTCTACAAACTCAAAGGAAACATCGGCCTCCACACGTACGCAAACACCACCCAATTCGTCTACATTCTTTCCGGCAAGGGCGAATTTACCGTCGGCGATAAAAAACAGGCAGTCAGCAGCGGCATGGTGGTCATCATCCCGGCCGGCGTTGCGCAGGCATTCCAAAACCTGGACGATAAAACTCATCCGCTTGTTTTTGTGACTTTCAAGACGCCTTTCGATGATTCGAACGTCAAATGGCAGTAGAATTTAGGATTTTTTTAGAAATATTTCATAAAGAAGTGCTACCATAAGGCATAATTCCAGCCTGAAAAGCTTGAATTAATCGCCCACATGAGGTAGTATTGTAGTACATTCCTACTTTCTTACTTTCCTCCATGACCGCAAAAATTTCAAAATGTACACCCAAAGGGCAAATCACACTTCCCAAAGACTGGAGAAATCAATTCAATACCGACTCGTTCATGATCAAGTACGATCAAAAACAGTTGATTATTACCCCGGTCGACCTTGCCGGACTTCATGAAGAGGTCATTTTTGACGCCAAAAGCGACAACAATGGGAAGGGAATTTCGGTTGATGAAATGATCAAATCGCTAAAAAAAATCAAGAATGGATAAGATCGAAAAATTCTTTCGGAAACTGACCGCCAGCGAACAGGAAGCCATGCTTTTGTTGCTCCAACAAATAAAAACCGATTTCACGAAAATTCCGGGGCTCATCAAATTGCAGGGCCATCAAAAACTCTACAGAGTCCGAATGGGCGATTTCAGGATTATTTTCACGACTGCGAAAAAAGACATCGAAATAATCAAAATCACTAGGAGAAATGAACAAACGTACAAATTTTAATGCCTGAACATCCGCACCCCGGTAAACACCATCGCCAGTCCAAGTTCGTCCGCGCGCTTGATGACTTCGTCGTCGCGGATGGAACCTCCCGGAGAAATAACGGCCACCACGCCGTTTTCCGCAGCCATCTCAATCCCGTCGGCGAAAGGGAAAAACGCGTCGGAAGCCATCACGGAACCTTTTGCGCGGTCGCCGGCTTTGTAGCACGCCAGATGCACCGCATCCACGCGCGACATCTGCCCCGCCCCGATCCCCATCACTTCCTCGCCCTTGGCCAAAATAATGGCGTTGGA
>Ga0315281_10005369_pt1 | contig 18378 bp, 39 predicted proteins | sample YL17G07_0_MG_FD_204540 | JGI IMG/M metagenome (GOLD analysis project Ga0315281, IMG submission 204540) | Sediment microbial communities from Yellowstone Lake, YNP, Wyoming, USA - YL17G07_0 | ecosystem: Environmental > Aquatic > Freshwater > Lake > Sediment | place: USA: Wyoming | collected...
TCACCCTTACGCCCTCGATCGACGGCGGGAACGGCGGCATCCCGGGTCCGCCCGTCTCCGGGATCTCGCCCAGCTCCGCAGCCTTCGCGCCCTCCTTGCGGACGCGCGCGATCTGCGCGCGCTCCTCGTACCAGAGAGCGCGAGGTACGCGTTGACCTCCCGCACGCGGGGTCACGTACATACGACCCAAAGAATCGTAGTGACGTACGTACTGTCCCTTGACCCCGGCCATCGCTCAGTCCTCTTCCTTTGGCGCGGCGGCGATCCGCCTCATCGAGATCGAGTCTATGGCTGTCGCGACGACGAGGAAGCGCGCGTCTGGGTGGGGAAACGAGTGCGAGAAGTCCTCCGCGCGTCGGAAGAGATCATCGATCACGTCGTTGAGCGGACGGGGCGGGTGACGGGTGAACCCGCCTACGCGCTCTAGGTAGACGAGCTTGACTTGTCTAAGCTCTTCGGCCGTTCCAAAGCTTGTGCCTATGCAGACGTACAGCTCGACGACCATGAGGTCGCGTACGTCCCTGAGCCAGTCGAGCATGACGCAGCTTGAATCGATCGTAGGACCGAGTAGCGTCTGGTGCTGGATCTGCTCGATCGCTCCGCACCAGGTGGAGCGGCGCAGCTCAGACGCATCGCTCGACGCTTCCTCGTTCATGGTTAGGCCTTCGCCATCTCCGCGCTCGCGTGCGGAACGCATCCGATGAAGGTCGCGTCACAGGAGAGAACGACGAGCATCATGGCTCGCATCGCGCTCGACTGACTCACCGCCGAGTCGAATCGATCGAGCGGGATGCTTGACGTCATCTCGACGAGGCCTCGGGCGGCGTCTACCGTCACCACGAGCAGCATCGCCTCGGCGGCTCCGGAGACGGCGATCGGCGGGACGACTCCAGCGTCAATGCCGGCCTGGGCGACGCACCTCGACCTCTCCTCGCTCATGTCGAGCATCACCATGACGCGCTGGACGTTCGACTCCGGAGCGACGCGTAAGGCGGCGTCAGCTGCCATTATGAGCATTTCCTCGTTGCGCCGGACGAACTGCATCATCATCTCGGATCGCTCGTCGCTGATCGTCGCGTTCATGCGTTCCTCCCTTTTCCATCGTCCACCGTCCATCGCCTCGACGCCGCTCCGTCGAGCGACAGTACCTGACGCACGAACACGCGGTGCACGCCCGCCGTTCCGTGCGTCTCCTCCGTGTCGCACTCGACCGCAACGACGCACGCCCGGAACAGTCGCGAACCGATCCCTTCCAGGTTCGTCGGGTCCTGGTCGGGAAAGGTCGCGCCCATCGCGAGCAGCGATCGGAGGGTCCGGTGAATCGCGGCCGCCGTGTACCCACCGCGCCAGCGGATCGATCGGCCGAGGTCGTAGACGGCGGAGACGCTCTCTTCGAGACGGTGGTCGTGGATGTCCCCGCCGCCGGCCAGGCCGTCGACCAGCTCAACCTCGACCTCGGCGTATGAGATCTCCAGGTCGCGCTCGCTCCGTCGCGCGAACGTGCCGGTACGCGCGGTGCGCGCCACCGCGACGAACGTCCCGAGGTCTCGCGAGCGCTTCATCATTGCTAAACTCCATCGCTCTCGTCTGCCGTCAGCAGTGAATGCGAGCGTCCGCGCAGATGTAGATACGCAGACGCGAGGGTGGGTCCGAGACGACGGAGATGGTCGAGCGCACGACGGCAGCGCAGACCCATGCGGCCGTCGGCCGTGCACGCGTCGCAGTCGACGTCGATCCGGATCCACTCCTTGCCATCGGTGGTAACCGTTCGCTCGTCCAGGTCGCATGTGTGCTCGCCGAGTGGTTGCGACGCGGGCTTGGAGAAGGCGATGAGTATGGCCAACGCCTCTACGTCGCCTACCGTATCGAAAGTCTTGGCCGCCGAGTCGATCGCTCGACAACAGGCGCACAGGTCCGTCCACCACAGGCACCATTCGTCGCAGCTCGCGCATGTCCGCGTGTGGTGTCCGCCTCGGTCTTGTGTGGTCATGCTCGTTGTTCCTCCCGTGCGTCAGTGATCGACAGCTCGCCGATCGCGCGCTTGTACTCTCTGGAGAGACCGTCGACGAGTCCGCAACGGTTACATCGCATCTCGATCAGGTTCCGCGTGACCTCCTCCATCGAGGACTCGACGGTGCCGATTCTGAAGCATTCGCGGGTCTCGCCTGCTACCACGTCGCCCGCCTCCGTGATCGACGGAGTGCAATGCCCAGAGAGGCCCTGCATGGTCCTCACGCGCAGCATCGCTACCGCGGACTCGAAGTTCCCGAGGCTTCGCGTGAGCGAACGGAGATTGAAGCTCGACGGAGCCCTCGCCGGAGGCACGCCGGCGTCGGCGCTCCTTCCGCGGGCCGCCCGGCCGAGTGGGATCAGGTGTGTCAGGGCGGGGACGCGAACGACGCGCTCGTCGCGGAACTCCGGCGGCTCCCTCGGGTAGAATCTCGGGTCGTTCGTCACCTGCACGAGGATCGGTCGGCCGGGCCTCAGGACGGCGCTCCTCAGCTCCTCGTCGTCGAGCCACATGCCGTTCGTGAGCAGGACGGGGACGAACCTCTGGGCGATCACCTCCTCGACGAACTGGACGACGCGCGGGTGCTCCGTGCACTCCCCGCCGGAGAGCAGGATCATCGGCGGGCAGCCGAGCGACCACGCGATTCGTTCGGCACGGCGCGTGAAGTCGAGGGCGCGAGCGAAGACCGCCTCGGTCATGTGCTCGCCGAGGACGGTGCTATTTTCCATGCAGTGCGTGCAGCCTAGAGAACAGTGGTTCGTGATCTTGATCAGCATCACTCACCTCTTCCAGTTCGCGTAGACGTACAGGAGGACGAAGAAAGCGGCGAAGCAGAAGCCGAACAGGAGTCGCCTCCGCAGCGAAGAGGGCGGCTTCGGAGGGATCTTGGCGATCTTGCCGCCGCAGCGAACGCACGCCACGTCGTTCGGATTGCTGCTGCCGCAGTCGACGCACAGGAGACGATCCGCGTCGCCACGCAGCGGCCAGACGACGGGCAGCAGGAACGCGTAGATCAGCATCATGATCCTTCCGAGCGGTCGGTGGATCCACATCGCCTCCTGCGTCGACTTCGACAAGTACGGGTAGACCGCGAGGCCGAAGACGGCGAGCAGGACGACGTACCAGGCCATCGCGCGCACCCACCACGGGTCTCTCTGGATAGGCTTCGCGCTCAGCATCGCGAACCTCTTTCGTCCGTCGTCTCGCCGTCTCCGCTCCACGGACGGGACCCCTCGCGTAGCCCGATCGAGGAGCGGGGGGTCCCGTCCGTGGGGCGCATCCCCACGTCTGTGTGCACGTGCGTTCCCGCGTTCGTGCGTCGGTCGTCGCAGCGCTCGCTCATCAGGAGGAACGCGACCAGGACTCCGGCCGCGACCACGACGAGTACGACGACGGTCAGAAGCTCCTCGCGGAGCGCGCGACGTGCGGCGTGGCGGTACACGGCTATACCGTCCTCGCTCCGAGGAGCCACGCCACGACCTTATCCTTCGAGCCCCAGCACGGACCAGGCGCCTCGTTGTAGAGCCAGCTCACCACGAGGCAGAGGTCCTGGGCACTCTCCGGCGTACGCTGCCAAACGCGGCCGATCGCCTCGCGCAGGTCGTTCTGCAGGCATGCGCGCAGGCCGCTGCCAGGCTCGACGTGCTCTTCAACGTAGAGCCGCAGTCCCTCGCGCGCCCACTCGGGAAGCGCGGAGTAGTCGAGTGTACTCACGTGGAACGTCACGACCGACTCCCGCGCGTCTCGACGACCTTGAACTCCTTCTCCAGCTCCTTGAACCCGCGCGAGAGCGCGAGCCTTAGCGCGTCGGTCGGGCTCGCCGGCGGGGCTCCTTCCGCGGAGAGCTTCCTCGCGATCGCGTCGGCTCGCGCGAGCCAGTCAATCGGGATGCGGAAGGATACTTGCGTCGTTGTGCCATGGGGTCGCTTCGTGGTCTTCGCCATTACACGCAGTATACATGCGGTCGCAGGCAATGCAAGTTATTCGACGGCGCCGGCAGTCACTGGTCCTAAGGGAGGGGATTTCCTAGTCGCGAGGGAGCATGATCTGCTCCGAGATCATGCAGTACGCCTCCGCCGCCTGTTTCGACCGCAGCGGGATGCCCTTTCGGACATAGTCGTCGATTGTCCGTTTGATCGCGTGCTTGACGAACCCGCTGAGCGTCCTGTCCGTCGCGGCCGCTATCTCCTCGATCAACACCTTCATGTCTCCGTCGAGGCGCAGCGTGAAGTTCGATGTGGAGACAGCGTGACGTTCAGGAGTGGAGCCGGAACCTCGCCGCTTCGTTCCGTTAGCCATTGGACTGAATCCTAGCGCGCCTAGCGTTCGATGTGCAAGGCACGTACTACGACGCCACGGCTTTCCTCGTGATCGAGCAGGTCCTGGCGTGTACCTGGTAGGCCCCGCACTCTCGGCAGGCGTGCTCCGGACCGAGCGGCGCCGGTGCTGGAGGCAGGTCGAACGACTCGCGATCCTCGGCGGTCACGTCAGGCGGGCAGAAGAGACACGCCTCGCAGAAGGCGCAGTCGTCGCAGAAGAACCGACGGTGGCATATCGGACAGATCTGCTTGTCGGAGTGGCGAAGGACGCGCACGGTCAGCTCTTTGGATCGTCCGATTCGTCTGGATTCTCCGTCGGCGGCGGCATCGTTACCGCGGCCATCCGCTGCGACGACTTCGTCCTCGGTGTGCCCGGTTCGGTGATCGGCGGCTCGCTGTCGGGGGAGTCGCCGCGCAGCGCCGCGAGCGTCTGCGCCCCGTCCGGCCACTCGTCGAGCAGCTCCAGGAGCATCGCGCGCTCCTCGTCGAGCATCACGCGCCGCTGATGGACGACCTCGATCTCCTCGTCGATCGCGCGGACGGCCGCGTCGATCTCGCGGATCCGGTCGACGATCTCGCGCTTGGTCACGGCCGCGCCATCGGCGTTCCCCTGGGAGCCTCGCCCCACGCTCGCAGCGACGCGGCGATCGGAGCCTCCGGTTCCTCGTGGAAGAGCCGACGCAGCTCCGCCTGGTCCTCCGCTCCCCTCGGAACGCTGAACCCTCCCCACTTCTTGATCTTCGCCCCGCCGAGCCAGCGCTCGTCCGTCGTCAATACGAGCCGTGCACCGTCGAGGAGCTTCTGCGCCGCGCGGACCGTGCCGTCGGGGGAGAGCCTCGCCGCCCACGCCCAGCCGAACCTCCCGTCGTAGACGACGTCTCCGCCCTGCGAGGACGGCCGGATCTCGCCGAGCGGTGTGATCAACAGGAAGAACGGCTTGACGTTCTTCGTCTTCACGTACTCGGCGTCCGAGACCTTCGTCACGAACCCGTCGCCCATCGCCGCGTTGATCCGAGCGGCCTTCGCGAGGAAGGACTCGCCGTGCCCGTCGCGGGTGCGGATCCCGAGCTTGATCATCGCGATCTCGCCCTCCGACATGCGCATGAAGTCGACGTGGTGGATCACCTCGTGTGCGATCACGCGTTCGAGCGTGCGCGGATCGCCGAGGATCGACTTCTGCAGGAGCAGCGTCGTCGTCGACGGATCGCGCGGGTTCCACGCGTCGGCCCCGAGCCACCGCGCCGTGATGTTCGCGCGGAACTCGATCCGAGGCCGAGGCAGTCCCTGCTCGTCGAGCATCGCGAGGTACTTCTCGACGAGCGCCTCGATCGTCGCGATCGTCTCGGCCGAGACGCTGCGCGCGCCCTTCAGCGCGCGGTTGAGCGCGCGGGAGAACGTGTGGCCACCGCCCGCCCTCCGGTTGACGACGGCGATCACGGCGACGTCCCCGCGATCGACGCGCTCGCCGCGCCCCAGTACTTGGCGCGGTTGCGGCTGTAGTGCTCCGCCCACACGCCGCTGGATAGACCGTAGTCGACGAGGACGAGCTTTTCGTTCAGATCGCCGTAGGTCGACAGGCGACCGAAGTCTCCGGGCGGCATGTCCATGTCGCGCATGAGCGAGACAAGCCGCTCGGCGAACGGCATGGAGAGGATCTGCTCTGCCTCTTCCTGGGTGAGCAGCGATCCCGACGCTTGCTCTCCGTGCTCGCGCTCCCACAACATCCGTAGCGCACTCAGCAGCAGATAGTGTGCCGGGAGTTTGCTGCCGTAGCTGGTTCTGCGAGACGGGATGCCGGTGAGCTGCTCGAACCGCTTCGTTCCAACCTTCTTCGCCTTGGCCATTACTAGCCAGAGGTCGTCCGGATCGGAGTCGATCACGGGCGCGATGACGTCATCGTACTCTTGCTGGATGAACCCGTCGGTCTCCATTCCGTTCTGGGAGACGCCCTTCGGGTTCTTGGCGATCTTTAGGACGGTGCCGTCGCCGAGGTCGAATACGACACGTCCGGATCCGGCGCCGAGCGGCTTGCCGAGCGTGAACGCTCCACCGAGCATGGTTCGGACGACGCGGATTCGACCCGCGAAGGTACGAGCCTTTGGATCATCTCGAAGGGCCGCAAGGATTGCGTCTCTCGGTCGACTAGCTCTGTTCACGACGACACTCCGATCAGTGGCAGTTGTCTCGCAGACCCCAGGTTCTGCGGCTGGCCGCGCGCACTGCACCACCGCGCCCACGAGATCTTCTTGTCGTAGGCACCCACGACCCAGCGCTGGAACGCGAGCAGCTCGGACGATCGCACAAACGGCATCGGGTACGGCCGCGCGCCAAACTCGCGTAGGCGCCGTCGACGGTAGTCGCGCTGCTCGCTGGTCTCGCCGGCCCAGTAACCGATCAGCATGTAGACCATAACGTGGTCTGGCTTGACGCCGGCGCGTACGAGTAGCTCAAGCCCTCGGAAGAGTCGCTCCTCGTCCTTCGCGCTGTCCCACGCGGTGTAGATCCGGCGCACCTTGAAGGAGTCGTCGCGGTAGTCGATCGACGCGATCGCCTCTGCCGCCTCCTCGTTGATCATCCGCGCATTGATTCCCTGCGAGAAGCAGACGCGGAACTTTCCGTCGCGGATCTCCGCGATTCGCGCGCGCCATTCCGGCTGACCGAAGAAGTCATTGTCGAGTAGGTGGAGGTGCCTGGGACGCGGATCCCCGCGCCAGATCTCTGCAATGGTTCGTTCCCCACGCGCCGAACCCTCCTTCGCCGGTACCACACAGAAAGAACAGCACAGCCGACACCCTCGCTGTGTGAACCCGATTGAAGCCGCGAAGCTAGGGTAGATCGAATAGTCCTGGTCGAGGGTCGAGATCCCGACCGATTCGAGCGTCGTCGTGAGATCGACGCCGGTCCCGCCAACGATCGCGTCTGGGTAGACCTGCCTGACGCGCTCGATGATCGGTCGCGATCGCTCGAAGATGGCCGAGGCGTAGACGCGGTCGTATCGATCGAAGAGGTCGCGATGGATCGAGGTCGCAGTCGGAACGCGACGCAGCTCTAGCTCGTCGCCAAGCGCACGGTGGTGTGCCGCGATCCGCATCAGAGCGATGTTTGGCAGTTTTCCGTCGATCTGGAGGAGAAGGACTTTCACGGAGTCCTCGCCTCGGTGAGCGCGCAGATCAGGAAGACCGTGACGAAGCTCGCGGCGGCCGCGACGATCACGCGCGGCCCGACGCCGTGCACGTAGCTGTACGTCAGCGCGCAGGTCGCGTAGACGGCTGCGATCGAGAGGACCACGCGCAGGATCGACCGCGGTCCCGACGCGAGACCTCGCCTCTGGGCTCTCCTATCCCGCACGACGCACCCGCAGCCATCGCGAGAGCCAGTTCGCGGCGACGTCGGCCGCCTGCAAAGGACTCAGCGTCGACTTGTCGCCCGGCGACCACTGCATCTGCGCGCGCAGCATCGTCTCGACGTTACTTGCCTCCTCGTGGGCCTTGTCGTAGTCGAGGCCGCCCTCTTGCATCAAAATCGTCTCGACCAGCTCGTGCAGGAGCGAGGCAGCCGCGTCCGAGGGTTCGAGCACGCGCTCGACCCAGACCTCGCCCTCTGGCACGTACGAGTATCGGCCGGGGTTGCCGCCCGTGGTGAAGTCGATGTGGACGAGGTTGCGCACCGCGGCGCCGTCAACCGCGTAGACCTTGTAGCCCGCGATCTTCGTGATCGGCCTGCCCGCGTGGATCGCGCGGAGTAGCGCGCTCGACAGTGGACCGGCGCCGTGCGGCACGTAGTCGTCCATGTCGAGCGGCAGGTCCGTGTGCGTCGACTTGTGTGGAACGAGCGCGTTGTGGCTTCCCGATTTCTTCAGCAGCATCCCTAGCTTCACTTTGGCTCCATGTAGCGTATCGGACTCTCCGACGACTCGCTTGTCGGCCGCGCGGATCACGTAGCCCTCGGCGCGCGGGTTCTTCGTCGCCATGTAGGGAACGTTCGGCTCGATGCTGTAGCCGCTCGCGTCGTGGATGTATGCACAGAGCGAACCGGCGAGGACCGATTCGCGTCGGAGCTTTAGCGGGCTCTTCGGTTTCGATTCCTCGTTCGATCTGTTTCGCTCGGCGCTGAACCTCGGGTCTCGTCTCAGGCACTCCGGGCACGTAGGCGGCGCGCTGGCGTCTCCCCCGTATTCGTCGGCGAGGTTCTCTTCCTTGATCCTTCGGCAGAGGGTCTTGTCGGCGCCTTCCTCGACGGAGTGCGTGAGGCACTGGAGTAGGCTCGCTCGGCTGCCTCGGTAACACCCAGCTAGGACGCCGCGCGTCTGGACCTTGGCGGGATCGATGATTCGACGAGGCGTCGATCCAGTCATGACGCTAACCTCCCCCGCTCGACGAGCCGAGCACGAACTTCGGGCGGCCGTCGTGCACGCGCAGCTCGATCTCGATTGCCCAGGTCTCCTCCGGGATCCCGCCTTGTGATGAGAGGAGCGAGCGCACCAGCTCCAGGCGCGCGCGCGCGCCGGGCTCGTCGAAGACGGCCGCGTCGCGGAGGGACGCGGTCGCGAGCACCTCGTTCTCGCGCTGGATCACGCGGTACGCGAGGTAGAGGTGGTCGCTCGGCGGTCGCGTCGGGTCGCCTCCAACGCGGATCGCGTAGCGCTGCGCGCCCTGACCGGTCTCCCCCGATCGCTCTGCTGACATCGACGGCCGCCTAGCGCCCTGTTCGCCGTTCAGATCGTCGTTGCTGGGCGGTCCTCCCGCCCAGGCGCCCGGCCTCGCGAGCCTCCTCGGTCGTAAACTCATGCGCGGTTCCCCTCTCGTGCGCAGCCTTGCCGCCGAGCGACGCGATCGCGCGCTGCTTCTCCGCGTCCATCGACGCGAAGCCGCGCCGACTCTTCTTCCGCGCGGGCGCGACCTCTGGCTCGGGGACCTCGGACCCGAGCGCGATGGGCAGCTCGGACGCCTGTTCACGTGCTGCGCCGGTCATGCCCGGCATCGTAGCTACGGACGGGCTCGGACTCAAGCGTCGACCGTCAGGGCCCGTACGCCTCCTCCTCGGAGATCCGACGGCCCGCTTCGACGAAGAGCGCGCGGAGCGCGCGGTTGTAGACGGCCGCGAGCTTCTGCGCCTGGCTTCGCGAGCGCTCGCCGTCCGCGAAGAGGTTCTCCGGCGAGAGCCCGTTGTAGACGCTGCGGACCTCCGCGAGGACCTCGGCGTATGGCCGACGCGTGTGTGCGCTGAGACGCGAGCCGTCGTCGATTAGTGCGTGTCCGAGGGCGTAGACCTCGATGCGCCCTGGGGTGAACTGGGTCACGACGCCGATCAGGGTCGGCGACTTCGTCCACGGGTTCGGGATCGCCACCTCGACGGTGTCTCCGGGCGAGAACGCGACGGTCGGGTACTGAACGACCGCGGGCGCGCTGCCGACCGGTCGGAGCTGCTGCGGCGTCACGCGCCAGCCGCGCGAGCCGTCACTCGTGTCGACGAGCGTGACGGTGCGCTTGTTGACGCTCTTGATCGTGCCGGAGATCGTCCCGCGGCTCGGGTGCGTGAAATCGACTCGGTCTCCAGGCTTGAACATTTTTTCCTCTTTCTCAACGACGGCGGTAGTGCAACCAGGATAGACCCTCCAAGTCTCCCTTGTATTCAACGTGTCTGCGTATCTCGTAAGTATGCGAGTCTACGTGCTGTTTTAGACCTGATTCCAGGATTCAGCGGAACGATTGAATGCCGGGCTAGCTGGCGCGTCCTACCGGCATGACCAGCATCGACCGCGACGACAGCAGCGAGGACACCGACCGCACCTACGAGATCAACGCGGCGCGAAACGACACCTACGCGAACGCGGCGTACGAGCAGGAGCAGTGGGAGTTCGCGCATCCGATCGAGGTCTCGATCCAGCGGACGATCTGGATGGGCGGTTTCGCTCGGTTTCGCGCGAGTGAGCCCCGCTCCTTCGACTCGACCGACGTGGCCGATCACCCCGGCGACGACGCCGGACCGTTCCTCCCCGAGGACGCGCCCTGGTTTTCGCCGGAGGAGGAGGCGCGCGAGGACGAGCTTGGCGCGTCGTTCGGCGACGCGCGTCGCTGCCCGCGCCACCCCGGCGTCAAGATCTCGTCGGACGACGGCATGTTCGACGGCGACTGCTACGTCTGCGAGGGAGAGTCGGAGGAGGAGTACCACCGGCACGAGCAGGCGCAGTTCGAGTTCGCGCACCCGATCGAGGTGGCGATCCTGCGCGTCGAGGAGATGGCGTACCAGGCGCGCGTGGCTCGCGAGCGCAAGGCGGCGGCCGAGGCCAACGACGACATCTGTTTCTAGGAAAGGACGATTTCTATGCGCGCGCTTGACCTTCGCGACTGGGACGACTGCGACGACGTCGACGATGGTGTCGGGCCGTACGCCTTCGTGCGCGTCCGAGAGGAGACAGCGGTCGCGTTGGCGCTCGTTACCGCCGGCCGATCTCCGCACGAGCCGCGTCCCTGTCGATGGTGCAAGCAGCCCTCGACCTCGGTGTTCTGCTCGGACCACTGCGCCGACGACCACTACGACAAGATGCGCGACTCCGCCGGGGCGTGCGGTCGTTGGAGCTACGACGGCGACTAGGGGAGGACTGCTGTGGCGACTAGCGCGCCAGCACGCCGAGGCAGAGGCGGATCTCCGCCGACGATAGCTGCATGACCGGTGCGTGCCCGCACCGACGGCAGCCGCGCTCGTTCGGCCACACGAGTACGAGCACGCCGCGCCGAGACAGGCACTCCTCGCAGTGCAGCAGCCTCACGGCGTCTTCTCCGCGAACTCCATGAACTCCTCCGGCACCAAGCGCAGTAGCGCCAGCATCACGGCGATGTACTTCGGCCAGCACGCCGCTCCATGCCGACCGCAGTTCGACCGAGAGATGCGCCGCTTGCAGAACACGCACTCTCTGGACTCGTAGTTGAACCAGAAGGTCACGACACGGACTTCCTAAGGCCAAGCGCGCGCTCCGCGCGTCGCATGTTTCTGCGCAGCGCGAGCTTGTTCGACGGCTCGACGAACGCCGTCTCGACGCCGTCGATACCGCACGGCTCGATCTTCGCGATAAACCACTTCGCACGCCGCCTTGAGCCCTTCTGGACGACGACGTTGTAGCCGACGGAGCGCGACGCGGAGTAGATCGACGAGCGCTCCTCGCGCCACAGCTCGACGCCGCTTCGCATCTCGACGAAGCGCACGATCATGAGTTCTTCCTCAATGCCGCGAAGACTTGGTCGAGGTAGTTCTCCGCGAAGCGCTCGATGCCGAGCGTCGTGCGCTCGGAGTTCCCAGCGACGTTGAGCGTCGCGATCCACTTGTCGATGATCCACTGCGCGACGACCTCGGGCCGGATCGCCGGGACCAGCTCGTCGAGCTGCACGTCGAGGTGCCTGCTCCTCGCGCGCACGATCGCGGCCCACGTGCACCGTTCCCCGGCCGACTCGAAGTCGGCCGCGATTCGTAACGTCGCGTCGGCCCCGAGCACGTTCGCGAGCGTCCTCGGCGGGTAGCTCGCGCTAAAAGGGTGCTCGATGAGCCCAAACTCGGTCGCGTACCCCGGCCGCGGGCCGTCGATCGTTACCCAGCCGCGCGGCATTGTCCCGCCCGTCTGCAGCCCGGCGCGCTTGGCGGCGCGCAGCGCGGCCACGTCTACGCCACACTGACCGCCAGAGATGATCTTGCGGAGCATCAGTCTACCTCTTCTTCGTCCTCGCCTGGCGTGTAGTGGTTCTCGTACTCCTCGTCGGACACGTCGCCATGCTGATGGGCCTCGTCCCAGAGATGATCGATGTACTCGACGTAGTCGTCGTCCTTCTTCCCTGGACCCATGCTTGCCTCACTTCCGAGTCGTGTCGTCATGATCGTTCTTCTCAGGAGGCGCGTGGATCGGAATGGGACCGAGGAAGCGTCCCTCCCGCAGGACGAGGTCGGTGTCGAGCTTGTGGAACTTAGCTCGAAGACGGACGGCAGCGTTCTTCGCGGCGTCGAGCGACGGGTAGTGGCGCACGAGGTGCTCCGGCGAGTGGTAGGAGAGCGCGTACTGCTGACGGGCTTCGTCGAAGCAGATCGCCAGCCACCTCGGTCGGAAGAGGATGCCGACCTTCTCGAAGTGAACGAGGTAGCGGCCGCGACGCTTCGGCTTCTCACCGACGTACTTCACGAGGACTTCTCCTTCTTCATCCATCGCGCGGTCTCAGCTGAGACGGAGAGCTGCTCGACCGCGGATCCAAAGCGGAGCGTGACGTACCATCGCTCGATCTCGACCCTACCGGCGTGGGTCTGGATGATCCGGCGCTCCAGTCCGACCACGCGAGGACGGCGCAGCTTCACGGTGCGCATGGCGGCCGCTCTCGATCGACGGGGACGACGAAGACCGCGAACTGTAGACGCTCGCGTCGACTGACTCCGCGCGGTCGAACGATCGCGACGCGCAGCGTTCCGCTCCTCGTCCTGCGAATGCGGACACGCTCGATCGCGTCCTCCTCCGGAGAGGACAGGCGACGAAGGCAGACGGAGAGGCCGATGTATGGATGGATGATCATTCCGGAGGCGAGGCCGCCCATGATCGACTCAGACGAGAACACCTCGGCCGGGACTGGATCGTTTCCCACGATCAACTGAACGCGCCCGAGCGCGATCGACTCCACCCAGACGTTTCGATAGTGCGCAGGCATAACGATCGCATGGAAGACCACTGGTTCGGGCGGTGCGACGCACAACGTGATGCCAGACCTACGCGAGCGCTTCGCCGGCCAGGGAGAGATCGCGCTGATGATGGCGAGGTTGGTGCGAGTCACGACGGCCGCCTCTTCAGCTCGGCGAGGTGCACCTCCGCCTCCCGGAGCCGGCGCTTGAAGATCTCGTAGTGATCGTCCCCCGAGTAGAAGGCGCAGGGGCCAGGATCGCTCACGGGCCGGTCGTCGCAGTCGACCATGTGCCGCGCGGCGCGCACGAGCGCGACGAGGGCCTCGGTGCTGGTGTTCCCGCGCTCGGTCATCGGCGCACCTCGTGTCGAGCGCACCATAGCTCCACAGCGAGCGCGACGCGCTCCTCGCGCGTCTTCGCGACGATCCTCTCCCTCGGCCTCCCGACTTTGCGGGCGATCCAGGCGTGAGCTTCGGACCCAGCCGTCGTTCCTAAAGAGAGCGAGGGCTCTAGACAGTCTGTGCATAGGCGCTCGGCCGCGTCACCGAGTTTCAAATGCACGGCCAGCACCTGCTTGTAGGTCAGGCGCTCCCAGGCGTTGCGGATCTCGGGCCGCACAGCCTCGACCAGGGCGTCGTAGGAGGCGAGCGCCTGGCGCACGTGGGTAGGGGCGTCGTTCGTCGACCAGGTCACGGCGACCTACTCCTTTCCCTTCGGACTGAACGTCCGGATGATCGCGAGCAGACCCTTCAATTCGGTCTCGGCGATGAACGTGGCGACGGTTCGGATCTCGTCGAGGACAGACGACGCTAGCCCCGTTATCGCAGCAGTAGCGGTGATTCTGTTCAACGCGGAGAGCGCGTCGGATGCGCGTGCGCGGTGCGGCGTGCAGGGCTCCTCACTCGCATGCGCCGGCCTCGCCACGGCGTCGAGGGCCCTCGCTACGGCGCGGACCGTAGTAACGAAGAGATCGTCCTTCGCGCGCTGCGACTCGGGCAGCTCCGCGTAGGGGACGAGGCACGGGTGCTCCTTCTCCTCCGGGTTCTTCACCGGACCGAGCTTCCAGCAGGTCGCGCGCTTCTCTGTGAGCCATCCCCTATGCGACTGCTCTGGCGTGGCGCCGGCGAGCGCTCCCCTCGCGCCGCTTCGAGCGCTCGTGGTCTGCCAGTCGGGCGCCTCCTCCCACGGTGGCTGCGACGCGTCGCCGAGCGCGAGGCAGTACGCTCGATTCACCTCGTGCGCCGCGCGAGCGCACGCCTCGACGACCGCTTCGGCGACGTCGACGAGTCCAGGCTGACTCATACCGACACCGTTCCGATCGACCGACACCGTTCCGATCGGGGAGTGGAACACCGCCTTAGCGAACTGCTCGTGCACGAAGTTCTCGTGCAGTCCGATCGCGAAACGGACGTTCTCGCCGCACGTGGCGTCCTGGTGCTTCGTCTCGTAGGCGCGCAGAACCAGATCTCGCGTCGGTTCCTCGTCGGATGGGCTCTTCTTGCGGTAGACGATCGACTCGAAGAGGATACGGTAGACCCGCGCGTAGTAGACGCGCGTCCAGACCTCGCAGAGTCCGTCCGGACTCTTCGTCGTCTCGCTGAAGATCTCTTTGAAGTCGTATCCCATGTCACACGTCCCTTTCGTTCGTGACCTGGTCGTTTCGCGCTAGCTGGACGTGGGCAGGTTGGACGTGGCTCGCGCTCATGACGATCACGCTGATCTCGACCGAGCGGATGCTCGCTCGGCGATCGCCTAGACCCTGGCGAGCGCTCCTGTGCGCCTCGCTGAGATCGAACCGCATCACACCGACACCGCCGCCTTGATCGCCGGGTGCGGGTCGTAGCCTACGATTGAGACATGCTCTTTGCGCCACCCGGGGTCGAGGATCGACCTCGGCGCCTCGGAGTGATCTCCCTGGATGAGGAGCGAGGGGAGCGTCCTCGGCTCGCGCGACAGCTGCTCGCGCGCCTGGTCGAGGTGGTTCCGGTAGAGGTGCACGTCGCCGAACGACACGACCAGCTCGCCGACGCCGAGCCCGCAGTCGCGCGCGATCAGATGCGTCAGCAGCGCGTAGCTCGCGACGTTGAACGGCACGCCGAGGAAGTAGTCTGCCGAGCGCATGTAGAGGTGGAGCGACAGCCTCGGGTGACTGTTGAGGTTCGCTCGCTGCACGTAGCACTGGAAGAGCGTGTGGCAGGGCGGCAGCGCGACCACGGCCGCGTCGCTCGGGTTCCACGCCGAGACGATCAGGCGCCGGCTGAACGGGTTGCGCTTGATCTCGTCGACGAGCCAGCGGATCTGATCGAAGCCGTAACCGAACAAGCGAGGCATCCAGCTCGGCGAATCTTTTGGTAGGTAGTGCGTAGTGCGTGCCTGCGAGCCCTTGTAGTCACCGCCAAAGTTTCTCCAAGCCCACCCATAGATGGGTCCGAGGTCGTCCTCCTCACGCCCGAACCGCGCGCACTGCTCCTTCGTCGCCCACTCGTCCCAGATCGTGCACCCGTCCGCGCGCAGCGACGCCGCGCTCGTGTCGCCGCGCAGGAACCAGAGCAGTTCCGCGACGACGCTCTTGAACGGCACCCGCTTCGTCGTCAGCAGCGGGAAGCCCTCCGACAGGTCGAAGCGCAGCTGCTCGCCGAAGAGGCCGATCGTGCCCGTGCCCGTGCGGTCCTCGCGGACCTCGCCGCGGTCGAGGATCCTCTGCATCAGATCGAGATACGCTCTCATGTCCCATCTCCCTTCGGCGCGTCGTCCGGCGCCGGCCTGCTCATCGCCTCGTCGAACTCCGCCAGCTCCTTCGCGACCATCTCGGGCGTGATCCGCCTGACGTACTCGTCGAACGTCACGTAGCGACCGTCGGCCCACGTCTCGCGCTCCCTCGCCCACTTGTTGAGTGCTTCGAGCTTCCCGCCTGCCACGTGGACGAAGTCGTGATCGAAGATCCAGGTCGGCGCGCAGTCGCGCGCGAGACACTCCGAGCACCACGCGATCGAGACCGGGGCGCCCGGCACGGAGGCGACGCCCACGTAGCGGCCGCCGCTCTCGCCTCCGCAAATGTCGCACTTCTGATCGAAGGCCGTCATCGGTAGGCCTCCTTCACGATCGACTCGAAGCTCGGGACCGGCGTCTCGACGCCTACCCAGCACTCGCAGGCGCACGACGCTCCGCTTAGGTAGTGGCCGTGGCGGCACTGCGTCGGCGACAGCGCCTCATCGCGCGCACGCGCCTCTGGATCGGAACGGTTCTGCGTCTTATGGAGCAGCCGGCCATGTCCGCATCCTGTGCACGGATCGTGCTTCGAGACGACCGCGCCGTAGCGTGTGCCGAGCTTGGCCGCCTCATAGGCCATGTAGCCAGGGTCAAGGATCATTCGGCCGAGCTTGAAGATGCCGTTGAGGATGCCGGTGGGGCCCTCGCCCTCGACGCTGGCGTACTGGGCGATCTCGCGGTCAGCATCCTGTCGCGAGACGATCCTGCAGGAGAGGCATGCAATCCCGAGGAGCCGTCCGAGGCCCTCGACGCGACGCACGATGGTCGTGCCGTTCGCCTCTTCCTCGATGAAGATGACGTCTCCGCGATCGAGTCTACCGACCGCTGTGCACGCGGCGCAGTCGCCCTCGTCGTGCTCCACCTGCTTCCGCGTCTCAGGGGAGCCGTAGCGCGTCACCCAGGTTTTCTTCTTCTCCGTCATTTCGGTCATCACTCGGTCGGTTCCTTCTTGACGCGATATTTCTCCACGTCTTCACGCGGAATCTTCGCTCTGCACTCCGAACACGTCGCCTTCGCTGCGTCTCTCAAGCCGTAGAAGTCGAGGTCCGGGTCGAGCGTGCCGTCCTCGTAGGCGAAGCAGGACTCCCCGCAGAGCATCCGCCAAACCATCGCGCTCGGCGGGTTCACACTCTCGTCGAGGATGTGTGTGATCGCGGACATCTACTCGTCCTCCTCGACGGCGCCGCTCTGCTCCTCGGGCGGCATGATCAGCCGTGCGATGGCCAGCATCTCCGGCTCGCGCTCGACCCTTCGGCACGCGCTCATCGCGCTCGTGTGGTTCATGTGGGCGAGTGCGGCTCCGATCTCCGGGTAGCTCAGCCCCGTCGTGCGCAGCACGTAGGCCGCGACCTGGCGGGCCCTGGTGACGTGCCTCGTCTTCCTGAACGGCCTCGACAGGACGTCGATCGGACGGACCCCGAAGGCCTCTGCCGCGCGACGGACCACGTCCTCGACGCTCGCCCCCGTCGCCACGCGCTCGACCATCGCCGACCGGCCGCCGGCGACGAAGCTCGGCGACCTCCGCAGGACGAGCAGCGTGCGCCGGGTGGGAGCGGCACGGCCCCGGGTCGAGAACGTCCCGTCGACCGAGGCGACGAGGTCCCAGCCGTCGCGGTGCGCCTCGTCGAGGACGCGCTCCAGATCCTCAGGCGCGAGCGCGCCGCCCGTCGTCGGGTCGATGACGCGGTGCATCCGATCGAACACTACTGTAGCTGCTGTGTCTACGGTCACGGTGAGAAGGCCTCTCGGTGTGCCTCGATCAGATCCTCCCAGCACGCGGCGCAGAGCCCGACAAGCGGCGTCTCGTCGATCCGGACGAGCTTGCATCGGCCCCGCGCTCCGCACTGATCGCATCTGCAGTCCTCCTCCTGTCGGATGGTGACGCTGCGCCTCCAGCGTCCCCTCGCGATCATACTCCACCTCGTCCGATCCCAGGAACGCTCGTCGCCGTGATCGCGTCGACGACCAGGTCAGCGACTTGCACCGCGCGCCGCTGCCACTCCAGCGCCGCGTCGATCGCAGGCAGCGGCGTCTTGACCGTGATCTCCGTTGCGCGGGTCTCGCGGACCGCGATGTAGAGCCGGATCTCCTCGGGATCAATCGCGGCGATCGCCTCCAGCCGTTTGATCTGCCAGAGGAGCGCGCGTTCGCGTTTGAGAACGGTGTCGAGCTGTGCTCGGAGCTTCGTGTTCTCTTCGCTGGCCTTCGCTACCTCAGCTTCAAGCGCGGTGTAGTCGTTCACGTCCGCGCTGCGCTTGGTCGGCCCGGCGTATAGGTTAGCGTCCGGATCGCCCCTGTAGCCTCTGGGTGTACGGAGTCCTGCGGGTCCAATCGTTTTCGTTGTCATCAGCTCCTCCCCCTGAGTCCAAACTTAGCCAGACCGCGCGCAATCTCGACACACCGCGCGAGACAGACACGAACGCGCGTCTCGTTGAGCGCGACGAGGTTGCGGAGCGTGGAGCCTTCGAGGAGATCTCTCCCGCTCGCGACCTTGAGCTGCCTCATGCTCTCGTCGTTCTCGACGACCGCCTCGCCGAGGTCGAGGATCGCCTGTTGGCAGGCGTCACGTACGCGCTCCACGGCTTCACGGGCGCGCTCGATCGAGACCGTCGCGTCGGTTCCGGTTGTCTC
>Ga0315281_10005370_pt1 | contig 18373 bp, 20 predicted proteins | sample YL17G07_0_MG_FD_204540 | JGI IMG/M metagenome (GOLD analysis project Ga0315281, IMG submission 204540) | Sediment microbial communities from Yellowstone Lake, YNP, Wyoming, USA - YL17G07_0 | ecosystem: Environmental > Aquatic > Freshwater > Lake > Sediment | place: USA: Wyoming | collected...
GCGAGAGCCGCCGCGTTCGCCTGCACCGCCGCCAGCGCGTCCTGCGTCTTGACCGTGAGGAACGCAAGCCCGGGTCGAAAATCGAGCGCTTCCGCAGCCGCGATCGGCACGGTGAAAGCGCCCAAGGCGCCGTCCACGCGCAAGCCGTCGCGGCGGATGGCGTCGACCTGTGCAGCGCGGCCGATCAGCGTCACTTCGCGCCCGGCGCGGCCGAGCAGTGCGCCGAGTGCGCTGCCGATGGCGCCTGCGCCGATGATTGCGATGCGTGTCATGCTTGCTCCGAGCGCACGGCGGGTCGATTGACCGGGATGCGCAGGCCGAGGATACTTCGGATCGCGCGCCGGCGCGCCCTACTGCCACCACTATCCACGGATCTTGCCGCAATGCGCGAGCAGCAGAATACTCCAGCAGCGCCATCGTACGCCTACCTGGCGCTCGAAAACGGCGCTTACGCCTCGACCGATCTCACCCGCGGTCCGTGGCAACCGGAGCACCAGCACGGCGGCCCGCCGATCGCGCTCGCGGCGCGCGGCATCGAGCGCGCCGCGGCCGCGCTGGGGCTCACGCACGTCGCGCGGCTGACGGCCAACCTGCTGCGCCCGATCCCGATCGCCGAGCTCGCGCTCGAGGTCGAAACCGAGTACGCGGGACGCAACGTGGCGCATTTTTCCGCGCGGGTGAGCGCCGGCGGCAAGGAGCTGATCCGCTGCACGGCGGTGGCGCAGCGCCAGGCCGCGCTCGATCTTCCCCCCGAGCTTGCGCGAGATCGGCTGACGCAAGCGCCGCGCTCAGTCGAGCAGTCGCCGGCGGAGCGGTTTCCCTTTTCGAAGAAGATGATCGGCTATCAGGACCTGATCGAGAGCCGGATAGCCGCAGGCGCGATGTTTCGCGGCCCCTCCGCCGTCTGGTTCCGCCTGCGCTATCCGCTGGTCGAAGGCGAAGCCCCGAGCGCGCTGCAGCGCGTCGCGGTCGCGGCCGATTCGGGCAATGGCATCAGCGCGATCCTCGACTTCCGCAACTATGTTTTCGTCAACCCGGATCTCACTATCAATCTGCTGCGCCAGGCCGAAGGCGAGTGGATTTGCATCGATGCGCGCACGCTGTTGGGGCCGGACGGAGGCGGCCTCGCGGAGGCGCGCATTTTCGATGCGCAGGGGCTGATCGGCAGGTCGACGCAAAGCCTGGCGATTCGCCGGCGCAAGTGAACGCGCTGCTGGCTGGCTCACCGGCGGCAGGCCCGCTGCGCCGCTTAGGCTGCTGACACGGCCTTTAACTGAAAACCGACGCGCGGAAAGTGCACATGGACCGTGCCGGCACGCGCGTCGCTACGGCGCAGGCTGTAGCGGGTGCGGGTCGCGGCCAGCAGTTCGCCTTCGGTCGGCTCCAGGCCAAAGCTCTCCGCGGTGATGGTCACGCGGCTGTCGAGCGCAATGCCGTGATCGTCCTGGAATACACCGGCTTGAAGCGCGGCCGGGGACGATTGCGCCGCCACGGCGATCGCCGCTGCCGAGTCGGATGCTTCCATGCTGCCGTGGCCGATGGCGGCCATGCGTCCCATCCATCCGGAGAGGCTGGGCGTGGCATCGAGTATGCCGGCCAGCGGCGGGATGCGTTGGGTAAACCAAAGCGCGTGGTAGCAGGAAAAATCGGCCAGGCTGGGCTGCTGGCCCATCACGTAGGGTTGGTGGTCGACCATGCTGGCGATCCGGCGCAGATAGGATTTGTAAGCCGAGGTGGCGTCGCCCGAGTACATGCGGCTCGCGCCGCCGCGCATTTTGGCGCGGTCCTCGGCGAACGCCTTGGCCACCTCGGGCGACTGGTCCCGGAAGAAGAACTCGGCGCCCTTGCGGCTGAAGCAGTAGGCCATGGCGGCCGAGAACAGCGTCGAGTCGGCCCACTGCGCGACGATGCGGTCGCTGCCGTTGGTGCCTTGCGGATGCAGGGTGGGCGAGGGCGCTCGCTGCTCGAGTACATCGCAAATGAGCGCGGTGTCGCAATAGATGTCCGCGCCGATCTGCAGCAGCGGAGTGCGCCGGTAGCCGCCGGTGAGCGCGACCACATCGGGCTTGGGCATGATGTGCGGGATGATCACCGACTTCCATGCGAGCTTCTTGTAGCCGAGAACCAGCCGGATCTTTTCGGAAAAGGGCGAGAAGGCGTAATGATGCAGAATCAAGTCGGTCATGGCGGATTCCTGTTTGCTGGTGTGATTAGCGAGAAACCGAGTCACGCGAATGGCTGCACGCCGATCAGCGCGCCGTGCAGCCAGAACGCAAATCCGGCCCAGACCGCAGCGCCGACGACCACGGTGATGACAGTGCCGCCAGTCGTGCCGGCGGCGTATTGCGTGCCCGCCGCCCGGTCGCGCTTTTGCGCGGCGATGAAACAGACCACCGCCCAGGCGAGGAAAGCGCCGAACAACAGGAGGTCCGCGAGCGTGCCGTTCGACAGCAGGTGGGCAAAGGCCCAGGTCTTTACCGCGAGCAGCATCGGGTGATGCACCCTCGCCTTGATGGCGTTGCGCGGCACATAGGCTGCCGCGAGTAATACGAATGCGATCAGCGTCAGCAGCCCTGCCGCGTACTGCATCGCGGCGGGCGGTGTCCAGACTGGCAGCGGCTGTTGCCGGGCGAGACCGAAGCCCCAGATGATCAAGCCGAAACCCGCGAGCGAGAGCAGGGAATAGATGCCCTTCCACGGGCCTTCGCCGAGGCGCTTCAATTGCGCCGCGCGCCAGTCGTCGGCGAGGATGCGCGTCGAGTGCACGCCCAGAAAGAGCAGCAGGCCGGCAATCAGTATGGTCATGTTTTCTTTTCGCGCACCGCGATGGCGGTGCGTCCTTGTGAATGGCCAGGGGTCATTATAGTGAGGTTCTTCAGGATCTCGCGCTTCGGGCTGCAGAGAATGCAGCCTGCCGGATCCGCGCTGGAATGCGTTCCGCTCATTGTTCCAGGCGGCCCTCGGCGACGGCGTGGCAGGCCGCGGCGCCGCCCGCGGCGAGCGCGAGCAATGCCGGCCGTTCGCGGCGGCAGCGCTCGTTGGCATGCGGGCAGCGCGGATGAAACGCGCAACCGGCAGGCGGATCGAGCGGATTGGGCACCTCCCCCGCAACCGGAATGCGCGCCTTGCCGGTCATCTGCAGATCCGGGATTGCGTCGATCAGCATGCGCGTATACGGATGGCGCGGCCGCTCGAACAGTTGTCTTGCGTCGTTGATCTCGACCAGCCGGCCGAGGTACATCACGCCGACCCGCGTCGCGATGTGCGCCACCACCGCGAGGTTGTGGGAAATGAACAGATAGGTGAGACCGAGGCGGTCCTGCAGCTCCTTCATCAGGTTGAGGATCTGCGCCTGCACCGACACGTCGAGCGCCGAGGTCGGCTCGTCGCAAACCAGGAACTCGGGGTTGGAGGACAGCGCGCGCGCAATCGAGATGCGCTGGCGCTGGCCGCCGGAGAATTCGTGCGGGTACTTGTCGCCGTCCTCAGGTGAGAGCCCCACCTGCGTGAGCAGTTCGGCGACCCGCGCGGGGAGCGCCGCCCTGTCGGCAACCAGGCCCTGGACGACGATCGGCTCGGCGACGATGGCGCGCACGCGCCAGCGCGGATTGAGGCTGGCGTAGGGATCCTGGAAGATCATCTGCATGCGCCGGCGCAGCGGCGCCGAGGCGGCATCGGCGAGATCGGCGCCGTCGAAAACGATGCGCCCGCGCGAGGGCGCATACAGCCCGACGATCATCCGCGCGACGGTGGACTTGCCGCAACCCGACTCGCCCACCAGTCCGAGGGTTTCGCCTTTGCGGATGGAGAACGACACGTCGTCCACCGCGCGCAGGTTGCGCCGCGGTACGCCTTCGATCACGCGGTTGAGCCAGGGGCGGGATACGTCGAAATCGCGCCCGGCGTTTTCCACCTGCAATACGTTTTGGCGGGCGCTATCGGTCATAGAGCCAACATGCGGCGAAATTACTGCCGGCGGGGAGCGGCGAGGGACGCTCCGCGGTGCAACGCCCGAAGCGCTCCGGGCAGCGCGGATTGTAGGCGCAGCCTGGCGGAATCGCGTTCAGGCGCGGCATCGCGCCGTCGATCTGCGCCAGCCGCGCGCGTCCCTCGCCGAGCTTGGGGATCGAGCTCATCAGGCCGCGGGTATAGGGATGGCAGGGCGCATGGATCACTTCGCGCACCGGCCCGATCTCGGCCATGCGCCCGGCGTACAGCACCGCCACGCGGTCGGCGGTCTCGGCGATCACGCCCATGTCGTGGGTGATCAGCATCACCGCGGTGCCGTGCTCGGCCGCGAGCCGCTTCAGGAGCGTGATGATCTGCGCCTGGATCGACACGTCGAGCGCCGTGGTCGGCTCGTCGGCGACGATCAGCCGCGGCCGCCCGGCGAGCGCGAGCGCGATCACCACGCGCTGGCGCATGCCGCCGGAGAACTGGTGCGGGTACTGGTCGATGCGCAGCTCCGGCGCGGGAATGCCCACTTCGGCGAGGAGCTCGAGCGCGTTCGTGCGCGCCGCGGCGCCGCCGATAGCGAGATGCGTGTCGATGGTCTCCACCAGTTGCGCGCCGATGGTGAACAGCGGGTTCAAGGAAGTGAGCGGATCCTGGAAGATCGCGCCGATGCGCTTGCCGCGGATGCGGCGCATCGCGTCGGCGGGAAGATTGTCGATGCGCTCGCCTTCGAGCCTGATTTCGCCCGCGGCGATGCGCCCCGGCGGCTCGAGCAGGCCGATGATCGCCATGCCGGTGAGGGACTTGCCGGCGCCCGATTCGCCCACCACGCCGAGCATTTCGCCGGGCGCGATCGAAAACGACAGGTCGTCGACGGCGCACAGCGTGCCCTGGCGCGTCGGGAACTCGACGCGCAGATTGCGCACTTCCAGCAGCGGCGCAGTCATGTCAGGCCGCTCCTGCGAACGCGGCCTGCGCGCACGTGCGCGGCGCCGCGGCGGCCGATGAGACTTCAGCGCAGCTTCGGATTGAGCGCATCGCGCAGCCAGTCGCCGAGCAGGTTTACCGACAACACCAGCACGATCAGCGCCCCGCCCGGGAACACCGTGATCCACCATTCGCCCGACAGCAGGAAATCGTTGCCGACGCGGATCAGCGTGCCCAGCGACGGCTGCGTCGGCGGCACGCCCACGCCGAGAAAGGACAGCGTCGCTTCGGTGATGATGGCGGTGGCGATATGGATAGTGGCGATCACCAGCACCGGCCCCATCACGTTCGGCAGCACATGGCGCAGCATGATCGCGGCGGAGCCGCGGCCGATCACGCGGGCGGCCTGCACGTACTCCTTGTTGCGCTCGACCAGGGTCGAGCCGCGCACCGTGCGCGCGTACTGCACCCAGCCGGAGACGCCGATGGCGAGGATCAGCACATAGATCGCGATTTCGTCGTGCGCCTCGCGCGGCAGCGAGACGCGCGCCACGCCGTCGATCAGGAGCGCGATCAGGATCGCCGGGAAGGAGAGCTGGATGTCCGCGACGCGCATGATGAAAGCGTCGGTCCGCCCGCCCGCATATCCGGACAGCAGCCCCAGCCCGACGCCGAGGACCATCGAGAACAGCACCGCGGCGAGGCCGACGCCGAGCGAAATGCGCGCGCCGTACATGATCGTCGAGAGCAGGTCGCGGCCCTGATCGTCGGTCCCGAAAAGGTACGTCGCCTTGCCGCCTTGCGCCCACGCCGGCGGCGTGAAACCGTCGGAGAGGTTCAGCGCGCCGCTGTCGAACGGGTTATGCGGCGCGAGCCAGGGCGCGAACAGCGCGCCGCCGACGCAAACGAACGTCAGCAGCGCGGCGACGATGGTGACCGGCGAATGGCGAAAGCTCCAGGCCAGGTCGTGGTTCCAGGCGCCGCGCAGCCAGCCTTCGACTTTGCTCATCCGCTGCGCCGCCCCGCGGGTAACTCAGTCTATCCTGGCGTAGCGCGATTCGGGCGCGTCGTCCGCCTTATATACCGTGGTCACGTTCTTTTTCATCGCCCAGGGCCGCATTTGGTGGTGCAGCGGCACATAGTAGTAGTTGTCGCGCGTGAGGATCAGCGCCTCGCGCAGCTGGGCGTCGCGCTTATTCGGGTCCATCTCGGTCTTCGCCGCATCGACTAACGCATCGATCTTGGGGTCGCTGACGCGGCCGAGGTTGAAGCTGCCGTCGGCGCCGGTGGTCTTGGTGCGCAGCAGCGACTGCAGCGAATAGTTCGCGTCGAAAGTCGCCACGCCCCAGCCGAGCATATAGGCGCTGGTGTCGAAGCGCTGGATTTTCGCGATGAAACTCGCCATCGGCTGCGCGTTCAATTTGACTTTGAGGCCGATTCTCGCCCACATGCCGACCAGCGCCTGGCAGATTTCCTCGTCGTTCACATAGCGGTTGTTCGGGCAGTCAAGGCCGAATTCGAACCCGTTCGGGTAGCCCGCTTCGGCGAGCAGCTTCTTCGCACCTTCGACATCCACCGGCGCGACCTTGTCGATATCGCTGCCCCAGCCGTGAACACTCGGTGCGATCATGATCGCCGCCGGTTGCGACAGGCCGCGCATGGTGACGCGCTTGATCGCGTCGCGATCCACCGCCAGGTTCAGCGCCTTGCGCACGCGCACATCCTTGAACGGGTTCTTGCCCTTGACATTCGAATAGAGCAGCTCCGGATTGTGCTGGTCCATGCCGATGAAGATTGTGCGATTCTCGAAGCCGTCAAGCACCTTGAGCTTGGGGTCGCTGCGCAGCCGCGTAACGTCCTGCGTCGGCAGGTCGGTGACCAAGTCCACATCGCCCGCGAGCAGCGCCGAGACGCGCGTCGCATCGGCCGTGATCGGTGTATAGACCACCTCAGTCGCATTGCCGATGAGCTTGTCCCACCAGGCCGGGTTCGCGGTCATCAGGATGCGCTTGTCCGGTTCCCACAGCTTGATGATATAGGAGCCGGTGCCGTTGGCGTTGCGCGAGGAGAAGGACTCTTCCCTGGCCACGTAGTCCTGCACGTTCTCGGCCTTGTTCTTCACCGACCAGGGCTTGCTCATGATGCGGAAGAGAACGAGTTGACGCAGCAGCACCGGATTGGGGCCGGACAGGATCATGTCCACCGTGTAGTCATCGATCTTCTTCACTTCCTTGACGCCCGACACGTAGATCTGGTTGGTGCCTTTCGGCTGCATGATGCGGCCGTAGGAGAACACCACGTCGTCGGCGGTGAATGGCGAGCCGTCGTGGAATTTCACGCCCTTGCGCAAATTGAAGCGCCACTGCGTCGGCGAGATTTGCTGCCAGCTTGTCGCAAGGCAAGGCTCCACCTGGAAGTCCTTGGTGTAGCGCACCAGGCCTTCGTAGGCGTGCCCCAGCAGACTGTGGGTGGTGGCGTGATTCTGGGAATGCGGATCGAGCGTCAGTATGTCGTTCTGTGCCGCCCATTTCAGCGTGGCCGCGTGCACCGGGATGGCGATGGCAAAAGCGGCTATTGCAGCGGCTGCGGCCGCGGCGAACCTGCGTGTCATGATGATCTCCTTCGTTTCGTTACTTGATGGGAAGTGCTTCCTCGACCAGCGCCGCGAGATAGCCGGCGCCGAGCGGAATCACCTCGTCGTTGAAATCGTAGACCGGATTGTGCAGGAAGCAGCCGAGTTCGCTGCCGCCCTGGCCGAGCAGGACGTAGGCGCCCGGACGCGCCTGCAGCATGTAGGCGAAGTCTTCGGCGCCCATCGACGGCTCGCCGTCGGTGACGACATTGCCCTTGCCGAAAATCTTCTCGCCGACTTTGGCGGCGAACGCCGCCTCGCGCTCGGCGTTCACCGTGGCCGGATAGCCGGGCCGGTAGTCGATCTCGGCAGATCCGCCCAGGGCCGTGGCCACGCTCGTGACGATCGCGCGCACGCGCGCTTCGGCGAGTTCGCGCGTTTCCCGGCGAAACGTGCGCACCGTTCCGGCCAGGGCAACCGCGTCGGGGATGATGTTGAACGCGCCGACCTGGCTGGTCGTCATCGAGCAGACGCTCACCACCAGGGCGTCGACGGGACTGGCGTTGCGGCTGGCGATGGTCTGTAGCGCGGTAATGATATGCGCGCTGATCACCACCGGGTCGACTGCGAGATGCGGCATCGCGCCATGGCCGCCCTTGCCGCGCACCGTGATCTGGAATTGGTCGGTAGCGGCGAGTATCGGCCCGGAGCGCGCCGCGATTTTGCCCGGCGCGAGCAGCGGCCAGTTGTGCAGCGCGTAGATCTCGTCCGCGGGGAAACGCTCGAACAGGCCTTCCTCGATCATCATCTTGCCGCCGCCGCCGCCTTCTTCCGCCGGCTGGAAAATGAGATAGGCGGTGCCGTCGAAATTGCGCGTCTCGGCAAGATATCGCGCCGCGCCCAGCAGCATGGTGGTGTGACCGTCGTGGCCGCAGGCGTGCATGCAACCGGGATGCACCGACTTGTAGGACGGGTTGCCGGTCTCGTGCATCGGCAGGCAATCCATGTCGGCGCGCAGCCCGACGGCGCGGCCGCTCGCCGATTTGCGGCCTTTCACGACGCCCACCAGACCGGTCTTGGCGATGCCGCGGTGGACCTCGATGCCCCAGCCCTCGAGCTTGGCCGCGACCAGGTCGGAGGTGCGCTGCTCCTTGTAGCCGAGCTCGGGGTGGGCGTGGATGTCCCGGCGCACGCCGGTCAGTTCCTGGTGGAACGCGCGGATATATTCCACCGGATTATCGAATTTGATCGGGGCGTTCATGGTGTTCTCCTTCTCTTAATGCAGTGCCACCGCGCGTTCGAGTCGAAGGCGCGGGTCCACGGCGTAGTAAAGCAGGTCGACGACAAGATTGATGACGACGAAAAACAGCGCGATCAGGCACAGGTAGGCCGCCATCACCGGCACGTCGGCCACGGTCACCGCCTGGATGAACAATAGCCCCATGCCGGGCCATTGGAACACGGTTTCGGTGATGATGGCGAAGGCGATGATCGAGCCGAGCTGCAGGCCGGCTACGGTGATCACCGGCACCAGCGTGTTCTTCAGCGCATGGCGAAAATGCACCGATCGCTCCGGCAGCCCGCGCGCGCGCGCGAACTTGATGTAGTCGGTGCGCAGGACTTCGAGCATCTCCGAGCGCACCAGGCGCATGATCAGGGTCATCTGGAACAGACCGAGGGTGATCGACGGCAGGATCAGCGATTTCAGCCCCGACGCGGTCAGCAGGCCCGTGGTCCACCAGCCGATCGCGACGGTGTCGCCGCGTCCGAACGACGGCAGCCAGCCAAGCAGAACGGCGAACACCAGGATCAGCAGGATGCCGATCAGAAAGGTCGGCAGCGATACGCCGATCAGCGACACGGCGAGGAACACTTGCGACAGCCAGGTGTTGCGCTTCAGCGCCGTGTAAACGCCCATTGGAATGCCGGCCGCGAGCGAGAACAGCGCGGCGACGCAGGAGAGCTCGAGCGTCGCCGGCAGCCGCTCGACGAACAGCAGGGATACCGGCCGCGCCTGGCGCAGTGAGAGGCCGAAATCCCCCTCGAGCGCGCGCCCGAGGAAGTTCAGGTATTGGATGTAGAACGGCTGGTCCAGCCCGAGCAGCTTGGTGACGCGTTCATGCGCCTCGGGGGTCGTATCCTGCCCGAGCATGGACGCCACCGGGTCGCCGACGAAAGTAAACAGCGAGAACGCGATCAGGCCGACCGCGAGCATGACGAGTACGGCTTGGGCGATACGGCGCAGAACGAAGGCGAGCATGGGAGGGCGGATGGCCGGGGCGAAGGCGCAGTTTCAATGGGCGAGGGCGGAAGTATCCACGGCATTGGCGCCGCGGTCAAACGCCTGGTTTGCGCCTCCAAGCCGCGGATCTACGCGGTGTGCGGGTCACCGCGCGTCAGGTCGCGGCGCACGATCCGGCCGGGCAGGAAGGCGGCGGCGAGACTCTCGTAGGCGGCTTCGGCCGCGGCGCGGTTGTCCTGGCTGTAGTTGCAGACGTAGAGGTCGAACGTCACCGCGTTGAGTTCCGGCCAGGTATGCACGGCGAGATGGGACTCGGCCAGCACCACCGCGCCGGTGGCGCCGGCGGGCGCCGCGGGCGTGCCAAAGCCGTGGAACACCTGCCCCACCACGCTCAAGCCCGCCGTTTCACAGGCGGCCAGACACAGTCGCCGCACCGCCGCCGCATCGCGCATCGTCTCGGCGGCGCAGGCGCAGGCGTGGAATTCGGCGAGGATGTGCAGACCTTTCATGACGGCAGCTATGACAAAGACGAACGGTGCCGCACGCCCAACTGGCGCAGCGTCGCCTCCGCCGCGCGCACCCCCTGGTAATTCGCCTCTTCGAACAAGGATAGGCCGGAGACGTCGGCATGGGCGAACTGGACGCGGCCCCAGCCCTCGGCCAGCGCCGCGCGGCCGGCCGAGGTGATCACGCCCGGCAGCGGCCGGATCATCGCATGCGCGTGGCGGAACACATCCAGGCGGCGGGTGAGCCGCGGCAGGTCCGCATGCGCGCGGGAAAGTTCGGCAAGGATGGCGCCCGCCCATTCGTCGCGGCTCGCCTCGAGGAGGCGCTTGCGCGCCGCCGCGGGCTCCATGTCGGAGAGGGCGCGGTAGTAGGTGAGCACCGTGGGGCCGGGCTCCATCCGCAGGCGCTGGTGGGTGGCGACGACATAGCCGAGCCCGGCGCCGCCATAGAGCACGTTGTCCCAGGCGAGCGACACACCGGCACCTTCGGCCGGAAGCGCGTCGAGAGTGAGGTTCGCCACCAGCCAGGGCGCGTAGCTGCCGGCGCGCGCCACGCTCGCGATGGCGCCCGGCAATCCTTCGGCAACATGGGGCAAGAGAAACAGCGGCGAACTCCAGATGACGCGCTCCGCCCTGATGCGCACGGCGCGCGCCTCCGCCGCGAGCCACACGTCGGCCTCCAAGCCCTGTCGATCCTGCGCGAGCCGGAACACCGCGGCGCCGGAGAGCAGGCGGGGTCCGAGCCGCGCGGCCAGCGCCTTCACCATCCAGCCGTTGCCCGAGGGCGCGGTCAGCACCGTGTCGGCAGTCGCGTTCGCCGCGGCGCCGGTGCGGCAGGCGTAGTAGTGCAGCCCGGCCCAGGCCGAGGTCGCGGCGTAATCGGTGCCGTAGTCGTCGCGGCAGGCGTAGTTCACATACCAGTGCAGGTGCGCCGAATCGAAGCCGTTCGCGATCAGCCAGGCGCGCATGCTGATGCGGTCGAGGTCGCGCCATTTCGGCTCGCGCGAGGCAAGCGCCACGGGCAGCGCGAAGGCGCGCCGGCCACGCGCGTCGCGCGCTTCCTTCAATTCGGCGATATGGTCCTGAAAGCGCGTCATCTGTGCGCGTTCCGCCGCGCCGACGCCGAGCCGCGGCATCAGGCCTTCCTGCCAGAAGCCATCCTTGTAGAGCCGCTCCTGCGGCGTGTGGCAGAGCAGCAGTTCGTCATAGACGGGGTTGGGCGCGCGCGCATCGCCCTGCAATGCGCCCAGGTCCGCGAGCAATTCGCGCACTGCGGTGGCTTCGCGCGTCGGCAGCGGCAAATAATGGCCGCCGAAGGGATAGGCGGAAACCGCGTTCTCGCCGTAGCGCGAATTGCCGCCGGGTTCGGACTGCATTTCGGCGATGAGAAAGTCGCCGAATCCCGCGGCTTGCAGTTTCCAGCCGGCGGAAAGCCCGCCGATGCCCGCGCCGATCACCAGCACCGGGACACGGCGCAGTTCGGTCGCCGGCGCAAACCCGCGTTCGCGCAAGCGATGGCCAAGGTCAAGACCGCTGCCGTGCAGTTCGCCCGGGGGCAGCGGCGCGTCGCCGCGCCCGGCGCAGGCGAGGAGCGGCCCGCAGGCGGCGGCGGCGAGGAAATCGCGGCGCTTCATCGCTGCACGTTGCGCCACTCGGCTTCGAAGGTGCGCACCAGCGACTGGTCGTTCAGGCGGTTTGGTTCGGCCTCCACGCGCGCCATGTCTGCCGGAAAGCGGAGCAGCGTCGCCATGGTTTCGGGATTCAGAAAACGCGTCGCCACCGGATACTGCGCCGGCGGCACATAAGGCGTGCGGCCGCAGAGGATGAAGCCCCACTCGCCGAAGCTCGGCACCAGCGCATGATAGGGTGCGACCTGGAAACCCGCGTGCTCCAGCGTCGTGACCACGCTCCAGAACGATTGTCGCGCGTAGAACGGCGAGGTCGCCTGCACGACCAGCAGCCCGCGCGGCGCGAGATGTCTTTCCAGCAGTCGATAGAATCCGGTCGAATACAGCTTGCCGAGGGCATAACTGGTTGGATCGGGAAAGTCGGCAACGATGAAATCGAACACCTCGGCGCTGTCTTCCAGCCAGCGCGCCGCGTCGGCATTCACTACTTTCACGCGCGGCGAGCCGAGGCTGTCGCCGTTCAATTGCTTGAGCAAGGGCGCCGTGGAAAACAGCCGCGTCATCGCCGGGTCGAGGTCGACCAGGGTGACCGATTCCACTTGCGGATACTTGAGGATTTCGCGCACAGCCAGCCCGTCGCCGCCGCCGAGCACGAGCACGCGCTTTGCGCCGGGCAGGGCGGCAAGCCCCGGGTGCACCAGCGCCTCGTGGTAGCGATATTCATCGCGCGAGGAGAACTGCAGGTTCTGATTGAGGAACAGGCGGATGTCGTCGCGCCAGCGCGTCACCACCAGGCGCTGGTAGGGCGTCGTTTCGGCGTGCACGATGTCGTCGGCGTAGATCCAGCCCTCGGCGAGACTGGTGACCTGGCCGGCGCCGGCAAGCCCCGCGACGATCAGGCCAACCGAGCCGAAGCCCGCCAGGCGCAGCCCGGGGCGGCGGGCCAGACGCTCGCGGAACAGGTAGAGGGCCCACAAGGCGACGAGCACGTTGAGCAGGCCGAACAGGAGGCCGGTGCGCGCGAGGCCCAGGTGCGGCGCGAGGACCAGTGGAAACAGGATGGAGACGGCGAGCGCGCCGAGGTAATCGAAGGAGAGCACGCGCGACACCAGTTCGCTGAACTCGAGCTCGTGCTTGAGGATGCGCATCACCAGCGGGATTTCCAATCCCACCAGCACGCCGATCGCGAACACCGCGCCGTAGAGCAGCACGCGGAACGGCCCGGCGTTGGCGGCGAAGGCGAGGAACAGCCCCGCCGCGGCGAAGCCGCCGAGCAGGCCGACCGCGATCTCGATCTGGACGAAGCGCGCGACCAGGTCGCGCCGGATGTATTTCGACAGCCAGGAACCGACGCCCATCGCGAACAGGTAGGCGCCGATGACGGTGGAGAACTGGGTGACCGAGTCGCCGAGCAGGTAGCTCGCCAGCGCGCCGGCAATCAGCTCATAGGCGAGCCCGCAGGCCGCGACGATGAAGACCGAGGCGAGCAGCGCGAACTGCAGCCGCGGCGTTTCTGCTGCGGCCGGGACTGCGGCGATGCGCTGTTCCACTCAGTGGATCGCGGCAGCGACGATGATGGCGATGCCGATGCACATCGCCGCCACCACGATCGCCAGCGGCTGGTTCTTCTTCTCCACGATCTCGCTCCACAGGTGGTAGGGCGTGATCATGTCGATGACCAGGAAGGAGATCCAGAACACGACCACGCCGAGAATGGAATAGACGAGCGAGTTGAAAAATACCTGGGGATTGAAAAATTCCGTCATGGCGGTGTCTCCTTTGGTTTCATTTGTGGAACGCGCCGCGGCTCGCCTGGCTCAAGCGGGTCGCCTGCCCCGTGGCAACATCGTCGAACAGTCCGGCGCCGCGATACTGGGCATAGGAAAACAGGCTCAGTGCGAGGATGCCGAAGATCAGGTAAAAGCGCGGCATGTCAGTCGTCCGAATCCGAATCGCCGTGGGTCACTGTGACCAGCGGATGATCGCTCTCGGCCCAGCGCTTGACTTCGAAACCGTAACGCCGGATGAAGGTATAGCCCGGGAACAGCGCGAGCGCGCCGAGCAGCAAGGCCAGCGATGACCAGCGCGGCCCCGGCCGCGACACCTTGATCTGCGCGCGCACCGGCCGGCCAGCCGGCGCCAGGTCGGCCTCCTCGGAAACAACGTAGGTGCCCGCTGGCAGAGCGGCAAACACCACGGCGTCGGAGCGCGAACCCTCCGACCAGCTCTCGCCGTCGTCCACGCCCTCGTAGCGGCTGATCTCGCGGCTTGCCTTCCAGGCCTCGCCCGTGTCCTTGTTGACCAGGGTCAGACCGAGCGAGATCCAGCTGTTGGTGACATCGGCCTCATGCTCGATTTCCAGCCTCGATACCGGCGTAGCCAGGCGAAACTCGCGCGTCACCTGGGGCTCGTCGTCGCCGGGTTTGAATTCCAGGGTTTCATGCAGCAGCGGCCCCCGCGACCCCAACAACAGCGCCACATGCACCGCCAGCGCAGCGACCAGGAACATCCAGAAGCGGTGCCAGACCTTGCTGTTGCTTTCCGCCCGCGGATTGGGCTGATCCGCGAAAATGCCCACCGGGGCCGGCAGCCGGGGCGGAAGCTTGAACGCCTGCTGCAATTCTTCCCGCGCGAGGTATTCGGCCAGGGTAAGCGTGACTTCGCTCGCGCTGGTTTCGCGCGAAAGCATGCGCGGCGGCGCGACGAAGTCCTCGACCGCGGCCGATTCGTCGATTTGCACGCGCCAGGGAAACTCGCCGATCACATAATCGACGTAAGCGTGGTAACTCTGGAAGTGCTTGAATTCGACCCCGTCCAAGGACGCGATGTAGCCCTTCACCACGGTTACGCGCGGCACCACCTGGGCGAGATTCCAGTGGCCCTGATATTCGGTCAGCCAGAGCAGCCGCCCGGCGCGCCCGAGCAGCACGTATTCGCTCCAGCGGTAATCCACCCCTTCGTCGTGCATGCGCCGGCGCATGAAGCCGATGACTTCGACATCCTCGCCGCGCAGTTTGCCGCGCGCGCCCAGAGGCAGCAAAGGCTCCACCTTGAGCGCGAGCGAAGCCCGTGCGAGCAGCTTGACCGTTTCATTGGCCGTATCGAGCACCGCGCCGCAGCTCGGGCAGCCGATGCTCTTGATGTTCTCGTGGCGGATCGCGAGGGGCGCGGCGCAGGCAGGGCAGTTGAATGCGCGCGCCTTGACGGTTGGCTCGGCGATGGGCATCCCCTCGCGCAGGTTGTTCCAGGTGAGCGTCTTGAATTCGACGCTTGTGCCGACGAACGCCAGCGGCTTGGCCGAATCGTCGCTGTAGTCGAGTGTGACGAAGCCGCCGGTCGCGTCGCGCAGGTCGGCCACCGGCGCCGGGTAGCCTGCGCCGACCTTGAACGGCAGCTCGCCCTCGCCCGCCACGCACTCGGCGGTGAGCAGGTTGGTGATGCTGTAGGGACGGCCGGCGATCGACAGGTTCTGGCCAACGTGCAGTTCGGAAAACGCAGGCTGCGCGTCGGGCAGCCACACCGGCTCGGAAATCACGTATTCGCCGCCGGACTCCGACAGCCAGCCGCTCTTGCCGTCATCGAAAAGCAGGTGCCATTCGTTCCACAGACCCTGCTCCCAGCGCAGCTGGATGCGGCCGATCAGCCCGAAATGCCTGCCCTTCCAGCGGCCTTCGGCGCCGCGCTGCAAGGGACTGCGATCCTCGATGAGCGCAGCCATCTTGCCGAGGTTGGCGAGCTCGTCGCCCTCGCGCACCAGCGTGCTCTGGCAAAAGCCGCAGACGGCGAGCACCGATGCGACCGACTTGAACTCGACCGGCGCGCCGCAGGACGGACAACGGGCAGTGCGACCCATGGGTCAGGACCGGTTCGGTTCAAACCAGCTTTTTCATCAGTTCGGCCTTCTTGGCTTCGAACTCCTCCTTGGAGAGGATGCCTTTTTCCATCAGTCCGTGCAGCTTTTCCAGCGTGGCGACGACCTGGTCGGAGGAAATCGCCGCCGCCGGCGCAGCGCCCGCCGCCTGCGGGTTGAGCGCCTGCGCCATCGACTGCGCCACCTGCTGGCCGACGCCGAAACCGACGCCGACACCGGCGCCGAGGCCGGCGAGTCCGCCCTCGTTCTGCGCCGCCAGCGGGATCGCGTTGGCCACCTGATACTGCGTGAACCCCTGCATGCCGCCCATCATGTTCACGCCGATGCGGGCATCGAGCATTTTCTGCAATTCCTCCGGCAGCGAGATGTTCTGCACCACGAAGCTGTCCAACGCAAGGCCGTACTGCTTGAACAGGGGATCGAGCTTGGCGCGGAGCGCATTGCCGAACTCCAGCTGGTTGGAGGCCATGTCGATGAACGGCACGCCCGACTCGCCGAAAATGTCGGAGATATTGCCGACGATGGTGTTGCGCAACTGGCCCTCGAGCTGCTCGGTGGTGTAGCGCTCGACCGTGCCGGACACGGCGGTGTGGAAAGCCTTGGGATCGGCGAGGTGGAAGGCGTAGATGCCGAAGGCGCGCAGGCGCACCATGCCGAAGTCCTTGTCGCGCACGGTGACCGGATTGGGCGTGCCCCACTTGCGGTCGAGCTTCTGCCGCGTGCTGAAGAAATAGACGTCGGACTTGAACGGCGATTCGAACAGTTTGTCCCAGTTCTGCAGATAGGTCAGGACCGGCAAGGTCTGCGTCGTCAGCTTGTGCAGGCCGGGTCCGAACACGTCGGCGATCCTGCCTTCGTTCACGAACACCGCCATTTGCGATTCGCGCACCGTCAGCGCGGCGCCGTTCTGGATTTCCATTTCCTGCATCGGGAAGCGCCAGGCCATGGTCTCGCCGCCATCGGCGGCATCCTCCGTCCACTGAATGATGTCAATGAACTGCTTCTTGATGAAATCCATCAGTGCCATGACAGTCTCCCCCGTCGGTGAAGCAGTCATCTTAGGCCGCGTCGATTGGGCTGTCTATTGCGCGGGCCAGGAGCGGAAGCGAGGCGGTCTCGACCGATCCGGCTGTGCCCGGCGCGGGGCGCATATTAAAGCCAGGCGGGGGCGCGTCTTCGTATGTGATTGAAGCACAACGGCAATGAGATATCCGCTCGGCGCAGCCGCATGGACGCAATGTACATCGGGTGCATCCTCCGGTGCTGCCGGCGTCCGCGGTCCACCGCAAAGCGGCGATCTAACTCCCTGAAAAAGCGCGTGAAGCGATCAGCTTCGCAGCATCTGGCACGGCCGATGCTTAGGTAGAGTCAGGCAAGCAACAATCAACTGACGGAGAACATCATGAGGACCAACACAAAAAACCTGAACGCTGAATACGGAATGATGGCTGGAATGGGCTTCGGCCGGATGAACACCGGCAAAGTCCGCAACATCACCGCCGCCGCCAACAGCGAAAGAACCCTGATCAAACATGTCAAGAACGTCGCGCTGTTCTTCGCATCGCCCTTCGTCGGCCTGGCTTACCTGCTCGCGTTCCCGGTCGTCGGGATTGCGCTCCTCGCCTGGGTCGCCGCGAAGGCGGTCATGAAAAGCGAGAAAGCACGGCCGGTCGCGCTCGCCATCGCAGCGCCGGTGATCGCACTCGCGTTCGTGACCATCGGCCCGATCGTCGCACTGGGCGCGCTCGCCGCGACGGGAGTGAAAGCGCTGCTGCACGCGTAGGGCGCGGTGCGGTTCGCCGCTGCGGCCAAAACAAAGGGCGGGATCCGCAAGGACCCCGCCCTTGGTTTATGGACCGCCCGCGCGTAAATCTGGCGCGGGCTGTTTTAAGGCTCGTGCCTTGCGATGCGCCGTGTGCCGGGGATTGGCTTCTTGGTAACTCTTGCGCGCTATTTCTTGTCTTTTGCGCCGCTATCGGGTTTGACCGCGTCGACCGCCGCACCGACTGCCTTGGCGCCCGCTTTGACCGTAGTCGCCACGACGCTGACCGCGGCCGCTCCTACTCCGACAATCGCGTCTCCGACCGCAATCACCGCGCAGCCCCCGAGCAAGGGAAACAGCAGGGCCGCGGCCACGACTGGGCAAAGGCCGGGGCGACCGCCCCTCATGGATACTCTGTTTTGCATGCGTTCCTCCAGACCCTGGCTACTTCATGATCTCCACAAGTTCGATCTCGAACACCAACGTGGAGTCGGGCGGGATGACTCCGGCAACGCCGCGGCTGCCATAAGCCAGATTGGGCGGGCATACCAATTTCGCCTTCCCGCCCACTTTCATCGTCTGCACGCCTTCGGTCCAGCACGGAATCACGCGATTCAGCGGAAATGTCGCCGCCTGGCCGCGCTTGTAGGAACTGTCGAATTCCTTTCCGTCGGTCAGCGTTCCCCGGTAGTGCACCTTCACCGCATCGACCGCCTTCGGGCTCGCGCCCGCACCCTCTTTCATGGTCGTGATGACGATGCCCGAGGCCGTCTTCTCCTCCTTTGCGTCGTCTGCAAAAACATTGACCGCCAAAGTCATCAGTGCGCAAGCGGTGATCACGGCGCATCTATTCATCTCATCTCTTCCTCTGGGTTAGCAACGAACGGCAAACACGCCGGACGCATTATACG
>Ga0315281_10005371_pt1 | contig 18370 bp, 14 predicted proteins | sample YL17G07_0_MG_FD_204540 | JGI IMG/M metagenome (GOLD analysis project Ga0315281, IMG submission 204540) | Sediment microbial communities from Yellowstone Lake, YNP, Wyoming, USA - YL17G07_0 | ecosystem: Environmental > Aquatic > Freshwater > Lake > Sediment | place: USA: Wyoming | collected...
CGGCGATCTTCAGCCTGCTGTACCAAATCCTGCTGCGGCCGCTGCCGTACGCCGCCGCCGATCGCCTGGTCTTCATCTGGAACACGTATCCGTTGATGGGATTGCCGCAGGCCGGCGTCTCGATTCCGGACTATCTGGACAGGAAGACACAGGCGCAGGCGATCGAGGACGCCACGCTGTTCACGATGCGTCCCCTCAACTTCACTTCGGCGCAGGGGCTGGGACAGCCTGAGCGGCTGCGGGGCCTGGCCGTTACGCCGTCGTTCTTCGCGACGCTCGGGCGCGGACCCTCTCTCGGGCGCGCGTTCGTGGAAGACGAGGCGAAGCCGGGCGCAGACAAGTTCGTGGTGCTGACGCACGCCACGTGGACATCGCACTTCGGCGGCGACCCGTCGATCGTCGGCCGCGACATCCGGCTGAACGGCGAGCCGTACGTCGTGATCGGCGTGCTGCCGGCGGACGTCGAGCTGCCGGCGACGGACATCGCGATGCTCGTGCCGTTCGCGTTCACCCCGGCGCAGATGTCGGACAGCGCGCGCGGCAACGAATTCAGCTCGATGATTGCGCGGTTGCGTCCGGGCGCGACGATCGATCAGCTGAACGCGCAGATGAAGTCGATTGTCGATCGCAACCTCGAACGGCTTCCGGAGCGGCGGGCATTCGCGGTATCGGCCGGATTTGGCGGCCGCGCGGTACCGATTCGCCAGCAGCTGGTGGGCGATGCGCGCGCGCCGCTCTACGTGCTGCAGGGCGGCGTGCTGCTCGTGCTGCTCATCGCGTGCGCCAACGTGGCCAGCCTGCTCCTCATGCGCGCGACCGGACGCGCCCGCGAACTGGCGATCCGCACGACGCTCGGCGCGGGGCGATGGAGGCTCGTGCGCCAGCTTTTGATCGAAGGTGTGGTGCTGTCAACGATCGGCGCCGCAGGCGGCCTCGCGCTGGGCGTCGCCGGGGTCCGCGGCATGATCGCGCTGAGCTCGCGCCAGATCCCGGGGATGGAGGGCGCCTCATTGAACCCCGTTGTCCTCGCGTTCACCGTGCTGCTCGCGCTCGTCACGGGCATCGTGTTCGGCCTGGTGCCCGGGATCACGGTGATGCGCGGCAACATGAACACGCTCCTCAAGGAGGACACGGCGCGCGGCTCGGCCGGCGCGCGCACCGGTGTCATGCGCGCGACGCTCGTCATCGTCGAGACCGCGCTGGCGCTGGTGCTGCTCGTTGGCGCCGGGCTCCTGATCAAGAGCTTCGCGCGGCTGCAGGGCGTGGACCCCGGCTTCTCGCCGGAGCGCGTCCTCACGGCGCAGCTCGCGCTGCCGGCCACGCGCTATCCAGACCCTGCGGCCCGCCGCGCGTTCTGGACGCGGCTCGTCGACCGCGCGCGCGCGATTCCCGGAGCGACGGCGGTCGGCCTGACGTCGAACGTGCCGTTCAACGGCATGGTCGGCTCCGGGTCTTACTCGATCGTCGGCTACACGCCGCCGCAGAACGACGCGCAGCCGCACGGCCGCCAGGAAATCGTGGGCGGCGACTACTTCCGCGCGATGGGCATCCCGCTCGTCGAGGGACGGCTGTTCGCCGACGGCGACGCAGCGGACAGCCCGCCCGTCGTGGTGATCGACCAGTTTCTCGTCAAGCGATATTTCAAGGACCGCAGCCCGATCGGCCAGCAGATTCGCCGCGGTGGGCCGGCGAGCCAGGCATTCACGATTGTCGGCGTCGTCGGCACGATCAACAGCATCGATCTCGGCGAACCTGTCGCGAAGGAGCGGATCTACTATCCGGTCGCGCAGCAGCCCAACGCCGGCATGGCGCTCGTCATCAAGGCCGGAGCCGACGAGCGCGCGCTCGTGTCGCAGGTGCGCGCGGCCGTCGCGTCCATCGATCCCGAGCAGCCGATCGCCGACGTGCGCACGATGGGGGAGTGGATGGCGCGATCGCTCGAAGGGCGCCGATCGCCGATGCTGCTGCTCGCGCTGTTCGGCGCCGTGGCGCTGACGCTGTCGGCGATCGGCATCTACGGTGTGCTCGCCTTCGGCGTCGCGCAGCGGTCGCGCGAGTTCGGCATCCGCCAGGCGCTGGGCGCTGATTCGCGCGCGATTCTGTCCCTCGTGCTGGCGCAGGGCATGAAGACCGCAAGCGCCGGCATCGCGCTCGGCCTGGCGGGTGCGATCGCGCTCACCCGGTACCTGCAGAGCCTGCTCTTCGGCGTCGGCGCACACGACGTGTCCGTGTATGCCGGTGTGATCGCCGTGCTGTTCACCGTGGCGATGGCCGCGTGTTACCTGCCGGCGCGCCGGGCGACCCGCATCGAACCGACCGTCGCCCTGCGCGATTCGTAGAACAACAAACCACGGAGGACACTGAGGCCATAGAGGGTAAACGTCCTCTGTGGTTAACTCACTTCGCGCTACAGAAGCGCGGCGGCGGCGAGCCCCAGCGTACCGGTGATGCGGCTCAGCCAGACGAGCGCGCCGGCGTCGGCGGGTGCGGCGGGCTCGGCGGCGCGGGTGCGAAGGCGCGCGTCCCCGGCCGCGAGACTGATCAACGCGGGGTCGCCGTAGACACGGCCGTCGACGCCGTACACGACGGTGCGTCCGGCGCGAAGGGCGTCGAGAATCGCCGCAGCGCTCGTGTCTGTCGCGAAGACGTACGTCCGGCACATGCCTAGGCGCCCGAGGCCGTGATAGTCGGACGATCCGATCGCGGTCAGGCGGCCGCGGCGATAGAACGCCTCGAAGTCGGCGCGCACGCCCTCTGCGCTCAGCGCGCCGGGATGCATCACTTCGCTGCCGTCAAGCGCCGCCATCGCGGCAGCGTCGAACGCCGGCCAATACTCCGCGACCGGATGCGCCGCGATTGCCACGCCGCCCTGCCGATGGATGTCTTCGATCGCGGCCGCGGCCGTCTGGCGCGGGCTCACGGTCTGTTCGATTCCGACGGCGATGATATGAAAGCCGGCCGCCCGGACTTCCTCGCCGACAAGGACCGTCGGGCCCCCGACCGATCGGGAGAACCAGCGGCCGATTGGCGCCGGGAAGACTTTGTTGTGGGGCGTGATCGCGATCGCGTCGAGGCCCTGTCGCTGCGCGTCGATGACGAGATCCCACGGCGTGACGGCCGCGCTGCTGACGATGGCCGGGTGGACGTGAAAATCTGCGGCGAGGACACGGTAGCCGCCGAGCACGATCGGCGGATCGACGCGAGGCCGATCGGACACGGTGCCCGCGGCGATCGAGACGAGCAGGAGCGTGCCAATCGCCAGGCGCCGGCGCGCGAGAGACGTCACAGGCCGATCCAATCAGCCACGATCGGCCATCCCGCGTATCCGCCGAAGTACACGGCCGCCGCCGTCCAGTTGATCGCCCGCTGAAGCAGTACATCGCGACGCGCGTCCGCGGCCGAGCGGTCCAACGCCTCACGGTAGAAGCGGAAATCGAGGTACCCGCTGCGGACGACAATCGCTGACGCGATCAGGCCCAGCACGGCCAGCGTCGGCGTAGCCTCCGACCACGCGTTCATCTGGAGCGGTGTCAGGCACGACGCCACCGCCGCGAGAGCGACGAGGAAAAACGCCCACGGCCGCCGGCCCGCGCTGAAGCGATCGAGGTCGCGCGAGAAGGGGCGAATGGGACGCGCCCGGCGTCTCACGATCGCAAAGGCGGCGACCTCGAACGCCGGGATGAAGCTCCACGCGACGGTGCCGCCGAACACGAGGCGCGCCGTCAGCCGGCCCGACACGATCAGCGAGACGCAGCAGCCAAGGAGAAGCGCGAATCCGACCGTCTTCTTCACATCGCCCTTGCAGCCCTCAGCCCTTTGCCCTTTGCCCTCTTACTTCTTAGGCCAGACGACTCCTTGATCTTTCTTCGTGATCGGCCCGAGGCCCTTGTACATGAAGCGCTGCACGCGCTGGCCGCGATAGGTCTCCGTTGTGTAGATGTTGCCCTTCGAATCTACGGCGATGCTGTGCACGCCGTAAAACTCGCCAGGCTGCCGCCCGCCTTCGCCGAACGTCGTCAGCATCTCGAGCGAGTCGCGGTCGAGGATGTGGACGCGATCGTTCTCGCCGTCCGCGAGATAGATGTACTTCTGCTGCGCGTCCTTCGAGAACGCGATGTCCCACACCGAGCCGGAGCCCAGTGTCTCCTTGTTGATGAACATCTCCTTCACGTACGTGCCGTCCGGCTTGAAGACCTGGATGCGATCGTTCACGCGATCGCAGACGTACAGCAGGCGATCGACGGACAGCTCGGCGCAGTGCACGGGATTCCTGAACTGCTGCGGCGGCGGCGCCTTCGGGTCGTAGCGGCCGAGGTCCACGTCTTCCGGGCGATGGCCGTACGCGCCCCAGTGCCGCTTGTACTTGCCGGTGTCCGCGTCGAACACGATGACGCGGTGGTTGCCGTAGCCGTCCGAGACGTACACCTCGTTGGCGACCTTGTCGATCGCCGTCTTCGCCGGCAGCCGGAGATTGTCGACGTCGTTGCTGCCTTTGCTCTGGCCCGGCTTGCCGATCTGCATCAGGAACTTGCCGTCCTGCGTGAACTTCAACACCATCGCGTCGTTGAAGTAGCCCTGGATGCCGCCCGTCTGGCTCTCGTCGAGCACGTTGCTGCCGGCCACGCCGCGCTGCCCGCGTCCGGCGCCGCGCCCGCCGGGCGGCGTGCCGCGTCCGTTGCCGCCGATCCAGACGTTGCCTTTGTAGTCGACGGTGATGCCGTGGTTGGACTCGGGCCAGTCGTAGCCTTGTCCGGGCCCGCCGAAGTGGCCGATGAGGTTGCCCGCCATGTCGAATTCGAGAATCGGCGGCGCGGGCGCGCAGCACTGCGACGTCGGCGGCGTCGTCGTCGCGTGGACTTCGCCGGGCTCCAGCGATCCCGCGCGGTGGATGATCCACACGTGATCCTGCGCGTCGACCGAGACGCCGATCGTCTGCCCGAGAATCCAGTGGTTCGGCAGCGGCTTCGGCCACAGGGGATCCACTTCGAACCTCGGCGCCGTCGTCGTGGCCGCTTCGAGGCTCGTCCATCGTTCGAGGACCAGACTTCCAGCGCCGAGCACAACGATGAGCGCGAGCAGGAGCGTGCCGGTCAGCAGGTGGCGTTTCATACGTGTCCTTTCTCCATTGTCGGTCACCGCCCGAGCGTGTCCGCGATCTCGCAAATCTGCGCCGCGTGCCGCGCCTCATGCGCGCCGCAGAGCGCGATCCAGTGATACGCCGTGAGCGGACCGAACCGGGGATGCGGCCACGAAACACCGCCGAGCGCGAGTCCGTCGGCGGCGGTCACCGCCTCGCGCAGCGCCGTGCCGGCCCGTTCGATCGCGGCCCACGCCGCGTCAGCGCGCAGGCCCGTCGGTTGGATCAGGTCCGCGAGATCAGTCAGGGTCGAGTAGGCCGCGCGGAGCCCGGCGCGCTGCTGATCCAGATAATCCAGAAGCTCCCGGGTCCGTGGGTGCATGGGCGTAGTCTACGCGAGGGTGCGCGCGGAAATGTTATGTTGTTGCGGCGTCATGCGCACATTCCTTCGCCTGGGCCTCGCCGTCCTCGTCATCGTCGTGATGGCAGTGGCGGCCCTGCTCGGAGAGCAGCCGGTCGCCGCCGGTCCCCAGACGTCTTCGTCGCCGGGCGGCGCGATCCGTCCGTTCACGATTCACGTGCCCGACGCGGTGCTCGCGGACCTCAAGGCGCGGCTCGCGCGCCCGCGATTTCCTGAGCCGCTGCAGGGTGACGGGTGGACGTACGGGACCGATATCGGATACCTCAAACAGCTCGTCGCCTACTGGCGCGATCGGTTCGACTGGCGCGCGCAGGAGCGCGCCCTGAACCGGTTCGAGCAGTTCACGACGAACATCGACGGCGTGGACATCCATTTCATCCACCGCCGCTCGAAGCAGCCGCGGGCGTTTCCGCTGCTGATCACCCACGGCTGGCCGGGCTCGTTCGTCGAGTTCACGAAGATTATCGATCCGCTGACGGATCCGGCCGCCCACGGCGGCCGCGCCGCCGACGCGTTCGATGTCGTCATCCCGTCGATTCCTGGTTTCGCGTTCTCGGACAAGCCGCGCGAGCCCGGCTACGATCCCGCGCGCATCGCGCAGGTCGAAGCGAAGCTGATGGCGCGCCTCGGCTACACGCGCTACGGCGCGCAGGGCGGCGACTGGGGATCGATCATCAGCACGCAGATCGCGCTCAACGACGCGCCGCACGTCGCCGGTCTTCATATAAATATGTGCACGGGCGCCGCGCCGGCGGGCGCCGATCCGAACGCTGGCTTGACCGACGCGGAAAAGGATCGTCTGAAAGTGCGGCAGGCGTTTCAGGCAGAAGAGACCGGGTATCAGCAGATCCAGGGGACCAAGCCGCAGACGATTGGCGTCGCGCTCAACGATTCGCCGATCGGGCTGGCCGCGTGGATCGTCGAAAAGTTCCGCACGTGGTGCGACTGCGACGGTAATCCCGAGAAGATCTTCACGAAGGACGAGCTGCTGACGAACATCACGCTGTACTGGGTGACGCAGACGGCGGCCTCGTCCGCGCGCATCTATTACGAAAGCCGCCATGCCGCGGCCGCGCCCGCTGGACGGCGTATCGAGGTGCCGACCGCGTGCGCTGATTTTCCGAAAGAGATCATCTGGTCGCCGCGCCGGTGGCTGGAGCCGCGCTACAACATCACGCGATGGACCGTGATGCCGCGCGGCGGCCATTTTGCCGCGTTCGAACAGCCGCAACTGCTCGTGGACGACGTGCGCGCGTTCTTTCGCGATCTGCGCCAGCCGTAAGAGAATGGAAGACGGAGGAACCGCCGATGCGTAAGGGATGGATGCTTGGGGCCGTGGCGGCGTTCGCCGCGGCGTTTACGGCGGCGGTCGCCGTGCCGCGCATGCGGAACACCGCGAAGGCACCCGAGGCGCAGGCGGCCACGTCGTCCGACAGCGCGAAGGCGCCAGGGGCGAACGCGACGCCGGCGCCCGATACCGCGGCGTGCATGGCCGACGCCAAGCCGGCAAACTTCAACTTCACGCTGAAGGACATCGACGGCAAGGACGTGAAGCTCGCCGACTACAAGGGCAAGGTGATCCTGCTGGACTTCTGGGCGACGTGGTGCGGGCCCTGCAAGATCGAAATCCCTGCGTTCATCGATCTCTACAACACGTACAAGCCCCAGGGCTTCGAGGTCGTGAGCGTCGTCCTGCTCGATCGATTCGTCAACGCGAAACCGTTCGCCCTGAAGATGAAGATGAACTATCCCGTGCTCGACGGCGATCCGCAGCAGAACAAGATCGACGACGCCTACGGGCCGCTGTTCGGCCTCCCGATGTCGTTTCTCATCTCACGCGACGGCCTTGTCTGCCGGAAGCATCTCGGCCTGCCGGCGATGAAGGACGGCAAGGAGCCGGACGCGAAGACGGTGAAGGATATCTTCGAAGCCGAAATCAAGGCCCTGCTCTAACGGCGTGCTGCTTCCGTTGCTCGTCCTCGTCGGCCTGCAGCTCCCGGCTATTCCCGCGCGAACGGATCCTGGACCGGCCATCGTCAGCCGTACCGCCCCGGATGTGGTGACGGTGCGCGCGCTGCGCCTGCGCACCCCGCTGACTATCGACGGCCGGCTCGACGAGGACGTCTATGCGTCTGTCGAGTCGATCACGGATTTCATCCAGCAGGAACCGAAGGAAGGGGCGCCCGCCACGGAAAAGACCGAGGCGTGGATCTTCTTCGACGACCGCAACTTCTACATTGCCGCCCGTTGCTGGGACAGCCAGCCCGGGCGCGAGGTCGCCAACGAACTGCGGCGCGACAACGGCAACATCCTCGGCAACGAGAACTTCACGTTCGTCCTCGACACGCTGCACGATCGGCGGAACGGGTTCTTGTTTCAGACCAATCCGCTGGGCGCGCTCCGTGACATGACTGTCACCGACGATGTGCAGAACTCGAGCTGGAACGGCATCTGGTACGTCAAGACCGGCCGGTTCGAACACGGGTGGACGCTCGAGGTCGCGATTCCGTTCAAGACGCTGCGCTATCGCGGGAACGGTCCGCAGACCTGGGGGATCAACCTGCGGCGGATCGTGCGGTGGAAGAACGAGATTTCGTACCTGTCGCTGGTCCCGGCCGCGCTCGGGACGACGGGCGTGAGCCGCATGGGGTCGGCCGCGACGCTGGTGGGGCTCGAGACGCCGGGGGCGTCGCGCAACCTCGAGGTCAAGCCCTACGCCGTGTCGTCGCTGACGACGAATCGCGCGACGGCGGAGCCGTTCGAGAACGACGCCGCGCGCAATGCCGGATTCGACTTCAAGTACGGGCTGACGCGCAGCCTGATCGCGGACGCGACCTACCGGACGGATTTCGCGCAGGTGGAAGAGGATCTGCAGCAGGTCAACCTCACCCGCTTCGACCTGTTCTTTCCGGAGAAGCGTGATTTCTTCATCGAAGGCCAGGGCATTTTCGACTTCGGCGGGGTGCAGGCGCTCAACACACCCGGGGACGTGCCGCTCATGTTCTTCAGCCGGCAGATTGGCCTCAGCCGGGGACAGGCCGTGCCCGTTGAAGCGGGCGCGCGGCTGACCGGCCGTTCGGGACCGTTCAGCATCGGTCTGCTCAACATTCAGACCGGCGACAAGCCGGCCGCGAACGCCGTGGCGACGAATTTCACGGCGCTTCGCCTCAAGCGCGACCTTCTCCGGCGCAGCAACGTCGGCGTCATCATGACGCGCCGGAGCCCGGCCGCGGCGGGCACGGCGGCCGGTGACCCGGGCTATACCGTGGGCCTCGATGCGACCATGCTCTTCTTCAAGAGCGTGAACATCACGAGCTACTACGCGCGGACGGCTGGCCCCGGCGCCGCCGGCGCGACCTCGAGCGATCACAGCTATCGCGGCCGCTTCGACTACACCGACGACCGCTACGGTCTGGCGGCCGAATACCTGCTGATCGGCAGGCTGTTCAACCCGGACGTCGGCTACGCGCGGCGGACGGATTACCGCCGGACGTTCGGTCAGGCGCGCTTCAGCCCGCGCCCGGCGCGCAGCCCGCGCATCCGCAAGCTCACCTGGCAGGGCAGCTACTCGCACGTGACCGATGCGGCGCGCGCCGCCGTGCAGAATCGCGATGCGAGAGGGACCTTCACGGTCGAGTATCAGACGGGCGATCGCCTGCAAGGCGACTACTCGGACGACTACGAGCTGGTGCCCGCGAAGTTCACGATCTCGCCTGGCGTCGTCGTGCCGGCCGGCGCGTACTCCTACCGCACCAGCCGCGCGTCGTACGTGCTCGGCCAGCAGCGGAAAGTGTCCGGCACGGTCGCGGTGTCGACCGGGTCGCTGTACGACGGCACGAAGACCGAGGCGACGTACAGCGGACGGGTGGGCGTGGCGCCGCGCCTCTCGATGGAACCCGGCGTGACGATCGACTGGGTGCGCCTGCCGTACGGCGACTTCACGGCGCGGCTGCTCAGCTCGCGCGTCACCGTCACGCCGAGCGCGCGCATGCTGGTCAGCAGCCTCGTGCAGTACAACGCGACGGGCAACAGCCTCAGCTCGAGCGTCCGGCTGCGCTGGGAGTACACCGGCGGCAGCGAGCTGTTCCTGGTCTACAGCGATGGCCGCGACACGGCGCCGTCAGGGTTCCCGGGCCTCGTGAACCGGACCCTCGCCGTGAAGGTGACGCGCCTCGTCCGATTCTGATGTCACTGCGGGCGATCAGCGCGCGACGACTTTCAGCGCAGTCTCCAGCTTGAAGGTCAGTTCGGTTTCCGCCGGGATCTTGATCGAATCCCCCTTGGTCAGCGCCTCGGCGAGCGCGCCGCCGCCGGCGCCGGCCGCCGCGCCGATCGCCGACCCTTTGCCGCCGCCCGTGATCGCGCCGATGACCGCGCCAATCGCCGCGCCGCCGCCGACGAATTCCGCCGTGCGCTTGTTCTTGCCGACGCCTTCCTTCCCCTTCTCGGCGAGGTCCACGGTGTTGAGCGCGTACTGCCGGCCGCCGACCGCGACCGACTTCAGATCGAGGATCAGATCCGACGCGCCCCTGGCCTGCCCGCCGCCGGCAGACTTGATCACGATGAGCGCGTCAGCGCCGTCCGGAATGACGACCTTGCCGTCGGCATCCAGGACGTCCTTGGTCACGTCGGCCTCGAACGTCTGACCTTCCGTAGCCGTCGCCGAGTCGATCGCGACGGCGTTGCGCACGCGGATTTCGGCGCCGGCCGGCACTTCGTACGTTTTCGTCGTGATGTGCTCCGGCGTCGGACGCGGGCGCGCCGCGCGCGGCTTGGCGGCGCCGGTGGCAGACGTCGCTGGCGCGGCGGCCGGCGGCGCGGCGTTCGCCGGCGGCGCGGACTCGGGCGTTGGACCGCAGGCGGACACCAGCACGAGCGATAGCACTGACGCAATGCGTTTCATGGACAACTCCTGACGGAAAAGGGGGAGGCGAGTCAACGGTACCGGCGCTGCGACTGATGAGTCAAGCGCGTGCGCGGCGGGCGTCCCTGGCATCGACGTCCGGAAGGAATGCGGCGAGCACGCCGATCAGCGGCAGGAACGCGCACAGCCGGTAGATGGCCTCGATGCCGGCGCGGTCCGCGAGCGCGCCGAGCACGGCGGCGCCCAGCCCGCCCATCCCGAACGCCAGTCCGAAGAACACGCCGGAGATGAGCCCGACGCGGCCGGGCACGAGCTCCTGCGCGTAGACGACGATCGCCGAGAACGCGGACGCGAGCACGAGTCCGATGCAGACGGTCAGGATCGGCGTCCAGAACAGATTCGCGTACGGCAGCGCCAGCGTGAACGGAACGACACCAAAGATCGATCCCCAGATGACGAACTTGCGGCCGACGCGATCGCCGATGGGCCCCCCGAGGATGGTTCCGGCCGCGGCAGCCGCGAGGAAGATGAACAGGTCGACTTGCGCCGTGCGCACGGAGACGTGGAACTTCTCGATCAGGTAGAAGGTGTAGTAGCTGTTCAGGCTCGCGAGATAGAAGTACTTCGAGAAGATCAGCGCGCCGAGAATCGCCAGCGGCCAGCCGACACGCCGGAACTCGCCGTCGCCCGAGGCCTGACGCGACGGCGCGCGGGGCGCAGGCGGTCTCGCCTTGTACCAGTCGCCGATGCGCCAGAGCACGGCCATCGCGAGCAGCGCCGGCAGCGCGCACCAGGCGATGCTCGATTGGCCGCGCGGCACGACGAGAAACGCCGCGAGCAGCGGGCCGAGTGACGACCCCGCGTTGCCGCCCACCTGGAAGACGGATTGGGCGAGCCCGTGGCGCCCGCCGGACGCCATCCGCGCGATACGAGACGACTCGGGATGGAAGACCGCCGACCCCACACCCATCAGGCCCGCGGCGATGAGCAGCACCGCGAACGTGCCGGCGACCGACAGCAGGAGCACGCCGGCCAGCGTGACGGCCATGCCCATGACGAGCGAGTAGGGCGAGTGCCGCCGATCGGTGTAGTGGCCGATGACCGGCTGCAGCAGCGACGCCGTGACCTGCAGCGTCAGCGTCAGCAGGCCGACTTGCGCGAAGCTGAGGGCGAACGCCGACTTGAGCAGGGGATAAATCGACGGAAGGAGCGCCTGGATCGTGTCGTTGAGCAGGTGGGAAAAACTAATCGCGGCCAGGACGGCTACCGCCGTGGTCTCTCGTCCCTGGCCGCGATTCATGCGAGCGATGGCCCGCCGGCTACGCGATCTTCACTTTGCGCGCCGCCTGCGAGTTCTCTTCGAGGAACGACTTCTTCGTCTCGTTCTCCGCCGCGGTCGGCTGCACCTTGCCGTTGATGTCGGTCGCGCGCGAGATCAGCGTGTGATCGCCGGGCGTGGCGCCGGCCCAGTTGTAGGTGAAGAACTTCCAGCCGTACTTGTCCTTGGTCGCCGAATCCAGCGACGCCATCTGCCACGGACCCTCGTCGACCTTCACCTCGACCGACTTGATCGGCGTGCCGTCATTGAGGATGACGCCCATCACCTTGTACTGGCTGCCCGTCTGCGTGACGCGCGCGATGAACGACTTCAGGTTCATGTGCGTGACGGCCGTTTCCTTCCACATCATCTCGCCGTCGATCATCTCGCCGCGCAGCGTGCGGTACCAGCGCGCCTGGAACCGGCCGAGGTACTGGTCCTCCTGCAGATGGATGTGCTGGAGCCACTTCACGTTGCACACGCCGTAATAGCCCGGCACGAGCAGGCGGAGCGGGGCGCCCTGATGCTTCGTCAGCGGCTCGCCGTTGAGCGCGTACGCCAGGAACGGCTCCGGCGCCAGCGCCTTCTCGCGCGGCAGGCTGCGGCCGAAGTTCTGCTCGAGGGTGAACTTCTGCGTCCGCCACTCGATTTCTTCCTGGCCGTGATCGGCGCCGAAGAAGACGAACTCCTTCGCGCCGGCCTTCACGCCCGCGGCGTCGAGGACGGTCTTCAGCGGCACGCCCGTCCATTTTCCGTTGCCGCTCAGGCCGTTGGTCGGCCCGCGGTTGCCCGAGCACTCGAAGCCGGCGACGAGTTCCTTGCCGCCCATCTTCTTGAGGTCGTCCAGCGAGAACGACTTCGTCTGGTTGACGAGGCCGGTGACCTTCAGTTTGTACGTCGCCGCGTCCACGTCCGGATGCCCGTAGTGCTGCGTCGTGGCGAACTTGGCCGCCGGCGTGAACGGCCCGTCGATGGTCCGGATGTCGAGCGTCCGCCGGTCTGGCGGAACCTCCCAGCGGACGTTCTCGGGAATGTCGGTGAACGGCACGAGCGTTTCGCCCTGTGCGAGCACGGGCAGCGCCCATTCCGGGAGCACGAACATGCTGGCTCCTGCCACCGCCAGGCCGCCCTTCAGGAGGTCCCGGCGCGTATGGTGCATCGTCATCGTATTGGTCCCTTTCCGGCTGTTGTCGCCTGGCAGATGCTAACGCGTCGGCCCTGTACTTGTCACCAGAGACGTGCGACTATGTTTGCGCCCGATGGGGCGCCCCATAAAGACCGGACGGGGTTCGGCCGAAACGTAGATGTCACAAGTTGTCCCGCGCAACAGCATTTTGGAGGTTGAGCATGCGTAAGTCGTGTTTCGTTGCGGTGGCCGCGGTCGTCATCAGTGCGATCCTGCCGATTCAGAGCTTTGCCCAGGGTCCGTCCTCATCCTTGAACATCCCGGAATCGGTCGTGGTGTCGAGCTCGATCGCGCCTGACGCGCCTGTCGTGTCGGAGCAGGGCGGCAACGTCATGTCGAGCTCCCGCGGGGCCGGCATCGGCGTCAAGCTCGGCACGCTCGGCGTCGGGATCCAGGGCGCCGTCGCCGTGGCCAATCGCGTCAACGTGCGCGGCGGCTTCAACGTCTTCAGCTACGACCACACGTTCGACCAGAGCGGGGCGAGCATCAACGGATCGCTGAAGCTGCAGTCGGTCGAGGCGAACCTGGACCTGCTGATCGGCGGCGGCTTCCGATTCAGCCCGGGCGTCCTGCTCTACAACAACAACCATGTGGACGGCTCGATCACGGTGACGCCCGGCCAGTCGTTCTCGATCGGCGGTCAGAACTACACCAGCGGAGCGGCGAACGGCTCCGATCCGATCAACGGCTCCGCGTCCATGACGTTCAACAAGTTCTCGCCCATGCTGGCGATTGGCTTCGGCCAGCTCGTCCCGCGCAGCGGCCGCCATTTCAGCATGGCGTTCGATCTCGGCGTGGTCTTCGAGGATGCGCCGACGGTGACCATGACGTACGGCGGCACCGGATGTCTGGCCGGCGTGCCTGCGGCCCTGGGCTGCAAGCCCATCAACACGCAGGCCAGCATCACGTCGCAAATTGCGGCCGAACAGGTGAAGTTCAGCGACGCCGTGAGCATCCTCAAGTACTACCCGGTGCTGTCGCTCGGCTTCGGCTGGCGCTTCTAGACGTCCCGCGGCTCGTGTGACCGGCGCGGCTCCATGTGAGTCGCGCCGGTCTTGTTTTGTACGCGGCCGCCGCCAGCCACTACGCCGACGCGGCGGACGACAACGTCGCCTCGTACTCCTCGTAGCCGCCCTTGAAGTCGCGAATCGTGCCGTGGTCGAAGTGCCAGACGCGCGTGCCGACCTCGTCCATCACGTCTTCGTCGTGCGTGACGAGCAGCACGGTGCCCTCGTACTTCTGGAGCGCGACGTTCAGCGCGTTAATCGACTCGAGGTCGAGGTGGTTCGTCGGCTCGTCGAGGATGAGCACGTTCGGCTTCTGCAGCATGATGCGGCAGAAGAGCAGGCGCGCGGTTTCGCCGCCCGACAGCGCCGCCGTCGGCTTCAGCCCTTCTTCACCGCTGAACAGCATCTGGCCCAGCAGCCCGTGGATGTCCTGACGCGACGCGCCGGGATCGAACCGGTGCAGCCACTCGACCGCGGTCAGGCCTTTTTCGATCTCGCCCGTGTGGTCCTGAGGGAAGTACCCGATGGACACCTCGTGTCCCCAGCCCACGGTGCCGGCGTCCAGATCCGCGGGGGACGCCTTCAGGTTCGGCGAGTCCGCGAGCAGCGCCTTGAGGAGCGTCGTCTTGCCGAGGCCGTTGCGGCCGACGAGGACGATCTTTTCGCCGCGGTTCACGATCGCGCTGAAGTTCGTGACGACCTTGACATTGCTGTTCACGGGGCCGAACGCCTTGGTCACGCCCGTGAACTCGAGCGCGACGCGGCCCGACGGACGGTGCATCGCGAACTTGATGTACGGACGCTGAATGTTGGACCGCGCCAGTTCGGTCGTCTGCAGGCGCTCGACTTCCTTCTTGCGCGACATCACCTGGCTCGCGCGCGTGCCCGCCGAAAAACGCGCGATGAAGTCCTGGAGCTGCGCGATTTTCTTCTCCCGCTGTGTGTTGTCCTTCTCGATTTGCGACCGGATCTGCATCTTGGCGAGCACCATGTCGTCGTAGCCGCCGGTGTAGGTGATGATCGTCTGGTAGTCGATGTCCGCGATGTGCGTGCAGACGGCGTTCAGGAAATGGCGGTCGTGCGAAATCACGATCAACGTCCCCTCGTAGCGGACGAGGAACTCGCGCAGCCAGTGAATCGAGTCGAGGTCAAGATGGTTCGTCGGCTCGTCGAGCAGCAGCGCCTGCGGGTGGCCGAAGAGCGCCTGCGCCAGCAGCACGCGGACCTTCTGTCCGCCCTGCAGTTCGGCCATGGTCCGGTGGTGCAGATCGTCTGGAATATCCAGACCCTGCAGCAGGATCGCGGCGTCGCTCTCGGCGCTGTAGCCGTCCTCTTCGCCGACAAGGCCCTCGAGTTCGCCGAGGCGCATGCCTTCGGCGTCGGTCATCGCGGCCTTCGCGTACAGGAGTTCGCGCTCCTCGAGCGCGGCCCACAGCCGGTGGTTGCCCATGATGACCGTGTCGATGACGCGGAACGTGTCGAAGGCGAACTGATCCTGATGCAGCACGCCGAGCTTGGCCGGCCGCGCGACCGTGCCTTTCTGCGGCGGCTGCTCGCCGGTCAGCAGCTTCATGAACGTCGACTTGCCGGCGCCGTTCGGGCCGCTGAGGCCGTAGCGGCGGCCGGTGGAAAAGGTGGTCGTCACTTCGTCGAAGAGCACCTTCGACCCGAACCGCATGGAGACGTCCTGAACTGAAATCATGAACCGTTCATTATACCGCGACGCTCCCGTGCTAGAGTGACTCCCTTCCTTGAGGTGATGTGTATGCGAATTTCACGAGTCGCGCTGATCGCGGTGTTCCTGGTCGCCGGTCTCTCGGCGCAGAGCAAGCAGTTCGTGCGTCCGCTCCCCGGACAGACGCCGCCGTACAACCTCGGCATCAAGGCGGGCAACGTGATCTACGTCGCCGGTCAGCTGCCGACCGACGAGAAGAACAACCTCGTCGGGACCGACGTCACGACGCAGGCGAAGCAGGTGTTCGAGAACCTGCGCTACGTGCTGAAGGAAGCGGGTTCGTCGCTGGACAACGCGGTTCACGCGACCGTGATGCTGCAGAACGCGTCGGACTTCGCCGCGCTCGACGCGGTCTACCGCCAGCAGTTCAAGGGCGATCCGCCGGCGCGGACGACGATCATCGGATCGATGGTGCGGGCGGGCGCGCTGCTCGAAATCCAGGTGACGGCCGTGCCGAACGGTGTGGCGCGGAAGGCGATTCTGCCCGCCGGCTGGGTGAAGCCGACCAGCCCGTACAGCTACGCCATCCAGGCCGGCGACACCTTATACATGTCGGGGCTCGTGTCCAGGAACGGCAAGGACAATTCGCAGGTGCAGGGCGACATCGCGCTCCAGACGAAGACGGCCATGGAGAACGCCGGCGAGATTCTGAAGGCCGCGGGCATGTCGTTCGGCGATCTGGTGACGGGACATGTCGCGCTGCGCAGCATGGACAACTTCGCCGCGATGAACGACGTGTACCGCACGTACTGGCCGAAGGACCGTCCGGCGCGCGTCAGCTGTGAGGCCGCGTCGCCCGCAGGCTATGCCGAGGTGCAGATTACGTTCATGGCGGTCAAGGGCGCGTCGCCGCGCGAAGTCATCATCCCGAATCGCGCCGACGGGACGCCGGGGACGGCCGGTCCGAATTTCAGCCCGGCGATCAAGGTCGGCAACCGGCTGTTCATCTCGGGCGGGACGGGCAACACCGCCACCAACGCCGGCGACATGAAGGCACAGACGATCGAGACGCTGGCGCGCTTCGGTCCGGCCCTCAAGGCCGCGGGCTTCGACTACAAGGACATCGTCTCGAGTGAAGTGCTCGTGACCGACATCGCCAAGTTCAACGACATGAACGACGGCTATCGGCCCGTGTTCCCGACAGATGCCCCGGTGCGCGCGACCGTCGGCATCAGCCGCCTCGCCGGCGCGGCCGCCATCGTCGAGATCATGGTGACCGCTGTGAAGTAGCGCAGCCCTTCAGGGCTGCCTCATCAGCAGGCCTAAAGGCCTGCGCTACGGAATCACTGGACCACGAACGACGCCGTCACGTGCATGGTCACTTCGACCGGCACGCAGTCCAGCTTCGTCTGCGAGAACTGCCACTGTTTCACGGCGTCGATGAGGGCGTTGGCGAAATCCGGATCCGCCGGCGCCGTCAGGCGGAAGTCCTTCGTGAAGCCGTCGATCCCGATGCGCGTGTCGATCGTCACCGTGGCGCCCACGCCCGCCGCCTGCTGATTCGGCGGGTAAATCGGCTTGCGATCGACGAGCTTCAAGGGCGGCGTAATGTCTCCGCCGATGGTCGGCGGCGTGCACGCCTCGATGCCCGACCGCCGCGAGCCCGGGTTCAGGGTACCGGGTTCAGCGTTCAGCGATCAGCGCTCAGGGTTCTTGCGTGGCGTGAGGATGACGTACGGCCTGCGCACGGCATGCACGGCGTACGCCGGTTCGAGGAGCGCCGCCATCTCGCGGTGTCCGCGCCAGCCCGCCCAGTACCGCCGGGTGTAATCCGCGAAGCGGACGTCGCCGGTGTCCATGTCCCGCGGAAACACGTCGGCGTCGCCGCGCATGATCACCACGTCGAAGTCCTGACGCCGGACGCGCGCGTCGAAATCGCGGCCGGCCGCCGCGCCGCGCCGCATCGAGAGCTCAAGGCTGAAGTCGTCCAGCAGCACGGTCCGCTCGTCGCCGAGCACGGCGATGATCGGGTCGTTGGTGACGTATCGCGTGCCCGGCGGCAGAAACTCCGCATGGATCGCCTCGATGCCGGCGCGCGAGTGCGGACCGCCGGCCCGGAGCGTGCCGATGACCGAGGGGATGCCCGGCGCCGGCCACGAAATCGCCGCCATCACCACCGCGAGCAGCGCGTAGACGGACGCGGCCGTGCGCGGCGACAGCTCGGCGCGCGTCAGCGCGATGCCGATGACGAGCACGCTCGCGAGGTGGACGTCGACGAGTTGATTGGCCACCGTGCCGGGCGACGCGAAGATGCCGGCCGTGACGATGACCGCCGTGATCAGCCACAGGTGGGCCAGCGAGAGACGCCGGCGCCGCGCAGCCACCGCCGTGCACCAGCCGGCCAGCACGAAGGGCACACCGACCAGCGGATCGGATGCCACCTCCCGGATGAAATGCGGCCACGCGCTCCACGCGTCCGCCAGCGTCATGCCGCCGGAGGCCGTGGCGAAGAAGCTGTCGAGAAAGCGCCCGCGCGACGTCAGTTGCACGATCCCCATGGCGCCCGCCCAGGCCGCGGCCGTGCCGGCAGCGAATCGCCACGCCAATCCGCGCGAGCCGTTCATCCACAACCACGCGGCAATCGGCGCCGCAACGGCCGCGGCCGTCACTTTCGTGAGCCCCGCGAGCACGCACGCCAGTGCCGCGGCCGCGAGCCACAGCCCGCGGCCGCGCGTCGCGCCGCCGGAGGCCAGTCCGATGGCCGCGACGACGAGTGCCGCCGCCAGGTAGTCCGCGCGCAGTTCGGTGCAGTACTGCTGGAA
>Ga0315281_10005372_pt1 | contig 18369 bp, 8 predicted proteins | sample YL17G07_0_MG_FD_204540 | JGI IMG/M metagenome (GOLD analysis project Ga0315281, IMG submission 204540) | Sediment microbial communities from Yellowstone Lake, YNP, Wyoming, USA - YL17G07_0 | ecosystem: Environmental > Aquatic > Freshwater > Lake > Sediment | place: USA: Wyoming | collected...
TTTATGAAGCCATTCACTCGGTTCATTCCAGCGATTTTAAAAATATCATCACGGGTCAGGATTTTTTTTCCTGCGAATACGTTCTGCTCGACGGTGAGCTCCAGTTTTTCCTGGTCATGCCAAGCCACTTAAAGTCCACGTTCGATAAACAGATCACGGCGTTTTACCCCGATGTTTTTGTCGAGCAGGTGGAGGACTACAACATCTTCCGTCAGGGCTATAAGGCGGCGGGAAAGTACATCCGGCTTTCCAAACCATCGATGTTCCCCGTGAAGACCTATCAGTTCATGGGATCGGATCCTTTCAATAATATTGCGAACGCTTTTTCCAAGATCGAATCCGATGAAGGAGCCGCCATTCAGATCATGTTGCGTCCGCTTTCAGACGGCTGGCAGGAAAAGGGTCGGGAAGCGGCTCAGAATCTTTTTCTCGGAAAAAAACATCACGGGATGTTTCATAACTTCAACCCCTTCGGAATCATCTTCAGCTGGATTAGGATACTGATTCAGGGGGCAGAGAACGAATCATTTACCGAGAACATGGATCAAAAGAGCGGCTCGACCCGTACCACCCCCCTGATGGATGAGCAGGTAAAGCTGATGGAAACCAAGAACATCAAGGTCGGTTTCGAATCCGTCATCCGGATCGTGGGTTCAGCCAAGAATATGAATCGGTCCAAGCAGATCATTTCGGAAATTGCGAGTTCGTTCGTGCAGTACAACGCACCGAACAACAACCACTTCATGAAAACCAAATACCACTCCACCCGGTCCTTACTTCAGGGGTTCATTTTACGGAGCATCAGGCACGACTGGATTCAGATGATGCTGCATCCCTCAAGGATGATTTTATGCTCGGAGGAAGTCGCCTCTATTTTTCATTTCCCCAACATCAAGTACAACAAGTCACCTGTTATCAAGTGGCAGCAGTTTAAAATTGCTTCTGCTCCGCATGACCTTCCGTCCGAAGGCACCCTCCTTGGCGTGAATGTATTCCGTGGGGCACGACGCGAGGTTCATATCAAGCGGGATGATCGCCGCCGCCACTTTTTCATCATTGGTAAATCAGGTACAGGTAAATCCACCATTTTAAAGGAAATGCTGAAACAGGATGTAAAAAAAGACGGAGTCTGTCTTATTGATCCGCACGGAGATTTGGTGGAAGGAGTCCTACCGCATATCCCTCGGGAAAGAGCCGACGATGTCATTCTTTTCGATCCGGGTGATCTGGGTCGCCCTATGGGTCTTAATATCCTCGAGGCCCACTCGCAGGATGAAAAGGAATTCATGGCGCAGGAAGCGCTCTCCATCTTTATTAAGATGTTCGGTGAAGAAATCATGGGTCCGCGGCTTCAGCATTACTTCCGCAATGGCTGTCTCACGCTGATGGATGATGATGAAGAGGGTGCAACCCTGATTGACCTGCCCCGCCTGTTCACCGATGAGTCATGGCAAAGATACAAAGTCACCAAAGTTAAAAATCCCGTCGTACGATCGTTCTGGGAAAAAGAAATGGCCAGTACGGGTGCACGTGAGAAGCAGGAAATGATTCCTTATTTTTCTGCCAAATTCGGCCCCTTCGTTACAAACGCCCAAATCCGTAACATTATCGGGCAAACTCATTCAGGCTTTGATTTCCGCAAGGTGATGGACGACGGAAAAATCCTGCTCTGCAATCTTTCCAAGGGTAAGATGGGTGATTTAAACTCTCAGCTTCTGGGTATGATCATGGTGGCAAAATTACAGATGGGGGCAATGAGCCGTGTGGACACCCCCGAAGAAAAACGCAGGGATTTTTACATGTATGTGGATGAGTTCCAGAACTTCGTGACCGATTCTTTTGCATCCATCCTTTCTGAGGCCCGAAAGTACCGCCTCAACCTGATCATCGCACATCAGTACATCAGTCAGATCACCAAAATGAGCGGGGGAGGAAAGGGGAGTCACGAGGACACCACCATCCGTGATGCTGTCTTTGGTAACGTGGGCTCCATGATGTGCTTTAAAATAGGTGCTCAGGATGCTGAGTACATGGCCAAAGAATTCTCGCCCGTGTTCAGCGAGCAGGATCTCATCAACATCGCCAACTATCAGGCCTACATCAAGCTGAACATTAACAGCGCCACCTCTCGGGCATTCTCGATGTCGATGTCCTACGACCCAAGTCGGGGCGATGTTCAGGCCGCAGAAGCGTACAAGCAACTCTCACGCTTAAAGCATGCCCGTGAAAAAGATTTCGTGGAAAGAGAAATCTTCCGTCGGGTGGGAATGGCGACGATGCAGAAAATGGCGACGGCTTAGCTATTCGTGTGCGGGAGGAGCTGCTGTTCCTGGTTTGTCTGCGGGCGCATGTGCATCGGCTGGGTTAGGCCCAAGCGCCTTCGCTGCTTCTGGTAGGTTGGAAGGTTTAGCGGTGTCCTTCGCATCGGTTATCACCTGATAGATAAGGTTGATTTCCTTTTCATCCTTGAATCCACCGGTCTTAAGCAGATCCTTAAACTTGTCACCCATACTCTGAAGGGTCTGTATGCCGACATTGAACTTGCTGGCAATTTCTGCAGCATTCTGTTTCCCGCCTTCTGCAAAGTTCAGAATTTGACTTCGGTCCGAATCCACAAACGCACGGGCCGCTTTTTCCGATTCTCCAATATCTTTAGCCGAAATGTTGCCGCCGTGTTCAAGGGACATCATCTGATTATGCAGGTCATTATAAGTACCTGACAATGAAGCACTCCTTGTTGTCCCATCAGGATTGGTCACAGGTATAATTGGTGCCCAAAGTGGTGCCTTCGCCACAAACCCGGCCGCCTCCGTACCCATGGTCTTTATCTTATCGGTGATATGACCGATCATAGGAACTTTGGCCAATGTCGTAAAGGTTCCAATCCACAGAACAGCCAAGGTAATAAGAAGCCATACGAAAGACTGAATAGAATCCATTCCCATCAACAGCGTATTCACATTGTAAAAATGAGCATCAATGAGTCCCGGATCGCTCAGTTTGAAATCGACCAGCTGGCCGGCCGTCACCATCAGGAATGAAACTGAAAATACGGCAGCTACCCCCGCAGGCACAAAGGCCCATCGCAGGAAGGCATCGATACCAAATTCCTCACCCACGTTCTCTGTCCCTTTAAAGAAGTAAATCAGAATCAGGAAAGGTGAAAAGCCAACGAATATCCACAAAGCCGCCATTCTAAGCACCAGGGCAATGAAGAGCGAAAGAAGCGCCAGTACGTAAGCCGTCTGAATAATCAAAGACATCACAACGGCCACGCTGAGCTGAAGTAACCCGCCCTCGCCCCCACTGCTGGCATACACCAGATTCTGAATCTTCGCCATGCCGTAAGTCATATAAACCACAGCAGTGGAACTGTCGTAGGTATTCAGATTGAAATTGTCCCAGCAAATGGTCGCTTTTTTAGTTTGAGGAGTTTGTTTATCCAGAATGGGCTTGCCATCGGCAGTCCACGCTGAGCCATAGGTTTCCGCAAGGCCGCCACATTCACTTTGCTCTAAATAAGTGGGTCGGGTTCCCACAGCATCAACTGGGAAATAAATGGCAGACGGCATACACATCCCCGTAGTCTTGTTGTCGGTAACCGTACACTCTTTAAAATCGATGGTAGCAGCACTGCCCACACCCTGAGGGATAGCAAACGCCACATTGGTAACGATATTCGCAGCATCCAGAGTGACCTTCATGGCCAGCCATGAAAAGTTCACGGCAATAAGTAAGAGGGTGAATTTCACGAGATTCTTTTTCAGGTCTCCGCCTTCGTCAAGTCCTGGAATGATTTCTTTGATAGCGAGTCCAAGCAGAATCAACACAAAGAAAATATTCACCAGATTCCGGCTAATCACCCAGATGCGCTTGAGCATCTCGCCCATGGCACCTTCGTAGATGTAATCGTTGGTAAAGAAAGCTCCGATTTTGAAGGCAAAAAAGTTCACCAGCGGGTGAAACAATCGATGTAAATAGGCCGCATAGTTGGCAATCTTGTTGAGGGTTTCCTTGGCGGAGTCAACATCCGCGAGTTCATTATTGTTTATGGCATCTCGGGTGGCGGCATCAACACTGGGGTCAAGCGATACATCAGGGACATCCGGGAGCGGCGCATCGGGATCTAGGGATGGGGCAAGAGAGGAATCAAGCGGAGCAAGACTTCCGGCGTCCAAGGTTGAGCCAGAAGCGCTCGAAGGTGCTGTCGGGTCTGTTAACTTGAGATTCTGAGCAGCCACAGGCAGCGCAGAAGCTGTCATAATGACTGCTAACAGAAGACCAATAGTGATTTTTTTCATGCAGTGCATCATCGTCTTAAGAAAGGAATAAAAGTGTGGTCCCAATCCCGCCAAGGGTGAACCCGCCCGCAATCAGGTAAGGCATGGCCTTTTTTAAACCCGATTTTATCGCGGTGTTGGCAAATTGGTTTCGGCTTCGATTTTGATTGGAGGTATTCCCCTGAGGCATGGGCATCTGACCGCCGCGCGCAGGAATGCGACTGGGCCGCCCGTTTTGCATAGGCCGTTGTTTCAAATCGCCTGCTCCCTGATTTTGAGGAATATTGACGGCCATTAGCTGATGTTAAGAGATTTTCGTAAATCGGTGGTATTCGGTTTTTTGCCCGAGAAGAACTTCTTAAAGAAGAGATATCGCATGCGGGCGGCCTGAGGTGTCTGTGGAAGGCTTCTAAGAAGGGCTGGCTTGTCGGGAGTGTTTGGAAGAACCTTATCCAAATTTTCAACCGTTATAAGCTCCTTGATCAGCCCCTGATATTTTTCAGGTTCTTCGTTCATCTGACTGCGACTTTCCTTTGCAGTCTCGAATAAGGTTTCGTAACCCTCTTCCGTCAACTGGCTCATGACCTGCCACTCCTTTTCGTTACCGACAAACGCTTTCACATTTTCTGGACCGAACTGACGCTCCAAACTGTGGATCTTTCTGCGGTTATCAATGGCTTCTCTTTGGGCAGGACTTGATTTTATGTAATCAAAGTACTCAGGTTCCAGCTGTAAAGTTCGGGCACCCAGGGTGGCACCGACTCCTGCGTAGACCATCGGATTTTTAGCAATGTATTCAAGCGATTTTTCAATCTTTTGATCCCAGGTGCCCTCTCTCATTCCCACGCGCATGGAATTAAGAATATTAACACCCGCCACAGCGACACCCATGAATTTTAAGAGGGAAACACCCAGATCCCGGGCATTGAATCCGCTTCGGGAAAGGAGCGACCGATAAGGAACCACAGTGGTTTTATGGGTATCTATAAAATCGAGGCCCAAAGCTGGCTTTTCACCGGGCTTAGCATCGGTTAGTTCCTTGCCGAATTTAGGATCATAGTTGTTCAGAATATGCTCTGCCTCGCCGTTTAAAATAACCAGCGCCTGCAGCCTTGCGGCTTCATCGTAACGGGTAGGAGCCTCCAGATCCGAGCTTCGGGTCTTGGGTTTAGCGCCCTCCGTATCTTTCAGTCTTTGAATAAGACCCGCGTACTTTCCTCCCTGTTCATCGGTCAATTCATTTACGTAATACTTTTTCGCCGTCTGAATCGCGGTCAGCAGGTTCGCGCGTCTGGCAGAATCTTTTAGTAGGCTTTCGCGATCCTCTCTATCGGAACGCATGAATTCCACAATGGCTTTGTCGGTCGGAGTTTCAGCGTTCAGCCTGCCGTTTAACAGTCTGTCGTAATTGTCGTAGACCATGCCTCGGAAGGAGGGAGGCTCAATGTCGGCAAAAGCTTTCATACTATCCGTGTTCATTTCCGCTTCAAATTTACCGAAAAATTCCATAGTGGAATTCAGTCCTGCTTTGGCGTGCAGTTCAACGAGTTTCATGAAGGTATCGGTGGCATCATTAAAATCGCTCACAGGCTTCCGGTTCATTTCCTTAAGACGCGTATTCACAGCATCTTTGAATTTTTCCTGCTTGCCGTTGTAGGCCATCTGTTCGGTAAAATTTTCTCCAACTCGCTCCATGCCGTCCATCCAGCTATCCTTGTTCAGCAGATAAAAAGCTTCCAACCGGGCACGGTCCTGGTCACTCGGACTCTTGACCAGGGTCCGGAGGATATCCAGATCCTTGGGGTGCGCCAGTTCGGCAAGGCGTAAAAGTTCCTGTGAACTGATGTGTTCTTTGTTTTTGTCCGCTTTGGCCATACCCTCGTACAGGGACTGGATTTCCGACTGAAGGGCCTCCAAATGGGCTTGATCGAGATTTCCCGTCGCTTTCAGGTAATCGAGCTTTGCCTCAGCCACTTCTTTCATGCGTTTGCCAAATGCCTCAGAGACATCTTCGTAGTCTGCCCCTTCCAGGGCAGCGGGGTCGCCGAAAAGTTCACCTAAAATCGGAACTTCCGCTTTCGAACCTTCCTTGCGGTTCGCTATTTTTCCCATAAGAGGGACTTTTTCATAAGCGCTCCGCTTGCGTCCGATTTCTGTTTCGACATTGAAATATTTCTGGTTCAGCAATTGCACCAGTTTTGCCAGTCTCTCTCGCTGAGTATTTTCAAGCTTTTCCGCGGCCGTTTCGGCGGACTTAGGCTTATTGCCGGATTCAGGCACTCCTTTCGGATGATTCCGTCTTTCAATCGCAGGGTTCTCGGGAACTTTGGCTGTCAGATTTGGATTCGTCGTCATTTTCGGTGCCACGGGGACTCCCTTTTGCATCTGCTCCAGAGTGCCTTTCGCCTTAGTGACATCGGCCGTCGCTATTTTTTCAGTATGTTCAACATCCATTTTGGCAGCCGCTCGTTCATCTTTTGGCGCCTCTTTTGCAGTGTCAGCAGAAACTTCTTTCGGCGCATTGACCGATGCAGAAGCATTCTCCGGATCCGCTGGCTTCACCTGATAAGCCAAACGCTTGAATTCAAACTCCCGATAATGTTCAGGAAGAAATCGCATTATTGAAGTCTTAGAATACGGGCAATGATATCGGTCATCTGTTCACCGGCACCTTCGATTTCAGGCAGTTCTTTTAAAAGCAGCTGTCGCAGCTCGATGGGATTCTGGTAATTGAGTTCGATTTTTAAATATCTGTAGGTCTTTCCTCCCAGTCTAAGATAAAGCGATCTTACATACGGGGGCTGGTAGACCATCCAGAAGGCGTTTATCTGATGATACGAGTAAAACTTATTATCATATTCAATGCCCAAGTCGGTGACTTTAACATCAAGGAGCTTAGGTTGCTGTCTGTGAGTCAGAAAGAACATTCCCGCCAGCATCAAAAAGACCACGGCCATGGTGGCAGAATCGGAATAAATGGCGTAAACCACCAAGCTAAGCACGATGATTCCCGCCACGGTGAACCATGTCTTAGACCTTTCCATAGGGATAAACTCCGGAGTCTTCCACTCCAAAAGCACTTGGTTGTAGTTGTGCATGGAATCAATAATCACCGCGCCTGTTGGCGGGCTAGCGGCGTTTTCAATTTTTTCTTCTGCCATCTCTTTTGTTTTAATCTTTATAAATCTATATATTATATCAAATTTTCGGCTGATTTACAAGGGAAATAAGGATAATGTAAGAGGCTCACCCCATTGTGTCATTTCGAGCGCCCGCCTGAACGGAACGGGCAGGTCGAGATGAAGAAAGGACGTTTTATTTGGAATTCTGTCTTTTTGCTATATAGTTATCACGTTATTTCGTTACAACGTCATTAAAGTGCTCGAAAACCTCCTCAAAATCAAAGCGGAATACGCGGAAATCACGCAGAAGATGGCCGATACAGGGGCAACCTCGGATCATAAAAATTACCAGCTGCTGGCTAAACGGGAATCTCACCTTCGCCCGATTGCCGATTTGATTGAAAAATATGAAAAAGCCCTCCGGTCTATCGATGAATCCGAAGCCCTTTTAAGCACCGAAAAGGATGGCGAGCTTTTGGCTATGGCCAAAGAAGAATTGACCGAGGCACGGTTAAAAAAAGAGGCTCTTGAAGCCGAGCTCATGATCGCAATGCTCCCCAAAGATCCCAAGGACGAAAAAAACGTTATTATGGAAATCCGTGCCGGAACCGGGGGCGAAGAAGCCTCCCTTTTTGCCGCCGAACTTGCCAGAATGTATATGCGGTATGCTGAAAGCAAGGGTTTCAAAATTGAGCTGATTTCCCGCAGTGATGCGGATGCGGGAGGGGTCAAAGAAATCATCTTCAGTGTCATAGGAAACGGGGCCTATTCCAAGCTGAAATACGAAAGCGGTGTGCATCGGGTTCAGCGCGTCCCTGTCACTGAATCGCTGGGTCGGATACACACATCCGTGGCCACCGTTGCCGTACTCCCCGAGGTGGAAGAAGTGGATATCGAGATTCGTCCTCAGGATATAAGGGTCGATGTATTCAGATCTTCCGGAAACGGGGGGCAGAGCGTGAATACCACGGATTCCGCGGTTCGGATTACGCACCTTCCTACAAATTTAGTGGTGACCTGCCAGGACGAAAAATCCCAGATCAAAAACCGCGCAAAAGCCCTCTCGGTTCTGCGTGCCCGCCTGTATCAGCTGGAAGAAGACCGGATCCGTACCGAAAGAGGCGAGGCGCGCTTAAGTCAGATCGGAACGGGGGATAGAAACGAAAAAATCCGCACCTACAATTTCCCTCAGGATAGGGTCACCGACCACCGCGTTCAGGAAAGCTGGAACAATATTTCCGGAACCATGAACGGGGACATCGACAGTATTATAGAAAAACTGAGTCTGGACGATCAGGCCAAGAAGCTGGCGGCCTTCAGATAAGGATATTATAACGCAAAGGTCAGGGGCGGGTTTTTTAACCGCGAATATGGTACGAAACCCGTAGGGGCGATTCATGAATCGCCCCTACCCGACCTTTGCGTTATTTCCCTTGAAAAATGGGCGGATATAAGGTATAATATAAAGAAAATAAAATTCATGCCCGAAATCACGACAACTCATTTCTCCAAAAAAATCCTCTTTGTCAGCGTTACATTTATGCTGGTAAATCTGGCCTGGTTTGGCGTTACATCGATCAGCCAGAAGAGGGAAACCTTTAAGGCGGTGGCACCGGTTTTGAAATTTGTATCAAGCGTTGATACCATTGATATCAAGTCGCCATACGATACGGATTTCAGAAGCGCGGTGGATGAACAGGAGCTAGTGACAGGAACCGTCATCCGCACGGAGGAAGGGGAATTTGCCGAAATCACGCTTGAGTCGAATATTGTCCGCCTCGATGAAAACACCGAAGTGGTGCTGGAGGAAAACAACTTCACGGAGCTCACGGCCTTTGAAGTTAAACCACCCCGTCTTGTTTTTACACTTAAAAGCGGAAGTGTGTGGGTCAACGCTTTTGATACTATTGCCGTTAAGGCACCTCAGTCCAATGTAAGACTGGGGCATTCCATTGGCATTGTGACCTATTCAGCACCCATGAATCGCGTGGTGATGGTAACAGGAAATTCCGATCTCGAGTTATCCGACGCCAATAAAAAAATGCTGGCAAGTTTCATGATCCCGCTCCACAGTCAGGTCACTTTTGCCGACAGTCAGATCACTCCCGAGTATGCCAAACTGAAACCTTCCAAACTTAAAAAAGAGCTCAAACTGGGTTCGGTCAGTCAGAACATTCTGGAAGACGAGTGGGTACAAAGAAACTCGAAGATGGATTCAAGACGGTTCGGCGACAATTTTAAGCTGATTTTGACGGAGAGCGAATACAAAATAAAAAGCACCGTGGCCGGCATCCGTTCATGGGTGACATTCATTCCGCAGTCCCGCACCAAGCTGGCTCTGGAAAGGGTGGGTTTAAATCTTCGTTTCCTGCTGGGCTATGTTCATCAGAACGAAGACAAGGCGCTGGCAGAGAAGCTAATAGGCGAGATGTCAGGCCTCACATCCGCCGTTGTATCCGATCCGGGCCTTCATAAGATATTATCCGAAGTCTTCTTTGCCATTGGCGGAGTTAAGTTCGGATCACCCGCGTACATGACCAAGGAATACCTGATGGAAACGCTGGTCGGAATGGACGGACCGGAAATTCTGACGGTTTATCTCGGAGATGTAAGAAGCTACCTTAGCGATTTCAATTTAAAAGACGCCGAGACGGCAACGGATAAATGGATGACAAGCTGGAAGCCAAATCTGACAGCGGAAAATCTAAATGAATTCACGCACCAGTCTCAAATTCTGCATCGCATCTTATTGGCGAATGCGGACAAGGTGACTCCGGGCATGCTGGAGGCATTTGATCAGACGGGCGTGATGCAGATTTCCAAGGACGACTCCGAGGAAGTCCGCCTTGCTGTAACGGAAGACAGACTTCTGCTCGCTGCAAGTCTTGTTTCCAACTATCGCTACATTGCAGCCAAGCAGTATTTAAAGAGCAGCTATGAAAGCCTGAGCATTGAAACCCGTGATGAAAAGGTCGCAAGTGTGGAAATCTTTTTGGAACAGGCAAGGCTGCTGGCGCAGCGAATTCAATATGCCGAAGATAGGCTGTACGGGGCGGCCAAGGAAATCGATGAAACCGAATTTCAGAATTATCTGACTCAGAAGACCCGTAATGATCAGGTAACAGAAGATCTGAAAGCCTTCTTCGCAACGGCAACCGCAGAGGAGAAAACGAAAGAAGCGCCTTCCAAAGCGGATGTGGTGCATCGATTTCAGGAAGCACGTGTAAATATCACAGAGAAAGATTTAACACCCAGCATTCAGGATCCCTTCGTATTCACGGTAACGGATGCTTACCTTCTGGATCGTTCGGAGGATGGATCATTGGTCGTATTTAATGCTTCCTATGATTATTCGACCAACGGCGTGACTGAGGTCACGCTTGATGGGAATCTTCTAAAGGGAAGCTTTGCCCTGACTGATCTGGTATCGATTCTCCGTCAGAACGGAAAAGTCAGTACAGAAACAGGGGACACCCCAATAACAGAGGAAGATATTCTCGGTCTGATTTCAGGCGATGAGAATGACGAAGCGCTGAGAACACAGATAACAGCAGAAGGTCTGGCTAAACAGCTGGTTCTATCGGAACTAACGAAGCTGGAAATCAAGATTCCGGACCCCTCCGAAGTCACCATTCTGGATAAAGTAACGCTCACCAAATTCGGTATCGGAAAAGCCCTGATAGCAGATTCAGTTACGGTCAAAGATTTAGCAATCAGCTTCGAATACAATACATCGACCAAGCAGGCGACGAATGTCCGGAGTACCGATTCAGGGGCCATTTTAGCGGCTGAGATTCCCGCCGCAGATATAAAAAACCTCATTGAACAAAGCTCGTATCAGGAGGTAATCATTAAATCGAGCGTCGGAAAAGTGAAGGAGTTTATGGATTCAAACGGACTGATACTGATTGATCAAAGCCTGACTCCGGATGAAAATGGCATCGTTGATATCAGCGGCATCAGAATCGCAGGAATCCCTATAACGGTGCAGGGAACCTTTGACCTGAATACCGAAAAGCTCACCCGCCTGAGCCATGCATTGCTCGATCAGTTGGATCCCGATGTAGAAACCTATTTCACTGCTCTCACGAAGCTTTATGTCTTGTCTTACCTGCAGGAAAACGGAATCACCGTGCCGGCGGAAAACCTGAGCCTGCAATATCCAATCGGGGAAATAAAGATTGAAAATTTTAAAGCAGGAGATAAAACCTACAACTTCACGGTCGATCTTGGGGGCAATCAGCTGAAAGATATCGTTTTGATTGAAACGGGCGCCAAGGTTGCCAGCATGACCCTGCCCGAATTCAGCGCCCTTCTCCCACAAACCGCTCCAATTCCTGAAACCAGTCAGAACCAAGAACCCGAGGCAGACGCTCCTAGTACCCCAAGTATTCCGTAAATTCGAGCGCGTATTCTGCTTCTTCTCCGCCTCACGGCCGGGCCTTACTTTCTTTGCCATATCTCTGAGCTTTAGCTACTTTTCATGGGAAAAGTAGCGCAAAACCACCGGGGTTTCGCTAACCGGGTCAGCAAAGGCCTACCATCTTCCACAGCCTTGACGCTCAACCCCAGCCCCCTTTTTTTACCTTATATCTTTTTACTACACTCAACTAGGTCCGTGAGGCTGGCTCCTTGCGTATCCGACTGTGCCCCTATTGAAAAAAAAGAAACACAAACAGTCTCCCCCTTGGGAAGGGGGAGTGCCCAACGGGCGAGGGGGTCGGGGGTCAAAAACAAACATCAAAAAATAAAAAAGCAGTCATAGGAGCAAGCTGGTACAACCTTACTTGGATGTAGGACATTGTAATAAGGAAAGGGGTCTGGGGCCATGTGCGTTAGAGAAGATCATAATAAGGCGATAACGCTGACTATACGGATCATGGCCCCAGCGGTTTTTATGCATCTTTTTGCGCAAAAAGATGCAAAAGAAACACAGATACAGCAAAAAAAGTCAGTTCCTGCCGCTAGGCAGGGGGCAAATAGCCATCCATAGAATGTTGCCTACAGAGTTTGGAAAAAGACCCATGATTCCCCTAAAAAATACTTGTTTATTGCCCTTGCCTCATCTACTATAGGTGAGGTATTTTTTTATACCCGTAATAAAAAGCTATGGCAGATAAAAAGCAAAGTTACTCAGCGGATCAGATTCAAGTGCTCAAAGGGCTGGAACCGGTTCGAAAACGCCCCGGAATGTACATCGGGACCACCGATGTCAGGGGATTGCATCATCTGGTATGGGAAATCCTCGATAACTCCATCGATGAGGCCATGGCAGGCCATTGCGATAAGATCATGATGGTAATCAACGAAGACGGCAGCTGTTCTGTGGCAGATAACGGACGCGGAATTCCGGTTGATAAACATAAAGAAACAGGGGTTTCAGCCCTTGAAACGGTTTTAACGGTATTGCATGCGGGCGGAAAGTTCGGCGGCGAAGAATCCGGCTATAAGGTTTCAGGAGGTCTGCATGGTGTGGGTGCCTCGGTGGTGAATGCGCTTTCTACAAAAATCGTCGCTGAAATCCGAAGAGAAGGTAAAATCCACCGTCAGGAATACAAAATGGGTGTGGCGGTCAAAGAAATCGAAGTTACGGGTGAAACCAAAGCCACCGGAACTTCTATTACCTTCTGGCCGGATAAAAGCATTTTCGAAACCATCGAGTTTGATGCCCAGACCATTCTTACCCGCGTACGCCAGCAGGCCTATTTAACCAAAGGCATCACCATCAGCTTCGAAGACAGGCGTAAAGGCAAGCACGATGGCGAAGTTGCCGATGGGGCTACCTATAAGTACAGCTTTTACTTCGAAGGCGGGGTAAAATCTTACGTCGATCACCTGAACAACAACAAAGAACGGATCAGCGACATTATTTATATAGATAAAGATGTCCCAGAGGGCAAAATCGAAATCGCTCTTCAGTACACGCAGTCTTACAACGAAAACATCATCACTTTCGCCAACAACATCCACACGCTCGAAGGCGGAATGCACCTGACGGGTTTCCGCTCCGCATTGACCCGATCTATAAATACCTATGCACGAGCCAAGGGTTACCTCAAAGAAAAGGATGACAACATGACCACCGAAGATGTCCGCGAAGGTCTTACGGCTATTATTTCAGTCAAACTTGCCGATCCTCAGTTCGAAGGACAGACCAAGTCTAAACTGGGAAATCCGGAAATCCGCAGCGCGGTAGAGGCAGTCTTCAACGAAAAGCTGACGGAGTACATGGAAGAAAACCCCAACGATGCTAAACAGATCATCGCCAAGACCATGCTGGCTGCCCGTGCGCGTTTAGCCAGCCGTGCCGCCCGTGACACCGTGCTCCGCAAGGGTGCGCTGGAAGGTATGACGCTTCCGGGAAAACTGGCCGACTGTTCCAGCCGGGATCCTAAAAATTCTGAACTTTATATAGTGGAGGGCGATTCCGCGGGAGGCAGTGCTAAACAAGGTCGTGACAGACACACACAGGCCATTTTGCCTCTACGGGGAAAAATTCTGAACGTGGAACAGGCACGGCTCGATCGCATGCTGGGCAATAACGAAATCAAGTCTCTTATCATCGCTCTGGGGACAGGTATCGGAGAATCCTTCGATATCAGCAAGGCGCGTTACAACCGAATCGTCATCATGACCGATGCCGATGTGGATGGCGCTCACATTCGAACCCTGCTTCTCACTCTCTTCTATCGTTATTTCCGTGAAGTCATCGAGGCGGGCTATCTATTCATCGCTCAGCCACCGCTTTACAAAATCTCCAAGGGCAAGGCTTCCGAATACGCGTTCACTGACGCCGCCAAGGAAAAGATTTTAAAAGACTGGGGCATTGATATGTCGGAACAGGAAGATTCGGCTGAGGAAGAAACCGAAACGGAAGAAGTGGCGGATGAAAAAAATTCCAAGCCGAAAGCGACCAAAGTTTCCATTCAGCGGTACAAAGGTCTGGGAGAAATGAACCCGGATCAGTTGTGGGACACCACCATGAATCCTGAAACAAGGGCTATGCTTAGGGTTACCGTTAAAGATGCAGAACTTGCCGATTCCGTCTTTGATACCCTCATGGGATCCGAGGTGCTTCCGCGCCGAAAGTTCATTCAGACTCACGCCAAGAAAGTTAAAAATTTAGATATATAAATAACCGAACAATCCCGAATGAAATTCAAATTCATAAAATACACTTACCTCTGGTTCTTTCTTTCCGGTCTCATGATGTTCGTCGGAATCGGCGCCATGATCTACAATCAGAGCAAATATGGCACACCGCTGGAGTACGGCATTGATTTTACAGGGGGATCCCTGATGGAATTTAAGTTCGAAACCGAAACCGACCGGAATGCTCTTTTTGATGCGATTGAATCCGTTGACCCTCAGACAGTCAGTCAGATCACTCTGACAGACGAAGGCACCTACGTCGTTCAGTCAAAGGATATCAACGAAGATCAGCTGAAGGCCATCGAAACCTCCGTTTCAGATAAACTGGGCAAACACGAGTTACTGCGCTTCAACAGCATTGGTCCTAAAATCGGAGACTCTCTTAAAAAGAAGGCCTTTGCAGCGCTTGGAATCGCCTGTGTGGCCATCGTGCTTTATATCTCGTATGCTTTCCGTAAGGTTCCGAAAAGGGTAAGTCCATGGCGCTTTGGCATATGCGCCATCGTTGCCCTCATTCACGACATCGTCACCGTCGTCGGGGTTTTCGCCTTTATGGGGTACGAGGTCAACTCCCTGTTTATAACGGCACTTCTTACGGTTCTCGGATTCTCCGTCCATGACACCATTGTGGTGTTCGACCGTATCCGGGAAAATCTGCAGAAGCAGACCCGCAACGACACTTTTGGAGATATCGCCGATATCAGTTTAAATCAGACGATGGGCCGTTCCATCAATACATCGCTTGCAACCCTCTTTCCTCTGGTAGCCTTGTATTTATGGGGTGCACCTAGTCTACGGGTGTTCATCTTTGCACTCATCGTGGGTATTACTGTGGGTACCTATTCATCCATATTCATCGCTTCTCCTTTGCTCACCCTGTGGCAGGAACGCATGCGCGATCGGTAAATAACGCTATTGAAAATTGAATATTATCCATTAATTTTCAATATTCAATCTTCAATTTTTAGGCCAGGCTCAGATCCAAAGAGCGATTTTTGAATTGGCTACTAGAACGAAATCTGGTGCGCGTGGAGGGGATCGTCCGCCTGAGGCGGACCGAAGACCAGTGCAGTATTTTAAATGGTGCGCGTGGAGGGGATCGAACCCCCGACACCTGGTTCCGAAGACCAGTGCTCTATCCACTGAGCTACACGCGCATGCCGAAAACCACATTATCAGATTTTATCATCCGAGTCACCCATATTGTTTGCGGCAGAAAATCCAACTAAAATCTGAAATCACAAATCTAAAATCACAAATCTAAAATCACAAATTGAGCGCAGCCTCCTATAACCCCGTAACAATTACTGTCTCATGCAAGGGTATTCTTTTTAAATAAACGCATTTTTGGACTAAAATCAAAATAGTAATTTTTTGTATTACCTAAAACAAATTATGAGCAAAAAAACTCACGATTTCGGATCTCTAAAACGTTCATCCATCAGGTTGATGCTTTTAGCCCTAGGGTTGAGCATGCTCCCGTTTGCACCAAGAGTTGCGCTGGCCTCCGCTCCGCCGACTTTCCAGTTATTTTATGCTACAACCGGCGATGTTAGTACGACCGATAAAATTTTGATTAAATTTGATCAGGCGGTATTCTCCGCCGGCACCGGTGCCTTCGGAGGCCCCGGCGGACCGACTATCAGTTTGTCTAACTTTCTGGCAGATAATTTTATAGTCGGAGGAACAAGGTCTATTACAATCACCGGAGTCAATCACATGTACAGCGGTGGTCTATTTAATTTCATTGTTGTAACTACAGACCAGAATTTTTTCACCAGTCCGCCACTTGCTGGCGAGATCACAATAGCGTGTTTGCCGGGCGGAGCTGATCCTACTGGAGTTTATAACACGGCAGGGGATGAAACATGCGCGCAAGGGGCAACTGATCTTGCCGGAAACGGTATTGGTCGACCGACATTTATGATTAACGACGGAACTGAAACGGGTCCGGTTCAGACGGACACTATTGATATTACTGTTGATAGCGCGGCATTTGCAGCTGGTGGCAATTTGTCTTACGGATTCAGCGATTATGGAAACGATATATACGCTCAGCCATGCTGGGGCAATCCAAATGATAATTATGCATACGAAACATCCCTGGGTAATTCAACGTTCTCTTTTGATGTAGCAGGGGATCACAATTCGACTTATGGCAATAAGGGATTTGTTTGCGTGCGGACTTACGATACCCTTGGTCAGCAGTCCGAGTATTCGTATTCCGGCATTCCATCCGCCGGATTTTTAGTGGGCGAACTAAACACCGACAACACACCTCCAACGGTTTCGAGTGCGACCACGGGTGATACAGATGCAGACGGTCAGATTGACTCCCTTACAGTCGTTTATAATGAAGCCGTCGATGATGCGGATTATGATGCGGTTGGGGTGGATTGCTATACATTGTCAGGCACTAACTCTGGCAGCGGAACAGACACGCTTGTGTATGGCCTGATTGAGAGATTAGATTCATGCAGCTCCCTAGATCTTACGATAGTTAATACCGGCTCGGTAAGCGGGGGCGGGACAACAGCCCTTTTCAGCTATTCAGGCGCGGTCTATGACCAGACAGACTCCAATCCAACACCCTCTATTACAGGGGCCCCAGGGGGTACGTTCACGTCCATCCCTGCTGGATTATCGATAAATCCATCAACAGGTATGATTAATTTATCAACAAGCATTTTAGGCGCATATAAAGTTGCATACACAGAAAATATTTCTGCCCAGCCACTGCTGGATACCGACGCTACCCCCGCCTTAACATTCACGGGGGCAAATGCGGCGGATCTCGCAGGAAACAGTCTTGATATTACTGGCGCTCCTTCCAGCGCCACGGACGGTGCCAAGCCGATATTGGCTGAAGTAACGCCTGTCACCACTCCGACCAGTCAAGTTAACCCGTCATACTCATTTAGTTCCAGCGAAGCCGGTTCGATTGTCTACGGCGGGGATTGTCAAAGTGCAACACTTACAAATGCTACGGTTGGGACAAACACTATCACGCTAGATAGCGATGGGGCGGGGGCTCCTTTATCCTACGGCGGACACAATAACTGCACGATAACCGTTACAGATACCGCTACCAACGCTAGTTCTGCCTTAACCATCAATAGCTTTGCCATTGCCGCCGATGCCGCGGCTTCGGTCGTACTTGCAAGTCCTACGGTTGGTGCCACAGGCGATACTACGCTAACTCTCAGCGTTCCATTCGCGCTTGATGCTGATGACACCATTGATATCACTTTTCCGGACTACATGAACGTCAGCGGCGTTGTGTCTGCTGTAACCGGCACCTTTAAAAACGGAAACGAAATCACCTGTGCACCGTCAGGGCAGGTGGTCACGTGCACGGTCATAACAGGGCCCACGCTGACCGCAGGAACCATCATTATGACAGGCATTACCTCCTATTATGCAGGGTCAACTGACATCACCAGTCTAGAGGTAGAAGATGAGGGAGTGCCCGCGAATGATCTTGCAGGTGATGCTACCGTGGCTCTTACGAATGTTACACCAGTCGATGCCAATGCAACTATGGTCCTAGCAAACCCAACTGTCAGTGCTACCGGCGATGCCACCTTAACGCTCACCGTTCCGTTCGCGCTTGATGCCGATGACATCATCGTCATCACTTTTCCGGACTACATGAACGTCAGCGGTGTTGCGTCTGCTGTCACCGGCACCTTTGAAAACGGCGGAGAAATTACCTGTAATGACGCTGCTCAGCTCGTCACCTGCACGGTGATTTCCGGATCCACACTGGCGACAGGCACCATAATTATGACCGGTATCACATCATATTATGCAGG
>Ga0315281_10005373_pt1 | contig 18364 bp, 15 predicted proteins | sample YL17G07_0_MG_FD_204540 | JGI IMG/M metagenome (GOLD analysis project Ga0315281, IMG submission 204540) | Sediment microbial communities from Yellowstone Lake, YNP, Wyoming, USA - YL17G07_0 | ecosystem: Environmental > Aquatic > Freshwater > Lake > Sediment | place: USA: Wyoming | collected...
CAGCACTCCGTAACTGGAAGATATATTTGTCCGCTGCCGACGGCTGGGGGAGGGTTGTGTTTAATCCGGCATTCTGGATATCCACAACGATACGTCGCGGGTCCTGAAGTTTTTCAATCCTGTGGTCCACAGGCCCTGACACATCGAACACAATGCGTGTGTTATCCGGCGCCGCCCATATACGGATGTTCTCCACTTCTACCGGTGTTGCCCAGACCTGGACAGAGAGTCCCAGCAGCAATGTCATCGACATTATGCGCATATTAGTTCTTTCAGATTCAATAAGTTATAATTAGATTTATCAGTAACCCTGTAAATGATTTCAAGTTTTCATGAGAAAATCAATATATATTCTTGTTTTACATACCAATAATAGGAAAGAAAATGCAGTTTTGACAAGTAAACAGGCCGGTTGCAAGGCCTGTCCCAGTTCAGGAGAGGATATTAATTAATGCCTTGCCGACGGGGTTCAATGCCTGCAGGACCACTTGCCGTCCCTGCTCTGTCAAGGTAATACCGATAAGCAGATCCCCTGCCCCTAACACTGTACCCGCTTTTTCCGGCCACTCGACCAGACAGATGGCAGATTGATCAAAGTAATCGCGCAGTCCTATGGACTCCAGTTCTGCGGGAGAAGCAATGCGATAAAAATCAAAATGATTAACGGTGTGTTTTTCCAGAAAATAGGGTTCAACCAGGGTATAGGTCGGGCTTTTAACCGTCCCTGTAAAACCGAGTGCGCGGATAAATCCCCTTACCAGGGTGGTCTTGCCGGCACCCAAAGGGCCTTGCACAAATATCCTGCAGCCGGAGGGACAGTTCAGCGCCAGTCTTCCGCCGAGGCCCTCCATGTCCTCCGCTGTTGGAACTTCAATCCGCAGAGTATGCTCCTTCAGGACGGATTGACCAGTCGTCGTAACCATGGCATCAGATCGCCGGCCAGCAGGCCACGTTCCCCGTCTCCCGCCGCGGCATCACCCGCCGCAGCATGCACGCATACTCCGAGTCTGGCAGCATCCGGCAGGGCGTAACCCTGCGCCACCAGTCCGGCAATCACCCCGGTCAATACGTCACCCATGCCGCCGCTGGCCATGCCGGGATTGCCCCCATCGCATACCGCTATCTCCTGTTTTGCATCGATAATAAGCGTACCGCTCCCCTTGAGTACGATGACACCGCCAAAACGCCCTTGCAGATTACGGGCGGCAGTATAGCGATCGGCCTGTATCTCGGCTGACTTGCATCCCAGCATGCGCGCCGCTTCACCTGGGTGCGGCGTCAATATCCAGTTATCCCGCTGCATGGGATCGGCGGCGAGCAGGTTCAAGGCATCGGCATCCACCACCAGGGGCAGGCGTGTCTCCATGACCATGGCAAATAATTGCGCCGACCACTCAGACTGCCCCAAGCCCGGACCAATGGCAATGCAGTTGGCCCGTTGCAGCAGGGGCGATAATTGCGCAGTGGTTTCTACGGCGTGCACCATGAGTTCAGGTCTGTCTGCACAGATGGCGGCAACATGTTGTCCGTGTGTCGCCACACTGACGAGTCCCGCCCCCACCCGCGCCGCCGCCTCAGCGGCGAGCCGCGCGGCGCCGGCATAACCAGAATCACCACCGACTACGAGCACATGGCCGAAATTTCCTTTATGCGCCGTCCTGCTTCTGCGCTTTAATAACTTTTTCTCGATCTCATGGTTCACACGGAGCGCAGCCGGCGCCACCCGTGTGTATATCTCCGGCGTAACATCCAGATCGGAAAAAAACAGTTTGCCGGTACGGGCCGGCCCTGCTCCGGTGAACAGTCCCTGTTTGAGACCGATAAATGTAACCGTCGCCTCGGCCACAATGGCGATCCCCATGACTTGCCCGGTGTCTGAATTCAGGCCGGACGGAATGTCCAGCGACAACACGGGAATGCCCGAGGCATTGATATCCTTGATGACGGCGCCCAGTTCGCCAACCACTTCGCGATCAAGTCCGGTCCCCAGCAGGGCATCTACAATCAGATCGGCATGATCAAGTTTTGACTTCGTATACGGTTCGGGTTTCATGCCACGCGCCATTAACTTGTCCGCCGCCGCGCGCGCATCCCCGCGCAGGTTTTCCAACGGCGTGACATGCAATACCGTGACTTCGTATCCCGCTGCATGCGCCAGTCCGGCAACAATGTATCCATCGCCGCCATTATTACCGCCGCCGCACACCACGGTAATCCGTTTGGCTGCGGGCCACCGTGACTGCAAGACCGAAAAAGTGGCGGCACCGGCACGCTCCATCAAGGTCGTCCCGCCCAACCGGTAATCATCGATGGCGATCTTGTCCAGTGCGCGCACGTCCGCGGCGCGGTAGAGGGTATGCGGCAGAGAAAGACTGATGGTGGTCACACCGGCAGGTCAGGAGAGAATAAAATACTTTTCACGGTAATACCTGAGTTCGTTGATGGAGTCACGGATGTCACTCAGGGCGAGGTGGGCCGACTCCTTCTCTAACTGCGGTTCTGCCGAATACCAGCGTTTCACCAGTTCCTTGACCGTGCTCACGTCCAGGTTGCGGTAATTAAAATACTGCTCCAGTTGCGGCATGAGGCGGGACAGAAAGCGCCGGTCCTGGCAGATACTGTTGCCGCACATGGGTGACACTCCTGGCGGCACAAACCTGGAAATAAATGCCAGTGTCAGGCGTTCGCCATCTGCAGCCGTGTATTTGCTGCTGCGTACGCGCGCCGTCAGACCGGATTTGCCGTGATGTTCAGTATTCCATTTGTCCATGGCCTGCAGTATGGCGTCCTCCTGATGAATGGCGATGACAGGGCCTTCGGCCAGCGCCTGCAATTGACTGTCAGTAACAATGGTGGCGATCTCGATAATATAATCGCGGTTGGTATCGAGACCGGTCATCTCGAGATCAATCCATATAAGGTTATCGGGTGATTGTTCCATGGCGTCTTCTGCTTATTTTTTCAGCACCATTCTAACCATAATAGGACACATCTGATAGAGTAAGCGCAATAATCTGTGCCAATCATTCTCCACTCCTTAGTCTGGCCATTATGCAAACCTTCATAATTTGAGTATCCTTTAATCCATGAACGAATTTACCATTGTTTTTCTGGCTGTCATGCTGGCGGGCATTGGCACCCAGTGGCTGCTCTGCCGCCGCCATATCCTGCATGTGCGCAAACATCGCGCTGCCGTCCCCGCGGCCTTCAGTGACCGGATACCTCTGGCCGCACACCAGAAGGCGGCGGACTACACCGAGGCCAAGGTCCGGCTGGGCATGATCGAACTGGTCACCGGCATGATCCTGCTGCTGATCTGGACGCTGGGTGGCGCCCTGCAATTGCTGGACGACGCCTGGCGGGATTTGCAAATGTCCGATTTGTGGACCGGCACGGCCATGATCCTGTCCTTCCTCGTTATCACTGTGATCCTCGACCTGCCCCTCTCCTGGTACCGCACCTTCAGTCTGGAGCAGCGTTTCGGTTTCAATAAAACTACGCCCGGGATTTTCTTCACCGATGTCGCGAAGAACATGCTGCTGGGATTTTTGATCGGCGCCCCCATCCTCCTGCTGGTACTGTGGATCATGGACAATGCCGGCGCCTGGTGGTGGTTTTACGTCTGGCTTACCTGGTTCGCGTTCAGTATTTTCATGATCGGGATCTATCCCACCTTCATCGCACCGCTGTTCAATAAATTCCGCCCGCTGGAAAACCCGGAACTGAAACAGCGCGTTGAAAATCTTTTAAGCCGGAATGGTTTCACCAGCAAGGGTATCTTTGTCATGGACGGCTCCACCCGATCCACGCACGGCAACGCCTATTTCACCGGACTCGGCGCCAACAAGCGCATCGTCTTCTTCGACACACTGATCAATGAACTGAGCCCGGAGGAGATTGAGGCCGTGCTCGCGCATGAACTGGGACATTTCAAGTGCAACCACATCCGCAAACGCATGATCACGCTGGGGCTGGTGTTCTTCGCCGGTCTGGCCCTGCTCGGCTGGCTGATTGATATGTCGTGGTTCTATGCAGGACTGGGGATATCACAACCATCCACATACATCGCCCTTCTGTTGTTTACGATCATCGCGCCGGTATTTACCTTCTTCCTGCAACCGGTGTTTTCCCACATCTCGCGCCGGCATGAATTCGAGGCGGATGATTTCGCGGCGGCCCAGGCCCAGGCCGGCAATCTGATCCGGGCGCTGGTCAAGCTCTACCGGGAAAACGCCAACACGCTGACCCCGGATCCATTGTTCTCGGCGTTTCACGACTCCCATCCGCCAGCGCCGCTCAGGATCGCACACCTCAACGCCAGGCTCGCCTGATAATCTCACCATGCGGATGTTTCTGTCCCTGCTGCTGTTCGTGATCTCTCCGCTGCAGGCAGAAGACATGGAAACCGGCAAAAAACTGCACGAGGAACATTGTACACGCTGCCACACGCCGGACATCTATACGCGGCAGCACCGGCTCGTCAATTCCTATGCGGAGCTTGTAGAGCGCGTGCGACAATGCGAATTAAGCAATGAACTAACCTGGTTTGATGAAGAAATCAACGCCGTGGTCGGTTATCTGAATTCAACCTATTACAGGTTCGAAGCATATAAGGCCGATTGAAATCGGGCTTATGCCCGTAGGTGCGAATTCATTCGCACTTCAAATCTCGCGGCGGCCCGCCAGGGCGTGGGAGATGGTGCTGGTGCCGGCATATTCCAGTTCGCCACCCATCGGAATACCGTGGGCAATACGGGTAGCGCGCAGGTTGCGCGCCCGCACCATCTGACTGATGTAATGGGCGGTCGCCTCACCTTCGACAGTCAGGTTGGTGGCCAGTATCACTTCCCGCACGCCGCCCTGATCCAGAACCGTTGATAGCCTGTCCAGACCGAGGTCGTCCGGTCCGATGCCATCGAGCGGCGACAGATGCCCCATAAGCACAAAGTAAATACCGTTGTAACCCGCCTCTTCAATGGCATGGACATCCGCCGGGCTTTCCACGATACAGAGCAGCGCTTTGTCCCGTTTATCGCTGGAGCATAATTTGCAGATCTCCGTCTCACTGAAGGTGCGGCAATTTTGACAATGCCCGATGCGATCCATCGCTTCGGTCAACGCCGCCGCAAGTTTGCGCGCGCCGTCGCGGTTGCGCTCCAGCAGATGGTAGGCAATGCGTTGCGCCGATTTCTTGCCTATGCCGGGCATGCATCGTAACGCCTCGATAAGTCTTTCCAGACAGGTGGATTGGATCATGTCAATGTCAGCAGGTATAAGAGATATGAAATCAAAAGGGTAATTTTACACCCGGCGGTAAACTGATACCGGACGTGAGACCGGCCATCTTGTCCCGCGTACAGGCTTCCACCCTGCGGTTGGCGTCGTTGACGGCGGCGGCCACCAGATCTTCAACCATTTCCCTGTCTTCCTTTAATAAACCCGGATCGATTTCAACACGCTTCACATCGTGCCGTCCGGTCATGATGACCTTGACCAGTCCGGCGCCTGATTCACCCGTCACTTCCATGCTGGCAATTTCCTCCTGCGCCTTCTGCAGGTTTTCCTGCATCTTCTGCGCCTGCTTCATGATGTTGTCAAAACCGCCTTTCATCGCAATATTGTCTCTTTTCAATCAGTAGTGGGACGGATGGAATTCTTGTCGACAGTTGCATCAAACATGTCCTTTAATACTCTTAGCGCAGGGTCCTCCGCCACGGCCTGTTCCGCGGCCAGTTGCCGTTCCCGCGCCTCGCGCGCCTTTCTCTCCGCCGGGGTTTCCGCGTCCGGGTCTTCCACCGAGATCACTACCCTGATCTCATCACCGAAACGCGCCTGCAATGCCGCCAGCAGGCGGTCCTTCTGCATGGTGTTCAACAGGTGTTCCTTGGTGGGCGACAATACCAGATGTACCCGGTCTTTTGTGTGTTCTTTCAGGACACAGTGACCGGCCAGCTCCCGCACCAGTCCCACCAGCGCCATTTCATCAATAATGTTGCGCCACTGATCCTGGTCCGCCTTCTCTGTATCCTGTGTATCCTGTGCCACCATTCTTTCGGGAGGACATGCGGCCACGCCGATTTTTTCTGCCTGCACCAAGGGCTCCGCACCGACTGTCTGCCTGACCTGCTGATACGCCACCGGGCTTGCAGGACGAAAGGCCAGCATCCTTATAAGTACCATCTCGAAACCGCTACGGACATCCGGCGCATATTCCAGATCACGACGTCCGGCCAGTCCAATCTGGTAATAAAGCTGGATGTCCTCTTTGCTGGTATGCGCTGCCATCTCGCGCAGCGCCGGCTCCATATCTGATCCTGCGTCCGGCACTACCTGGCAGACGGCGATCTTCTGCAGCAAAGAGAGCAACTCCACCAGCACCGCGTCATAGTCCGGATGATGTTCCGCCATGTGTGCGACCTGCTGCAACACCGCGCCGGGATCCGCCTTGATCAGCGCCCCCAGGAGGGACATGAGTTCGATACTGTCAATGGTCCCCAGCATGGCCCTGACCTGCGCCTCCCGCAGACTGCCGGCGCCATAGGCAATGGCCTGGTCCAGGAGACTCAGGGCATCGCGCAGACTGCCGTCCGCTGCCAGGGCGATCAGATGCATGGACGCAGGATCGCTGTCTATTTTTTCTTCACCGAGGATGCGCTCCAGTTGTTGTTCTATCTGCTCCACGCTCAGTAATTTCAGATTAAATTGCAGGCAGCGCGACAGGATCGTGATCGGGATCTTTTTTGCCTCCGTGGTCGCGAACAGGAACAAGACATGCGGCGGGGGTTCTTCCAGGGTTTTCAGCAGGGCATTGAAACTTTTATCCGAAAACATGTGCACTTCATCTATAAGATAGACTTTGTAACGGCCGACGGAAGGCGCGTACTGCACGTTGTCCATGAGATCGCGCGTCTCATCCACCTTGGAGCGGGAGGCCGCATCCACTTCGATGAGATCCATAAATCGACCCTCATCAATGCCGGTACAGGCGGAACAGGTGCCGCAGGGGGTCGAGGTCACCCCTTTTTCACAATTCACACATTTGGCGAGGATGCGGGCCAGCGTCGTCTTGCCCACGCCACGGCTGCCAGTAAAGAGGCAGGCATGATGGAGGCGGTTATGGTCCAGGGCGTTGGTCAGCGCCTGCAGGACATGCTCCTGCCCGACCATGTCCCGGAACGTGCGGGGACGCCATTTACGCGCCAGAACCTGATAGCTCATGTTGTGATTACCACTCTAACAATTATCATCCGGGGTATGCCCCGTGCAGAAAAGCTTAAAGGCGGCAGCCCATACCCGCCTGGCCCCGGCACCCGCATCCATCGCTACCGCTGCTCCCTTCCGGGTCTGACGGGGTTCACAACTTCGCGCCGCGGGGAGACCGATACAGGCCACCGCTGGTTTGTGATCGTAACAAGTAAACAGGGGGGAAAAAAGAATAATCGGGGGATGGCCCCGGTTTTCTATAAAGAAATTTCTAACCGCGTCCCGAACAGAATGGCATCGTTCTTTGCAAACATCGGGTCAAAGATGAACTGGAACTCCGGCTTGAGGGACAGCCAGGGGGTAATCTGCGCCTTGTAGAAAATCTCCAGGACAGATTCCGAAGCATTGACATGCGGCTCGGTCAGGCGCAGGGCGGTAACCGCATCATTGCTGAAATCCGTGTAATACACACCCAGCCCGGCGACGTCTTCGTCCCGTCCCGGGAAGGGCGCAAACAGGTCAACCCCGGTCTCCGCATAGAAAGACACGGTATTACGTTCATCCTGCGGACTGTAACTGGCACGGAAAAAACCGGCCAGTTTGGGAGTATCGGGTGACTGGTTCAGCAAGTGCTGATCGGCCACGACGTAAAAACTGTAATTGCCCCTCACGTTGGTGCCGTCCCGGAAATCCGTGAATTTACCCGTGTGGTAGTACCCGCCAAATTTATAGGTCCCTGCCAGATCTCCGTACTGAAAACCGTCTGTGCCGATCTCGTAGACAATATCCGCGCCCTCATCAGCGCTGAAATGATAATCCACCCCATGCCGTTGATCGGAACCTGCATCGCCGTCATAAACGCCCAGTTGCACATAAGCCGTCTCCGGCCACGTGTACTGCGCCAGAGCACCGAGTCCCGCTACGGGAAAAGTGGGTACCCCCGTATTCCCCGAAAAGGTATTCAGAATCCCAAAACCGCTGTTGATAAAAGGCGTGCCATATTCACTGCCCATGAAATCCCCATCCACCCGCATCTGGCCGAATTTGAGGCGAAGTTGATCGTCATAGAAGGTCTGCTGCAGCCACGCATCATAAAAATAAACGCCGTCCGGCGCGGCTATGTTACTGAGCGTATTGAAGTCCCCCGCGTTGACCGAGGGATCTTCACCGCCCGCCAGCAAACCACTGACATGAAAGCTTGCGCCGGACCAGCCCAGCAGTCGGTCCAGATATACATCGAACCCGGCCTCTATCAGGCCATGGCCTGAGGTCCCGGTATCCAGACCACCGGAAAGATTGGAAAACATCTCGGCAACCAGATAGAGATAGGGCTGCACAGCCGGTTCTGCATCCGTCTCATCATCCTCCCCGGCGGCATAGACACCGGTAATAACAATGGTGCTCGCAAGAAAACAGCGACAAAGAAAGTTTCTGACAACCCAGTATGTCATGGTTAATTTCTCTACCCATCATGGTTATCAAGTCTTGACCTGTAAGCAGGTCTTTGACCTGCCGTCAGATTATGGCGCGTCGCAGACCTGCCCTACAGTATTGCAGACCTAAGGATCCGTCCCCGCGATTCTAAAACTCCGTCCACTCGCTGTCGTCCTGCTTCTGGGCCTTCGGCAGGGCCGCCAGTTTGGGTTGGGCCGATAGACTGCCATGACAACATCGAATCGAGTATCCCATACGGTTATTACGCAACTGGTGAGGCACCTGATGACAAAAACCAAACATTCAAGAGTTTTGTATTGAGCGATGACCACTGTGATCATCAAGGCGGCAGATTTCTGCGGTAACATTTCTGAAACTGTCATCATTTTTTATTCCCGGTTCTCACCTTGAATCCATTTCCATGGATCAGGAGATGATGCAACAATCTTTATTGTTGTAACTGACTAATGGCCGGCAGTTATTTATAAATTGTCTGATTATAGAATAAATCTTCGCATATGGGATATGCAAATAGCATTTGTCTACCTATATCATGGTAGACACACACAACAAAAAAATAAGGTGTTAGATAACGTGCATTAATTTAGAATACGATCAGATTGAAACAAAGCAATCAAGGGGTCAGAGTACTTGAAAAAGTACGTTTGCAACCAGCAGGCACGTAAGTTGCCCGGATTTCAAGTATTCTGACCCCTTGATTTTTACGGAGAGGTGGCCGAGCGGTTGAAGGCGCACGCCTGGAAAGTGTGTATACGTTAATAGCGTATCGCGGGTTCGAATCCCGCCCTCTCCGCCAATCAATTAACAAGCCGAATTTTCTCTGTTGGGCTTTTGGCTGGTTCGCTTTTGCGTTAAAAGGTAAAACCCAAGGTGCGCCGTTGTTGCTCCCATTCCAGGGACTTGCCCAAGGCCTTCTGGATCGCGGTGATCTTAACGCGATCGGTGGCAGGCACCGGAGTATGCCCCACCCTGAATTTCATTTCTTTTCCTGTACATGGCGAATTCATAATCACAACATAAAATCATCCCCTGAATCATCGTCACGCCCGATCAGATTATTTGACACTACGAGCTTAAATTAGGAATTCGCCATGTACAAGTGGGAATTACCCATTTGACTATTATCCCACAATAGGTGATACTTAAAAAATGGTAACCCGTATCCAAGCCCGCCACAAAAACACCGATGCCAAGGGCCGAGTGACACTCGGCGGCCACTTCGCGAACCGGGCTGTTATCGTTGAGCACCGGAGCGACGACGAGGTTATAGTCCGCCTCGCTCGTGTGATCCCTGAGCGCGAAGTATGGCTCTACGAGAATCCGAAAGCCTTGGCATCGGTGCGGCGTGGACTTGACCAGGCCCGCAAGGGCAACGTCACGAAGAACCCGCCGGATATGAAAGTGGCTGCAAAACTCGCCGAGCAGCTTGAGGACTGATGCCCTTTACGCTTGTCTGGCTTGAGGAGTCATCGAACACCTTCCGCGAACTTGAAGCGGCGGCCCAGAAGTCGCTCAATAATCGACAGAAGTCCAAGAAGGCAAAGGCCTCGAAGCAGGAAGGGTTCTTCAAACAAGTCGTAAAGTGTGTTGAACTCCTCCAGGCAAACCCTCGCCACCCAGGCCTCAAAACGCACGAATACAATTCGATCGACAACCCCTACGATCCTGACACGAAGGTCTTCGAGGCATACGTTCAGAATCGCACACCCGGTGCCTACCGCATATTCTGGTGCTACGGCCCAAAGAAAGGCGAGATCACGATCATCGCGATCACGCCGCATCCGTGATGGTACTGTCAACTTGTCATGAATAGCGCAAGATCATCCATTATGCCGTTCATAAAACAACTGCTTAGGCACACGTTACCTCGTTCCAAACATGAAATGCCCGGGCTCGAAAAACCCGATGACGCGCAGCGCGCAGCAGGTGTCGGCCGACGCGGAATAAATTGTTGATGGGGCCATGCACGACAAGTTGACAGTACCCTGCGGCGGGAGTATCTGGACCGGACCTTTTTCTGGAATTCAATCGATCTGCACAGAAAGTTGCATCAATTTAAGGAGTACTACAATCACTATCGGGTGCATTCCGCCTTGGCAGGTGATGCCCCCAGTGAACGCTATGATAAAATCCCGGGGGAAGTGTTAGATCTTGAACGCTATGCCTGGAAGTCCCATTGTGGTGGATTGTTTCAAACACCTGTTGCAGCTTAAATTAGGAATTCGCCATGCACAGGATTCGCAGTCACATAAAAACCTTGACGATCGTGCCCGTGTCCATGACGTACTCAACGACAGCGCACATACCGTTATCCGCGATAATCACTTCATTTGCAGCCACACAGTCACCCGGGTGCAACTCCCGTATACCACCACCTTCTGTCAGCGCTTTGACAATACCTCGTTTCAATCCTCGGTCCAAGAGTGTTGCGGGAATGTGAGAAATCGATACCACGATACCATTAACTTGTTCATTCATATTCGCAGCACCCGTAATCAAACCTGATAACTGTTACGTCTGTCCCGTAGTGTCCATAAAAATAGAACCGAGGTACTTCAAGCGGCCTCCTGATAATAATAATAGTTCAACCTACCAGTAGTGTTAAAATATTTGATCGTGCATGGCGAATTCCTGATGACATCATTATTATTAGCAGCAGGATATCGAACTGAAATTATAAAAAACACGTGCTTTGCAGAGACACCCTGACGATTACACTCATTGTAATTGTATATATAACCTTTCGATTCCCTGTAATTGTGATGGCGGTAAACCAAAGGTATCGTTGGAAAGCCCGATAATGCGGGCCTTCCCGGGCAATGGGCCTGGAAATGGGTGCGGAAATAATCAAAAATTCCCTGTATTTTTCCCTGATAAAGGGAATCAAGCCGAAGACAGGTTCGCTCTGGACTGCAAGCACCACCATACAGTCTGGTCTCCACAAAGAGTCTCCGTGGAGATTAGTGAATAGCACGACAATTCAGCGAGTTATAAGGACTTCGGCCCGCTAAACCAGCCCCGAAAGCGAATCAGCCCCCGCCCTTTTTCATGAATAAGCCGGTTTTTCTCTGTTGGGCTTTTGGCTGGTTCGCTTTTGGGTTAACGAGTAAAACCCAAGGTGCGACGTTGTTGCTCCCATTCCGGTATCTTCAAGTTGACAGTACCCTTTTATATCCCGCCCGGGCGCTTTGTTCAGGCGGTTCTCGACAAAGTTGGCAAACTGTTCAATTCAGGCAACCACGTCTTAAGTCTTGGTAAAGATACCTCATATCCGCGGACCACGATGTCATCGATATCATCAAACGCGAGTGTCCCCCAAGCCTCCACGGGAAGGTACAAATAAAGGTCTGGTGGGTTCTGTTCTATCAATCTGTTGCTGGCATAGACACTGGCCAGCGTGGCCGAGCGAATAAGCACACTGAGAATCGACGGTATTTCTACCGTTTTCCTGAATGGATTGAGCCGGTTCAGCATCAGTGCCCACCCTGAAATCTCCGGGGCGAACCCGGTGTTCACAGTCAAATCTCTTTTTGGTTCAACATCCACAGCTATCACCTTGTTTCCCTTGAAAACAGAGCGCATGACATCAAACGGCAGATTATTGACGAGGCCGCCATCGACGAGGAGATCGCCGTCGTGAAAGCAGGGCACTAGGATGCCGGGAAGGGACATACTCGAGCGAATGGCCTCGGCTGCGAAACCTCGACGATGAACGACCTGGTCTGCCTGCGTCAGGTTGGTGGCCACACAGAAATATGGCAGCCATAGATCCTCAATACGGCGCTCGCCGAAGACTGAATCCAGCGACGAGCGCACCTTGCTCCCCTTGATCAGAGAAGCCATGGGCAGGGTGTAATCGAAAAACGCCGAAATGTATTGCTTGCATGTCGCATGCATTTTCTGCGAGTCGTACTGCATGGCGACCAGACCGCCAAGGATCGCGCCCATGCTGGTCCCGCCTACGATATCAATGGGTATGCCGGTTTCCTCCATGGCCTGTACCAAACCGATATGCGCATATCCTCGTGCACCCCCGCCGCCCAGTACCAATGCGACACCTTTACCTGTAAGGATGCGCGCAAGCCGGGCATAATCATCAGGAGAATGCGCTCGCACATGAAAATGCCCGCCTATATTTCGTGGCGTGAGCCATTGAGACGTACCGTGAGGCTCGCTGGTGCCGGCAGGATGGACCAGGACCAGGCTGCGTTGGGGAGCACGTCCGGTTATCCACAGTGCATCCATTTTCTCTTCAATTGCGCCGGGCCTGGGATCCGAGTTCGCGGTTGCGAAAATAACCACCTGATCAGCGTGCCGGATGGCCCGCTGGGTCCATGGCGACCAGGTCCGGTCCGCCTCGTAGACGACATATTGATATTGAGCTTCCTGCTGGTGCAGCCATTGTGCCAGCCGCAGGCTGCCCGGATCGTCTTCGGATACTTGCGACATCGCGTGCCTGCCGAATTCTCTATCTACCGTGCCGGCGTCCAGATGCAGGGTAGATCCGAGCGTGGTCAGTGCCCCGACCAGATGGCGTGTTACATCACTGAGGGGGCAATCAGGATTTGACGATACGACACCGATAATAGTAGCTATCGGGGACCCGTGGTCAACACGGACCGCTTGCCGCTGCAGACGCTTGCTAACCAGACGCGCAATATGCTTCATTGCGATCGGATATTTGTCCATGAGCTTGTCGAAGCTCGAATATGATAACCGCGCCAGCACCGTATCTCTTACCGCATAGACTGTGGCCGAGCGGCGTGCTTCGGTCAGGAAAGCGATCTCGCCGATCGTCTCGCCAGCCTTGACTTCGTTGATCACCCGTTCAGGTTGCCCGTTCTCTTCCAAAGCTACCCGCAACAGGCCACTCAGGACGAAAAATACGGCGCCGGACGGATCTCCCTGACGAAACAGCGCGGCGCCCGGGCTCAATAATTGCCATTCGATCCTCGATTCGAAATCGGTCAGCGCGGTCGCATTGATTTCACCGAAAAATCGATGCAGATGGACTGCAAGCTGCGCGCGTCGGCTGCTGCGCCAGAGCGCGTCTTCCAAAGACTTTCTGGCTTCCGGTAATTTTTCCAGGCGCTGATCGATGGTCGACCAGGAAATCCCGATTATTGTCGTCTCACATGAAGCTTGCAGTTGCGGTACATTCCGCAAGCCGCCAATCGGATCAACTACCCCCATCACGTCGCCCGGGCCCAACTCGAATATAACCTCATCTGCAGCGTCGGTGCGTTTGACGGCGAAAATCAGGCGGCCCCTGAATACAACGGAAAGCCTCTCGGTTGCTTCGCATTGCCGGGGGTCCACGCTCGCCAGCGCCGGCAGCAGATGCAACTTCACGTTGGTTGCAAATTCATGCAGCGCGTTATCATCAAAATCCTGAAAGGCCTTACTGGTACGCAACACCTCGTAGATTTCCAGGTGCAATTGCTTGTCCATGATTCAAAGAGTCCCGTCAACTTTTCGTGAATGGCCCAATATAAACCATTTTGCAGGTGTATTTGGCATGGGTTTACCTGGATAGCCAGCGCAACAGAAATAAAGTAGCCCGGGTCTGCCAGCGAGAATAAGGAGGAAACAAGCCAGAGGACAAACCCAGCCGGCCTTGTTTAATCACGGCCTTTTCGTGAGAAAAAGTCTTGAAGCCATAAAAGCCATGATAATTCCCAAGCCCACTTGTCCCTACTCCCCCGAAGGGTAGATAAGGATTACCCAGGTGTATAATGGCGTGGTTGATCACAGCCCCGCCCGATGTGGTCTCGGACAGAAACTTTTCATGAATTTTTTCAGACTGTGAAAAAAGGTAAAGAGCCAATGGCTTATCCTTAGATCTAATATATTGAATAACATTATCAATATCTTCATAACTCAGGACAGGCATGATCGGACCAAATATTTCTTCCGCCATAATCGCATGCTCTGGTTGAACCCCGGTCAAGACAGTGGGTTCTAAATACCGGGTCTCTGGGTTCGCATTCCCACCGCAAAGCAATTTGGCGCCAGAGGCTATGCTCGATGAGATTAAGTTTTGCAATCGATTTAAATTCAAAAGGTCAATGACCCTGGCCATGTCCATGCTCTGTTCCCTTGCTGAATAGTTGCTCCCAAATACTGTTTCGATACGGGCCTTGATCTTACTCTGAAATTCGAGTTCGATATCTTTATGCACAAACACATAATCCGGCGCCACACAGGTTTGCCCCGCATTTATAAATGAAGCCCAGACCAATCGGTCAACAACCACATCAAGATGAGCATCTTTGTGTACAATGGCTGGTGACTTTCCGCCAAGCTCAAGGGTCACTGAGCTTAAATATTTTGCGGCAGATGCCATTATCTTTCTGCCGATCCTGGGACTGCCAGTAAAGAAAATGTGGTCAAACGGCATTTCCAGTAAAAGATCTGCGACAGAGGCATCTCCGCCAACCACTGCGACTTCATTGGTTGGAAATACGTGTTGAATAATTGCCTTGATTACGGAAGCGACATTTTGAGTTTTATTCGATGGACGCAATACAACCACATTGCCAGCGGCCACAGCAGACACCAGGGGGGTCATGACGAGGTTAAAGGGATAATTCCATGGCCCCATGATCAGGACCTGGCCCTTTGCTTCGTAGCGAATCTGGCTGCGGCTTCCGATCAGTGGCAGTGGCGTTGGAACCCTTTTGGGTTTCGTCCAGTTTTGCAGGTTCCTGATAGTGAACTTGATTTCTTCCAGCACTGGATAAACTTCAGTTATTTCTGCTTCCGTGGATGGTTTGCCAAAGTCCTTCTCAAAAGCCAGATACAATCCTGCCTCAAATTTAATAATAGCTTCCCGAAGTTTCTTTAGTCTCAGAATGCGCTGTTGTGCGCTCGAATTTGCGATCACCCATCGGTTTTTCTTTTGTACTTCGAAAATGTTTATAATTTCTTCTCTTGTCATCGTTATCCCTGGTGCTTCAGTAATAAACACGAACATTCTTTCCCGGCCATTTTAAAACAGAGATTCCCGGGTTCATCGTTTAAATTCATTTTCTTGTTTGCGCGCAAAATCGCTGCGTCATATTGTTGAATAAATTCGGAAGCCATTGTCCAGTTCCCCGGTGAAACAGGGATTATTGTTGATCAAAATGTCTTTATAAATTCAATCAGGGCCCGCTTGTCTTCATCGCCAAGCCCTGGTCTTTTCAGAGAATAATCCGTGCCGAAGTAGTGTCCACGGTTGACGACAAAATCAGGACATTTGCTTACGTCCAGCAATGGCTGGACCAGATTAGCGAATGCCTTTCTGGCTTCTTCGTCACTTATACCTTGCGGTAGCGCCTTGAGATCTTTAATGGTCCTGAGCAATATCCCTCTTACTTGATCTGTTTTATCCATATCGATGTTGGCAAGGAGATTAACCGGCATCCCTCCACGGATAGGGCCAATCTGGATCCCCTTGTCGCCGACAAGCCATGGGAGCCAGCGATGCAACGGATCCATCAGTGCCTGCAGAAAATCAGGCAGGAAACCCCTGCTGATAAGCAAATAACTCCTGGTGGTTGTCACATCAACCTGAGCGTGAAGCTTCTTGCCTGAATCGGTGACAATTTCAAGGTTTCCGTCACGCTTCTCGGGCCATAACAGTTTCTCAATGGAGTCATTGAAAGACGCCATGCGGTCGTCCACTGAACCGGACCCGCGGAAAGCACCGAGACTATTATTCAGAAGAAAAGGGGCAGTCGACCATACACTGACCAACGAGGGGACACGGGTGTATCCGCGCCCACCCGCGGGCATCGTATATTGCGATGGCGCGCCGGTGTAGGGGTTATAAATATTGATCGTTCCTACGGACGGCAAATCCTTATAGGACTGCGATGAGAAGTTGTCCCAAACTTTGTCCTTCAGGGCGTTGGTGGCCAAAGGGGCGCAGGCATTCGTTTCCAGTATCGTTACCGGCACTCGTAGCTCTGTCGAGAGAAAGTTGTTATCCAGGAAATCCGGGGCCTTAACGAGAGGAGTCATGAGTTCCTTGAATTCCTCGGTTTTGGTCCATTCCCAGTAATTGGTCCAGCAGTCCAGATACTTCGCACCAGCACAGCTGTTACCGGATTTATCAGTAAAGAACTCAAAAGCCTTGGGTGGCAGTTTGCTGGAATGGCAACCGGCACACCTTTCCGCAAATACAGTCTTGCCGCGATCTAATATGGAATTATCTGCCGTCAGGTATTTCTCGCCACCCGGGGCATTGCGCAGATAGTCAGGGCGGGCCGAGGCAAGGAAAAAAAGCGCCAGGTCGGGAGTCAGGCGCTCAGTGGCATTCCAGTATGATGAGTGCGCTCTGGCAACGGTGATCTCAAAAGGGCTGACCTGCTTGCCGCCGACCAGGGGGCGAAAATGCTCAAACCATTCCTCACTAAACATACCAACGTTAACGTAAACGCGACTGAGCGCCCCCAGGGCGCCGACTGAATCGGCGCCATCTTTCAACACGTGAGGTGTGAAAACAGTATCCGGGGCCTTGTAGAACTGGGCGAGGGGACTGTCCGCAGAGACAAAATCGTTGAACTGGTGATTGTTTTTCGAACCGCCTGCCAGGGATTCTTTCCCCAACTTTGTGGCGATTTCGAGCCGTGCCGCCAGATTGTACATGGCGTTCATGGTACGAGGATTGTTGATGTTATCACTCGCTATAAAAGAGGTGTCGGACGTACCGGGCCGTGAAGTCCGGAACAGTTGTGAAGAAAAGTTATCCGGCATGGGATTCCACATCAACACACGATCAACCCGGAAATATTGTGCCCCCGGATTTGAATTCAGGTTTGCCCAGGCAGGATGTTCCGGGTCGTGGGGGGGATTGGCGGGATTGGGTCCGACATGGCAGAATCCGCATGCCATTCCTACCCGATAAGGCTTCACCAGATTCTTGTCGAGATAGTAGTTGGGGTCGGTGTAATAGCGTTCTGGATCCCAGCGCTTTTGGGCCTGCTCGTCGAAATCCGGATTCGGGAAAAGGCGGAGTCCCACAACCCCCGTGGCATACCCATAGTAAGATCCTGCAGGTATATTCTTGCCGCGCGCTCCGATTTTCACACCAGGGTACTTCGTCTCGTCCTCGAATGGGTCGGGTCCACAGTCCGGATCGCGCACGTCGAGCCAGAGTCCATAACGATCAGGACGAGGCCCGGTCCCGCGCCTGAAACAGGGTTCGTTTACGATACCCATATATTCCCACCGGTTGTCACGGCTATACTGAAGACTCGGGTGGTCGGATAGTGTTTTCAGAAAATCGACAGTGTTGGCGCTGACGCGGGATAATTCATCCCACATGTGATCATTACCTGCTGACCATATGACCCAGGTGTTGCGTCCGCGAATTGCAGCCTTGACGGCTGCATCCGGAGTTATCCCCGGGATAAACGGATTTAATCGTGCAGCAACTTCTGCCGGATTGTGAGTGATACCGTAGTCCATATCACCCAGGTAGTTGTCTTCCGAACCTGGAAATGTTTCCGGTTCGCGTCCAGCGCATTTGGCTTCATCCAGAATATTACCTGCACCCTTGCCGCAGGGCGTCGGCTTCGAACCACCGTTGAGATACAGTAGTCCGGCGATTGAGCCCAACACAAGCAGTGCTATGACATATTTCTTCATACTACACTCCTCCGGGTCTACCGATCCGGTTGTGCGCCAGAAACTTCCTGCTTAAACCGCTGCTAGTGTA